>Ga0126381_100004016_pt1 | contig 15969 bp, 13 predicted proteins | sample PanSoiMetPlot_28_FD_96465 | JGI IMG/M metagenome (GOLD analysis project Ga0126381, IMG submission 96465) | Tropical forest soil microbial communities from Panama - MetaG Plot_28 | ecosystem: Environmental > Terrestrial > Soil > Tropical forest > Bulk soil | place: Panama | collected 2016-02-17 | reverse complement strand
TAGGGGCCGGGGCCCGAGAAGCGCACCCAAGCCTTGTACGTACGAGGCTCCGCGAAGACGCCGTGCCGGAGTTCAGGCGCGAGACTATCGTGGACGATGAATTCGCCGCGCACGATCCCGTGTGTCTTCGTATTGCCGCCTCGCTCATACGTGCCCGGTTTCCATAACCCCTGCAATTGTGTTCGGAAGCTTTCGATTATGGAGTCCAGATATTTCTCTTCGTTGAGCAGAAGTCTCTCTTCAGCGATCTTGAGGCCTTCATTGGGCCGGCGCGAATTGATAATCGCAGTGACAAATCGCGTAAGTGGATCGCGCAACACTCTGTCGAAGGCAGGGCGAAAAAACGGATCGAATCGACGCTCAATCTGAACAAACTTTGTCGAAAGATCGGCAAAGAGGTTCAGAAACGCAGAGCCCGTGTTGGCTTTCGGAATGGGGCGGTCTGGATTTGCTGTCAAAGAGGCTCCTCTTCGCACGCAAAACTCTTGAAATCAGTGGGCCGAATTTATGAGCCTGGAAACTGCAGAGAGAAGTGGATCGTCCTATTCTTGTCCCAATAGACAAGGCCGAGATACTCGCCAGGCCCAATCTGACGAATCTCGTCGCGAATATGCTTCGCAAGCAGGGAAGTCTTCGAGTAGTCGAGAACGATGCACTCCTTGCCATCAAACCAGCTCTCGCTCTTGTAGACCTGTGCCACAATTGCGTTCAGCCCGAATGCGAGAATACGATTGGTCAGCGTACCGTGAGCAGCATCAAACGTTTTTCCCTGCCAGGTAAAGATGTTGATCAGCGAAGCGATCGCGGGAGAAAACTTCGTGTCGGGCGCGATAATAGCCGTACCCTGAGCCTCTCCATTGGGAATGTCGCCTGCTGGGCTGCTTGAGAAAAGATCATCAAGCTGTTTCTCGGGCATCCCAAGCAGTTGAGCGGTTGTATAGGGCATAGGTTCAGTCTCCTAAGCGTAACGGTCGTTCCGTTTCGTGGCTGACTTCAAGGGCCCAAAAGAATATGGCCAACTATGACCGTGCCGGGTAAATTTGTCAATGCGTCTGATAGCCTTCGCTGTTGCGTTCCGTAGTCAGGCCAAATTAAGTCGACAAAACAATTCTGGCTGAGCGTGGAGAGACGATTGACCAAAGCTGATCCGCAAATCCTAACCGCCGAGTTCGTCATCGTTGGGTCCGGAGCTGGGGGTGGAACTCTGGCTGCCCGTCTTGCAGAGGCTGGTCACAGCGTTCTGCTTTTGGAAGCTGGCGACGATCCGAAGTCTGTCCCTCAGCCGGAGCCGCGCGGGCCCAGTGGTGGTCTGCCAAACGACTACGATATCCCGGTTTTTCACGGGTATGCGTCCGAAAACAAAGCCATAGCATGGAACTTCTTCGTGCGTCACTACTCCAGCAATGAACGCCAGCATCAGGATCCAAACTACATCGAGAGCCTTGACGGACAACGAGTCGACGGCGTCCTCTATCCGCGGTCATCGGCGCTTGGCGGGTGTACAGCGCACAACGCAATGATTCTCATCTATCCCCACAACTCGGACTGGGACGAGATCGCTCAGCTAACCGGAGACCAGACCTGGCGTGCAGAAAACATGCGCAGGTATTTTGAGCGATTGGAAAACTGCCGGCATCGATGGCTTCATCGAGTTCTTGCGAAGCTTGGCTTCAACCCCACCCGCCACGGATGGTCAGGTTGGCTCACGACGGAAAAAGCGATCCCGCTGTCAGCTCTCCGCGACGGAACCCTCGTGCGCGTGATCCTCATCTCTGCATTGGAAGCATTTCTTCACGCCGGAAGCCGGCGTGATCACCTGCGCTGGCTCTGGAAGGGAGCATTCGATCCCAACGATTGGCGACTCGTCAAGGAAAGCGCCGGCGGGGTACGCTACCTGCCTCTAACGACACGAGGCCACGCGCGAACAGGTGCACGGGAACGTGTTCTTGAGGTCTCTACTCGATCTCCAAATCTGTTACGTGTCGAACTGAGCTCCCTCGCAACTCGCGTGTTATTCGACGACTCAAATAGGGCGATTGGAGTCGAGTACCTCAAAGGCTCGAATCTCTATCGTGCTCATGCACAATCTGGCCCCCAATCGGGTGAGTTGCGTCAGGCCCACGCCACGCGTGAAGTGATCTTGTGTGGGGGAACATTCAACACGCCTCAGCTACTAATGCTCTCTGGTATCGGCCCCGCGGAGGAACTTTCCGCACATGGAATCCCCTTGAGGATCAATCTAGCGGGAGTTGGGCGGAACCTGCAGGACCGATACGAAATTCCAGTCGTCAATCGCATGAACTTCGCGCAATGGAGGGTCTTTCGTGGCGCCCGCTTTGCTCAGAACGATCCACTGTTCCATCAATGGCAGCGTCTTCGCCAGGGTCCCTACATTACGAACGGTGGGGTACTGGCAGCATTCCGTCGATCGTTTGCGAATCGCGAGGCACCCGATATCTTCTGTCTTGCACTTCTAGGGCTCTTCCGCGGGTATCGTCCGAACTACTCGACGCTCTTCGCGCAAAACCTAAACTATCTCACCTGGATCATTCTCAAGGCCCATACCAACAACTGCGCCGGCCGCGTTACTCTTCGCTCGGCCGATCCGCGCGATACACCCCTGATCAACTTCCACTACTTCGATGAGGGGAATGACGTGCAGGGACAGGATCTCGACGCTGTCGTTGAAGGCCTCCGCTTCGTCCGCAAAATCACACAGTACTTCAAGGACCGCAAATTGATTGCAGAGGAAGAGCTGCCGGGCGACTCCCTTCAAACGGACCAGGAACTCAAGGACTTTATCCGCGCACGAGCTTGGGGCCACCATGCGTCCTCCAGCTGCGCTATCGGATCGCTGGAACAAAATGGGGTCCTGACCAGCGACTTTCGCGTGCACGGTACCAAAGGTCTGCGTGTTGTCGACGCCTCCGTCTTCCCTCGCATTCCGGGCTTTTTTATCGTCAGCGCAATTTACATGATCGCCGAAAAGGCTGCAGATGTGATCCTCGCCGATATACGTAAGTCTTGATGCTCCAGCAAAATCCATCGTTGACAAGGCGCCAAGTCAACGATATCGTCTCATCTCAATAACGATCTGGGGCCCCCGCGATATGCCTTCCCGAAAATTGCCTCGGGAAGAGAGAGATCATCTCTGAACAAAAGGTGGCGATGCGCTACGAGCTGCCCGAGATCGTCGGTTCTCATTCTTATCCCTCGTCTGATGAATTCTGCTCGGGACGCGATGTCGCCGTTAGTGCAACGCGATCGTCCGTCGCCGTCGCCCCCGAGGTGGGCGCCTGCGAGCTATGACGCCCCAATCAAACATCATGGTCGTTGCTCCAATCGACGAAAGCCGTGAAGCCGAGCTGCGTCAGTTGCTCTCCGGCATGAACATCGAGCCTGGTGTGTTAAACCCCGCGAATTCTCTGGTGCCCTTCGGAAGACTCGATACGCTTCACTTCGCTCGCTTCGTAATCCTTGAAGACGAGACCCGCGAAGACCTTGGCGCCTATGGCCTCCTTCCCGCCAGTGCAACGAAGTCCCTGGCGCTGCTCTGCGATTTTGACGGTTCATCGGAAGATTTTCTTCGCGACCTGATTCGCTCTGCCGAGCCCGGACTAAGCCGCCTGTTTGGCTGTTGCCGGCCCGCGCCGTCTTCGAATTTGTATGAATGGCTCAAAGTACATGAGGTGCATGCATCAGCAGCCTATGTGAACTGGATCGGTCGCACCGTCCTGCAGATTCGAGAAGAGGACGCACTCTATCGGTCGCTCGTGACCTATCTCAAGCAGAATGCCCCGTTGTCATCGAACCCCAGGCAGGTCTGGAATGACTTGCGTCGCTACGTCCAACGCGAACAGGCTTCAGGACGACTTTCCCTCACTTCGCCAAAGCCAACACCCATCGGTTGGAGAGTCAAAAACCTAGTCCACTGCATCGGAGTTCCTCTGCTCCTGGTACTCCTCCTTCCCATCATCATCCTTTACCTGCCGATCTTCCTCATTCAGTTGCGCATTCACGAAAAGAGCGATCCCGTCATCGCTCCCCGTCCCACCAAAGACCACGCGAGCGCCCTTGCCACGCTTGAGGATCACATCGTAACCAACCAGTTCAGCGCCTACGGCAATATCAAACCCGGGCCCTTTCGCCGCTGGACCATCACCGCAGTCTTCTTTGCAATCGACTACACCGCGCGCCATATTTACAACCGAGGATTTCTCGCCCGCGTCGTCACCATTCAATTCGCTCGATGGGTCTTCTTAGACGACCATAAGCGTGCCTTCTTTGCGAGCAACTATGACGGAAGCCTTGAAAGTTACATGGGAGACTTCATCAATAGAGTCGCATGGGGGCTCAACATCGTCTTTAGCAACGGCCTGGGCTACCCCCGAACCAACTGGCTGATATGCGATGGAGCCAAAGACGAATTGACCTTCAAGGATTACCTGCGCCGTCACCAGTTGCCTACGCAAGTCTGGTACAACGCAGCGCCGGGCATAACCGCTTGTGACATGGAGCGCAACTCACGAATTCGGGACGGCATAGAAAGAGACAGCATGAGTGATGCAGAACTGCAGCAATGGGTCCAGCTCTTTTGAGGATGTGAGCAAAGCATGATGCCACTCGCAAACGCGAACTACGCAGACATTCAGGGCATTCTGCGCTTTGGATACTCGAAGCTAACCGCCGCCTGTTTTCTGTTACTGCGAATCGACGATGCTCCCTCTGCCCGCCGATGGCTGTCGAATGCTCCTGTTTCGAGTGCCGAAGTCCAGAATCCTCCTCCCACGCGAGCGCTGCAAATCGCATTTACCTCTCAAGGTCTGAGCAAACTCGGTATCCCCGACGCGATACTCAACGGCTTCTCCGCCGAGTTCATCTCCGGCATCGTGGGGGACGACAATCGTTCCCGTCGCCTCGGTGACGTCGGACCAAACGCGCCTGAACAGTGGATATGGGGCGGCTACGATTCGGTGCCTGACGCAGTGGCGATGATTTACGCGATACCGGAACTCTTTGACGACTGGAGGGGAACGCTCCAGTCAGGCCTTACACGATCCGGCTTTGGTCTGATCGCTTGTCTCCCAACAACGGATATGGGCGGCGTCGAACCATTCGGCTTTGTCGACGGCGTTAGTAGCCCAGTCATCGACTGGGAGATGCAACGCGATCCGTCAGGTGACAAACTCGACTACGAGAACGTCGCCATGCTCGGCGAGTTTGTTCTCGGCTATGCAAATGAGTACGGCAAATACACAACACGACCGACGATGGCGGACCCATTGGCTGACTTGCCGGACGCAGAGGACTGCTCCGGCATGAAAGATCTCGGCCGCAACGGAACCTATCTTGTAATCCGTCAGATCGAGCAAGATGTGCGCGGGTTTTGGAGCTTTCTCGATCGGCACGCTAATGGCGACTCCAAACTCCGTCAAAGCCTCGCCGAGAGTCTCGTGGGGCGCAAGATGTCAGGCGACCCGCTCCTCCCGCTCACCTCGACTGCAATCAGTGGCGTTGGACCTGACCCTGCCGACCAGCGAAACCGTTTCACCTTCGACTCGGATCCTGATGGAGTAGTGTGCCCGTTTGGTGCGCACATCCGCAGAGCCAACCCGCGGAACGCGGATCTCCCGCCAGGAACACCGTCGGAACCTGTTGGCCGACTGATCAACATCCTGGCGTTGGACCACTACTTCAATAGCAATGGCGCCACTCAGAAGGATGTCGTAGCGTCGACTCGTTTCCACCGTCTGCTCCGCCGGGGACGCGAATATGGCCCCAAACTCACTCCTGAGCAGCGGCTCGAACCAACACCGCCAGGCGAAGAGCCCACGGGACTTATCTTCATTTGCCTGAACGCAAACATCGGCCGCCAATTCGAATTCATTCAGAGCGCATGGATCACGAGTACGAAGTTCAACGGATTGGACGGCGAGAGCGATCCCCTGCTCGGCAACCGCGAGCCCGTGGCAGGTTGTCCAGCAGATCGGTTCTCACTTCCTATTGCCGGCAACGTACGACGGCAGTTCACGAACGTACCGCGCTTCACCACCGTGCGTGGAGGCGCATACTTTTTCCTGCCAGGGCTGAGAGCGCTACGATATCTCACACGAATCGGTGGAGTTTGATCTAACACGGGGGACGACGATGAAACGGTTTTCCGAGAACAGATTCGCAAAAATCTTTCACACTCGCTTGCGCCGCATAATCGCCTGCATCGCTGTAGTCGCAATCGCAGGTTCGCTTGAGATCGCTCTTCAGGGCTGCCACAGGACCGTCGGGACCGAGGGTATCCCCGGACATGTCGATGATGAGGCCCGCCTCGCGAGCCGCGCCCCCGAGAGCTTTCCCGCCGCCGATGAGGATTACTTCCACGATATGGACGGCGGGATCCCTCTTACCCCGGAGGAGATCAAGGGCCGCAACACCTGGATCGTCTGGACGGCCGGCAATGATCGCATGTGGGACTTCCTCGTCAGAACCAGTGTAGGCAACCTCGACTTCCTCAAGACCCTCTCCTCTTACCCCGGACTAAAGGCCAGCCGCGACAATCGCTGGGAGTATCTAGGCCTCATCAATGAGCCATGCTTCAAAAAACCAACCGGACCGGACCCCAAGCGCTTCGGCCTGTGGCTCGATCAACGCGATCCAAACTGTCCTCCCGACCCCTTCGAAAATGCGCAGAAGTACCCCGGTGTAAAGATCGGCGCACGAGGCAAAAATATTGACCCAGGGTCATATTACGGATACGCAACAGGCATCGTCGGAATGCGTCTCTTCCCCAATCCTGACTTCGACACTGAGGCTGCTAAGAAGTGGGACCCAGTTCGCTATTACACCGATCCGAAGTACTACCTGTCCAAAGACTTGGTACGCCCCTATCGCGTCGGAATGTCGTGCGCCTTCTGCCACGTTGGCCCCAACCCGGTAAAGCCACCTGACGATCCCAACAATCCCAAGTGGGGAAACCTCAGCTCCAACGTAGGCGCGCAGTACTTCTGGATCGACCGCATCTTCGACTGGAACCCCGAGAGCAGCAGCTTCGTCTTCCAGCTCTTCCACACCTCGCGACCCGGCACGCTCGACACCTCTCTCATCTCCACCGACAACATCAACAACCCGCGCAGCATGAATGCTGTCTACCATCTCGGCCCGCGCCTCGACCAGGCCTTCCGTTGGGGCAGGGAACACCTCGCTGATGGCCAAAAGGACAACAAGCAGTTCAACGACTATGTCTCCTCCGGACCGCTGACCCGCTTCTACACCGCGCCGGACATCGTCCAGACTCCACGGGTTCTCAAAGATGGTGCCGATTCAGTCGGCGCCTTGGCTGCCCTGAACCGTGTCTACATCAACATAGGTACCTTCAGTGAAGAGTGGCTCCTGCACTTCAATGCCCTCATCGGAGGCAAGGAAGTCACGCCCATCGAGGTCAAGGTCGCCCGCGCAAACTCTGCCTACTTCGCGGCCACCGAGAACCAGACGCTCGATATGGCGCTCTTCTTCCTCAAGAGCACCGCGCCACACCTGCTAAAGGACGCGCCCGGCGGCGCAGCGCATCTCACCCACGATCCGGCCGTGCTCAAACGTGGCAAGATCGCCTTCGCCGAGCGCTGCGCCCGCTGTCACTCCAGCAAAGGTCCAACTCCGCCGCCTAATGCGGACCCAGCCAACTGCGCAGGTTCGGGCTATATGGACTGCTGGCAGCGTTATTGGGACTGGACTAAGACCGACGATTTCAAGAGCAAGATGCGCCAGATCGTTCTCGCACCCGACTTCACCGAAGGAAACTATCTCTCCACAGAACTGAGGGTTCCGGTCACGTTGCTGCAAACCAACGCCTGCAGTCCGCTTGCGACCAACGCTCTCGGCGGAAACATCTGGGACAACTTCTCCTCCCAGTCCTATAAAGACCTCCCATCCGCCGGAACAATCACCATCTACGATCCATACACCGGTGAGCCAAAGCCCTACCCCCTTCCTGCTGGAGGCCGCGGCTACACCCGCCCACCTTCCCTTATCAGTCTGTGGTCCACCGCGCCGTTCCTGCTCAATAACAGTGTGGGCAGATTCAATTCCAGCCCCTCCGTGGAAGCCCGTCTCGATTCGTTCCAGGACTCTATCATGCAGATGTTGTGGCCAGAAAAACGCCAGTACGACTCAGTTCTTGGCAACAAGGTGCCAGGCACGATCGATCGCACTACCGATCGCAGCTACATTCGCGTTGCCAGTGGATACCTTCCCGACTTCCTGCAGGGGCTTCATGGCACATTCTCCAGGTGGTTCCCCTGGCTCTTCAGCGAAGAGGGCGTTCAGATTGGGCCGATCCCCAAAGGAACTCCCGTCGGACTTCTCTCCAACCTTAATGTTGTTCCCGAAACCCACGACCCGGTTCAGCGCGCCGCCTACCAGAAACGCGTTCTCGACCTGCTGGTTAAGGCGAAGCACGATATGGAAAACCTGCCGGCGGGAGCATCCGATGACGACGTCAACAAGGCATTCGCGGATCTCAAAGGTCCACTCATGGAATTGAGTAAGTGCCCCGATCTCGTCGTTAACCGTGGCCACTACTTCGGTACAAGCTACTTTGCCGAAGAGCCTCCACTCAGCGACGATGACAAGCGAGCGCTTATCGAATTCCTCAAGACCTTCTAATGGGATTCATCGGCCGCCGCGAGATTGGTCGATTCGCGAAGAGGTTGACTATAGTCATTCAAAAGAACCGCTGGAATCTTTGCCCCGATGGGTCTATAACGGAGGCGTAGCTCACGAAGCTCCGGGATTGAACCGCCAGCCCGCAGCTTTTCATGTCGAATACGTGGGCGCAGCACTACGACCGAAGCGACCGGCGCATCAGCTGATCGGGAGGTTCCTATGGCTGTCTTCTTCTTCAAACTTTCCCGCAATGACAACACCCACCGGCTCGTCGCCACCTGCACCGTCGTCGGCGAAGAGCATGGGTATGAGACTCGCCAGCGAGAGTTCGACGACGAGTCGCAAGTCGTAAAAGCTCTCTCGAAGGCCGGAATCGCCAAAGACCGCCTCGATTCAATCCCCGCAGATTTGAAACGCGATTGTTCATGCGCCTTCGAGATCAGCCACAACGAAGCCCAGAAGCTCGACGTGCTCCACGTCGACAGCACCGAATAGCATAACGGTCCAGTCCGTGAACAGAGAGTTGGGCCCTCGCTTCATTATGGAAGTGCATCTCAGCAAATTAACATGATGAGCAACATGCCCCTTAAGGGCTTCACCCCGAACGATTTCAGGGCGGTGGAGCTCGTCACTCTTACGGCACCTCACAAGTCCCGAATGACGATCATTCGCCACGGAACTATGGTCAGCACGCAAACCGGGTCGCCACGCGAAACCCGTGTTTGGCACGGCCAGGAAAGAAAATTACACGTCACCAATCGGCTTGGGCAACTCCAGCGGCTTGCAGGCAAGCCTGACACATACCATGTCGCACTGGTGGAGCGTGCGCGCCGCCTACACCGATTCGCATAGCCTGGATCATACGCCGGAAGAACTGGAGAACGGCCGAAACTAGGGAGCATGGTATGGATCGAGTGACTTCGATGTAGCGCACCGTATCTCAGCCAATTACGTGTTTGAGCTTCCTTTTGGTCACGGCAAAGAGCTTCTGAACTCGGGACGATTTGCCTGGATTCTGGAGAACTTGAAGGCGTCAGGTGTCTACACGTACTACAGCGGACATCCTTCCAGGCGAACCGGGGGTAGCTCCAGGCGAACTGGGGTAGCCAGAGCAGCCTGCTCGATCCCTACGGCTTTGCGGGCGCCGTGCCGAATGTCGGGGGTAAGCCGCACTCCCTTCACAAGCAGTCGTGCTGGTTCTACACAAGTGCCAACAGCGCGTGCTCCGCTTTGGGAAGCGGTCTGACAGATGCCTTCGCCGATCCGGGCAAGTATGTTGTCGTTAACGGCGGACGCAACACCTTGCGCGGTCCTAACACGCAGGTGTGCGATCGAGCTCTGATCAAAGGCATTCCCATTCACGAGGACTGGAATGCGGAAGCGCGCGGGGACGTCTTCAATGTGGCAAACCACGCACTCTTCGGGCAGCCCGGCGCAAACGTCAGCAGCGGCAGCGCCGCGCCGATCCCTTCTCTCTCCGGCGATCAGCGAGTCATGCAGTTTGCTGTTCGCTTGAATTGCTAGACGAAACACAGGCGCCTGGCGATATCCTCTATCGCTCAGTGGATTGGTATTCTTGATGTCTTTCACGGCTACGTAACATTTGCCACTTACTGTGTCCCAATAGCTGGTGCTGCTGATAGCAGTCACTCCGAAGTCCCCTAACCATGGAAGCCAACTTCACAGGAGCACGATCCATGGCCACGTCTGTTCTCACATCACCGACCCTCGCATCGATTGGCGACCATGGAGTCCTCAATGAACGCCTAACCCCTGAATTATCCGAGGTGTGGATCGATCGCGATTCGAGTTGGTTGGACTTCAATGACCGAGTCCTCGCCGAGGCGCTCGATGCACGCACACCTCTCCTGGAGCGGCTAAAATTCCTGGCGATCTTTACCTCCAATCTCGATGAATTCTTCATGAAACGGGTTGCCTTGCTGCGGACTGGTGGGACAGAGGAGAAGAGAGCGCAGTTTCTCCAACTGCGGGAGAAGCTTCTGCCCATGCTCAGTAAGCAGGGGGAATGTTTTCGGCAGGAAATCATACCCGGACTGGCTGAACACGGCATATTTCTTCGCCACTGGGACGACCTCTCCGATCGGCAGCGCGAGGACGCCACTGCGTACTTTGAAAAGAACGTCTCGCCCGCGCTGACGCCGCTCGTGATTAATCCGGAGCATCCCTTTCCCTTCCTTTCTAACCTGTCGACGTCTCTCACCTTCAACCTTCATGATCCGGAGCGGGGCGAGCACATGATCGCCCGAATCAAGGTTCCGGGCGGGCTTAGACAATGGGTTCCATTGAGCGCAGGTCTGGAAGCGGGAAAGCGGATGTTCGTACCTCTCTATGAAGTGATTCGGGGGAACATCTCGCAGCTGTACAGCGGAATGACCATCTCAGCGATAACCTTGGTCCGTATCACTCGCGATGCCGAGGTCGAACTTGTTGAGGACTCCGATGCTGAGCTTCGTCTTCGGGTTCAGGAACAGGTGCGGCAGCGTCGGTATGAGCCCATCGTGCGCCTCGAACTCGGGCCGGAAGCCGACGCAGGCATTCGAGACGGACTATGCGCGCGGTTTCAACTCAACCCCGCGGATGTGTACCAATTGGAAGAAGAAGTTGACTACACCACGCTCTTTGAGATCGCGAATCTGCCAGTTTCGGAACTTCGCGACCCGTCGTGGACGCCGGTCGTCCCACCTTGTCTGGCGGATGGAATTTTCTCCGCTATCCAGACCGGTGACGTGCTTGTACATCATCCCTATGAGAGCTTCGACGCGTCGGTAGAGCATTTCATCAGTACGGCGGCCGACGATCCGGATACTGTAGCAATCAAAATGACCGCATACCGGATTGGGGACGACACGCCATTCGTCAAATCACTTATCCGCGCTGCTGAGCATGGGAAGCAGGTCGCGTGCGTGATGGAGATCAAAGCGCGTTTTGATGAAGAGCGCAATCTCCACTGGGCCGCTGAGTTGGAACGCGTCGGTGCACATGTAACTTTCGGCGTGAGCGGGTTGAAGACCCACGCCAAGACCGCGCTCGTCGTGCGCAGGGAGAGCGGCGGTTTGCGCAGCTACGTCCACATTGGGACAGGCAACTATCACGTTAAGACGGCTCGCCTCTATGCTGATCTCGGATTGCTGAGCTGCGATCCCCAACTGACTCGCGATGTGGTGAGTCTTTTCCACTATCTCACCGGTCATGCGCGCGCTCCGGCTTGCTCGACTCTTCTTGTCGCGCCTTCGACGATGCGGGCGCGCTTCTTGGAACTGATCGAACGCGAGATCGCAAACCGCAAGGCGGGTAAACCTGCGAGAATCGTCGCCAAGATGAATCAACTCGAAGACCCGCAGATTATCCAGGCACTATGCAAGGCATCGACAACTGGCGTGCCGATCGATTTGATCGTTCGCGGATTCTGCTGCCTTCGTCCAGGCATTGCAGGGCTTACGGAGAACATTCGAGTGCGTTCGATCATTGGTCGGTTTCTTGAACATTCCCGAATCTTTTACTTCGCCAACGGAAGCGCTACACCAGAGGAGGGGGATTTTCTGACCGGCTCTGCGGATTGGATGTTCAGAAATCTATCGAAGCGGATCGAGGTCGTAACCCCAGTTCGAGCGCCTAGAGCTAAGAAAAAGCTGTGGGAGATTCTGGACATATGCCTCCACGACTGCCGGCAGGCTTGGACGCTTGACGCGGATGGCCGCTATACGCAGCTTCTTCCAGAAGAAAACGGCACCGGGCCGGACTCTCTGGGGAGCCACCAGGAGCTGATGCAATTGACGAGAGCCCGGATCGGCGATTAATGCATTTTCAAATCTGTCAGTCGCCGAACGAGTCATTAGGAACCGGATACACCCTCGGCTTATTTGCTCGCCTCATTCAGGAACTAAATGTCGATCATGACTGGCCCTGTCTTCCGTATCTCTGAGCAGCAATCAGGAATCGAGCGGTCAGAGGAAACTTGCCGATTCGGGGCACATTGAAGATTGAGCTTGACATATTGTTCAGGCGCGAGTCGAAGTCAGGTCCGTCGCTACCAGAGTTGCCAGCATTGACAGGTGTCTTCCTCATTTCGTTAGTTCTCGCTTGGTTGGGTTTCCCGAGTCCGGAAACGATTTTTTAGCCACGCTGTGGGCTCGCGTAATCCATTCCGAGCCTTTCTTCTCGTCTAAGTAGACCTGGATCCTTTCCTCTGCCATGAACTCGTGGCACTTACTCTGGAAGTAGTCTATCGCCTCCACGAAACCGGGGAAGCTCTTCTCGCGTACCAATGTTTTCCCTGCATAAATCCGAACACGATAATCCATCAAAATTCTCCACAATCTCGCGGATGCGGCAAACCTCGCCGACCGCAGAGTCAGGTTCCTTTCCGAGAGCTCGGAGAGGGTAAGCATCACTTTTCCTAACGCACCGGTTTGCTATGGGCACACAGGTCTCCAGAACAGAACCAAGACAGGTAAAGTGAATCCGTCATCAGACGGTAAGTTGCGGATCGTCCGCCGAAGCTCAAAAATGAGAGCTCAAAGCTAGTCAGGCTGCATCTACGCACAGAACTGACCTGTCTGCGTCGTTCTCAAACTCGAGGATCGCACTTGCTCCAAGACACACATCGGGGGCACGGGTCACCGCGGCTATTTGCCACAGGATTCCTAATCACCAGCGAAAGAACGCAGTGGAAAACCAGTATTCAGTTGTTGAGTGAGTGGGAAGTGCCGGTGTAAGCGGCGTCGCGACTCGACTTTCTCTTCGCACGTCAACTTCACTACATGAGTTAGACGTGACCGATAGCCAGAGGTCAACGCGATCTTCCAACAGCAAATCCGCCGCTCTTCTAATGGAGGAGCCGTCGTGTCAGAGGCGCCGCTCCGCTTCGAATGCTTCTCTGCGTCATGCGATCGTGAGTGTCTTCCGGAACGGCGTGAGGCCGGTGATATAGACCCGGTGACGGTCCGGTTGCAATGTCCTCTCGGATGTCTCGTACCAGGCCGCCCCCTCCGCGCGGATCATTTCGTGATCGGCCTGTCCGGGACCGAACGTGATCACGTTATTTCCCACGCGGAAACGTCCAGTGCCTTGGCGCAAGAAGTAAATGTCTTTTCTCGTTGTGCCGGGCTCGATCCCATCCAGTTCGCCATCGCGCCGGAAGGTGAGTTCGATGCTCACCGGAACTCGATCATGACCGCCGACAACGAACGCAAGTTCAAAAGCGCCGGATTTTTCGGTAACGGCCACTTTTTGTTCGAGGGTCTGGATGTTGCTCTTTGGCCTCTGGGGAAAATTCATCTTACTCCAGAAGCGATTCCCGGCAGGCGTCAGCGGGTAGTCGCCATGCGGATTGCGTAAGTGCTTGGGCAGCGGCTGATAGTACGGTACGTGCGTCTCCTGGCGGAGTAAGTACCGATTCTCTTCAACCGTCATACCACTACTGCGGAAGGCACCTTCGCTGAAAAAGACCGGAAGCATTCGTACCGATTCCAGCACAGCTTTTCCTTTGCGAAAAGTCAGGAATGTAGGATTACTGGCCAGGCCGGAGGCAATGCCCAGAGGCCAGTCGCTTCCGCCGTACACCGTAGCGCTGATCTCTCCCCTTCGAATGCGCGCCAGAGCGCTGGTGCTGAAAAAGCGCGCGTAATCCGAGGGCAAAGGTTCAGGATCGGGCAGCATCCTGCGATAGAGAGGCTCTTCAAGAAATTCAACCAGGGGAATCTTTGCCTCCGCATGCTCGAGACCGATCTGCTCAGCAAGTCTGGCGACCGCAGCAAACTGGCGATTCTGGTCTTTGATCGCCATGTAGCGGTATTGCAGATAGTAATTCGAGATCCAGGCGGCGAGTCCTTGATCTTGCCGGCGCGATCCGACTGTTTCCAACTCGCCATTTGGGTGCATGTAAAAAATTGTCATAGCGAGGTTTCTGCGAACCGGTTCGAGGAGTTCGGGTCGATTGAGCAGGCGCGCGATAGTAATGAGCGCACTGTCAACGACACGCGAGTAGATTCCTGTGCTTCGTTCGGCAAACTGTCCATCCGCATCACAATAGACGCCCTCGCCCAACCAGTCGTCGATTCTGTTGACGTATTTGGCCGAGGGGAAGAGAGAATTGATTTGCGCGAGCGCGGAGGAGACCACCCAGCGATGATTCGGCGTGTGGATACCGCCAGTCGACAATGCCTCGCCCGCCGCGAGGACAAACTTTGCGAGTTTGCCGTTGATTGTAGCGAGCTGGGGCAGATTCATGCGCTGCTGCACAGTCAATGCCATGCATACGGTCTGCACCACAAAGCCCGTGTCTGGCGGAGAGCAGAGATTGCCGGCATCGATGGTTCCATCGGGGTTCTGAGCCGCCAGTAACTTGTCTGCTGCTGCTTCCAATACCGGCAGCAGCGCGGGGGACTTGTAGCTGGAAGACTCCGGCGCACAGAACGCGCCCGCCAACGCGTCCACTGCTTCTCCGACGGCGCGAACGCCGTAACGCACGTGCGAACCCTTCAACTGCTCAATAACGGCGTGGAGGCTGGCATCGTTTGCTTTCACCAGCCGGCGATAGTAATCATCGTCCGAATCCGTTGCGTCATTCGTTCCGGCGACACCTGTCCCGGCCAGTCCCGCCAACGACGCTGCCGTACCCAAGGCGTCTCGCACGAAACCTCTACGTGATATGACCATATATTCAATCTCCAAGAAGCACACCAATCTTACTTATCGGAACCAAGAAGAACCGACCTCGCTGCCATCGTCGCGAAGATCTCGGAACGGCTAGAAGAGCGCCAGTCGCGGATTACCAAAACACGGAGTGGGATAGGGCAATCAGAGCACGATGATGGAGGAAGGCATATCACTAATCTCTGTTATTCCTGGGGGACTCCCAGCAAATTCCTCAGGGTCATTGGAACCGGTGTTGTTGCGAGGCAAGCGTCGGCGCAATCTCTAGGGGCAAACAGAATTTTCACATGTAAGTTACCGGTTACTCTAAATCCAAAGATTGCTTAACAGCAACGACGTATATGATGAGTTGGTGAAAAAAAGGAGGTTATGAATATTTTGTTTGGGATGCCAATTCAGACGACGAAAGCGGTAACGCAGTTTGCGCAGCAGGCGCGCTGGAAGCATGTCTTCTTTGCCTGCCTACTTCTCCTGAGCAGCTTTGCGCTGAATGGGAGCTTGTGGGCACAAGGAATTACCGGATCGATTACCGGCAACGTGACAGACGAAACCGGTGCGGCGATCCCCGGAGCAACCGTCATGGTTCACCAAGTGGATACGAACGCGACACGCATTGTGACGACGTCGGATGCCGGGACC
>Ga0126381_100004015_pt1 | contig 15970 bp, 15 predicted proteins | sample PanSoiMetPlot_28_FD_96465 | JGI IMG/M metagenome (GOLD analysis project Ga0126381, IMG submission 96465) | Tropical forest soil microbial communities from Panama - MetaG Plot_28 | ecosystem: Environmental > Terrestrial > Soil > Tropical forest > Bulk soil | place: Panama | collected 2016-02-17 | reverse complement strand
TGATCGTGACGTGCGTGCCCGGCGGGGTGTATTTGACGATGTTGTCGAACAGGTTGGTGAATACCTGCACGATGAGGGTTGCGTCCACCCATACCGGCGGCAGGTCGGCTGCGAGCCGCACCTCGGTGGGGTACGCGGCCAGCTTCTCCCGGTACGTTGCCAGCGCGCTCCCGACCAGGTCATCGAGTGTTTGCCAGTCGCGGCGCAGCGCTACCGTTCCAGACTCGAGCCGCACCAGGTCGAGAACGTTTGACACGAGCTCCGACATCTCGCGCGCCTTGGTCTCGACCGAGCGCGCCAGCTCGACGCGCGTGGCCTCGTCGAGACCGGCACCATGCTGCGCGAGGGTGCTGCCGGCGGCAGTCATTACCGAGAGCGGCGTGCGCAGGTCGTGCGAGATCGAGGCCAACAGCGTGTTGCGCAGCGTCTCACGCTCGGCGGCGAGGCTCGCCTGCTCGGCGACCTCCGCCAGCTGCGCGCGCTCCAGCGCGAGTGCAATCTGTCCGGCGAACGTCGTCAGCAGATGACTCTGCTCCGGCAGCAGCACGCGCCGCGGATTGCTCGGGCGAACGCCCAGCACCCCAACCGTGCGGCTCTCATCACCCAATGGCAGATACAGTCCCGGGGCGGCGGGCAGGGTATCAGTGCCGAGGCCCGCGGGCTGACCATGATCGGCGACCCACTGCGCCACGGCGAGGTCGGCGTGACGAAAGGAGCTCTCGAGTGGTGCGTCCCGCGGGTAGCCGAGCTTGCCGCCGGAGTCGGGCAGCAGCACGACGGCCTGGCAGTGAAAGACCTCCGCCACGTGCCGCACGGCGACCCGCGCCATGTTGGGAGTACCGCGCGTCGCGGCGAGCTCGCGGCTCATGGCGTACAGCAGTGCGGTGCGGCGCTCGCGCGCGCCTGCCACGCGCGTCTGCTGGCGCACGCTGGCGGTGAGATTGGCGATGACCAGGGCAATGGTCACCATGGTGCCAAAAGTGACCAGGTACTGCGCGTCCGAGACCGCGAACGAGAAGCGCGGTGGCACGAAGAAGAAATCCAGGGCAACGACGTTCAGCACCGCGGTGAGGGCTGACGGTCCGCGCCCGAGCCGCAGGCCCGCCACCGTCACCCCGAGCAGATAGATCATCACCAGGTTGGAGAGCTCGAAGTGCCGGTACATGGCGAGCGCGATCAATGTGCACAGCGCGCTGATGACCACGGCCTGCGCGTAACGCTCCCAGCGCACCTTGGCTGGGCCGCCGGGCGTAAGGGCGGTGGCAGGCGCCGGCGGCGCGGCAGGCGCCGCGGGCGCGATCATCACGACATCAAAGCCGCGCGCGCGCCGCACCAGCTCGGTGGCGGTCGAGGGTCGCAGCCACGCGCGCCAGCCGCGACGCTTGGGGGTGCCAACGATGACGCGCGTGGCGTGGCGCACGTGCGCATATTCGGCGACCGTCGCCGCGGCGGACGGCCCGTCGAGAGTGACGGTTTCACCGCCGAGCGACTCGGCGAGTCGCAGCACGTCGATGCGCCGGTTGCGGGCGGCCTCCGACAGCTTGAGCAGCGCCGGTGTCTCAACATAGACGACCGTCCACTCGGCATCGAGCGCATCGGCCATGCGCTTGCCCGCGCGCACCAGCTCCGGGGCCTGCTCGTCCGGTCCGACCGCCACCAGCAACCGGTCACCCGCGAGACGTGCCTGCGCACGGTCCACGGGCAGCGCGCGCGAGGCGGCCTCGACGCGATCGGCGACGCGGCGCAGCGCGATCTCGCGCAGCGCCATGAGGTTCTGCTTGCGGAAGAAACGCTCGACGGCGGTGCCGACCTGCTCGCCAACGTAGACCTTCCCGGCGCGCAGGCGCGCGATCAGGTCATCGGGCGGCAGATCGATCAGCTCGATGTCATCCGCCTCGTCAAACACGTGATCGGGCAGCGTCTCACGCTGACGCACGCCGGTGGTCTGAAACACCAGGTCGTTGAGACTCTCGAGGTGCTGGACGTTGACCGTAGTCCACACGCTGATGCCGGCCGCGAGCAGCTCCTCGATGTCCTGCCAGCGCTTTGGGTGGCGCGGTAGCGGCTCGCCGCCGCTCAGGTTGGAGTGCGCCAGCTCGTCGACCAGCAGGATCTCGGGATGGCGCGCAAGCGCTGCGTCCAGATCGAACTCGTAGCGCAGGATGCCGTGGTAGCTGACCGCGAGCGGCGGCAAGCGCGGCAGCCCTTCGAGCAGCCGCTCGGTCTCGACGCGGCCGTGTGGCTCGACGTAGCCGACCACCACGTCGGTGCCGGCGGCGCGGAGGTTGCGCGCGGCCTCGAGCATCGCGTAGGTCTTGCCGACGCCGGCAGAGGCGCCGAAAAAGATGCGTAGCCGACCGCGGCGCTCGCGTGCCTCCTCCGCTTTGACGCGTTCGAGCAGCTGATCGGGGTCAGGCCGGGCTTCGGCCATGTGCGGTCACTTCAGCGCGTCGAGTGCCAGGTTGAGCTCCAGTACGTTGACGCGCGGCTCTCCGAGAACTGCCGCCACGCTACCGTTGCTGTGACTGGCAATCAATGCCCGCACCTTTGCGACATCGAGACCGCGCGCGCGTGCGACGCGTGCCGCCTGGTAGTCCGCCGCCGCCACGCTGATCTCGGGATCGAGACCGCTGCCGGAGGCCGTGACCAGGTCGATCGGCACCGGAGCGCTGTTGTCGGGGTCGGCGGCGCGCAGCGCGGCGACGCGTGCCTTCACGGCGTCGGTGAGCGCCGGGTTGAGGGGACCCAGGTTCGAGCCACCCGAGGCGGTGCCGTTGTACGGCTGGGGCGCGGTCGCCGATGGCCGGCTCCAGAAGTGTCCAGGATCACTGAAGCTCTGACCGATGAGCCGCGAGCCGCGTGGCTGTCCATCCTGCACGATGAGGCTTCCCCGGGCCTGGGCGGGAAACAGCAGCTGCGCCAGACCCGTGACGATGAGCGGGTAGAGAAGTCCCGTAAGAGCTGACAGCAGCAGGAACAGCACCAGGGCGGGTCGCAGGCTGGCGAAGGGCGAGGCAGGGCGGGTTGCATTCATGGTGCGGCGGCTCCTTGCTCAGACGAGATGCGCCGCCACCAGCACCAGGTCGATCAGCTTGATGCCAATGAACGGCACGATGATCCCGCCGAGCCCGTAGATCAGGAGATTACGGCGCAGGAGTGTGGCGGCGCCCAGCGGCCGGTAACGCACTCCCTTCAGCGCGAGCGGGATCAGCGCCACGATGATCAGGGCGTTGAAGATGATGGCGGAGAGGATCGCGGAGTACGGGCTCGCGAGGTGCATGACGTTCAGCGCGTTGAGTTGCTTGTAGGTAGTAACGAAGGCCGCCGGGATGATGGCGAAGTATTTGGCGACGTCGTTGGCGATCGAGAAGGTGGTGAGCGCCCCGCGGGTCATGAGCATCTGCTTGCCGGTCTCGACCACCTCGATCAGTTTGGTCGGATTGGAATCGAGGTCGACCATGTTGCCGGCTTCCTTGGCCGCCTGCGTGCCGGTATTCATGGCCACGGCGACATCCGCCTGGGCGAGCGCCGGGGCGTCGTTGGTGCCGTCGCCGGTCATCGCCACGAGGCGCCCCTGCGCCTGGTGCTCGCGGATCAGTCTCAGCTTCGCCTCCGGAGTCGCCTCGGCGAGAAAGCCGTCGACGCCGGATTCGGCGGCGATCGCGGCCGCGGTGAGCGGGTTGTCGCCGGTGATCATGACGGTCTTGATGCCCATGCGGCGCAGCTCGGCGAAGCGCTCCTTGATGCCGCCCTTGACGATGTCCTTGAGCTCAATGATGCCGAGCACGCGCGCCCCGTCGCTCACCACGAGCGGAGTGCTGCCACGGCGCGCCACGTCGTCGACACTCGCCTGTATCGCCCGCGGGAACGCGCCGCCGAGACTCTCGACATGACGGCGGATCGCGTCCGCCGCACCCTTGCGTATCTGCCGCTCGCCGATGTCGACGCCGCTCATGCGCGTGTGCGCCGAGAAGTGCACGAACGTGGCACCGAGACTCGTCAGGTCGCGCTCGCGCAGATTGAAGCGCTGCTTGGCGAGCACGACGATGCTGCGGCCCTCGGGCGTCTCGTCCGCGAGCGAGGCGAGCTGCGCCGCATCCGCGAGCTCTTCCTCGGTGACGCCGGCCGCGGGGATGAAGGCCGCCGCCTGGCGGTTGCCGAGTGTGATGGTTCCCGTCTTGTCGAGCAGCAGCACGTCGACATCGCCGGCGGCCTCGACGGCGCGTCCCGAGGTGGCGATCACGTTCGCCTGCAGCATGCGGCTCATACCCGCCACACCGATGGCGGAGAGCAGGGCGCCGATGGTGGTGGGAATCAGGCACACGAGCAGCGCGATCAGCGCCGTGATGGTGATCGGCACCCCGAGCTTGCTCACGGTGACACTGTAGATGGAGTACGGCAGCAGGGTCGCGGTCGCGAACAGGAACACGAGCGTCAGAGCCACCAGCAGGATCGTGAGAGCGATCTCGTTCGGGGTCTTCTGGCGCTTGGCGCTCTCCACCATGGCGATCATGCGATCGAGAAAGGTCTCGCCCGGATTCACCGTGACGCGCACGACGATCCAGTCCGACAGCACCCGCGTGCCGCCGGTCACGGCCGAGAAATCCCCGCCCGCCTCGCGGATGACGGGCGCCGACTCGCCGGTGATGGCGCTCTCGTCCACAGAGGCCGCTCCCTGGATCACCTCGCCGTCCGCCGGCACGTAATCCCCGGCCTCGATCAGCACCACGTCGCCGCGCCGGAGGTCATCGGCACGCACGCGCCGGTTGTGGCTGCGATCGTTGGGGTCGGCCAGCTGCCTCGCCCACACGGTTTGCTTCAGTCCCCTGAGCGACTCCGCCTGCGCTTTGCTGCGCCCCTCGGCCAGCGCCTCGGCGAAGTTCGCGAACAACACCGTGAACCACAGCCACAGGGCGATGCTGAATATGAACCAGGAGGGCGCCTCGCCGTGCCCGGCGAGTGCCTGCAGCCACAGCACGGTGGTGAGGATGCTGCCGATGTACACCACGAACATCACCGGATTGCGCCACTGCACCCGCGGGTCGAGCTTGCGCAGCGAGTCGATGAGCGCCGGGCCGATCAGCGTCCTGTCGAACAGGGAGAGCGGGCGGCGGGTCATGATGCCGCCCACAGCATCACGTGCTCGACGATGGGACCGAGCGCCAGTGCCGGCACGAAGGTGAGTGCACCGACCAGCAGCACCGTGCCGATGAGCAGCACCACGAAGGTCGGTCCGTGGGTCGGCATCGTGCCATCAGATACCGGCACGCGCTTCTTCGCCGCGAGCGAGCCCGCCACGGCCAGCACCGCCACGATCGGCCAGAAGCGCCCCAGCCACATGGTGAGCCCGAGCGCGACGTTGTAGAAACGAGTGCTGGCCGTGAGGCCGGCAAAGGCGCTGCCGTTGTTGTTGCCGGCCGAGGAGAAGGCGTAGAGGATTTCGGTAAAGCCGTGCGCGCCGGGGTTGCCGACGCCGTCGCGGCCGGCTTGGACGCTGACCGCGACCGCGGTGCCCATGAGCACGATGAGCGGCATCACCAGGATCGCGATCGAGCTCATCTTCATCTCGAACGCCTCGATTTTCTTACCGAGGTACTCGGGTGTGCGGCCGATCATGAGGCCGGCGATGAACACACCGATGATGGCGAAGATGAGCATGGAGTACAGCCCGGTGCCGACGCCCCCGAACACCACCTCGCCGAGCTGCATCTGGAACAGCGGCACGAAGCCACCGAGCGGGGTGTACGAATCGTGCGCGCTGTTGACGGCGCCGCAGGACGTGGCGGTGGTGACGGTGGCGAACAGTGCCGAGGCAGCAATGCCGAAGCGCGTTTCCTTGCCTTCCATGTTGCCGCCCGACTGCACAGCACTCGCCGCCTGATCGACGCCGAGCCGGGCCAGCTGCGGATTGCCCCGCTGCTCGTTCCAGGCGGCGACGCTCAGCAGCGATACGAACAGGATCAGCATGGCGGCGAACACCGCCCAGCCCTGGCGGGTGTCGCCGACCATGCGGCCGAAGGTGTAGGTGAGCGCGGCGGGAATGATGATGATCGCCAGCATCTCCAGCAGGTTCGACAACGCGGTGGGGTTCTCGTAGGGATGAGCGGAGTTGGCGTTGAGGAATCCGCCGCCGTTGGTGCCTAGCTCCTTGATGCTTTCCTGGGAGGCGATCGGCCCCATCGGCAGCGTCTGGGTGTGCGTCGTCATGGTCTCCAGCACCGGGTTGCCGGCGGCATCCTTCACCGGGCTGCCGGCGGCGTCGGTCTTCGGCTGCTGATAGGTGAGTGTCTCGACGGTGGTCACGTCCTTGTAGGGGCTGAAATTTTGGATCACGCCCTGCGATACCAGGGCGAGCGCCAGCACCACGGCAATTGGCAGCAGGACATAGAGCGTCGCGCGCGTCAGGTCCGCCCACACGTTACCGATGGTCTGCACGCTGTGGCGTGCCAGACCGCGGACGAGAGCGATGGCCACCACGATGCCGCTCGCGGCGGACAGGAAGTTCTGCACTCCGAGCCCCGCCATCTGGGTGAGGTAGCCCATGGCGGACTCGCCGGAGTAGCCCTGCCAGTTGGTGTTGGTGATGAAGCTGACCGCGGTGTTGAAAGCGGAGTCGGGCGAGAGGTTGGCGAATTTCTGCGGGTTGAGCGGCAGCCACAGCTGGCAGCGCTGCAACAGGTAGACCGCCAGCGCCCCGAACAGATTGAAGAGCAGCAGTCCAACCGCGTATTCCTTCCAGCCCATCTCGCGTGCCGCATCGACACCTGCGAGGCGGTAGATTCCGCGCTCGAGCGGCGCACCCGCGCGCAGCGGCCAGATCTTGTGCCCCTCGAACACGTGCGCCATGTAGAGGCCGAGTGGCTTCACGCCCGCCAGCACGAGCAGCAGGAAGACCACGCATAGCGTCACCCCGGCGGCGGTCATCAGAACTTCTCCGGCCGGATGAGCGCATACAGCAGGTAGACGAACAGCGCCGCCGTCAGCAGCCCGCTCACCACGTAAATGACATTCATTTGCTGTCTCCGAGCCGCGAGACCGCGGCGATCAGCCAGTGGGTCACCGCATAAAGGACGACGATGGCCCCGAGAAAGACCAGATCCATGAGCAGGCTCCGTCCAGACGGCAGGGGGCGGTCACGCTACTGCGGAGACTGTGAGCGGCGCGTGAAGAATCCCCGGGGCAAGGCCGGTGAATTGTGACGGCTGCACTGTTACGGGGCAGCGCTTTCAAGCTGGATGGATGCGATGCAGCGAAGTGCTCTGGCTCTCATCACGCTGCGCCGCGAGCTCGCGGCGCGTTATGTCCGTATCCACCGTCTGTGGGTCAGGGCGCGCAATACCTATCGACGCCTGCACGAGGCCCCGGTACAGGATCTGCGCGAGCTGCGCGCGGCCGCGCAGCGCCTCGATCAGCTCGACCGCGGACGCGAGGCGCTGCGGCGCGACCTCAAAGCACTTTCGGACTAGTCAAGTCTCAGAGCGGTAGCCGGGCGGCGGGCTGCCCGGACGGGCCTTTCAGGGTCCCTTTTGCCGCTGACGCAAAATGTCTACATGCCGCGCTGACGTATAACGACATTCTGCGTCAGCGCGTGAACAGAGGTTTGCAGCGCGCAGTTCCACCGCACAGGGGCTCCCCTCAGCGATGTCCGCCGAGCACCCGCGCCGGCAGCAGGATCAGCGCGCGCAGGAACTCGAACACACCCGTGAGCACGAGTCCGACCAGTCTGAACGGCAGCAACAGCAGCCAGACGATCGGGTACAGCACCAGGGCGAGCAGCGCGATGGGCCAGCAAATGACCAGCAATAGCAGCCACAACAGAAAACCGATCATTGACCACTCCTTCGTCGCGCGCCTAGAGTGCGCCGCGCACCAGTCTGTGCCACATAATTGTAGTGTCGGTCCGACTGCAGGAAACAACCGTTGACCGCAACTTTCCAACTGCCACCCGCGTTACGGCCCGGGGACCGCGTGGCGGTGGTCGCCCCGGCCAGCGCTTTCGAGCGCGCCGCTTTTGACTCAGGTCTGGCGCTGATCCGCTCGCGCTACCAGGCCGAGCACGACATTGCCCTTTTCGAGCGCCGGCGCTACCTCGCAGGGGGCGATGAACGGCGCCTGGCCGAGCTCAGCTCCGCGCTCGCCGATCCGGGCGTCCGCGCAGTGTTCTGCGCCCGGGGAGGCTACGGTGCGACGCGACTCCTCTCCAGGCTCGGCGCCGCTGCGCCGGGTGCGCCGAAGCCGCTCATCGGTTTCTCAGACATCACGGCGCTGCACCTGTGGCTGCAGTCTCAGGGCCGCGCCAGCATCCACGGGCCCGTGCTCACTCAGCTCGGTCGGGTGCCGCCGGGGAGCCTCGAGCGGCTGTTCGCACTTCTCGAATCCTCTTCGCCGGCAGCGCCACTCGAAGGTACGGACAGTTACGTCGGTGGCAAGGCCGAGGGCCCCCTGCTCGGCGGCAACCTTTCGGTGCTTTCGCGGCTGCTCGGGACGCCGTTCATGCCGGTGCTCGACGGCGCGATCCTGCTGCTCGAGGATCAGGGCGAGCGGCCTTACCGGCTCGACCGGATCTGGACGCACCTGCATCAGGCCGGAGTGTTCTCTCGCGTGCGCGGCATCGCGCTCGGGACGTTCACCGCATGCGAGGAGCCGGATGCCGCCTATACCAGTGCCGACGTACTGCGTGAGCTCGCAGCCGAGTCGGGGGTGCCGTGTGCCGCGGGCTTTCCCATCGGTCATGGCGGTGTCAACGAGCCGGTGCCGCTCGGGGTGCCCGTGCGGCTCGATGCGAGTCAGGCGCGACTGACCTTCCTCGGACCAGCCGTGTCCGCCTAGTGCGGCATCGCCCCGGCATTGCACAGACCGCGAAAGCCGCGCGTTTCGCCGCCGGAAATGTAGCCGATGCCCGCCGAAATCGCTTCCTGCGATTTCGGCCGAATCAATCAAGCCGGCTCACCTGCAGCGCCCTCAGTGCGCCGCCTTCCTCGCGCTCGATGTGAAACTCGATCGGCCGGCAGCAAACCGGGCAGTCCTCGACATAAGCCGGCTCATCCGCAGTCAGATCGACCCGCGTATCCAGGCGCTCGCCGCAATAGGGGCAGCGCACCGCAACGAATTCCTCAGGTGTCAGCCGCCGGCCGTGGGCCGGCTCCCATACCGGCTCGAGACCGTAGAGCTCGTCGATGCTCGCCTCGTCGAGCCGCGTAATGCGCTTTCGGAGAAGTTCGAGTCCGGTGGTTTTGCGTCGTTTCATCAATTGCGTGGAAGGCCGGCGACTGCGATGCTGCGCGAGGGGTTGGACAAAGGATACGCCAAAATGCCGATCGTTCGGGCCGGTGCCATTCTGCTGCTGGCCGCCGGTGCGGCGCTTGGCGGCTGCGGCGGAACGAGCCTCAAGCCCGACGCCCCACAAGGTGCCAACCTCGCCGGCTCCTGGAAACTCGATCACAGCGCAAGCGATGACCCGCAGAAGATTCTCGATCGCATGCGCACCGAGGCCAACCACATCATCAGCCGGCAGTTACAGGCACAGGGGCAATCGCCACCGGCCTTCCACGGCGATCCACTGCGGCGCTCGCCCATGGCGCACATCGTCGAAGCAGCGGCAGCGCGCGGGGACTACCTCACGATCCGCCAGGACGGCGGCGAGTTCGTGCTCGACTACGGCACCACGCGGCGCACGTTCACTCCCGGCGAACACAGCGTGGTATCGGCCGAAGGCGGCGTCGGGGACCAGACTTCGGGCTGGAAGGGGCGCGAGTATGTCATCGTGATCCGCGGCCAGGCGGGTCCGGACGTCACCGAGAGCTACGGCCTGTCCGACGATGGCAAGCATCTGGTGCAGAAGCTGCATATCGGCGAGGCCGAGCTGCCCCCGGTTAATCTCACACGGGTGTACGACCCGACCAACGAGACGGCGCCGCGACAGCTGCCCAACAGCGACTGACCCGGCCCAGCAACCCTACGACAGCACCAGTGTTACATCCGCCCGCCAAGGCGCTCGCGTTGTGTGTGCTGGTCGTGATGGCACCAGCACTTCCCGCACAGCAGGCCGCCGCCAGCGGCAGCGAGGCTGCCGCGCCCATCGAAGAGGTCGTCGTCGAGGGGCGGCACGAGGGGCCACGACTGTGGGTCGTGCGCAAGGGCGATCACACGCTGTGGATCCTCGGCACGATCTCGCCGTTGCCCAAGAAGATGGTCTGGCAGCCCGACGCAGTCCAGGAAGCGCTCAGCCACGCGCAGGAAGTCGTGCCCGCGTGGCCCTCCTATGGCATCGGCGCCAATCCCATCACGGCACTGCGCGTCTACATCGAGTGGCGGCGCCTGCAGAAACCTCCGGACCACATTCCGCTGCGCGAGGCAGTGCCGCCGGCACTGTATGCGCGCGTCGAAGCGCTGAAAGTGCGCTATGCCCCGCACGACAACAAGCTGGAGCAGATGCGTCCCATGCTGGCCGCCCGCGAGCTGCTGACGCGCGCGCTCGACGCCGCCGGGCTGGCCATCCACAACGAGGTACAGCAGGAGGTTCTGCACCTCGCCAGAGCCGCTGGAGCGCGCATCCACCAGGACAAGCTGCGCATCGACGACCCCGTCGACGTGTTGAAGGACGTCGGCGCCACGCCGCTCGCCGGCGAGGTCGCATGCCTCGACTCAGTCGTGACGCTGCTCGAGACCGACCTCACACCGATGCAGGAGCGCGCGCGCGCCTGGGCGCTCGGCGACGTCGACACGCTGCGCAGGCTTCCCTACAGCGGCGATCGAACGGCGTGCCTCACTGCGGTCTCGACATCGGAGCGCGTGCGCAAGCTCATCACGCGCGCCGAGGACGACTGGTTGATCGCGGTCGAGGACAGCCTGACGCGCAACCCCGGGACCCTCGCAGTGCAATCGATGGATCGGCTGCTGGGCGAGAAAGGCACACTCGCAGTGCTCAGGTCACGCGGCTACAGCGTCGAAGGGCCATAGTGCATTGGCCGAAATCGCAGGAAGCGATTTCGGCGGACATCAGCTTCGGAGCGCATACCACCACGCAATGGCCACCGAGGCGAGTGCGAGCGCGCCACTCACGACCTGCGGCACGCGCTCGAGCTGGCGGCGCACGCCCGGCAGCGCCGCAGTCGCACCGAGCAGCACGCCCACCGCAAACCCCGCGAGGTGGCCCATGACGTCGGTGCCCTCGCCCGCCGACCCGGTCCAGCCGAGCAGAATCACACCGGCTACGAGTGGCCCCCAGCGGCGCGCCCAGCTCTGCGGCAGGGCGAAGCGCTCGCGCCACGAATATGCTGCCATCGCACCGAGCGCGCTGAACACCGCCGTCGAGGCACCGACCGCGCGATGCTCGGGCAGAGCGAGCAGGCCCTCCAGCAGGTTGGCGAGCGCGCCACCGCTCACGGTAAGAAGCCACGCGGTACCGCTCCCCATCTGCCGTCCGGCCAGATAACCGAACCACACGCCTGCGGCGAGGTTGGCCACGAGATGTGGCCCGTCGAGATGCAGTGTCAGCGCCGTCCACGCACGCCACCATTGGCCGGCCTGCACCCGTGCCGCGTCGAGCTCGCCGAGCTCGAACGCATCGAGCCGTACTGCACCGTTGGAAAGCGCCCACGCGACACCGAGCAGCACCAGGACGTAACCGAGGCAACCAACCCAGCCGAAGCGATACGGACGCCGTGGCGGCGCCGGCGGTGCTGCGGGGCGGTTCTCGGCTTCGTATTGCTGCAGATGGCGCGCGGCATCAGCCGCGTCGGCCGCGGCCACCTGCACGAGGAACTCGCCCACGCCCTCCGTGACGACGCCCTCCACGCCCATCGCGGTGAGTACCAGCAGCCGCTCCTCGCACGCGCGCCGCCGCGGCGAGCGAAACACCGTGGTCAGCTCATCCTGATACGGTGCCGTCATGCCTCACGGTGCCTGCCGCCGCAGGTGCAGTGAGGCAAGCACCACGCGCACTACATTGCCCAGCATTTCGTGGAGTGCCGAACGCGACTGCGCCAGCGCCGTCGGCGTCGGTACGAAACGCGGCCGATGCGGCACGTACAATCCGACGGGTGCAGCGAGCACGCTGAAGCCGGCGCTGGTGAACTCCTGCTGCGCGCGCCATTCGTGCGTGGCATCCGTCACCAGCACGATGCGCCTGATGCCCGCAGGCTGCAGGATCCGCGCACAGAAGCGCGCATTCTCGAAGGTGTCGCGCGAGTGGTTCTCGACCCAGCGCGTCGGTGTCTGGAAGTCTCTCGCCAATGAGGTACGCATGGCGAGCGCCTCCGTCGCTGTGCCGGAGACCAGCACGGGCAGCCCCGTGCGCCGCGCGAGCAAGGCACCGTAGTTGACGCGCTCGAGCAGTATCAGGCCGACTGCCGGCTGATAGCCATATTCGGGCGCATCCAGGCGCGGGGCCTCACCGCCCAGTATCACGATGGCCTGCGCCTCGGGCAGCCGTGCCAGATCGAGCGGCGGGCAGCGCTGCGCGGCACGGGTCAGCGCATCCGCGACCAGCGGCGTCGACAGCAGCCACAGCAGCCCGAGCCCGCAGAGCAGCAGCACCCACCCGCAGCGGCGCGCGCGCTGCGAGGTGTAGCGCCCGATGAGAGCCGCGCCCGCGAAGGCGAGCAGCAGTGGACCGCCGGGAGGCAACAGCAGGGTGTGCAGCACGGACTTGAGGGTCATGAGCATGCGATGCGCCTGATCTGTCCGCTCACAGACGGATGGCCTGCCAGGCGCGCGAGTGCCAGCGCAGAAACAGTGTGCTCCCGAGCACCATGACATAGATGAGCACCGCCACCCACCCGCCCACCGCGCCGAAGCCGAACTGCGGCAGGAAATCGACCCACCCCTGACCGGGCGGAAAGGTGAGGGAATGCGCCAGCGGTACGAACAGCAGCAGCGCCAGCGGCAGCACGAGCAGCGCCGGCACACGCACGTCGCCCGCCCCGCGCAGACACATGCTGCTGCCGAGATTGAGGCCATCGAAGAACTGGTAGCCGGCGGCGAGCCACAGCAGGCGCACACCGAGTGCGGCGGCGAGCGTCGCGTCGGCGTCGTGGGCGCCGGTGAAGAACGGCAACACCCAGGGACCCGCAAGCGCAATGAGGACGCCAATGCCGCCCATGTAGAGCGCCGCGAGCAGGATCACGCGGTTGCCGACCCGCTGCGCCCAGTCACGCGCGCCGGCGCCGATCGACTGGCCGACGAGCGTCGTGCCGGCGGAGGCGATGCCGAAGCCCGGCATGTAGGCGAGCGAAGTCAGGATCACCACGATCTGCGTCGCCGCGCCACCGGCAGTGCCGAGCCGCGTCTGCATGATCTGGAAGATGGCGAAGCCCAGCAGATCCGCCGCCGGTGACAGCCCCATGGGCACCCCGAGCCGCAGCTGCTCGAACAGCCGACGAGCACGCGGTCGCCACGTCAGCTGCGAGGCGTATACGCGCCGATAGTGCGGGCCGAGGAAGAGCAGCAGCGCCGTCAGGAGCCCGAGCGCCTGCGCGGTGTTGGTTGCCCACGCGGAGCCGGCGATGCCCCAGCCGAGCCGGAAGATGAACAGCTGGTTGAGCGCCGCATTGGCGACCGTAGTGAGCACCGTGATAACGAGCGTGAGGCGCGGCCGGCCGATGCCGTTGAAGAAGCCGAGCATCGCCCACACCGCGGCGCCGATGCAGGCGCCGCCGACGCGCGGATACCAGAAGGCGGCAGCGAGTCCCTCCACCTGCGGGTTGAAACCGAAGGGTGCGAGAATCACGTGCCGCGCGGCGCCCAGCAGCACGAACAGGGGCGCCGCGCATAGCATCGCCCACAGCGCCGTCCACACCGCCTGACCCGCACGGCGGTAACGGCGCGCGCCGAAGCTCTGCGCCACGAGCGTCTGCACGGCGGTGCCGGCCCCGCCGAGTACCAATACGACGACGATCACCAGCCACTGCACCGCTCCGACCGCCGCCAGTGCCTGGGTGGAGATGCGCCCCATGAACCACGTGTCGGTGAGGTTGAGGACGATCTGCACGGCGCTGTTGGCCATGAGCGGCAGGGCGAGCGCCATGACCGCGCGCTGGTCGACGTGTGCATGGCCGAACGCATCCAGCCGCTGCGCCGGCAGGCGCAACGGGCCACCTGGCGCCTGTACGGCGCCCGCTGTCTGCGTAAGGGAATCCATGGCAACATCCTGCGCAATCGGTCATTTTCGCACACTGCTGCAAAAGAGAGAGGCAGCGATGGCAACACGCACTACGGGCGCCGCGAAGGGTACGCGCACTGCCGCCGGCCGCGCGCGCAGCAGCGTGCGGCGTCGCGGCAAGCTCGCACCGGGCAAGGTGGCCCGCGGCCTCGACGCCACGCAGGTCGCCATTGCGCTCGACGACGCGGATATCGCGGCGCTCACTGCGCTGGTGCGCGAGGCGGGCGGCGCGCCGATCGGCGCGTATCGCGAGCCGCTCGGCGGGCGCGCGCTGCTGCTCGCGAGCTTGCCGCTCGGCGCCGTGCAGCCGACGCCCTTTCAGCGCGACCTCTCGCCGACGCACGCGAAGCGTCTGGCGGCGAAGATCGACGAGACCGCCGCGTTTCTCGACCCGCTCATCGTCGTGCGCGGCGAGGACGGCCGTTTGTGGACGCCCAACGGCCGTCATCGGCTCGCTGCGGCCAAGGTCCTCGGACTGAAGCAAATCACCGCTCTCATCTCGCCCGATGAGTCGCTCGCCTACCGCATCCTGGCACTCAACACCGAGAAGGCTCACAACCTCCGGGACCGCAGCCTGGAGGTCATCCGCATGGCGCGTAACCTGGCAAAGCGCCGCGGTCGCGAGCACGAGGCGAGCTTCGCGCCAGAGTTCGAGGCCCCGGAGCTGCTGACGCTCGGCATCGTCTACGAGAAAGCCGCGCGCTTTGCCGGCGGCGCCTACAGCGCGTTTCTGAAGAAGGTCGATCGCTTCAGCGAGCGCCCGCTCGCCTCGAGCCTCGGCCAGCGCGAAGACTACGCCGCGCGGCTGCTGGAGATCGATGCGCGGGTCAAGACACTGGTCGCCCAGTTGCAGGCGCGCGGTTTCAAGTCACCGTATCTGCGCAACTATGTCGTCGCCCGTATCAACCCGGTGCGCTTTCACAAGGCGAAGAAAGGTGACAGCGCCCCGCCGATGCCGCTCGGCCAGGCCCTGACGCGCATGGCAGCCGCCGCCCGCAGCTTCAATCTCGGCTCGGTGTCCAACTCCGATCTTGCCTGGGTGGCAGTCGGCGCCGGCGCCGAAGGCTGAGCGCACGGGGCGCTCAACCCTCGGGCAGTTGCGGCAAGTTGCCGTCGTCACGATATGTGAGGCCGTAGCCGAACGGGAAGAGCGGCGGCTCGCCCGGACGCCGGTGCACGGCCGGCGGTTGCGCGGAGCGTGGCCAGGAGAACGGCAGCTTGCCGCGAAAGTCATAGCGCACCTCCCCGTCCGCGGCGCTGAACAACACATCCGCGACACCCTCGCCTTCCGGACCCGGCAACCACGCCGCGATGAAACTGTCGGCAGCGTTGATCTCGGCATTGACCCACAAGGGCCGCCCGGACAGGAACACGGCGATCACTGGCACGCCTTTGCCGCGCAACCCGCGCAGCAGCTCCAGATCGTGCTTGTCGCCGGGACTGTACTCGAGGGTCGGCACATCGCCGGCGTACTCCGCGTATGGATGCTCGCCGAATACGACGATCGCAACGTCAGGAAGAGTGGTGAACGCGCCGCTCGGACTGAGGATCGCGCTCCCACCCGCCGCCTGCACGCAGCGCGCGATACCCGCGTAGATCGACTGCCCGTGCGGGAAATCCTGGTTGGGCTCGGTGCCCTGCCAGTTTATCGTCCAGCCGCCGCTCTGCCGCGCGATGCTGTCGGCAGCATCGCCCGCCACCAGCACGTGGGCTCGCGGTGACAGCGGCAGCAGATGATGGCTGTTCTTCAGCAGCACCAGTGATTCACGCACCGCCTGGCGCGCGACGGCGCGGTGCTCGGCAGCGCCG
>Ga0126381_100004014_pt1 | contig 15971 bp, 10 predicted proteins | sample PanSoiMetPlot_28_FD_96465 | JGI IMG/M metagenome (GOLD analysis project Ga0126381, IMG submission 96465) | Tropical forest soil microbial communities from Panama - MetaG Plot_28 | ecosystem: Environmental > Terrestrial > Soil > Tropical forest > Bulk soil | place: Panama | collected 2016-02-17 | reverse complement strand
GATAGAAGAATACCGAACACCGGTTTCAGGATGTCATACGGATTCTAGATCGAGTTCCACTGGCTCCTGGACTGGCACATTGGCTGGAAGCATAAACGGAATGGTGATTTGAAAATTGAGAAAGCTGCGAGGAGGTTCGTGCCTTGCGAGAACCGAGGTCGTTGGAGTCAGCCTCCCGGAGAGCATAAGGTCAGCGATAGGGAATTCGACCAGGTTTTTGACGGCGCGGTTGATCTGGCGAACGCCGTGCGCCATATCCTCGACGCCGCGCTCGAGCAGGAAAGACCTGGCGGCGGAGTCGATCCCAAACCCAATACCGAAGCTCGCGAGATATTTTTCAACACCGGCCAACCTTCGATCCAGCAGCAGTTCGAGGTGCTGAGCAGTCAATCGCTCGAACAGGATCACTTCGTCCCAACGGCCTACCAGATAGGCGCCGAGAATCCTGTCCATTTCTTCAAGGGCCAACACGTGTCTTTCCCGCGTTTGATAGTCGGGTTCACCTTCGCTAAAAAACCCGATGGTCCTGCCGATGATTTGATCGGTCTGCTTTTTAGTCAGCGTAGTGGTCATTATGATCAGGGCATTGTGGAGCGGAAAGACGAGACCCCTTGTAAGCAGCGCGCCCCGTTGGATTGCAGCCGCGAGATCATCCCGAAGTTGAGGTGCCGCCTTCTCTATCTCTTCGAACACCAGGATCACAAAGGGAGCTGTCGGCAGCGGCCTCCGGATTGCGATCTGACAATACCCTCCAAGCAGTTGTTCGGACAGGTTCAGCGACGGATCTTTGGCCTGCGATACCTGCTGACAATTCACATATATCACGCTTCCTTCGTCGCCGAAGGCTACGCGCGCCAGGGAACGGGCAACGTGAGTTTTCCCGGAACCTGCGGGCCCGGCGAATATCAGAGCGGCAATCGGCCGATTCGGAGCACGCATTCTTGTAAAGGCTATAGTGATGGCTCGAGTCAATGCAGTAACTGCATACTCATGTCCGACTACCTCTTGCCGCAATGCATCGAGAAGATGGCGTGAAAATACCATAGCCGAATGGGGCTGGGCCGATGAAGGACCCAGCCCCGAAGCCATACCTGGCCAATTCTCGAACCGAGTCATTGGAGTTTCAAGTAACGAGAGTAATCCACTCGCCGGTTTCTACTGGGCGCCGACCTGTGCCCTCACCAGATGCTGGAGCAATGGGTTCGTCCCAAGTTGCGAGCATATTTGAGCATTGATCAAAGCCGCATAGGGGTCAATCACCGGTCCGGGTATATGGCCGGCCGAAATGCCCTGGAATTGTTCCAAGGGGTTTTGACCGATGAGCGGCCTGACCGGAAAGTATTGCGACACCGGATTCGACTGCTGGGCCAGCATCAAAGCAGCCGTGGGATCCACTGACAACGGATTAATCCCGCCGGGCTGGCCGAACTGACCAACGTAAGGATTCACCGGCCCGACCCCGTACGCTCCGCCGTGTATTCCTTGATGGCCGAATGGACCTGCCTGGACGCCCCAAGGTGCTGCTGGAACGCCAAGCGGACCAGCGCCGAATGTTGGAATGCCAAATCCAGGCGTGAGGCCTAGTGCTTGAGCTCCGGTCATCTGACTGATCAAGGGGTTCATTCCCAGCAGTGGGCTGAATGGGAGCTGGCCAGCAAACTGATGAAACGGACTTATCTGCCCTGCAATCTGCTGCAACGGGTTTACGCCTCCGTACAAATTCAACAATGGATTCGAACCCACTAGCTGTTGAAGGAACGGATTTGCGCCCGCGGCCTGTTGAAAGAACGGATTTATACCCGCAGCCTGTTGAAAGAACGGGTTAATTCCAGGCCATGATTGGAATGGATTCACGGAGCCAAAAGGTTGTCTCTGGAACATATCAATACTCCCTCCTGTAAATTGTTTGAAGCCCTTGTACCTTTGTGCTGTGGGCGCCAGGCCGCAAAGCACACTACTCCTTGGCAAGCCCGAGTGTTCCTCGCGCTTGCAGTTGCTCTTCACCTTACCCTGGCGAGCAGGCAAGGTTGATTGTCGATTGTCCGCGCTGACTGAGACTTCAGTTACTTCTCAACATCAAGCGCACCGTCACAATGGCTTGCTAGAAGCCAGGACGGCATTGCCGGACGCATCAGATTCCCCTTCACGGAGTCCGGTATGGCGAATACGCGTAGGGAAATGCTTGAGCCAGCGACACGGCGTACGATCCGGCAGCGTTTGGAAGAACTGCCAGTTCTTTGAGCATCAAGTTGATCAGCTCATGGATTTCTTGCAACTTTTCGAGCTCTTCCTGGGTAAGCTTTGCCGCAGCTATCTCTTTTTGAACCTGCTGGGCGGGTTGAGAGGGCGCAAATGCGGACATTTTCTTCCTCCTGTTCGAATTTAAGCTTTGCCAGTTCCCGTGGACGGGCGTTTACTGGCTTTTTCCTCCTCATCTGTTTTCTCAGGCGCGCCGGATTTTGGAATGGTTATTTCGAGCACGCCGTCGTTCCAGAATGTTCGGAGGCGGTCAGGTTCGAGATAGGGCGGTACCTGATACAGCCGCTCAAACGTTCCATAAACGCGATCGGAGCCCAAATAGACGGCATCATCGCTCTTCCTCTGAAACCGACGCGCCCCCCGAACGATAATAAAACTGTTGAAGTGCTGTACCTGAACGTCGTCCTTGCCGACACCGGGCAGCTCCAAATCAATTACGTATTCCTTCGACGTTTCAAAGACCTCTGAGTTGGGGGTCCATGCCGGGATCCTGGACAACCTCAGAGACATGCCACTGTTCAGAAGGAACAGGTTCAAGTAGTTAATTTCGCTCTGGACCAGAGAAACCGGATCGACGCCTTTCGGCAATGGGAATCGCGGGTTTCTCGGATCGATTCTAGGAGCCTTCACGCCGTTCAATTGTTCGTAAACCTGACGGACATCGCTCAGAACCCGATCGTAAGAGTACATCGCCATAGGCTTCCTCCTTGTCCCGAGGCAGGCCGAATACCGCCTCAGGACGTTCCTTGGTTTATAAGCGCAGAGCGACCGTGTTGAGGACTGAACACCTTCGCGCTCTCGCTCAAAGAGCTAGACCTCTAGTTATTGGATTCTTGTTCGCCAATTTCAACGCAAGCAATCTGCCACACAGCCTTCAGTTCGGACAGCCGTGCCTAAATCCGGTGACTGCAAGAGATGGTTTGGGCGGCTCAAGATTACGGCAACCCGTCGGAAGCGAGCTAACGTCCAGAACCTGGGGCGTGGATGTCTCTTGAAGACCCAACATTGTCTTAGGAATTTGATTCAATCATCTGGCTAATGCTATCCGCTGTGGTGATAGTACTTGCAGCACTGTTCGCGAGCTCCTGGAATGGTCGGAAAATCGAATACTTTCCGTGCGCTCGACTGCATTCCTGCTACACCAGGCAAGCGCTCGTCACTATGAGTGAGAATCAATCGCCCTTACGACTAGATGAAGATCTTGTCCGAAATCGCTCGGGTGGTTGGTAGCGAATATGTCCGAAAGGTTAAGCTTACATTACGAGCTGGCGCGGGCGCTTTGTGCGGATCCGTTGATGTGATAGCATGAGGCCACCGTGATATAGAAAGAGGCCCCAGGTAAGGCTCCAATGCCCACCTTCCCGAGGTAATGGGAATCTGGCGCATTATGACGATCAAGGAATTCGTCACGATATAGGGCGAGCGACTACACCAAATCACATGGTAGCTCTGAGATGCGAATGACGGCGAGCACGCATAAGCGTCTCTGGTCTTTATTCGGCTTGGGACGATGCGGACGGGCCCGTCGTCAGGCGCAATTCGTTCCGGTGCGATAGGTGCCCCGAGGGGTCGGGAAGGAGCACCGCTATTCGGGCGTTATCGGTAGCTGATCAGGTTGGGTTCCGGGAGTAGCGGCGCTAATCTGGAAGTTTGGGAACGATTGGCAATCTGTGAACTTTTCAAGGGTTGCCGTCGTTTATCTCTAGTTAAGATTCGTCTATTATCGACCCGTGAAATTCGAGCAAAAGAATCAAATTGATTTCAAAGGACTTTCTGGAACCAGGCTCCCGTCCATTTCGGACTTGAATCAGGGAGATCTATGCCCGCTCACGATAAAGGAGAAGTCATGCCAAAGACCTCAGAGTGTGATGTCCTTAACAGCAGGATCGGGGCTTCAGAGAATAGAAGACCCACATGGCTGTTCAATTGCAGCTTGCTGCTCATAGTTTCGGCTTTTATATGCCACGCGGCACTGGGTGACACCAAGTCTGGAAGCACGCGCCTGCTGCGGTTCCCGGACATCAGCGGTAACAGCATTGTATTCACATACGCAGGTGACTTGTGGAGCGTATCTCGCTCGGGTGGAACCGCCCGCCGGCTCACCTCCAATCCGGGCAGCGAGGATTTCCCCAAGTATTCGCCCGACGGCCGCTGGATTGCTTTTACCGGCGATTATGATGGCAACAGGGACGTCTATGTAATACCGGCGGAGGGGGGCGAGCCGCGCAGGCTGACTTATCATCCGGCGCCTGACCGTGTATTGGGCTGGACGCCGGACTCAAAGCGCGTCCTGTTCGCTTCAATACGCACGAGCTTTTCTCCGCGGTTTGAAAAGCTGTTCACCATCGGGCTCGATGGCGGTCCGGCCCAAGAGCTGCCACTACCGGCCGGAGGGCTGACTTCATTCTCACCAGACGGTACCAAGATAGCTTACAATCGCGTCTCGACCGAGTTCCGCACCTGGAAGCGGTATCGCGGAGGTTGGCAGCAGTTTGTGTCGATCTATGATCTCAAGAACAATACCTACGACGAAGTCCCGCACCAAACCGCTGCTGATATGTTTCCGATGTGGCACCAGGACAGCATCTATTTCGATTCGGACCGCGATGGTGTGATGAATATCTGGAAGTACGACATCAAGACAAAGCAGACAAAACAGGTCACACACTTTAACGAATACGATGTCAAATGGCCAAGCCTCGGAGGCGGGCAATCGCCGGCTATCGTGTTTGAAAACGGAGGATTGCTCTACTCACTTGATGTGAAATCGGAAAAGGTCTCCGAGGTCCCGGTCACCGTCGAAAGCGAGATGTCGTGGTCACGGCCTGAGTTCGTCAAAGTCGACAGGTTCATCAACTCATTTGGATTGTCGCCGTCGGGCGCGAGGGCGTTATTCGGAGCGCGCGGTGAGGTTTTCACAGTACCGGCCAAGAAGGGCGACATTCGCAACCTGACCAATACATCCGGGGTCCGCGAGCTATTCCCCGAATGGTCTCCGGACGGCAAATGGATAACGTACTTCTCGGACAAGACCGGTGATTACGAGTTGTACATCCGGCCTCAGGACGGATCGGGGGAGGAGAAGAGGATAACGACAGATGGGCACGCTTTCAGGTTCAGGCCGGTCTGGTCGCCTGACTCCAAGAAGATCCTGTTCGCGGAAAAGACCCTCAAGCTATTCTATGTCGATATAAACGATGGAAAGCCAGTCCTGGTCGATGAGTCACATCGACAGGTCATTGGCGAGTATAAGTGGTCGCCGGACAGCAAATGGATTGCCTACGCCAAGGCTAATGGCAATACGTTTAGCCAGATCTTCCTCTATTCCCTGGATACGAAGAAATCGACGGCTGTTACCGACGGTATGACAGATGACAGATCGCCGGTATTTGACTCGAGCGGAAAATATCTCTATTTTCTCGGCGACCGGAATTACCAGCCAAGCCCAGGCGGGCTCGAGCTGGGTATGAATTTTGCCAACATGACGGGCATCTATGCGGTCACGCTTGCCGCGGACACGCCGTCTCCGTTTGCGCCGGAATCAGATGAAGAAAAGGTCGCGACCGCTGCCGGCGAGGGAGAGAAGGGGGCCAAAGATAAGGAAGGGGAAGCCAAGCCGGGCCCGGCTAGGGAAGGAACGGCCGGGCAAGGGGAACCTGGAAAAGGCGAACCGGGAAAAGGTGGACCGCCTGCGCCCAAGCCGGTGAAGGTTGATCTCGAAAATATCGGCCGGCGCATCGTTCGTGTGCCGGTTCCGCCCGGTAATTACTCCAGCCTTTTGGCGGCGACCGAGCGAATCTTCTTCCTGGCTTCGGGGCCGCCCTCGTTCCAGCCTGGACCACCGGCAAATATTCTACATACCTACGATGTTGCTAAGAGGGAAGATACGGTGCTCCTTTCCGGAATCGGCCGCTACGACATCGATGCAAAAGGCGACAAGATAATCTATTCCGCGATGGGATCGTTTGGAATCATCGACAACAAGCCGGGCCAAAAAGTAGGCGACGGGAAGCTCGAATTAACGGGCATGGAAATGAAGCTCGATCCCCGGGCCGAGTGGAAACAGATATTCGACGAGGCCTGGCGTATAGAGCGCGATTTCTATTACGACCCGGCGATGCGAAGCCTGGACTGGCCGGGGATCAAGGCCCGGTATGAACAAGAACTGCCATATGTCGCTCACCGGTCGGATTTGAATTATCTTATTGGAGAGATGATTGCCGAACTGAGCACGTCGCACGCCTATGTTAGCGGGGGCGACGTTCCGGAGGCCAGGCGGGTCAATGTCGGGATGCTTGGGGCAGACTTTGAAGCCGCCAACGGCTACTACCGTTTCAAGAAGATCTATGCAGGCGACAATTCATCCGACGAAGCGCGTTCACCGCTTACCGAGCCTGGCGTCATCGTACACGAAGGTGATTACCTGATCGCGGTAAATGGTAACACTGCGCCTGCGGGCGAGAATCTCTTCGCGCTTTTCGAAGGCGCAGTAAACAAGCAAGTATCGCTGAAGGTCAACGACAAGCCATCAGCCGATGGGGCCAGGACTGTGGTGGTGCGGCCAATAGGCAACGACATGTCATTGCGTTACCTCGATTGGGTCCAAGCAAACCGCCGAAAGGTATATGAAGCCACGGGTGGCCGCTGCGGCTACATGCATGTTCCCGATACGGCCATAGCCGGGATGCAGAACTTCGCCAAAGGCTTCTATTCGCAGAGCGACAAGGACGCGATGATCGTCGACGAGCGATGGAATAGCGGCGGGTTCGTGCCTGACTTTTTCGTGGAACGATTGCATCGCCAGTTGCTCGGTTACGCAGCGCCTCGCGATGGCGAAGACCAGAAGATACCTAGTGAGGCGATTTACGGTCCAAAGGTAATGCTCGCAAACGAGTTCTCGGGTTCGGGCGGCGATGCATTTCCATTCTTCTTCCGCGAGTACGGCATCGGTCCCATCGTTGGTAAGCGAACCTGGGGAGGATTAGTCGGGATCAACGGCGGACTGCCGATGATCGATGGTGGTTCGGTGACCGCGCCTCAAGTCGGGTTTTACGGCCTCAAGAACGGAAAGAGCGAATGGATCGTCGAGAACCGGGGCGTGAGTCCTGACTATGATGTGGACTCCAGACCCGACCTGATTGTTTCGGGTCACGATCCTCAACTCGAAAAAGCAATAGAGTTGATCAAACAGGAGCTGGACAAGAATCCTCCGCCGCATCCCAACCGCCCGCCTTACCAGCCGGCGGTAAGGGCGAGCGCGCAGTAGGAGTTATCCGATCGCTAATGAGTGGGGCGGCCGAGCAATGGGCCGCCCCATATTTCAATTCGCCAGCGTCGCGCCTTCTCGTTGAACGGGAACGTTAGTCTTGAGCTCAAAGTCCGACTAGAGGACCAAGAAAGGCCGACTCGAGACTCATTCTCAGGACTCTACTGTTATCGCAGGTCTCTTGTCAGCCCAGGGACGTGCGGTCTCAAGCTGAGCGGCCAACCTGAACAGCGTCGCTTCGTCACCAAACCTCCCGACGAAGTGTGATCCAATTGGAAGTCGTTCCCTATTCCAGAACAATGGCACCGACATTGCGGGCTGGCCGGTGATATTGCAGAGTGGAGTAAACGGCGCGAATTCCGCAGCGCGCCGCATCCCTCGCATTGGATCTTCCGCCGGCGAGTCGAAACTTCCGAGCGGTAATGGCGGCTCAGCCAGAGTCGGCGTCAGCCAAACGTCATATCTCTCGAAAAACCGCGCGACTTGCCGGGAAGCGGATTGCAATACTTGAACCGCCCGCATGTATTCGGCCGCCGTCCTCCTTTTTCCCATCTCGTAAAGCGCCCAAGTACCTGGCTCGAACGAGTCGGCCGTTGCGGCCTGGCCAGTCACGTGTGCCATGCCATCGACGGTCCATGCGCAGCCTGCAGACCAGATTGTCATGAAAGCTTTGTTCAGCTTTTCGAAGTTTAGGACGGGGCTGTCTTCCTCGATTTCGTGGCCCAATACAGCGCATATGAACGCTGCATCCCGAACGGCATATTCACAATCGGAATGAACAGGTTTTCCACCCGGCGCCGTAGCGGTGAAAGCGATCTTTAATCGTCCCGGGTCAGCTCCGACTTCCTGTATATAGGGCCGAGCCGCCGGCGGCGCCCAATACGGATCGCCGGGGGCCGGACCTGCCGTTGCATCGAGCAGAGCAGCGCTATCACGCACGGATCGCGTCACGACGTGCTCAGCCACCAACCCGTCAAACATATCGCCGAGACCGGGTCCGAGGGGATTCCTGGCTCTGGTTGGTTTGAGTCCAAAGAGACCACAACACGAGGCCGGTATCCGGATCGAACCGCCTCCGTCATTGGCGTGGGCGGCGGGCACGATTCCAGCAGCAACGGCTGCTGCTGACCCACCGCTCGATCCACCTGTAGCTCTTCCGGTGTCCCAGGGATTTCGGGTTGGTCCGAAGAGGACGGGTTCGGTAGTTGGCAAAATCCCCAACTCGGGTGTGTTCGTCTTTCCAAGAATCACCAGTCCAGCTCGCTTGTATCTTGTTACCAGGTCCGAATCACGATCAGGAACGAGGTCTCGAGAAAAGCGTGACCCCGATGTCATCCTGACATTCGCAAGAGACGCGAGTAAGTCTTTCAATAAGAAGGGCACGCCAGCAAGGGAGCCTTCGGACGGGCTGGCCGCCTGCGATCTTGCCGAGTCGTACAGCGGTGTTACGATGGCGTTTATCGCCGGATTGAATCGCTCGGCCCGGGCGATAGCTGCCTCTGTCGGTTCGACAGGTTTGAGTTCCCCGAGGCGAATCAGTTCGGCCTGGCGCATCGCGTCACAAGACGCAAGTTCGTCGATCAAAGACATGCCGCGCTCCTTTCTGATGCCGGATACTGGCTGTCATGTTAGATGCTTCACTGGACATTGTGAAACCGCCAATTCTATTGAGTTCGAGAAACGGACTAACCGTTTTGCCGAAACCCAAAATCACGCAAACGCCAAATTATTCATTGATGCCTGCGCCGAGAGCAAGGCGTCCGCACACTATCGATAGGAGACGCCTCTGGGTCCGGGTGAGCAAGCCGTTCGCACACAAAACGTCTTTGATTTCATTTTCGCCTTTTTTCACCTGATCAAGAAGAGGAAAGTCAATATTTTGTTTACACTGGCTTGTCTTTGGTATAAGATGCTGTAAGATGGGGAGGCAGGTCCACCTCCTGCCTTAATGGGCTCGCGCAGTTCGATGGAGGTCCAAATGAGATTCCACCTGAAATATGGAGAGGCTTTTTTGCCAATCCTGGGAGTGCTCGCACTTGCTGCAGGGTCGTTGGCTCAAGACCGCAAGCCAATCCCGCTGGAAGAGAAGCGACGCATGGTAGTTTCGGCCCGGGCGGGCGAGATCAATCTGGTCGAAGGCGATGTCAGTGTGAAGGGGGGAGAGAACTGGTCCCTGCTGGTCGCTGGAGATGCAGTGAAAGAAGGGGACATCGTGAAAACAGGCCCCGGAAGCCGAGCAGAGATTCTGCTGAATCCGGGCTCGTACCTGCGACTGTCTGAGAACTCGGAATTCAAATTCGATGACACGTCGATTGATAGAATCAAGATCAATCTGCTCAAAGGAGCGGGCATTGTTGAAGCGGCAGCCGGCGAAGGCTCGACGCGCGCTCTCATGACGGTGATAACGCCTAAGGGTCAGTTTTCAATTATGGGGGCAGGCGTCTATCGATTTAACGTTGACAGTACTAATCGCACAGAAGCTCGCGTTTCGAAGGGGCGCCTGACGACCGGGACTATAGAGCTTCGCGAAGGCAAGGAAGCAATAATCAGTGACAATGGGACTGAGCTGCTGGCGACGGACAAAGGGCCAGTAGACACATTCGATGCCTGGAGCAAGGACCGAGCAAAGTCACTGATTGAGGCTAATAAAAGTCTCGCCAGGACCAATGTGAGCTTTGGGCAACCGGGTCTACTCCCATTCGGATCGTTTGGGAACTGCTCCGGCCTGTGGTACTTTAATCCGTTCTTCGGGGGTTTCGTGTACCTACCAGACGGTGTTAGCTGGTGCTCTCCTTTCTTCTCTCCTTATGGTTATTCTTATCAGGCTTGTTACTATCCGCCGAGGCAGGGATACGTAGAAGAGCCGGGAGAGGGCAAGAAGCCCGGAAAACATCCTAAGGTGCCGCCACGACCGGGCCCATTACCAGCGGCGACATTCAAGGCCGGCCAGCAGAGGCCAACGCTTGGCGCCCGTAATACCGGAACATCTACGCTCGCGCGACCGAGTATCGGGCACGCGTCGCAATCGTATTCAGGCGGTCAGGCATCGGGCGGGCACTCAGGATCGTTTTCATCGGGCGGCCACAGCTACAGCGGAGGATCCGGTTCGAGCTCGGGACACGTTTCGTCCGCGAGTTCTGCCAGTTCAAGTTCCTCGTCATCCAGCTCTGGCGGGGGCGGTGGCGGGCACCACAGTAAGAACTGAGCATCAACAGAGCGTACGCAGGCAGAAGAGGGGGCGCAAGGCGATATCGTCTTGCGCCCTCTCGCACTTTGCAAGTCACAGTTAGAAGCCAGACCTGAAATTCTTAGAATCTGGGCATTCCTTCCAATCTGCCGTCGAGAGAATTAGAATTCGCCTATGGTTGTTCGAGGGCCGGCGAATGCCTTATATAGTCGATGGTAACAATGTAATGGGCCAGACTCCAGGCTGGCATCGAGACAAGGATAGATCTCGCTTTGAGCTGTTGAAGCAGCTTGCTGCCTTTGCTAGACTGAGGCGCGTACGGGTCACCGTGGCATTTGATGGGGCGCCCGACAGGAAATTTCCAGAAGGATCCGCATTCAAGGGCATTCAAATTCTATACGCTCGAAGAGGATCCAGCGCCGATGATCGAATCGTTGAACTCGTTGAGTCGTCAAAGGATCCCCGAGGCATCACCGTAGTTACTTCGGACAGGCAGCTTGGCCTTCGAGTTCGCCAGCGCGGCGCGAGCGTCTTACGCTCAGGAGAGTTTCGAAGGCAAATGGAATCGGCTGTTCATTCCCCGAAGCAACCGTTGGCTAAAAGCGAGCCCGCCGCTGAAGACCTGGAAGGTTGGCTAAGGTACTTCGGAGCCGAACCTGACGATTAGCTATGAGGGACCCAAACTTGAGGCGCAAGGCGTCCGGGTTTCGAAATGGTCCTCGCGCGGACTTCCTCGGCGCCTCGTTCATAATTCACCGCTCGGCTTTCTAGAACAAGGGGGTGCGGCATGGCCACCAAATCAGCATTGCACCAGTGGGCCGGCTATCGCGATGTCACTGTAGGTAATTTACTCACTCAGCTTGCTCGCGACTTTCCCAGCAACGAGTGCCTTATCTATCCGAATCGGGGTCTTCGTTATGATTTCAGCCAGCTCGAATGGATTTCGCGCCAAATCGCGAAGGGACTTTTGGCTGTAGGAATCAACCGGGGTGACCGCGTGGCTGTCTGGGCGCCTAACGTTCCAGAATGGGTGGTGCTCCAGTTCGCGCTGGCAAAGATCGGCGCCATACTGGTAACCGTGAACACTTCGCTCAGGGCCCATGAACTCGAATACCTGCTAAGACAATCGGAGGCGAGGACGCTGGTGACCGTAAGGGGCTACAAGGATCTGGACTACGTCGAGACTGTGTTCGAGATTGCCCCGGAGCTCAGCGCATCGGAAGACGGCGCCCTAACGTGCAAGAAGCTGCCATTTCTGCGCAACGTAATATACATAGGTGACGAGCATCCGGCGGGTATGATCAGATACGATTCTCTGCTCGATCGGTCGGCCGGGATTACCGACTTCGAGATCGAGAGGCTGGGATCGGCCCAATCGCTCGACGACGTTATCAACATGCAGTATACGTCTGGGACGACCGGCTTTCCCAAGGGCGTTATGCTGACCCACCGCAATGTAGTCAATAACGGATATTTCATTGGCGAGGGTATCGGTTTGACGCCGATAGACCGGGTATGTGTGCCTGTACCGTTCTTCCATTGTTTCGGTTGCGTAATAGGGGTGCTGGGTGCCTACACACACGCAGCGGCACTCGTGCCACTGGAGTGGTTCGATGCCCTGCGAGTACTGCAAAACCTGGAGCAGGAACAGTGCACGGCGCTGTACGGCGTGCCTACTATGTTTATCGCCGAACTGGAGCAGTTGAACTATCACAGCTTTGACCTTTCAAGCCTGAGGACGGGCATAATGGCCGGAGCTCTCTGTCCTGAGCCGCTGATGCGGAAGGCGATGGAGAAAATGAACCTGACCGAGCTCACGATTGCGTACGGACTGACCGAAACATCCCCTGTCATAACTCTCACTCCTAGAAATGACAGCATAGAGTTGCGCACCCAGACCGTCGGCAAAGTCTTGCCGGAACTCGAGGTCAAAATCGTCGACCCTTTCACTGGCCTCGAGTGCCCCACGGGGGTTCCTGGGGAACTCTGCTGTCGCGGATACAATGTGATGAGCGGCTATTACAACAATCCCAGGGCGACTGCCGAGGCAATCGACAGGGAGGGCTGGCTTCATTCAGGGGACCAGGCCACGATCGATGCCGCCGGTTATATTCGAATCACGGGCCGTATCAAAGAGATCATAATTAGGGGCGGCGAGAACATAGCGCCCAAAGAGGTTGAAGACCTGCTGCAGCAGCATCCGGCCGTGGCTGATGTATACTGCTACGGCGTGCCGGACGAGAAATATGGAGAGGAAGTCGCCGCTGCCATCCGGCTGAACCCGGGCGCGGAAACCAGCGCCGAAGAAGTCAGGGACTTTTGCCTTAATCGAATCGCACGGTTCAAGATCCCACGCCACATCAGGTTCGTGGAATCATTTCCGATGACTGCCTCCGGTAAGATACAGAGGTTCAAACTGCGAGAGCAATTCGTGGCGAGCCTTAAATCTTAAGGTTGCGGCGCGATGCGCCGGCTCAGCGCATCGGATAGCCGGACCAATGGTAGACCCTAGCTACTCCACGTATGATTTCGGAGCAAAGCGCCTGTCCGCCGACACCGTTCGTCATTATTACAGCCCCCTGGCCCGTTTTCTCGTAAGCGACCATCAAGGCCTCAAACCCGAAGTCAACACCATTGTGGCCGAATCGCGCCGCATCACCGGCTCCATCAATCCCGAGCCCGAGAGCATAGCCATTCATCACCGGTGTGACCATCAATCTGGCGGTTGAAGACGAAAGAACCTTATCCGACGTTCCGGCAAGCTCTTTCTGAATTTCGATTGCAAACTGAGCCAGGTCTGATGGCGTCGTCCATAACCCGGCCGCAGCCATCTCAGGATAGATATTCCACTTCCCCTTCACCGGCCTGCCGCCATCATGAGCTGTAGCTGCCCGAGGCTGCCACGCCTGAGGCAGTGGCTGCTCATAGGTACTGCGTCCCATGCCGATCCTTCCCAATACATTCTCGCGCAGTACTTCGGGAAAGCGCTTCCCGGTTACGTCTATCAGGAGTAGTTGCATCACGGTGTAGCCTCCCCCTGAATAGCGCCATTGAGTTGCTGGAACCAGATCCACCCGTATCGCTTCGGTGTTAGCAGGCGAGGTTCCGTTGAGAACCTGGACCAGCGAGGGTACGGCCGTTCCAAGCGTGTAGCCAGGGAAGCCATGAACGGTCATCCCCGCCGTATGACTCAATAGCTCGCGGAGTGTGACCTTCCTTGCCCTTGTGAACTGATTGTCCGGGACCTTCCAGGTGCTCAGCCTGTCATTCACATTGCTATCGAGGTTCAGTCTTCCCTCCTGGACAAGCCGCATGGCAGCCATGGCCGCGACGGGCTTGCTGATCGAGCCGGCTTCAAACAGAGTGTATTGGTCGACAGGTTCGTCTTGGCCAGCTTCCTTAACCCCGAAACCACGCGCCCATTCGATTCGGCCCTCGTTGATCACAGCTATGCTGACGCCGGGTACCTTATAGTAAGCCATGCGGGCGCCTAGCTTCATTTCTGCCGACCACCCGTTGCCCGTTTCGGGAGGAAGCAGTCCGTTTTGAACGGCTTCTATCCTTTCTTGAACGCTACGCTCTTGAATGCTGATTGGCTCCTGGCTGTGGCGAGACGGCTCGGCTCGGACCGCGGCATACCTGCCATTGTTGCCCAGGAGGCTCGGCGAGATAGGGAGCCCAACTAAGACTAGGAATATTGTGATCAAGTAGACTGCTCGTTTCCGTTTCATTCGTGAGGGTTCCTTTCTTTTCCCGCACTACCGGGTGATGACCCGGCGGCTCGCGAATCTGCCAAAACTGATGGTATACCGTATATCGTAAATGTGCCCGTTTTAGACTTGTAGATGACTGGCAGGCCAATCTTGTCGATATTGTCCTGGTACTTGTACATCGCTAAAACGTAGCGAGCACCCATTGACAATAACACGGGATTGGAAGGAGACACTGTGACAGTCATCGCATCGTCCTTTGGGTTTGTGAATGTGGCTCCCTGGCTGATTCCGTCGATTCCGAGTTGGATGTGGGCGTACCTGTTGTAGATATGCTCGTAGTCGCTAGATGGGTCAAGGCGCCTCCAGAGGTCGAGCTGCGGCGGCCACTGGATTCCCGGCAAGGCTCTGCCGCCAAGGATCTGGACCTGGACCCCTGGATAAGCCAGCCCGTAACAGAGCCAAAGCGGTCGCTGTTTTTGGGCCGGCGCCGGAGCAGAAGCTCCCAAACTGTTCGTGACTGAAGCATCCGTTCTGCTGTCCAGTTCATTGATTTTTTGTGCCAGCTCAGACTGGTAGAGATAGTCGATGTTCGTTGATAGTGGGTTAAAGAAAGCCGATGTGGCAATAACTGCAGCGGCCACGAGGTAGCAAAAAATTCTTCGCTTGCCGGACAGCAGGCTGAACGACGCCAGGCCAGACACCAGGGCGACGAGCATTGTTGCGCTAACCGGAGGGAAGCCTCCCGCCACCAGTGAAAGCATCAATCCCGTTGCGAATATCAGGACGGCAAACGCTATGCTTGCCATCAGAGGTACGGCCGCTTCCCATGAAAAGCGTCCAGGCGCGCTCGACGCTGAGAGCGCGGGAAGATCCGGCGTCCGCCGGGCGTGAGTTCCGGCAGGAGTCGGTCCTCCTAGCATGATCACGGACAGGATGATCGACGCTAATCCGAATCCTATGTCGGTACGGGCTGGAACCGCATAGCCCAGCAAGAAGACCTTGTGGACAAATGCAGGGACTCGAGCGAATGCAAACAGACCGAGTAACAGAATGTAACCAGCCAGCGCTTGCCCGACTATGCCGGCTCGAGACCGGTACCGGCTCGAAAGCGCCATTGCGAGGAGAATCGGCGGAAAGAAATAGTAGAACGAAGACGCTTCACTCTGATTTCCAAGCTCGGAGGGGGAGGAGTAAGCGCTGATCAAGTTGTACATGCCGCGGAAGAACACGCGAAGCTTGTAAGTCCCTGCGTCCGAAACGCGGTGGCCTGGATATACGGTGGCCGCCATTACTCTAAGCGAAGGAAGACAGGTTCCGATGAAAGTGGCCAATACGGCTGCGGCGATGACCACAGCGATCAGGATTGCCAGTGCGCGCGTTCCGCCTATAGGCCACAACTTGCGGTACAGCGCGTCCCTGTAAACGAGTGAGATAAAGACGAACAGCGCCAGGTAGCCCAGTGGAATTTGCCACGGCGGATAAAGAAGCATCAGAAATCCGGCCAGGGCGACGCCCAAAATGCCTCCGCTGGCGAGCTGAACGGCAG
>Ga0126381_100004011_pt1 | contig 15978 bp, 11 predicted proteins | sample PanSoiMetPlot_28_FD_96465 | JGI IMG/M metagenome (GOLD analysis project Ga0126381, IMG submission 96465) | Tropical forest soil microbial communities from Panama - MetaG Plot_28 | ecosystem: Environmental > Terrestrial > Soil > Tropical forest > Bulk soil | place: Panama | collected 2016-02-17 | reverse complement strand
TCCATCGTCAATCCGCTATTGGCGTTGAAGAGCCCGTAGTATCCGTTTTTATATCGCGTGATATTCCACTGTTGGCTGAGCGCTCCTGTGTACGCCGCCGAATTGACGAGCGCTCCATTGGAGGTGCTTCCGCCGCTCACCTGCAATGCTTGACCAGTCTGCCGATTGACGATCTCCCAACGATTGCCGTCGAGGGCGGGCATGGGATTCGGGCCGGTTTCAATGTCGGCGAAGGCGTCGTCCCCTTGACCGGCCTGAATCATGTATTGGCTGATTGGCCCGATGCCGTTGAAATACACAGGGCCGCTCGTGCTGACAAAGCGATACGGCGTCGAGGCACCCATTCTCTCGAAGCCGCCGGCGAATGCCCGGATGCTGCCATCCGGCGCCCGGTATACAGCGGCAGCAGTGTCGTTCGCGCGGTTTTCCGCGTATCCCAACTGCTTCCCTGAAGACGCTTGGACGAAGAGTCCACGCGCTCGCAGTACCGGCCCCCACCAGATCGCTTGCTGGGCTCCATACTCCGCGGCATAGATGGCTTCCCCCAGCCCGTGAAGCTCCGGGGCGGACGGAATGCCGCCCGACGCCGTGACCTGCTGGAAGAAGTTTGCATAGCTATTCGCAGAGCCGCCGAGGACATGGGTGCTGCCATACGTTGCGACGCCCAAGATTTGGTTGTACCAACCCTGAGCGTTATTGCTATTCAATGTGCTGGGGCCCACAAGCGCGGTCATCTGAAGCGCTGGAATGCCCCGGAGCGACGTCATGATGGCGTTTAAATCTTGCGCCGTGCCTTCGCCACTCCAATAGTCCGGTTCGTTGAAAGGCTCGATGGCCACAACGGAGAGATTGTATTTCTGCGCGATGTACTGCTGTGTGGCGTGAATCAATTGAACCCAGCGAGCGGTATTCAAACTCGTCCCATTAAGATAATACGAGTTCGTGCCGTCGCCTGTGTCGGGCGTAAGCGCCAGCGGCTTGTTGCCGGCCATTTCGGCGATGCTGATCTGGTTGTCAATTCGCGCTTGTGAGTTCGGGCCGAGGGTACCGTCCGCCTGCAACGGCTCGTCTTCGTAGAAATTCAAGCGGACGACGCCGATTTGAGCGGCCCCCATGTTCGCAATGCTCTGGCGCATGTTGTCGGCACTGGGCCAAGCTGTGTCGGCGCCCCACTGGGCGATCGACTTTGTCTGCCCAGCCGCCGAGGTACTGAAATAGACGGTGTTTTGCGCGACGACAACGCTTGGCCGCAGAGCGTCGAGGAGCAACGCGCAGAGAATGACGGCCCAAACCTTATGCAGAGCACAGACGCAATGTATGCCTACGGAGTGCATCCTGACCGCTGATGGAAGGAGCCTGTGGCAGTTGGCACTAAGCAATTAAGCACTCGTGTCGATGACGCTGTCGTCAAGTCGAAGTACGTGGGCCTCCATGCGATGGCGCATCGGCAGGCTCATTGACAGATTGAACGAACCGGAGGACAGATTCACCGGCTCGAGTCTCAGAGAAGTTCCGCACGACACTTGATAGTCTACGCCGCCTAACAAACGGCTCCCATGAGGATTTGCGGAAAAAAAATGAGGTATTTCACTGCATGAAGTTCGACGCACACAATGCAGTGTCATGTAAGCGTCTTGAAATGCAGTCTGATAAAATCTCTGGTAATGAAGTGAATCTCTCTACGTTTTCTTGAAGTTTGATGCTCGACGGAAATGTCAGCAATCCTGGAGGAGTGCCCATGAGCGAGAAGCAGAAGAAAGAGCGCACTGAGGAAGAGGCCGCGATTGAGCGCGAGATTCGCGATGGGCGACAGTTTAGCCTCGCCGAGGCGATCGGACGAATGGCCGGTCCCGGCGCGATGAAAGGCGTATCGCCGATTCCTCGTAAGCAACAAGCGGCGGTTGAGATCGGCAATTGGTTAAGGCAGCACATGTCGCCCGGCAGCGGCGACTTGCAAGTCGTTTTGCTCCGTTGGGTCGAGGGAAGCGAGGTTCTGCTCAACAGATTTGAACAACCGCTCGTTGTGTTGGCCGCTTGCTGCCGGCAGATTCTCGATTCCGAATATGGATTGCAGGAACTGGTTCGCGAGGCCGATGTCGAATGGGGACGCGTGCAAGGCGAGCGACCATTCTTCGAGAAGCCAGGCAAGCCGCCCGATCCCAGTGATCCCTATACGTTCGAGTCGGTCCGCAAAACGTTGACCGGGATTATCGAACAATTGGGCTCAAGCCCTCGATAGAATCCCGCCGCGACATACCTCGATCCGCGCTTTTCGGCGCAAGTCCGACCGCCTCGGACGCTCTCGCATCGAGTCGTTCTGAAACTCGACGTCAATCGATAGCTCCGAGCCGCGGCCAGCCGAGATTGTTATCGACCGCGTTTTTGTGGCGGCAGTTAACGAGTTGCGGGCATCCCACAGTTAGTACGAGTGTTTGTTCGCTTTTCACCGGCCGGGGGGGTATATTGGGGTTCGAATTGGCTTCCCCGATTGAAGTCGAAAAGCACGGTCGGCCATGGCGCCCGGCGAATCGATCACTCCGTGGCTGAGTTTGTTGCGCGACGGACACCCCGCCGCGGCCCAGCGAATCTGGGATCGCTATTTCGCCCAATTAACCGTATTGGCTCGCAGGAAGCTCGGTCATCGGCGGTTTGGGATTGCGGACGAGGAAGACGTGGCAATCTCCGCGCTCGATAGCTTCTGCCGCAATGCACGCGAAGGGCGATTTCCTCAGTTGGCCGACAGTGACGGCCTTTGGCGGCTGCTCATCGTAATCACCGCCCGCAAGGCGATGCACCTCGTCCGCGATCAGCGACGGCAGAAGCGCGGCGGCGACGGCGCGCACAAGGGTGGGACGGATCCGGAAAACGGCCCAGCGTTGATCGACCAATTGGTCGGCAATGAACCGACGCCTGCGTTTGCAGCACAAGTGACTGATCAATACGAAGCTCTTATGAGGTTGTTGGACGAAGATCAGCGAGCGATCGCGAACGCCAAGCTGGAAGGCTTGACAAACACTGAGATTGCCAAGCGGATGAATCGAGCGCTGAGAACGATCGAACGAAAGCTGCAATTAATAAGGGCGGTTTGGGAACAAACCGAACTGACATGACTCAAGGGCCATCGGACCCCGAACCAATCGTTTCGCTCACCGGCGCTCGGCATATCGACCGGCTATGCGATGCGTTCGAGGCCGCGTGGATCGCCGGGCCGCCGCCGACGATTGAGGATTTTTTGCTCGGCACTTCCGAGCCTTTAAGACGTGAATTGGTCCGTGAACTCATTCAAATCGACTTGTACTATCGCCGGCGCCAGGGGGAAAGTCCCAAGCCCAGTGATTATGCAGATCGATTTGCCGAACTTGACGGCAGTTGGTTGGCTGCGCTTATTACGTCGGCCGGGGATTCGCGCCGCGCCAGGAGCGAGGGAAGCCGTTGCGTTCCCGCTCCCACACTGGACATGGCAATCCCGCGTGTCACGGACGGGCAGATTGGCACGTTCCGCTATTTTGGCGACTACGAACTCCTCGAGGAGATTGCCCGCGGCGGCATGGGCGTTGTTTTCAAAGCCCGCCAAGTCTCTCTCAATCGTATCGTTGCAGTGAAGATGATCCTTTCCGGTCTGCTGGCATCGCCGGCAGATGTCGAACGCTTTCATGCGGAGGCCCAAGCGGCTGCGAATCTCGATCATCCCGGCATTGTGCCGATTTTCGAGGTCGGCGAACACCGGGGTCAGCATTATTTCTCGATGGCCTTTATCGACGGCCGCAGCCTTTCGACCCGACTTAGCGAAGGACCGTTGCCAGCACGAGAGGCGGCCCAACTTGTACGTATCGTTTGCGAGGCAGTTCAATACGCCCACGAGCGCCAAGTTATTCACCGCGATCTGAAGCCGGCCAATGTGCTCTTGGATCGCGATGGCCGGCCGCGGGTCACCGATTTTGGCCTCGCCAAGCGGGTGCAGGACGATTCAGGTCGGACGGCCACCGGCCAAGTGCTCGGTACTCCTTCGTACATGCCGCCCGAGCAAGCTGCCGGCAGGATTGAGTTGGTCGGCCCAACGGCCGACGTGTATGCGCTCGGGGCAATTCTCTATACGCTGCTGACAGGCCGCCCGCCGTTTCAGTCGGCAACTATCGTGGACACGCTACGGCAGGTTCTCGAGAAAGAGCCAATTGCCCCCACCGAATTAACGGCCGGGATACCGCGCGATTTGGAGACGATCGTTCTCAAGTGTCTACAGAAGTCGATTCCCCAGCGCTATGCGAGCGCCCGCGAGTTGGGCGACGACTTGCAGCGATTTCTGGACGGCCGGCCAATTTTCGCCCGCCCCGTGGGCCGAATCGAACGAGGTTGGCGCTGGAGCCGCCGCAATCCGGCGCTGGCAGTCGCCGCGGGAATCTGCGTGGCGCTCTTGCTGACGGTTCTCATCGTCGTGACGCTCGCTTATTTCCGAGAAAAAGATCTCCGCGCTAGTGCGGACGCCGCAGCCGAAAGCGCGACCAAATCGGCTGTCCAAGCTCGCAAAATGGCGACCCGGGCCGAAGTGATTAACAACTATTTAATCCACGATCTACTGGGCCAAGCCGACCCTCGAGTGAATCCGGTCGGAGATCAGGTGACCGTTCGCCAGGTGCTCGATAAGGCGATCGCCACCGTGGACCATAATCCATCGATCGCCGCTGATCCGGAAGTCGAGGCTCCGATTCGGTATGTGCTAGGAAATGTTAATCACCAGCTCGGCCGCGATGCCGAAGCCGAACCGCAATTGCGCCGCGCATTGGCTCTCAGCAGGAACCTCGTCGGTGAACAAGATGACTCGACGCTCGACGCCGTTAACGATCTCTCGGGCGTCCTGGTGCGGTTGCGTCGCTTGGATCAGGCGAGCGATCTACTCAACGCGACGCTCGACCGAATTCGGCCGCTGCGCAAGCCCGACGATATCCGAATTCTTCGCCTCGAAATCGTCCAGGCGCTGATGCTAAATGAGCAGGGCAAGTTGGCTGAAGCCGAGGCGGCCTTGCGGCGCCTCTACGATCTCGTGCAAAAATCTCCCGGCCTCGACGACGGTGAAAAGCTAGCCTACACGGCCAATCTGGCTTGGATTCTGATGATGCAGAATGACCGCGAGAAAGCCGCCGAAGCCTATAGGCTGGATCACGATCATTTGGCCGATTTTCATCGAGTGTGGGGGGAGAACTCGGCCGGAAGTTTTTACGTTGACGATACGCTCGGCACCGCGGCTCGAATTCTCGGGAGGCTCGACGAGGCCGCGGTACGGCACCGGCGAGCGTACGAGGGCCGCGAGCATTTGCTTGGCAACGACCACTCGGACACGATTATTTCTCTCAGCAACTGGGCATCAGACCTGCTCGAAAGCGGCAAGCCGACTGAGGCCGAACTCATTTTCCGCGAACTCGTCGCGCGGATTCGCGCTCTGAAGGACGTCGATTCGCGGGTCCGCGTGCAGTCGCTATGGAATCTTGGCCGGACGCTGCGGCTCGAGCGAAAGCTGGACGAATCCGCGGACCTAATTCGAGAAGCACTCACGGCTTTCCAGAGTCAGGTCGGACCGCCGGACAAGAACTCGTTATTGATGACATCAACGCTCCAAGAAGTGCTTGCCACGCGGGGCCATCCGGAAGACTGGGTCGAATCTGATCAGTTGCTAACGGCGGCCTTGCCGATCGTCCGTGAAAAATTCGGGGCCAACTCCCCGCAGGCGATTGACCTCCTCAATCGCCTGGGCCAGGCACGGCTTCGCCAGGAACATTTTGCCGCGGCCGAGGGGCCGCTCCGAGACGCGCTGGCTCTCCGCGAGAAGGCGCAACCTGATGAGTGGACGACGTTTAACTCGAAATCGTTGCTCGGGGAGGCGCTGTTGGGCCAGAAGCGATTTGCCGAGGCCGAGCCGTTGTTGCTCGACGGGTATCGCGGCATGAAGCAGCGCGAGGCGAAGATTCCGGCGGCAGCGGCGTTTCGATTGTCTGACGCCGCCGACCGCTTGATCCGGCTCTACGAGGGCTGGAAGAAACCCGACGAGCTGGCCAAATGGCGGGTCGAGCGAGCCAAATACCCGGAGCATCCCACGCGACTATAGCAGCCACGTTTTTTTGGCGGGGTCTTCGCGCGATCGGGCATTGAAAGGGTGGAGCGGCGCTTTCGGACCGTTTTGCTCCGGTTTCGATGTCTTTCCTCAAAACACGGGAATTCGCCATGTTCGGCCGTGCCATTTTCCAGCGTTTCGCTCGTAGAACCAGCATCTTGCGGCGCGTTGCCCTTGCAACGGCGAACATCATCGTCGCTGCATACCGAATCCCCGCTTGCTAGGTCGATCGACGACGTAAATCGTCCAGTATCGGAGTAACCTGAACCGGAGCGCCCATGTCACGCCATGCCCGACGATCTGACACGAAAAAAAATGTCGCAGTTTCACTCGGCTGCCCGACGTGCGACAACATGCGGATCGTCACTTTGATAGTGATCGCTACAGCACCGTTCATGCTGTTCTCATCGAACATCTCCGCGCAGTCGTACGTGGCAATCGACTTGTATACGTTAACCCCTCCCAACGGCTTCAGCAGTGTTACGATTGCCAACACGACCGGCGGCCCCGGTCAGGTGGTGAGCTACGCAAACGCGCCGGACGGGCAACCACGCGCGCTCTCTTGGAGCAGTCCGACAGGCAATGTTGTCAACTTGCAGCCAACGAACCTGTCGGGTTTCACCGGCTCGCAGACCAATTTCGGTAACGGAACGAATCAAGTCGGGTTCGCGTATGTCCCGGCTGGTCCATTCAATTCTTACCGGCATGCAATGCTTTGGAGCGGAACGGCGGACTCTGCCGTGGACCTCACCCCCACGAATCTCAACGGGATCATCGATTCAGGAGCCTTCGGCATCAGCGGCACGCAAGTGGTCGGCGTGGGAGGCGGGCCGGGCACGAACTCGCTTCCCCACGCCCTGGAATGGACCAGTGCCGCCGACACAACTATCGATTTGCAACCGACGAACATTGCGAGTTTTACCAGCGGATCAGCCGCGTATGGCACCGATGGTACTCATCAGGTCGGCGAAGGATATCTGGCGAACGGCCTTATTCACGCCGTCCTCTGGAGCGGCTCCGCCAATACGGCAGTTGACTTGAATCCTACCAATCTCTCCGGATACAGCCAGTCGTCGGCGGCAGGGATCAGCGGCAATCAACAAGTTGGCTTGGGAGTGAACGGTTCCGGCGAGCATGCGATGCTGTGGCGCGGCGCTGCGAATACTGCCGTCGATTTAAACCCCACCAATATTAGCGGTTTCAGCACGACGTTCGCAAAGAGCACCAACGGCAGCCGCCAAGTGGGCAGCGGATCGGGGAGCGCCACGGGCGGAAACGATCACGCACTGCTATGGAGCGGCACAGCCAACTCAGCCATCGACTTGCACGCGCGGTTGCCCGCAGGATTCACGACTTCGAACGCGGACTCCATCGACGCTCAAGGCAACGTCTATGGCGAAGCTGTCTCGCTCGACGGCCTGCACGCCATAGAGTGGGTGACCGGTGGGAGTTGGACCGGTACTGCCGGCGCGAGTTGGGCCATCTCCGGCGTTTGGCTGGGGACAGTGCCCGGCGCCAATGCCGGAACCACAAACACGGATACCGCCGTTTTTGGTCGGAATGCAACCAATTCGCCTTTGGAAATTGACGCCGGCCGCAATATCAAGAACATCGTATTCTCTAGTGCGAGCGTCAGCTCCGTGACCATCGGAGCGGTCGGCGGTCAAGCCCTGCTGCTAACGGCCGGAGGGACAATTCAAACGACCGGTAATGTCGTCACTCCGCAGACGATCAACGCCCCGCTCGTCTTGGAAGGGGACTACACTATCTCCAGCAACGCCAATAGTGGCTCGGCGACAATAAGTATCGGCGGCCTTCTGCAACCGGCTTCGACGACGGGCATCACGACACTGACATTGAGCGGCGGGAACACAGGGCCAAACACAATTGGCGGCGTCTTGGCGGATAACGGCGCGGGAAAGTTGGCCGTTACTAAGAGCGGCAACGGTCTTTGGATCCTCTCGGGTGCTAACGCTCATTCTGGCAATACAACAGTGTTGGGAGGGACGCTCAAGTTCGCGATCACGTCTGGCAGTCCGACGGTCCGAGCCGGCGTCACGGCGAGCATTGCTTCAGGCGCGACGCTCGAGCTTGCCGGCTCGGTTTCAGCCCTTGGAGCAGCCGGTGGCAACCGAGTCAATATCCTGAACGATAGCACCGCGCCTGGAATGCTCATCTCGGGAACCGGCCAAGTAGTCGGCGGCATTGACGGAATTGGTGACGTGCAAGTCAACGCAGGCAGCGATTTGACGGCCGATCACATCATCCAGAATGCACTCATAATCGGCGGCGCCGAGGGAACTCCTGGCTTAGTGGCGATCGCACCGTCCGATTCAGCCGGCCAACCGCTCAACCAATCTCAATTGCCAGCGAATAGTTCTACTCGAGCCGATTCATCCTCGTCGAATGACCCGCTCGCTGCTGTCGCAAGTTTCAGCAGTTTGACAAGTGAAGCTGCCAGCAGCGGACAGCCCGTCGTTCCTCTGGATAACACGCTGAGATACGGGGTCGCCCCGGCCGTGCCTGAGCCGTCGGCAATAGTCCTCGGAATTACGGCGGCCGCAGTCTCGCTCTTGAGATTCCTCGGCGTTCGTCATCGTCGAGATGCGAACCCTTGAACGTCGAGGAGCCTCACTTCCCGTCATTCAGCCATTCGATGTCGATGGAATAGTCCCAGTGTGGGTAATAGAGATTCTTGCCGTCGATCTCAACCTCGCCGCGTTGGAAGTCGAGCGGCTCGCTGCGGAGGGATTGCTTTGCGGGGATCAACTCACGGCCGTAATCGCGGTTGACGATCAGACGATACGAATCGAGATGGCCAAAGTAGAAATCGCGAAGCGTCGGATCGCCGATCTTCTGCAAGCCATACGGCGGGCATGTCGGATCGCAGGGCAGCCAGCCCCAGGGGGCGACGTAGAACTCGCTCCAGTCGTGCATGTCTGGGCCGCTGGGGAGCGTGGCCCAGCCGCTTTGCCAGCGGGCCGGAATGCCCGCGGCGCGGCAGAGCGTGATGAACAGCATTGCATGGACGCCGCAATCTCCCTTCTTGCTCGACAGGGCCTTCGTCGAAAGGCTCGAGATCGTTGAGTATTCCTCCTCCGAGCAATAGGCGACCTTGTCGCTGACGTAATGGAAAATCCGCCGCGCTTTCACAAGCGGGTTTGTTTCGTTGCCGACGATTCGGGCGACCGTTTCCTTCACTTCCGGCGTGAACACAATGTGCGGCGGCCGCTCGTCGAAATCGCCATCGGCATAATCCGCCGGGAGCGGCTTCGCCTTCGCGTCATCGAGCATCGGATAGAACGCGCTGGTGGTGAACTCGAACACTTCCTCGAACGTCATCGGCTTCGGCGGATCGGCGACGCGGGCTTGGAAATAGAGTGTTCTCTGCGCGGCACCGCTCGTGGGCGGATTATGACTCGATGCTTCGGCTAACTGCGAGTGCTCCGGCGACGAACTAATCAGCTTGACGTCCTTCTGCTGACGATATTCCTGCGGTATCGGCAGCCACACGCGGACCGCCGCCCCCGGCTTCATGCCCGGTGCGCTCTCTGGAACAATCAGCCGATATGTCGCCCGCTCTCGCACCGGCACGACCTCCGGCCCGCCGGCTTTCTTCGCCGCGGCGATCACGCGGGTTAGGTGATCTTCCAATCGCCAGGAGGCTTTTTTCTCCGCCGCGGGCGTGCGGCGGCGCTTGGCTTCGTCGCAAAAGCGAAACAGATTGGCCGGCTCGCGATTGAAGTACCAGACATGCCCGTCAATCGTGCGGGCCTGCAATTCCCCGGACTTGCGCCACCGCTCCAAATCGTCGGCCGTGACGTCGGGGATCGACAGTTTCAGTTTCTTGAGCAGCGCCTCGCCATCGGTTGAAAAAGCAACGCGAATCCGTTCCATCACATCCCGAAGCTCTTCCGCCGCCCTAGCGTCGGCCGGATGCTCCGAATCCAACAACTTGCTTGCCGTAGCAAACTCCCCCGCATCCATCAGCTTGCGGGCTTCGACAATCACGGGATCGCGCGATGTAAATGCAATCGACGCTCCCGTCGGCTCGGTCAAATGATCCGCGGGCGGCGGCGAGGCATGAGAAATGATTGCCGCCGCGAGGAAAATGACGACAACAAAGCCACAACAATACAATCCGAAATGATTCATGGAATGCTTTCTCGTTGGTGTGAAGCGACTGGCTTGATGGTTCTTGGTCCGCAATTCGGCGAGCGGATGCGTGCTCGATTCTCCGCATTGTCGCCGGCAGAAGGGAAGCTGCCCGCACGATTTTAGCAAGAAGCGCAGCCGAATCGCCAGCATGCCGTTAGAGCGGACGTATCCTAATTGTGGTGCAGCCGTCTCGGCTGCGATGCAGGCGACCTTCCAGGTTCGATCGCGGCAGACAAGAATGTCTGCCACACATTGAGCGGCCGCCATCACCAATGCGGCCGGCCGTTCGTCGCGCCGATTGCCCGTTCGTAGATTCGGTAGGTCTTATACCGCGTGCCGCCGACGGCTTCGATTGTGCGGTTGATCAGCGCGTTGTCTTCGAGCGTCCAGCTTAGCTCGGCGCCGTTGTAGCCCAATTGTTGCGTCGCGTAGTCGAAGGTGCGGAGGATCAAGAGCTCGGCGACGCCTTGGCGGCGGAATTCGGGGATGACGCCGAGGGCCAAGAGCCGCGCCGTCTTGACGGACTTTAGATTCCGCCAGAAACGCAATAGCCCGATCGGCAGGCCGTAGGGGAAGAGCCGGCCGTTCACTCCGCGGGCCGCTTCATTGAAATCGGGGAATGTCAGCGAGAACCCCACCGCCCGACCATTCACTTCCGCCATGAGCAGCAAATCGGGCACGGCCAAGTGCAGCAGGAACTTGGCCAGATATTGAAACTCGGCAAGCGTCATTGGCACGTCGCCCCAATTGTCTTTCCAGGCCTCGTTGTAAATCGCGCGGCAGCGAAGGATTTCGGCCGGCAAGTCGTTGCGGCGAAACGGCCGGACTGTCACGCCACTCCGCGCCACCGCCCGCTCGACCCGCGGCCGCCAGCGATTGATCCGTTTGTTGGGTTCGAACCACCAAGCAAAAAGGTCCTTTGCTTTTGCCAACCCCCAGCTTTCGAAAAGTCGCAAATAATAAGGCGGATTATGGTTCATCATCACCCGCGGCGGCTTGTCGAAGCCATCGACGAGCAAGCCGCAGGAATAGTTCATCGAATAGTCGATTGGCCCAAGGATGCGCGTTCGGCCACGGCGAGCGAGCCAATCGGCCGCCGCGTCGAGCAGAGCGTGAGCCACCTCCGGCTCGTCGATCGATTCGAACATCCCGAAGCAGCCGGCGTTGTCGCGCTGATGGGCGTTGAAGTGTGGATCGTCGCTGGCCAGAATTCGACCAACCGGCCGGCCGCCGCGATAGGCGACAAACGGCGTCGCCGCGCCGTGCTGATAGAACGGGTGCTTCCGCGGATCGATGAATTCCTTCCGCTCAAGAAGAAGCGGCGGCACCCAAGCCGAATCGCCAGCATAGATTTGCCACGGCAGCTCGAGAAACTCGCGCCGCTGACGACGAGACACGACTTCGGAAACGGTGATTCCCGATTCGGCGCGAATCGGGGAAGAAATGAGTTGCGACGACACGCCGAGCGGCCCTCCGGCTGGCCCAGAGCCAACTTCCAGTTGTTTACAGCATAGAGATGCATCGTGCATTCGGCAATCAGATTTGAGGGCAGCGCTAGTCGGCCCGCAAGCGAATCGTCTTGTAGGCGTGCGGCAGTTTTCGCCGCGTCTTGCAGGCGAGACTCCTACACCGCAAGAGGCCGCACCCTAACTTCCGTGCGTCGCAATCTTGCGAAAACCGGAGCTTGCCCTAAAATACAAACAGAGAAACGACCCACCGTTTTCTTTTACGAGGTGCGGAATTGCTCACTGAAAAAGAGGTTTCTAAAAGCTGGCGACTGTTGTTTCGAGGAGCGCCGATTACCGACGAAGACTTGACCAAAGCCGAGGCATTGCTCGACGAATTGCGGCCGGAAAGCCCACTTCGGCACCGATTGAGCGGCGAGCTTGACGAGCTTCGACGGATGGCGACGGCAGACCACTAAAACGACAGCCAACCCGCAAGCGCGGTGATCGACCCCACGATCTAGGCGGCGCGTGCACTGTGTGCGCCTCTTGCGCAGTTTGTCTAGCCTGCGACGCTCAAGCGATTCTCGCCTGCGTTTCTCGTCTTGCGTCCGTCGAGGTCGCACTCTATCCTTCCCGCGTCTGTTTCTGAAGCTTGCCAACGCTGCGGCCGATGCGCCGTGGTCTTGTCCTTGCGGCGAGCCAGTAGTTTGCACGTGTTTTGTGGTGCAGGCGTCTCGCCGGCAAACGCCGCCGTGATGGCTGCACCACAAGGTCGGTTCGATCGGTTTCCTCGCTGTGACGGCCCTCGCTTCCGCTTCGCACGTAGTGTTGAGGGGCGTCGCGCAGCCTAAGTCAGGAGACGGTGGTCTCGTGAACTGTTCACGTTCGTTTCGCTCGCGCGCAGGTTCGCAGATGCCGTGGTTGCTCATCGCGGGCTTGGCTCTCGCCATTTCCGGCTGTGCCTGGGCCGCCCATTCCGACAACGTCGCCGGCGTCGGCTATTTTGAGCAAGGCAACTACGCCGCAGCCATCAACAAGTTTCAACGAGCCGTCGAAGCCGATCCGAACGACGCCGATAGCTATTACAATTTGGCGGCCACCTACCATCGCCAAGGCAAGATCGGCAATCAGCAGCCCATGCTGCAACAGGCCGAGACCTATTACCATCTCTGCCTCGATCGCAATCCCGATCATCGCGATTGCTATCGAGGATTGGCCGTGCTGCTGGTCGAGGAAAATCGAGCCGACGATGCGTTCAGCCTGATTCAGCGATGGGGCGAGCACAGCCCTTCGTCGCCGGAACCAAAGGTCGAATTGGCCCGGCTCTTCCAAGAATTCGGCGACAAGAACGCAGCCCAAGCGCATTTGCAAGACGCACTCTCGGTAGCGCCGAACAACCCGCGGGCGTTGGCGGCGCTCGGCAAGCTCAAGGAAGAACAGGGCGACCCGACCCAGGCCTTGTCCGTCTATCAGCGTTCGCTGGCGAGCAATCGCTTCCAGCCGGACGTCGAGGCCCGCGTGGCGACTCTCCAGGCCGCGCTGCCTGGCGCGTCCCCCGTCGCGCCGGACGGCACGCGGCTCGTCACGACGCCGACCGCGCCGCTGCGGTAGGCGCCATTTCGAGAACGGCACGAAGGCCGTTCCCTACCCTGACCTACTGCTCCCGCAGTGGTAGAATCTGTTGGTCGCGAATTGTTCCTCAGATTCATAAGGAGGCACCGCCATGCGCGCTCACTTCGTCTCGCGGCTGTTTGCCCACTTGGGCGCGCTGGTGATCGTAGTGCCCTGCTCACTGGCTTTCGCGGCCAGCCCTCATGACGAAAAACCCGCAGCAGCCGATCGCAGCTTTTTCGCCACCGGAACACTCGAGCCGGTCGAGGTGGTGGACGTCAACTGGCTGGGCGGCGACGCCAGTGTCGCGAGCCGCGTCGTCAGTTTCGGCACCGATCGTAGCGGCAAGACAATCGACTATAACTCGAAGGTTGCCAAAGGGGATGTGCTGGCAAAAATCGACGACAAGATCATCGTCGCCAATGTGAACGAGGCCCAAGCACGTGTGCAATTGGCTGAAGCAAAACTTGCCGTCGCCGAGACGGGACTCAATCAAGCGACCGCCACTCTTCAACGCGTGCAGCAACTCGCGAAGACAGCCGCTATCACGCCGGCTGAAGTTGACGCAGCCGCCACGGCCGAGCAAACGGCAAAGGGCGGCGTCAACGTCGCGGCGGCCGCAATCGCCGTCGAAAAGGCCGCACTGTCGAATGCCGAACTGGAACTCGATCGCACGACCATCCGCTCGCCGATTTCGGGCGTGATCATCGACCGTCGCATAAACATCGGCCAAACGGTGATTGCGAAAGCCGATGCGCCGAGCCTGTTCCTGATTGCAGGCGATCTCAAAAAGCTCGAAATTTGGGCGTCAGTGAACGAGGCGAATATCGCCCGTGTGAAAGTCGGCCAACCGGTGCAATTCACCGTCGATGCTGTTCCAGGCAAGACGTTCGACGGCAAAGTCCGCCAAGTGCGGCTCAACGCTCAGATGACGCAAAATGTCGTCACCTACACCGTCGTCGTCTCGCTCGACAATTCGGACGAAAAGCTGCTGCCGTACATGACGGCTAACATCCGATTCTCAGTGAGACCGCCGGCCGAGTGAGAGGACTACTCCGAAAACCATTGGTAATCTTGCTCAATAACCTGCCAACGCCCGTCAACTTTCTCCATCGGCCCGCTAAAACCACCTTCGGCACCGCGACCGTAATCGCACGTCACGAAGATGCGAACTCTGCAATCATCAATCCAAGAATCAACTCTTGTCGTGACGATCCATCCGGTCTTGCCGGTCGAGGAGTCAGTAATCGGGAGCCTTTCATTGCTGCGAGGGCGCTTCGTCTCGTCCGTGCGTCGAGCATCGGATGCAGCACTGCAAATGACTGCAAGATCTCGGAACCGGTCCAAATAGCCGGGCGACGGATCTGTATATCGGCCTGCGTCGTCCTTGCCGAAAGCAAGGAAGAAAACGTCGGGAGCGACGCTACGATCCTTCGTTTCATTTATGAATGTGCGAAATGCGGCTTCGCGAATGTCCGCCTCCTCGGCCCGGCGCAATCGTTCTCGGTGGTTTTGCCATCCCAAGCACATGCCGACAATCGTGACCAATACCATCAACGAGCGCAATCTGAATTGACAACGTCGACGACGATGCTTCCCTGCGGGTTGCTTAGGATGACCAGCCGAATTCATTATCATCATCCGTGACCGAAGCGGCAGAGGAACGAGAGACCCGACGGACGAGCAACGAGAGAGGAAACGTGGCAACGACGAGTGAGATCCTACACTTTCGCTGCAAAAAGTCGAATGTCGTTAGTTCGTGATCGTTATGCGGCCACGGCTCGGCTAGTGTTAAGCCGGCTATCCACAGTGTGGGATAATGCGCGAATGACGGTCCCGCTGAAACGCAAACGGCGCTGGTTTCAATTTGGCCTGCGGACGCTGATGATCGGCGTCACGCTGATGGCTATTGCCTGCGGTTGGTTTGGAGTGAAGGTCGACCGGGCGAGAAAACGGCACGAGGCGGTCGAGACGATTCGCAAGGTCGGTGGGTACGTGCATTACGATTACGAAATGGCTCCTAACGGCTGGAACTTGGTACTTGCGCCGCCACCGGCTTCGGATTGGCTAATCAATTTGCTAGGTATTGATTTCTTTGCTGATGTGGCGATGGTCGATCTGCCAAGCACCTTGCCGGATAATCTTCGGCTGCACGGCCTCGACAAGCCTCCGCCGGAAGAACTTCGGCTGGAAAACGAGCGCGCGACGATGATGTGTTTGAAGCAGCTCGCGGTGCCAACGCATGTCACCAATCTGAGTATGATCGAAACGCAAGTCACCGATGACCAGCTGACATTCCTTTAGGGCCTCGATGAACTCCGAATGCTTTGGCTTAATGGAACGCATATCGGCGATGCGGGCCTCATGCACATCAAGAAACTGCCCAGACTGAGATACCTGATCTTGTGGGATACTCAAGTCACTGACGCCGGATTAATACATCTAAAGGAAATGAGTCAACTAGAAACGCTTGAATTCTACGGTACGAAGGTGACCGCTGTCGGCGTTACCGAACTGCAAAGGGCGCTGCCAAAGTGCGAAATGGGCTTGGCTGACGGCCGATCGACGGCCCGCTAAACGGCGAATGCGTTCAGTCATTCCTGAGCCGAAGCGGCTTGTGCTGTTCCCACCATTCGCTGAAGCTCTGCAGCAGCACGT
>Ga0126381_100004010_pt1 | contig 15979 bp, 12 predicted proteins | sample PanSoiMetPlot_28_FD_96465 | JGI IMG/M metagenome (GOLD analysis project Ga0126381, IMG submission 96465) | Tropical forest soil microbial communities from Panama - MetaG Plot_28 | ecosystem: Environmental > Terrestrial > Soil > Tropical forest > Bulk soil | place: Panama | collected 2016-02-17 | reverse complement strand
GAGGCTGTCATTTCATGGGGCCGATCGCGACGTGACGGGCTCGTGTCATCTTGTCGAATGCGCCGGCCGGCATCTGCTGATCGACTGCGGGCTCTATCAGGGCAGCCGCGAGATCGCTGAAGAAAATGCCGGCGACTTTGGCTTCGATCCGGCCGGCATCGCTTTTGTGCTGCTGACGCATGCCCATCTTCACCATTGCGGGCGGCTGCCGCTGCTGACCAGGCGCGGGTTTCATGGCGAAATCATCGCGACCACGGCCACCTGCGAGCTTGCCCGGTTGGTCATGCTCGATGCCGCTCACCTGCAGGAAGAGGAAGCGCGTTCGAACTCGCATCGGCCGCGACACGGCGCGGAAACCGGGCCAGCAGAGCCCTTGTTTACGGTGGCCGATGCGCTCAAGAGCCTGGAGTCGTTCAAGCGCAGCGCCGCCTATGGCGAACCGATCGATCTCGCCCAAGGCGTCCGCGCGACCTTTGTGGATGCCGGACATATTCTTGGCTCGGCCAGCATTCTTCTCGAACTGACGGAAGCCGGCCGGACCTTGCGGCTGCTGTTTTCGGGCGATCTCGGCAATGCCGGAGACCCCTTGCTTGTGACGCCGCCACCGCCGCCGCGCGCGGATGTGGTGTTGATCGAAACGACATACGGCGATCGACTCCACAAGCCGATGGACGCGTCGATCCACGAACTGTACAGCGCGGTTTCCGAGACGCTCGGGCGGGGCGGCAACGTCATCATCCCGACCTTCGCGTTGGAGCGGGCGCAGGAGCTCCTCTGGCTCTTCAATCAGGGAATCGCAAAAAGCCAGTTGACGCCGTCGATCCAAGTCTTCCTCGACTCGCCCATGGCGATTTCGGCGACCGAGATTTTTTCCCGTCACCCAGAAAGCCTGCAGCCTGAGGTCGTCGCATTGTTTCAGAAGGGCCGCGACCCGCTTGCGCTGCCCGGCTTGCACTTCACCCGGGAAAAGGCGGAATCGCTGGCGCTGAACAATGTCCGCGGCGGGGCGATCATCATGGCCGGCGCCGGCATGGCCACCGGAGGACGGGTTCGCCACCACCTCAAGCACAATATCTCGCGCGCGGAGTGCAGCGTGATTTTTGTCGGCTTTGCCGCCAAGGGCACGCTGGCGCGGCAGATCATCGACGGCCAAAATCCGGTACGCATTCTCGGGGACGATATCCCGGTCCGAGCCAGGATCCACACGCTCAACGGGTTCTCGGCCCACGCCGATCAGGCCGCGCTGTTGAAATGGCATGGGCATACCGGCGCGGCACGCACATTCCTGACCCACGGGGAACAGGCTGCCATGCAGGCGTTCGCGTCGTTGCTCGGCAAAACGCAGGTCGAAATGCCCGCGCTTAATCAGGCTTTCAATCTGTAGTCGGAGCTTGCTCGCCTGCGATGGCGCAGGTGCCTGCGCACCGGGCCAGGCTCCTGCGGCAGTGGCTGTAGCGTCTTCAGCTGTGCCTCTGACGGCGACTTCGCCGCATCCCTCGCCATTTCCAGGCACACCTGCAGTTCGACGTAACTCGGCAGGTAGTCCTTCGATGTCCGCACGCACCGGATCCTGGAGGCGGCGCTGAATTCTCCCCATTCCTTCGCCACCGCATTCCGGGCCTCCTGCTCGTCCCTGACACAGGCATCGATGTCGTCTTGTGACGGAGCGGACCCTGTGATGCTCCCGGTTGCGCGGCAGGTCTGTGCAACATTCAACGAAGGCGTAGTGTTCGCGACGGTAACAAGCATTTGCGAGCCGATGAGAAACGGTACAAACACACCCATGCGCTTACTCCTTACTCTTGTGCCCGAGCTGGGCGCAGGCCAGATCGAACGCCTTCCGGTCACAGCAACGCTGAGCCACCAAGAAGGGCCACTGCATGGCAGCGGTGCCCTGTTAAGGCGACATCATCATCAAAGATCGCGGAGAGTCGGTTGGACGCGGACAGCAAACGGATGCCCGCTTTCAAGAGTAGTCAATAAGGTGCTTACCGGAGTCTACGTCCCGGCATGGATATTCGGGTCATGCTCGGGGACGCGGCGGGCGTTATCTGAACCGCAGATTGTCGCGCGAGAGCTCGGCGATCGCGGTGCAGCCCATCAGCCGCATGTCGCGCTCGATTTCGGATCGCATCGTGCCAAGCGCCCGCTCGACGCCGGCTTGGCCGGCCGCCGCCAAGGCGAAAAGATAGTAGCGGCCGACGCCGACCGCCTTGGCGCCGACCGAGAGCGCCTTCAGCACATGGGTCCCGCGCTGCACCCCGCCATCCATGAGCACGTCGATCCGGTCACCCACCGCGTCGACGATCTCGGCCAGTTGATCGAATGAGGCGCGCGAGCCGTCGAGCTGCCGGCCGCCATGGTTGGAGACGACGATGCCGGTGCAGCCGATCTCGGCGGCGCGTCTGGCATCGGCCGCGGACATGATGCCCTTCAGGCAGAACTGGCCGTTCCATTGCCGCACCATCTCCGCCACATCGTCCCAGCTCATGGATGGATCAAGCATCTCGGTGAAATAACGGCTGATCGAGACCGCGCCGCCACCCATGTCGACGTGCTCGTCAAGCTGCGGCAGCCTGAACCGTTCATGCGTGACGTAGTTGATCGCCCAGGCGGGCTTCACCGCGAATTGCAGCATCCCGGCGAGCGTCAACCGGAACGGTATGGAAAAGCCGGTGCGCAGATCGCGCTCGCGGTTGCCGCCCGTGATGCTGTCCACCGTCAGCATCATGATGTCGACGCCGGCCTCCCTGGCCCGCTGCAGCATGACCCGGTTGAGGCCTCGGTCCTTGTGAAAATAGAACTGATAGGCCTGCGGCGTGGCGCAGGCCTTGCGCAATTCCTCGAGGCTCACCGTGCCGAGCGAGGACGCGCCGAACATCGTGCCATATTTCGCCGCCGCGGCGGCGACCGCCCGCTCACCTTGATGGTGGAACAGGCGCTGCAAGGCGGTCGGGGAGCAATACACCGGCATGGCGAGCTTCTGGCCCATGACGGTGACCGAGAGATCGACGTCCGCTACCCCGCGCAGGACGCGGGGCACGAGATCACAGGTTTCGAAGGCTTGCGTGTTGCGGGCGCGCGTCACCTCGTCGTCAGCGGCGCCGTCGATGTAATCGAATATGGGACCAGGCAGCCGTCGCCTGGCCAGACGACGGAAGTCATGAAAGCTATGACAGTTGCCCAAGCGCATGCGTGCTCGCACCCGAACCGGCCGAGGGAAGCCCTAAGCGCCGCAGAAGCCTTACGACGGTCAAAGAGCTTGTCAGCAAGAGTATGCAAAAGTTGCAAACCCTGCCATCTCGGAATCCGGGCCGTCTTCCTCCTGGCCGGCGGATCGACCGTCCTGGGAGCGCCGGCACAATGGGCGTTCGTGACCTGCACGACCAAGACCCTCTTCGACCGTCAACAGCTCTATTTTGTTGTGACGCATAACCCACTCTCGGAGTGCAGCAACTCGGCTTCATCAGCCGAAATGGTCTGGCTCAACTCGCCTCTGGACGGACGGAACCAAACTGTCTGGCGAGGCTTGCTAAGGATGTCGATCGCGAGGAGCCCGCAGTCGCGTTTTGCCCGCGGGCTTTGAATTGTCGTGTGCTGATCGGGGACCTAGGGCAGGGATGGACCAGGTTGCCGATCACGCGTCAAGGCCTGGCGAAGACCGGTCCCTCGACACTGCGTTCCGGCCACACGCGCGGCAGGCGGCGGTCCGCCAGCACGAGTTCCCGCGGACTGTGTGGCAGCCGACTCGGGCCCCGCCCGCGATCAACCTGCGTGCGACCGCGATCCTCACGCTCGGCATCTACGTTTCGGCGCTCGGCACAAGCGCCTCACTCGGAATTGCCGCGCCAATCCTGAATGGCGCGCCGCTCTGTCTGGCAGCCGCCGCGGTCCTTTCGCGCTATGGCCGCATTACGTTTCCGAACGCCTCTCGGACGGCGCTCTTTGTCGAGGCCGCTTGCGCTGTCATCGTGCTGGGCCTCAGCCTGGCTTGCCTCAGCTATCTGGCTGCTGCGATCGACCTGCCGCTGCGCGATCAACAGCTGATTCGAGTGGACCGCTACCTCGGCTTTGACTGGCTGCAAGTGATGCTAGCCATCGATGGCTGTCCCAGACTGCTGGGGCTGCTCGATGGAGCCTACGCGACATTTACGTTTCAGCTGATCGCGACCGTTCTCATCCTCGTGCTCGCAAGGCGGCCCCGCGACCTTGATCGCTTCTTCATCACCTTCATCTGTGCGTCGCTGATCTCCGAGATCGCGAGCGTCATGATTCCCACCTTGGGACCAATGTCGGCGTTGGCCGCTCATGCGAGCTTTGCAAACCTGCCGACGCTCGGCCGTACCACGGCGGAAATCGTCATCGCTTTGCGGGATGGAACCCTGAAGGAGGTCGATCTCGACGCGATCAACGGAATAATCAGCTTTCCATCTCTGCATGCCGCAGTCGCCGTCATCGTCCCATTCGCATTATGCTGGAACAAACCATTGCTGTGCGCGGTCGTCGTTCTTGACAGCGTGATGCTCGTGTCCGCGGTTCCGAGCGGCAACCATTACCTGACGGATGTCGTTGGGGGCGTGGGCATCGCGGTTCTGGCCATCGTTTGCAGTCGGCCGATCCAGGCTCTGCTCAACGGGGAAACGAGCGCGCGAGATTGTTGAGGCATCGTCATTGCGAGCCAACGGGTCCGGCCCGAAGTGGCCGGCCCGATGACAGGCTCCGCGAAGCAATCCAGGGCCGCTTGCGCCCGCCGCTCTGGATTGCCTCGTCGCCATAGCCCGTCGAAGACGGGCGTAAACGCCCTGATGGCTCCTCGCAATGACGATTCTGGTTAACTTCCAGGGATGCAGCACCTCTCATTCCCGCAACCTGGTCAAATCTGCAACTCTTCGCTTCAATGCGTGCAGCTCCTCGAAGCGTCTGGTCACATCGCGCATGATTGCCGCTATGCCGACCATGGCGCCTGTCTCGTTGCGCAGCGGCACAATGGTGAACTCGACGGAAATTGTCGTTCCATTCCTGTGCAGTGCCGGCACAGAGAGCACATCGGCCTCTCCATAGCGGCTTTTTCCGGTCGCCATGGTGCTCGCATATCCCGCCCAATGACGCTGCCGCAGCCGTTCGGGAATAATCAGATCGAGCGACTGCCCGATCGCTTCAGCGTGAAGATAGCCAAAGATTCGCTCAGCGCCGGGATTCCAAAAGCAGATCTTGCCGTCGCCGTCCGCGGCAATGATTGCGTCCGACCGCGTAAGCAGCAGTGATTGGGAAACGAGCTGGGAGACGTTCACGCCGGCGGCCCTGCATCGAATGTCCGGACCCTTGCGACAAGATAGCGCAACTCGGCGCCTTTGTTCGAGCAGGCTGCGGTGATGGAGATCGATAAATCTGCGCGAGCAATGCACATGATGTCGCTGGAATTCAAGCTTTGGAGCGCGGCGTTGCGAGCGTAGCGCGATCAGAGGTCCGGCGCCTGGCCATGGATTTCATCAGTCTGATATCCGCCTACGGGCCTGCATTCGTCGGCGGGATGCTGGCGCTCGAATGCCTGTGCATTCCCCTTCCCGGAGAGACCGTGCTGTTGACCGCGGCGGTCTACGCCGGCAAGACGCATGATATCAATATCTGGACGGTTTTCGTCGCCGGTCTCGCCGGAGCCGCGTGCGGCAACCTGCTGGCGTTCTGGCTCGGGCGCAAACACGGCTACAGGCTTCTGTGGCGGTACGGCTCTTACCTGCATTTGACTCCTGCGCGCCTGCGGCTTGGTCAATATCTGTTCCTGCGTCATGGCGGGAAATTCGTCATTCTGGCCCGGTTCGTTCCAGTGCTTCGAAGCATTGCAGGGGCGCTTGCAGGTGCGAACTGCATGCCTCTCGGCCGCTTCCTGGTCGCGAACCTCATTGGGGCGGTCGCGTGGGTCGGCCTGGACTGCAGCTGCGCCTATTCCCTCGGCAGAGTCCTCGCGCGGATCGCGCCCTGGGCCGGCATCGCCCTCGGCTGCGTCGTCCTGCTGGTGGTCGCAGGCGTGGTCATGTTTCTAAAGCGGCATGAAAAGCGTCTGAAGCTGGAGGCGGAGCGGGCGCTGGGCGCAGGCCCCGGACAGCGCGGCAGCTTGAATTAGGTGTCACCCGCCGACGTGATCGAACAAGCGGGGCCGCGACGTCCTACGCATTTTTTTGACAAAAACGGACAACTCCAAGCAATCAGGCTAAAGCTCTGTGCAGTGAAAAAATCTAACCATTGCGCGATTTTCGCGGACCATCGGATTGGTAATTAGTGTTGTACCAAGTGACTTGCAATGCGATGCACAGCGAAGAGCAAGGTCATGACGGCTGCGCCTCATCCGAGTCCTGGCCAACCAGTCGTCGATTTGAGACATGTGCTCAACTGCCCCTTTGGGACGATAATTCTGAGCGATCTCTGGACTCGCGTTATCAAGGTCGAGCCGCCCGGTCACGGTGACGACGCGCGCACCCACGGTCCTTCTGGCTTTCCGCCTGGGCCGCGCCGTTCAGTCAGGACCGCGGCCTGCATCTGATGGGAGAGCTTTGCGATGTCGATGACCCTTCGATCATCAGTCGGCTCGCACGCGGCGGCTATTGCGTTTGGCGCGATTGCTGTCGCCATATTGCCGAGCGCATATCTAGCCAAGCCGCATTTGCTCGCCGACTACATCGCCGCGATTTGCGCCAATACATTTCACCCTGTCTCCGCCGCGGAGACATCGTACCTGGCCGACAATGCCACCGCGATGACCAAGATGATGATCGACATGGACATCCGGCCGTCGGGAGACATCGATAGCGACTTTGTTGCGATGATGGTGCCCCACCATCAGGGTGCTATCGAGATGGCGCAGGCCCAACTGCGCTACGGACGCAACGATCAGCTCAGGCGGCTCAGCCAGGAAATCATAGTCACCCAGCAGCAGGAGATTGTTGCAATGCGACTGGCGCTCGGCCAGCCGCTGCCGCCGCCTGCTCCGGCACCGGACCAAGTGCCACCTGCTGAGCAAAACCAGGCGAATTCCCGTCCTTCTGCACCCTGAGCAAGGAAGCGTGACATGAGACGCACTTCGATTGTTGTTGTTCTACTCGCCTCGACAGCCCTCGTCAGCGGGCGCGATGCTTGCGCGGGCCAAGTGCCGTTCGGAGTTGCCGCCCCGGATATGCCGGTCAGTCACAGCGATCGCGTTTATTCTGCGGAGCAGTACTCGAACACGGTCTCTGTCACCGACCCGGCGGACAACAGGCTCCTTGGCAGCATCCATCTCGGTAACGTCTCGCCGTCCAGTCTCAGCCCGCTTTATACGGGCCAATTGCTGGTGCACGGGATGGGCTTTTCGCCCGATCGCCGCACCATCGTGGTCGTCTCGATCGGCTCGAATTCCGTCACCTTCATCGATACTGCGACCAACTCCGTAAAGCACATAACCTACGTCGGGCGCTCTCCGCACGAACCGTTCTTTACACCGGACGGCACGGAGGTCTGGGTGACTGTGCGTGGTGAAAATTATGTCCAAGTGCTCGACGGCACGACCTACCAGCCAAAAACGCGAATTATTCTGCCGAACGGCCCAGGCATGACGATTTTCTCGCCTGACGGGAAATACGGCTATGTCTGTTCGTCATTTACTCCAGAGACCGACGTGGTAACCGTCGCCGATCACCAGATCGTCGCAAAAGTCGCGCAGGCGAGCCCGTTCTGCCCCAACATTGCCGCGACCCCGGACGGTTCTCAGGTATGGTTCACCCTGAAAGATATCGGCAAGACCCAAGTCTTTGACGGGCGGCCGCCGTTCGCAGTTTTAAAGACGCTCGACACCGGTCCCATCACCAACCACGTCAACATCGTGCGCAATGCAAACGGCATGTTCGCGTATATCACGGTCGGCGGCCTCAACGAGGTTCAAGTGTATCGTACCGACAATTTCTCCAAGGTTGCGACGATACCCGTCGGCAGGCTGCCGCATGGCATCTGGCCCTCCGGCGACGGCACTCGAGTTTATGTCGGTCTCGAGAACGAAGACGCCATCACCGCGATCGACACGCTGACCAATAAAGTGATCGCCACCAGCCCTATCGGGCAGGCCCCGCAGGCCGTCGTCTACGTACCGGGAGCAGTTCCCGCCACCGCCACTGGCAACGCCGCGATGAGTGTGATGGAGCGCAGCACTCCCCTAGGCGCTGAAACAGGCATTCGCGCTGAAACAGGCGTTCCCCCAAGCTCTGAAACGGGCGGACTGCTACCGCTGGGCATAGCCGGGCAGTCCGTACAGTTGTGGCTGGTGCCGGCGCGACAGGGGACAATCGGACAGGGGACGACTGCGGGCGGGGAAAGACCCCCGACCAGCTTAACGCTCTTCGACCAGGGTTTGGTGCAGGTCCTGGAAGCCGCTGTGACCGGGCTCGAACCAGGAAAGCCGTATGTGCTTGCATTGGCGAATGACCCGTCTGGCGGCGGTGTGCTTGAGCCGCTGCAGGGCTTCATGACAAACCCCGCGGGTTCCGCGATCGTCAACGCCATTGGGCCGATCCGCCAAGTGGTGCAGGGCGCGGACCAGATTCCGCGCCGCTACCTGGTCATCGTTCCCGGCACTGCCAGCGATCACGGCGCTCCTGTCCAAGTGCAGAGGCAGTGAACGCATGCGGCCCTGCCGCCGCCGTTCCCGCAAAGGCGCAAGATGACGTGCAGCTTGCGGCAGCCTTCTCGTCCTCCACTCAGGGGCCGTCATTTAGGCCCGCTTCGACGGCAGCGAGCAAATCGAGAGCCGACCAATCCAGCTCAAGCCCAGCCGCGCGCCGTCATCGCTACGAGCCCATCTCGGGCGAAGAGCGGTTTCGTTTGACCGGCGTGCTCGCCTCCCTGCTGATTGGCGCTACGGCCGGCGGTCTTCTCGTCATGCACGCCCCGATCTTCGCACCGATGTTTCCGTTCGTCATAACCGCCATCGTCGTCGCGCTGGCGCTTAAAGCATTTGGACATCGCGAAGACCGCCGCGTGCTTCCCAACCCGGAACGGAAGGACAGAGCATGAGCGTTTCCTCACCCCCGTTGCAGGCGCGCATGACCCTCGCTTGGCTGCGTCATCGATGCGCGTGAAGCATCCGCTAGCTCGGCAATGCGATTGTCCGCGCGACGCAGCCGCCGACAAAGCTCGCGGTTGATATTCTGCAGCACCATCACGTACGCGTGGACGTCGACCTTGTAGTACATGTAGAGGTCCCGGGCCGTGAGCTCGTACAGCACGGTCGGGCTCTCTGCGACGACGGTCGCTGATCGGTTCTGCATTTCGATGAGCGTCATTTCGCCGAAAAAATCCCCAGGCTTGAGACCCGCCATGCGGATCACGCGCCCCGAATCCCCGAGCTTGCTCACCACGAGCTCGCCGGAGTGAACAACATACATCGAGCGCCCCGGTTCTCCTTCTGCCACCACCGTGGCACCGACGTCGAAGCGGCGCTCGAGCAGCCTTGTGATCAGGAGATCGAGGCTTGCGTCCGAGAGGCCACCGAAGAAAGGTGTTGCGACCAGGAACGCTTTCAGATCGGGCGAGCTGACAGCCATCGCTCCAATGTACTCCCCGCTCGCGGGACTTGACAGCACCCGGCGCCGCCGCCGGGCCCCGGCCGGCAGCACCTCAGTTACAGGCCCGCACATCAAGCGCCATCTCGGTTGCCACCTTCGGCAGCCGTTCGAGCATGAAGACCGCGGGATCCTTTACGCCTTCGATCTCGTTACGCGGTGTAGTTGGCGCTGTCCCCATCCGTTACGTCGTAGGTCGCGCCGCTCACCATTGAGGCGTCGTCGGATGCAAGGAACACGACGACCGGCGCAACCGCCTCGGGCTCGATCCACGGAATGCCGAGCGGCATCTCGCGATTTCCGACTGTCGATTTCCAACGTAGATACAGCGGCACCGGAGATTCCACCTGCCGCGCTCGGTCGTCCCCCCGCAACAATTCGGCAGTATCAAGGGGGGCTCGTCGGCTCCAGGAGAGGAGGGTCTCTTACATGGATATCGTGAGGATAGGGGGGATCGCGCTTTGTCTCGCGCTTGCAGGCGCCGCCAACGCCCAGAACGCCTCGCCGCCCGTGACGGTCCAGGTTGTTCCGATGGATCGCAATGCCTGCGTTTACAGCGGGAAGGTCTTCAGCGAAGGCGCCTATATCTGTGTCGCGAAGGGCACGTATCAAACGTGCGCCGGCGGCAAATGGACGACCGCGAATTCGGGACAGTGCGAGGGGATCGTGCTGAAGCCCCCGGAGTGATTCATGGCCAGGAGGCCGGTGGTGCTCATCCTGAGCACGTTCATTTTCAGGCGCTTGCGTCGCGCCGGGGGCGACGCAAGGTGAAGGTCTCGAAGGGGGCCAGGCGACCGTCTGTCCCGACCACGTCGTAGTAGGTGACCTTGATCGTGGTGAAATCGCCGCGGTGCGATCCAGGATCGAGCGCGAACGCCGCGAAGCCATAAGAATGCGCCGCGTTGCGCACGGCCGACCATGCTGGCGGTCGCCGGGGGTCTGGTCAGCGGGCAACCGCGCTCGCCCTCCAGTCGCCGGGCCAGCGAAACTTGGCAGGCAGGATCGAGCGCATTTTTTTAATGCGGCGCAGACAGGTGGCGCCGCCTGAGTTCGGCTGCTAGCGCCCCTCCTTCGCCCAGGTCGCGGCGAGGCTGCCGACCAGCAGCAGGAGGCCAATCAGCCCGGCGAAGACCGGCAGCACGCCGATGCCGCGCACCACGCTCGCCTCGCGCAGCTTGAGCCCGATCCAGTCGTCGCCCTTGTAGCTGTCGCCGGCGCGCACGCCCACGACCCGCGGGAGATGGATGCCGGAGCCGTCCTCGATGCGCACCGCATCGCCGCCCATCGCATTGGCGATCGGCGACACGACCTCGGTCGAGGAAGTGACCTCGTCGAACTCCTTGGGATTGGCGGGACCGACATTGGCGAGCGCGCTGAGCTTGCCGTCGCTGGCGTGCCACAGGCCGAGCTCCTTGGCCTCGATGGTCTTGCGCCAGATGCCGGGCTCGGCCTTGTCGAGCATCACCGTCATGGTCTTGCCGGACGGCAGGGTGAGCGTCACCGCGTCCACGCTGTCGGCCATGGTCTGGCGTTGCACCGTCAGGTCATGGCCGCGCACCGACATGCGCAGCGCCTCCTCCTCGAGATCGGGCTCCTTCATCAGCCAGTGCGACAGGCGCCGCAGCAGGTCGAGATGCGGACCGCCGCCTTCGAAGCCGCGCGCCCACAGCCAGATGTGATCGGACAGAAGCAGCGCCACGCGACCCTCGCCCTCGCGGGAAAGAAGCAGCAGCGGCTTCTTGTCCGGGCCCTCCATCAGCGTGCTGCCCCGCTCAGGGCGGGCGTCGGCCACACGGAACCAGCGGCTCCAGTGCGGCGGATCGGAATCGCCGCCTTCGAGGCCGCGGGTCACCGGGTGCCGCTTGCCCTGGTCGGACAGGGTCGGGAGAAACGGCGTATCGGTCGTCTTGCCAGTCGGCTCGGCCGGCAGCACTGCCTCGAGTGGAGTGCGCCAGATGCTGGTGGTGCTCTCATAGTCGCGCCCGGCCGCTACCAGCACCGCGCCGCCCGCTCGCACATAGCGCACGATGTTCTCGAAATAGGGGAGCGGCAGCACGCCCTGGCGTGCGTAGCGGTCGAAGATGATCAGCTGGAAGTCGTCGAGCCTGCCGGAGGGATGCGGCGTGAACAGCTCGCGGGTGGGAAATGCGATGAGCGAAAGCTCGTTGATGGGTGTGTTGTCCTGCTTCTCGGGCGGACGCAGGATGGTGAAATGCACGAGGTCGACGCCGGCGTCAGACTTGAGGAGGTTGCGCCAAGTCCGCTCGCCTTCGTGTGGCTCGCCCGAGACCAAGAGCACGCGCAACTTGTCGCGCACCCCGTCGATCGAGACGACCGCGCGGTTGTTCACCGGGGTGAGCTCATTCTCGACGGTGGCGGCCTCGATCTCGATGATGTTGGGGCCGGCATGCGGAATGGTGACGTCCACATTGGTCGGCTGGCCGACCCGCACCGAGCGGGTCTCGAGCGTCTCGCCGTCCCGGCGGATCGTGACCTGCGCGTTGCCGGGCGGGATGCCGACGTCGTCGACCTTGAACGTGATGGTCTGCGGCTTCCCGACGATGCCGAAGCGGGGCGCGGTGATGAGCGCCACCCGGCGGTCGCGCTCGTTCCTGTGGCCGGTGATGAGCGCGTGCACCGGCGCCGTGAAGCCGAGCGCCGCGGCATCGGCGGGAACGTCGTGCACCCGCCCGTCGGTGATCATGATCGCGCCCGCCACCCGGTCGCGCGGGACGTCGGCCAATGCCGAGGTCAGCGCGGTGAAGAGCTTGGTGCCGTCGGTCTCGCCGTCAGCCTGGCCCGCCTCCACGAAGCGCACTTCCAGGCCCGGAATGTGCGAGAGCTGCTCGGCGAGCTGGGTGCGCGCGGCTTCGGTCTGCTCGGTGCGGTCGCCGAACTCCTGGCTCGGGCTCTTGTCGACGATCACGGCGGCAATCGAGGTGAGCGGGTCGCGGTCCTCGCGGGTGAGCGAGGGATTCGCGAGCGCCAGGATGAACAGGATGAGCGCGAGGGCGCGCACCAGCGCTCCGCGGCTGCGCGCGAGCACGAGCAGCACGGCGAGCACGACCGCAACCGCGAGCGCTGCCCACAGCACGTAGAGCGGCACCAGCGGCGAGAATGCAATCCCGAAATTCATCGCGTCTCCTATCCGCCCGCCCGCCGTTTCCGTTCATTCCCGCGCAAGCGGGAATCCAGGAGCCGCTTGTCGAGGCCCTTCGATGTTTCGCTCCTGGGTCCCCGCTTTCGCGGGGACGAGCGGTTTGCGTTGCCTAAACGCACGTAACCGAACCAGCTATTGTCCGAGCCGCTCGAGCAGCGCCGGAACGTGGACCTGGTCGGCCTTGTAGTTGCCGGTCAGCGTGTACATCACGATGTTGACGCCCGCCCGGAACGCGAACTCGCGCTGGCGCGGCGCGCTGGCGTCGACCGGCAGCATGAACTGGCCGTCAGGCCGCTGCGCCCAGGCGCCTGCGAGGTCGTTCGAGGTGATCATGATCGAGGACACGCCGTCGCCGGCGCGCGCCGGACGCGGTTCATCGTCCTCGCTCTGCTCGCCCTGCGTCTCGACCCAGAGCCGGCCGTTGCTGTAGCGGCCCGGAAAGTCCTTCAGGAGGTAGAAGGTCTTGGTCAGCACATGATCGTGCGGCACCGGCTCGAGCTCGGGAATGTCGAGCGAGGAGAGAATGTTGCGCAAGGCCATCATGCCGGGCGTGCGGGCGTCGCTGCCGTTGCCGGTCGCCTCGACCGCGTCGCGGGTATCGAACAGGATGGTGCCGCCCTGCTTCATGTAGCCGTCGATGCGCCGCAGCGCATCGGCCGAGGGCTTGGCCGCGCCGGGCGCGATCGGCCAGTAGATCAGCGGATAGAAGGCAAGCTCGTCGCGCGCCGGATCGAGGCCGATCGGCTCGGCAGCTTCGAGCGCGGTGTGTTGCGCCAGGTACAGCGTGAGGCCCTGCAAACCGGCTTTGCTGACCCGGTCGACCTCGTCGTTGCCGGTGACGATGTAGGCGAGGCGGGGATCGAGCGCCGATTTCATGGCCTCGTCGGCGCTGATCTGCGCGCGCGCGACAGGCGCGTGGAGCGTGGCGGCCCCGAGGAACGCGAGCGCGGCAATGATCGCCGCCACTCGGCGGCGCCGGCGCCCGATTTGGCGCAGCCCGCCCGCCAGCCAAAAGACCACCAGCGCGTCGAGCCCAAGCAGCGCGGCCGCGGCGAGCAGGACCGGCCCGCGCAAATCCATCGGCTCGCTCAGCCGGTATTCCTCGTGGCGCGCATTGGCGAGGCCGGAGACGTCGAGAGGCGCGAGCTGGTCGGCGGGGGCGAGCGTGTTCACGGCCAATAATCCTTCGGGTGGACCATAGAAACCGGGCGGGTGGTCGGGGGTGGCGCGGCGGGCAAACCCGGCCGGCACCGGTCGCGCGCTGGGCGGCGGCGGCACGAACACGCCGAAGCCGTCGAGGATGTGGCTCGGCGGCACCACCTCGTGGGCGTCGCGGCTGCCTTCGGGGCTTCCTTCGGCGGGCGGGGTAGTGCCCGCCTGGGCGACGATCCGGCGCAGCATGTCGACAAAGGTTCCCGACAGCGGCAGGTCCGACCAGCGGGTATCGGCGGTGACGTGAAACAGCACGATCAATCCCTTGCCGCGGCGCTCCGCGGTGACGAGCGGGGTGCCGTCCGCAAGCGTTGCCCAGGTGCGCTCGGTCAGCGTCGTATCGGGCTCGGCCAGAACCTGCCGGTTGACCAGCACGTCGTTGGGCACCGTCATGTCGAAGAACGGGCCTTCGTGGGTGAAGCCTCCGAGCGGCTGCGGCTGCTCCCAGGAGAGCGCGCCGCCGAGCGTGCGGCCGCCGCGGCGCAGCCGCACCGGCACGAGGTCGTCGTCGGAGGCGGCAAGCCGCGGACCCGCGAAACGCACCAGCACGCCGCCATCCTGCACCCAGCGCGAGAGCTGATCGTGCACCTCGGCGAGATTGCCGACGTCGGCCAATATCATCATCGGCAGATGCTGCTCGAGAAACTGGTTGACCGCCGTCCCGGGCGAGCCCGGCTCGGCCAAGCGCACGTCCGCGAACGGTCCGAGCGCGCGCGAGAGATAGTAGGTCGAGGCGAGCAGCGGCTGCGCGGTGTCGGCGGTTGCGCCGGTCACGACGCCGACGCTGCGCCGTCGCCAGCGCTTGTCGAGGAGCTGCACCGCTCCGGCCGAGCGCTCGCCGCCGATCTCGATGCGGGCAATGTCGTTCCTGATCTCGACCGGCAGCGACAGCTCGGCGGTGGTCTCGGCTTCCCCCGATTTGAACTCGAAGCTGGCATCGCCGAGCGGCAGGCCCTTGAGATCGAGGCCCCGCAGGGTGCCGCTTTCCACGCTGCCGGTTGCGGCGCGCAGCACCTTGACGGTCAGTGAGCCGGCCGTGTTCTCGGGCGAGCTCAGCGCATGCGCGGGTGGAAGCCCGCCGTCGAGCACCGTCACCGGCCGGTTGCCGGCGAGGCGATTGAGCGCGGCCACGAAGTCCGACCCGCCGCCGAGGTCGACGCCGTCGGAAAGCCAGACGATCTCGACGTCGCCCGCCGCATCGAGGAAGCGGCCGAGCGAGGGCAGCGCGTCCGCGCGCTCGACCGCATAGGGCTCGGGCTTGAACTGCTTGAGCCGCACGCGCGCGGCTGCCGCAGTTTCGAGCGAAATGTCGCGGGCGGTCTCCGAGAGGCGGATCAGGGCGACGCCGCGGTCGTCGGCCTCCGCGCGCGCGAGCAGATCGTCGGCGACGCGCAGGCGCTGGTCCCAGGTGGAGGCTGCCGGGAAGCCGTCGTCGAAGACGAGCGCGAGCGGCGCCTTGCTGTTGACGGTTGCGAGCGGCGGCCGCCAGAGCGGTCCCGCCGCCGCGAGGATCACCAGAGTGGCAAGCGTCAGCCGCAGCAGCGTGAGCCACCAGGGCGTGCGCCGCGGCGTCTCTTCCCGGGGGACAAGATCGAACAACATCCGGGTCGGCGGAAAGTCGATGCGGCGCGGCTGCGGCGGGATGAGCCGCAACAGCCACCACAGCACCGGCAGGCTCAGGAGGCCGAGCAGCACCAGCGGTTCCGCAAACCCGAGCGGCAGTCCAAACATCAGCGGCTCCTGGCGTAGCCCGGCACGCTCGGCCGGCTGCTGCCGACCACGGCGCCGGGGGGCGGCGCGCCCATGCGGGCGTGCAGCGCGAGCAGAAGCTCGGTTGCCGGATTGTCGGTGCGATGGATGATGAAGCTCCAGCCGAGCTTGTCGGTCTGCGACCTGATCTCGGCGCGATGGCGGGCGACGCGCGCCTCGTATTCGGCCTTCCAGGCTTCCGCGCGCCCGACCGTGATCTCGCCGGCGCCTTCCGGCTCGATGAACTCGATCCGCCCGGTGTAGGGAAAGGTCT
>Ga0126381_100004009_pt1 | contig 15980 bp, 17 predicted proteins | sample PanSoiMetPlot_28_FD_96465 | JGI IMG/M metagenome (GOLD analysis project Ga0126381, IMG submission 96465) | Tropical forest soil microbial communities from Panama - MetaG Plot_28 | ecosystem: Environmental > Terrestrial > Soil > Tropical forest > Bulk soil | place: Panama | collected 2016-02-17 | reverse complement strand
GACTCCGAACTCGCTGAGATATTCGTTGTCATAATATGCGTTGCCAAGAGTAGTGGGCGCGACTACTTCTCCCGCCGCAGGATTGGTTATATAAAGCGCCGTTCCCACGTTCATTGGATTGGGAAGTAAAGCTCCGAGTTTGCTCGGGTGTTTCGACCACATGCGCCCCCGCGCTTCTTCCAACCCTGCATACGCGGCATAATAGCTCTGAGTCGAAAGGCGGTAATTGCCCGCAAGGGAAGTTTCCATCCCGGAAGAAAGCAGCACAGCGAGTGCTACAACGCTGATCAAAACAAGAACAAAGAGAGCAATCACTAACGCGATGCCTCTTTCCGATCGGTCTATTGGTCTTCGGGGTGTGCGGTTCATGCTTGGTTCCTTTGTTCCGTTACTGCGTTGGATTTACTACCAGCGCCTGGGAGTGTAGTGAGACGGTCCGAAACTGTCCGGTCTGCGGATCTGGTTGCGCGGAACGCACGACGAGGGTAATACCGACCTGGCGAATGTATTGCGCCGTGTTGTTTGGTGCGGGAGCTGCCGTGCATGCCACCGGGGTCGCCGGAGTCGCACCGTTGGTACATTCGTACGTAAACAGTGGAGTAGCCGCATCATTGATGACGTTTTCGACGACAGGAAACATCACTGCCGCGGGAGTGGCCGCTACTGGATCGGTCGCCGGTGCTTTGGCTGCGACGCCTCTACTCAGTGTCGTTCCGATGAGCGTGTAACGAATCCATTGGACCCCGGCTCCGGTGGATGGACTGATGTTGCCCTCGATGATCAAATCGGTTGCGCTGGGCGTCGTACAGGTCGCGCCGACTGTGCACGTAGCCGACGCGACATAACCGGGATCCCAGGCGAACGGGACGGCCGTCGGCGTTGTCCCCGCAAGGAAATTCCAACCCACATTGGCAGGAGGAAAACCCGCCCCGTGGATGTCTCGCGTCATCTGATCGATCGCAAGGCGTGCCGCTTGGAACGAATCCATCACCTCCGATTCTGACTGGTAGCGCTGCGCGGCCGTGTTCAGCATTAAGAAGATAGAGCCTGAAACCAGCGTGATGAACGCCACAACTGCCATTAATTCGAGTAGCGTAAAGCCGCTCTGTCGGGTTTTGCTCATGTTCATTGCACCAATTGCTGCCAGGAATCTAGCGATACCGGAGCCAGTCCGCGGGTGCCTGTGAGGCGCCGCGCACCAACGATGAAACGCTTGGAAGCAACTACACCGGTGCCATTGAGAGTCGTGATTACCGCCCAACGCACATCGTATCCGCCTTCGGGCGCATTTGCCGGAGCCGTAGTAGTAAAGTTGTATCCGGCTATTTTTGCGCTGGTGAAATCAATCTGGACGAAATTTCCCACCTGGACGACTGGGCTTCCAATCACAGCGTTATTTGTATTGGTTCCGAGATTACACAAATTCCCGTCCGCATCCGTAAAAGTAGCATTCGACAGCGGCTGAGCGGTCATCTGGTCAAGCTCGCGCTGAGCAATAACGACTGAGGAAGTGTCAACTCGATTTTGGATATTGGACTGCATCGCCGCAGGCACCAATTGCGTCACGGCCACGATACCCACTAGGAATACAAGAGCCGCAACCATCAGCTCGACCAGTGAAAAACCTCGCTGTTCCGAACCCGTCTTACACTCGACAGCACATCCTTGCTCTTGCATTTTTCTCGTCATCTGATTTTTTCCTATTGACTCGTCCACGCGGTCGCTCCGTGCGGCGCAAGCCAAATCTTCGATCGGCCGAGCGGTTCAACGCTGATTCCTTTAGCTCCGTAGCTCGAGTCCCCATTGAAGTCGAGATAAAGGACCCAGGCGGTCGGACCACCTGCTACTCCCGTAAAGTCGACCGCACCACGAGAATCAAAAGTGATAACGCCCCCGGCCGCTACGGGTGTCGTGCCAGGGAAGCCCATCGAAGCCGGCCCAGGAATCCATCCGCCCGAGGCTGCAAAACGCACCGGCCCGGGGAAATAGGCCTGCGGATCGGTCGCAGCCGGTGCGGCAGTCCCAACAACATGAACCCACACCACCGGAGGAACAGCCGCCAGATCGAAGTGACATTGCACCTTAGTATTCTGTTTAACAGCATCGAGACGAGCCCGCTGGATCAGATCGGAGACCTCTCGAGTCGTAGCCGTCAACTTGGCAGAGTTTGTCATGCGCACAAAAGCCGGAACGGCAATCGCGCTGACAATCAGGATGATGGCCAGCACGATGACCAGCTCGATCAGCGAAAGGCCAGAACAATTGCGGCGGAAAGCAGCCCCGCTTTTGATAACCGAGCCCTGCCCAGCTCGAACTCTTTCGGATTTGTAAGGTCTAGTCAGCAATTTCGTTACCCACCTTCGCTTCTGTAAGGGCAACTGGGCGGCCATTTGCTTATCTCCTGCTATCCCGCGGAAAGTAGCAGAGTTGCATCAAGCAACTTTTTCTATTGACAAGTCGTGACTAGCCGGTGATGAGAGAAAACGTTACAGAAAAGCACGAAGTTGGATTCGAAACTGAAGCGAAAGAGATGCTGTGACCGCTCAGCAGATATTAGCAATAAGTTACTTATTTAATGCTATAAAACATTTATGGACAGTATCGAACTGCCTCCAATGGCGTCTGTCGCCGTTCAGTTTTCACTTAGGACAAGGCTGGCCTCTAGGACAGTGGTGATCTGTCTAGGCCTGGAAAAGAATCGACTAGATGCTTAGGAGTCGTTACAATGAGAAAAGCCTCTGTTCTAATCGTCGCAGTCCTCCTAGCTTGTCCCACGTTCGCAGCGAATGAAAGCAGGGAACAGAAACGCCTCGAAGCCTGTGGCCAGGTGTTCAAGGAAATCATGGACATCCCCGACGGGATTCCAAAGGAGCTGCTCAACAAGGCCGAATGCGTGCTTGTGATTCCGTCCGTTCTGAAGTTCGCGATCGGTGTCGGGGGCGACTTCGGTCGGGGTGCGATCACTTGCCGTACAGGCCAGCATTTTACTGGTCGATGGAGCGCCCCTGCACTGTTTGCTCTCGAAGGAGCCAACATTGGATTCCAGTTGGGCGGCCAGGCTACGGACTTCGTGCTCTTAGTGATGAATCCAAAAGGGGCCAACTCAATTATGAGCAGCAAAGTGAAACTGGGTGCCGACGCCTCGGCCGCGGCCGGGCCCAAGGGACGCACAGCAGCTGCGGATACCGACATCGTGATGAAGGCTGAGATCCTTAGTTACTCCCGTTCCCGTGGACTCTTCGCTGGGATCTCCCTTGAGGGTTCAACCCTTCGGTCTGACGGCAGTGCGAATAGAAAACTCTATGGACGCGACATTGGAGCTAAGGAGATTGTCCGCGAAGGCAAGGTTGGCACACCGGCCTCGGGTCGTGAATTAGTCTCCTTGTTGGATAAGCTGTCGCCGAAGAACGAATCCGATCCCGTATCGCTGAAGGAATAGATCGCCGAGCTAGACGCCCCAAGTGGCCGCAATCAGGAAGCAGCATGCACCAGAGAACTTGAATCGCCTTCGGCTCGACCACGCCGACAAGTCCGTCACGGTGAAAGAAATTGGAAAATTGGCTCCCCGGCCGAGGCGATTAGAGGTGCCCTATCTGGTGTCGCATACAAGAATTCGGGAGCCATTCGATCCCTTTTCGTGGCACCCAATCCTGCACCCATGAGGAATTATAAACAACTCGCGACACTCATGATCCAGTTGCCCCGGCCTATTTGGACTGTGAATTCGTCAGGCGCGTCTCACCCTCGACATCGCGTCCGATTCGCACAACGATGTCCAGCGCTGCTTCCACATCAGTTCGGGTGGTATGAAAGTTGACAATGCAGGCGCGGAGCACGTAGTGGCCGTCGACCACGGCGTTGGAGACGAATGTTTCACCTCCGCGCTGCAGCCGATCGACCAGCTCCCGGTTGAGCGCATCGAGATGAAGTTCAATCTCTGATTCTCGCAGTTTCGCCCGAAGATTGCGCGGCACGTAACGGAAGGTTGTTATACTCAATTCCTGGGTTATGAGCTGCAGTTCCTCGTGGCGGCTGACTGCCTGAGCCATTTCCTGAGACAGGCGTATATCTTCCGCGATCATGTTCCGATACTCCGCGGCTCCTACATGCTTCAGGGCAAGCCAGACTTTCAGAGCACGGAAGCCTCGCGAGTTCTGGGGACCATAATCGACATAGTTCGTCACCCGCTCCTCGAAATGGTAGTAGGGAGGGTGATACGCGAACGCTGCGCGCAGCATCTGCGGATCGCGTACCAGCGCGCATCCTGCCTCGAGCGGCGCGTACAGCCATTTGTGGGGATCAACCGCGACCGAATCGGCCTGACTCAGCGCGCGCAAATCATCGGGCGCTTGGGGAACGGCGGCCGCAAACCCACCATAGGCTCCATCGACGTGGAACCACATCCCGTACTTCTGGCAGAGCGTGCTGATTTCCAGAAGAGGATCCACAGCGCCTGTGCTGACCGATCCCGCGGTTCCCACGACCAGGAAGGGCACATCTCCCGCGGCGGTATCCGCTTCGATTTGACGGCGTAACGCAGAGACGTCCATCCGCAATTTGGAATCGGTCGCGATCCACCGGATCGATGCGGTACCGAGGCCGCCAAGGTCTGTCGCCTTCTGGATCCAAGTGTGTGTTTCAACCGAACAGTACGCGCGAAACCTGCGTCCCGAATTTTCATAAACGCCGTTCTCGCGTACATCCCAACCCGCCTTGGCAGCGCGCGCAGCCAAAAAGCAGACGAAGTTAGCCATATTGCCGCCGCTAAGTAGCAGCCCACCGCAACTAACCGGATAGCCAATGAACTCTGCGATCCATCGAATGGTTTGGGACTCGATCTCAGTGGCGGCTGGCGAGAGCGTCCATGCGCCGACGTTCGGGTTTACAGCGCTGCGAGAAAATCGCCAAGAATCCCAATCGGCGCCGGCGGCGCGGTGATGTATCCGAAGAAACGTGGGTGACCATTGAAAAGTGAATGAGCGAAGAGGAATTGCGCAGTCTGTTCGAGTAGCGCCGCTGGATCCGTCCCTAATTCCGGGAGTGGACCTGTGAGGTCGAGTGCGTCGCGTACCATCGACGGGGACTCATTACGTGTCACAGGACCAAGCGGAAGTGATTCGAGAAACCCCGCAACCTGGTCTACGAGTCGGTGCCCCAGCTTGCGGAATGTCGCGGCATCCATAGCAAGCGGCGCATGCCGGCCGGAATCACCATTCACGAATGACTCTTTTGTTGCCGATTTTTTCGTCACATGCGTATCCCTTCCAGCAGATCTGTTTCCCGCACTCGTCCGCCTGTCACAATGCTGAATACCCTATAGAACGACTGCCGTCCCCACAACGCTTCGTAATCGTCTGGCGACAAGTTTTTCAACCGCTCGTAGGCGGCAACTTGCGATTCGTGACAGCAGATTGCCCGCCACACTGTCGACCAGTAGCTCTGGGTATCAATCACCGTGGTTATTGCCCAATCTGGCCACGGCACAGCCTGCCGTTCGATGCCGTCTACAGTTGAGGTCAATTTTCGGAAAGCTGACTGGTAAGCTTTCCAAGTCGATTCCGGCCAGGCGATGTAGTAAAGCTTTGACACCACATGCTGTTGTGGGGATTCGATCCCATCACATGGAAACGCCGCGTCGGCTGCCGCGACGATAGCGGCCGTGGTGAATTGCGAGATTGCAATATGATCGGGATGCCCGTAAGCACCGTCGGGTCCGAACGTCACGACGATGTCGGGCTGCACCCGCCGTATGTATCCAACTATACTGGCGACAGCCTCGCGAGGATTCACTCGGTCGAGATCCTGATCGTGGTAGTCGAGGATGAAGACTTCACGCACGCCCAAAACTGAGGCGGCGGCGCGCAACTCAGCCTCACGGATGTTCGCCAGCGCCAATGCCCCGGGGTGCTGACTATCGTCCAGACGATGGCCATGGAAGCGACCTCTCTCGCCACGCGTGGCGGTTAATAGAAAGACGTCGACGCCTTCGGTCGCATATTTCGCAAGTGTACCACCCACGCCCAAGGACTCATCATCGGGGTGAGCCAGCACGGCCATCAATCTCGGATTCGGCATGATTTATGACACCCTTTGAGGTGAATTTATCGACCCAGTGCCGTGCGGATGCGCGCCAGGTGGTGTTAGCTGTGCCTGAGCGCGTGATCCTCAATGACGAACTGCGCGGTGACAGGCGCGCCGAAACTCAGCGAAAAAGGCGCCGCCTGATCCAACTCGTCATCCGTAAATGCGCAAACTGCCGAGGCCGCCTCATGACTGTTCCGGAGCAAGAGTTCGAGCGCCGCAGTTCTGGGCACCTCGGCATTTTCTTGGGCATGTATCCTGTTCAACTGGGCGACAACTCCCCATGTGACGTCTGTAACAGCATCTTGTATTCGTTGCTTCCTGCAGCGAGGCGCTGGCCAAAGTGGCTCTCCGTCTCTCTGCGAAGATACTGCAGGTTTCGATCGTAAGGCACTTCGCCCACTGCTTTAACGCTTGGGTAACACCGCTGGCCCGCACTTGGCTAATGTATGTTCCGCCTCGATAATCAGCAATGACAGTCCAGAGGACCATGCTGCAGCAAGTACCGCGCTTGTTACTGTGCGAGTTCCCGCCGCTTTCACGTCGACATTTGGATAGATGTCGATTTCTCCACATTTATGCGAGCTGGGGTACTGTAGCTGTCGAACGTTCCGTTTAACCGACAAAGAAGTGAAAAGATTCAAGGAGCCAGCGAATGAGCCGAAAATTATACTCCGGCATTTTGTCCTGCTTTTCACTCGGCATTGCTGCCGTAAGCTGGGCACAATCAACTAGCAATGCCACCACGCCACAGGTATCAAGAAAACAAACCGCCGGTCTTCTGGAAAATCTCACTTGGGACGAAGCGGAACGAGTTCTAACACCAGACGCCGTAGTTGTCATTCCTTTGGGCGCCGAATGCAAGGAGCACGGTCGCCATCTGCCCCTTAACAACGACTTCCTTATGGCCGAATACTTCAAGCGACGGATAATCACCGTCGCGCCAAAAGAAGTGATCGTGGCTCCCACGATAAACTACAGCTTTTACCCGTCCTTCCTTGAATATCCTGGTTCTACGTCGCTCAGTCTTGAAACGTCCCGGGCAATGATTACTGACATCGTGCGCTCTCTAGCACACTACGGCCCACGGCGCTTCTACATCCTGAACACTGGAATTTCCACGCTCAAGCCACTCGCCCAAGCCGCCGCTGAACTCGATAAAATGGGCATCGTGCTTCGCTACACCGATTTCACAAAAGAGGATCCCGCTGAAAAACGGCTTCGTCAATCCGGCGGTACGCATGCGGACGAAATCGAAACCTCGATGATGCTTTATATCGCGCCAGGGTCGGTGCAAATGAAAAAAGCAGTCCGCGACTTCAATCCGGACCAGCCCGGCCCCTTGAGCCGTGATCCAAAGGGAAGGGGTACCTACTCACCAACTGGGGCGTGGGGAGATCCAACTCTCGCCACTCGCGAAAAGGGACAAGCTGTCGTAGAGTCTCTACTCACAACCATTCTGAAAGATATCGACGACCTCCGCCACGCTTCAGCGGTGCCGACAGACTATCACTAGCTATCTCGTTCTGAGATTCGTGTAAGAGGATCTATTAGCAGCTATCTGGATCGGAACAATCTTGTTCACTTCTCTGAACGTCGCCGTCCACTGATCGCGCCAGGATCTGCTCTGGTGGCGAATTCGTTGTGTCCGCAACAGGAGAAGCATACGATGCACAAGCCGGATATCTAAGGTCGAAAACTTGGCCAGGAGGTATTCCGTGCGAAACCACGTTTTGCGGATTTTGGCGTTGTTGTGTGTGGCGCTAGTTCCCTGCCGGGCGCAAGACAAGGTGACGATTCTCTATGATGCGTTCGGGGAGTCGAAGGAGCTGACGGAAGATTGGGGATTTTCCGCTTCGGTAGCGCACGATGGGAAGCTGATTTTGTTCGATACGGGGAATGACGCCACGATTTTTGAACACAATGTGAAGGCGCGGCACGTAGACCTGACAAAACTGGATTTTGTAGTGATCTCACACCGCCACGCAGACCACACGACTGGGCTGAGATATGTGTTGAGTGTGAATCCGAACGTCAAGGTATATGTGCCCGCGGATGGAGGGAATGGATTGGGGGGACCACCGTTTCCGAAAACGTTTTTGCGGGCGGATGAGAGTTTGCCGACGAAGATGTGGTATTACGGGGGAACGGAGCCGGAACATTTCGCATGGGGCAAGCTGTATGACAAGGGGAATTTTGTGCTGGTAAATGAAACGACGGAAGTAGAGCCGGGGGTTTTCCTAGTGCGAACAGTTTCGCAGAAGAAGGAGACGCTGGAGCTTCCGGAATTGACGCTCGCGATCAAGAGACCGAACGGATTGCTACTGGTGGACGGGTGCTCGCACGCGGGATCGAAACGATTCTGGAAGCGGCAAGCGTGGTGGATCCGAGGACGGAAATTGTGTTGGGGGGATTGCACCTGGTGACGACGCCGACGAAAGAATAGACGCGCTGGTGGAGAATTTAAAGACGAAGTGGAAGGTGCAAAGGATTGCGCCGGGACATTGCACAGGTGAGCCGGCGTTTGCGCGATTGAAGAAGGCGTATGGGGAAAACTATTAGTATGCGGGGATAGGCGCGCAGGTGGAGTTGTCCGATAATCTGACTCACTAGATCTTGGTTCAGTGGATCGGTTGAACTCGTGCGCGGCTCTAGGGAGCGAAACAGATGAGCGTACAAGAGGAAATCAAGGAGTATATTTCCAGCCAACCTGAACCAAAACGCAGTGACATCCAAGAGCTGCACCGGCTCACACTTCAAGTGTCACCAGAATGCAAATTATGGTTCTTCGACGGTAAAAACAGCGAAAACCAGACTGTTTCTAACCCCACGATAGGATATGGACTTCACACAATAAAATATGCTGGTGGAAAAAGTAGAGAGTTTTTTCAAATTGGTGTGAGCGGAAACAAAACCGGAATCTCCGTTTATATCCTTGGTCTCAAAGATAAGGAGCACTTAGCCAAAACGTATGGAAAAAAACTAGGCAAGGCGAGCGTGACCGGATATTGCATTCGGTTCAAGGCTCTAAAGGATATAAACATCGATACGCTTGAAGCGGCAATACGACATGGGCTTGCGGCTCAGAATGAAAAAGATTAGCTGAGGAAACATCGTACGGTCTCTGTAAGCACTTCTTGGCTTCTCTGTTTGCCGTTGCCCATTGCGGAAGTATGACGGCCACTCGGAAGTAACCGCTCAATATCTGAGCAAGGCGCACTTTTTCGGATAACTGTTGGGAACAGGGATTATCACCAGCAATCTCATTTTGGGATAGGCCCACCAAGCCAGCGCTATTCCCGCCACTCCGCTCGTGACCGCCAGAAGAAAACTTTCCGTCAGATACTGCCGCACCAGCCGCCCACGCTTCGCCCCTAAAGCCGCTCGCACCGCCATTTCGCGTTGCCGCACAGTCGCGCGGACCAACAACACATTCGCCACGTTGAAGCACGCAACCAGTAGCACCAGCGCCGCAAGCGTCATGAACGCGGCCGCCGCTAGCACTCCGGTGTCATCCGGGTCAGGATCTGGACGAGCCAGCTTCTCCGGATACACCGTGATGGTCGCGCCCTTATCTGTCTTCGGGTATTCATCCGCCAGCCGGTGCGTCAGCACTGCCAGTGACGCCTTCGCCTGCTTCAAGCTGACGCCCGGCTTCAGCCGCGCCATGATTGTGAGCGAGCGGTTGTCTCGCGACGACAAAACCTTCGCCGCATCCTCGCTGCCGCCGCTATACAACGGCGCGCTAATCGGCACATACGCGTCCATCTCCAAAATAAAATAAGTTCCGTGAAATTCCTTCGGCGTCACGCCAATAATCGTCCCGGGATGGTCGTTCAATTCCACTTGCTTGCCGATCACGTTTGGGTCGCCGCCAAATCGCTTCTCCCAATACGCGTAGCCGAGAACAATTACCGGATCCGCGTTTGGCGTTTGCCCTTCGCTCGGCAAAATCAGCCGCCCCAGCGCCGGCTTAATTCCCAGGGACGAGAAATAACTTCCGGTGACGCGGCTAAACAGGATGTGGTCGCCCTGGCCGCCCGCCGTAATACCTCCCAGCGACACGCGGTAGGCGAGCACGCTGCTGAACGAATCGTTCTGGGCCTCCACTTCCTTGTAATCGGGATACGAGAACGCATGCCCTGACGTCTTCTCCGGCATGTCCATCGTCAGCACCGTCACCTGCTCCGGATGTGGAACCGGCAGGGGGCTTAACAGGAGCCCGTTCACCACGCTAAAGATCGTCGTGTTTACTGCCATTCCGAGCGCGAGCGTCACAATCGCGAGGATCGTAAATCCTGGCGACTTACTGAGGCCCCGCCATCCATACCGCAGGTCTTGCCAGAGACCTGACACTTTTGCACCTCGTGGAATCTTCCTGGCTGATCGCCAACTGGGCGGTAGCAATTATGCGCGACGTTACGACTTGAACGATTGCGATGCTTGCATGCACCCTTCCATGATTGGGAGTCCCCACCCTATTGCATAGTCAGCGTTTACTGTCGGTCGTGGCATCCACTTGTCTCACGCTGCTTCGGCGCCAGAAGCGGACACTTCAAAACGTCGACTTACACGGTTCTGAAGACTTGACCAACGGCGAAACCTGAAGTTCAAAGAGGACGACCAAGCAAGTAAGTAATTGGCGCTATCCCAAATCGTCTTGAATGCTCGCCTATCTCCCATTGATATTCGATTCCGGACAGGCTTTTGACCAGTTCACGCAACTCCTGTGTCCGATACGTACGGAGACACGACACCACTCCATCAAACAGCAGGACAAAGGGAATTATTGGAATCACGTACGTGCAGAGCAATCGTGACCAACGGAAGGGACGGATCAAAGGGGTGAAGAGGAAAAGCATGAGAGCCCAAGGAAACATAAGGGCGATGCTGGACGGAGAACGTTTTGTTATCTCAAAAATGCCAATACTTTGGCGGGCGCCAACGGCATTTTGGAGCACGGCGCGAGCCTCTTTCGGCGGAAAATGATGAAACGACGTAAAGATCGTTCGGAACCCCTGCAATTCAAGCGGGACGTTCATTGCATCAACCGAATGTGGATAGAAAGCAATGTGATTCTCGGAGGCTAATCCGACCTTTCGAAATGCCTCAAGGTTTGGGTATCTATCCGTGAGCAAAATGTGAAAGCCCTGTGTGTCTAGTTGGAGCTGTCGAGAAAGGTCCAACCATGGTCCTCCCCCGCCTGAACACAGATCGACAATCGATTTGCTCCGTGTCGAGTCAAACGCGCTGAGAAGCAGCGGGGCGATGAGCGAGTAAGCCTTTAAGAGACTCAGCCCGAACTGAAGCGCATCTGTCACATTATTTCGAAGGGAGGACGGGAACCATAGTTCGTCGTTGATTTCGATGAATTGTACTCGGCGCATAGAAGCTTGCTCTTGAGAGACCTTATGAGACAATCCGCTCGAGCGGGTACTTGTGAGAATCTGACTTTGAAATCTTAATCCCAGGAGGAGAAATTCAATTGCGAATTGTGAAACGATTCTTTCCTCTGTTCCTAGCTTTCATCTTTTTCGTCGCCAGAGGTTTCGCCGGACCAGCGAACGCACCTCAGACGAATCAGGATGTGCGGGTGATTGAGGTGACTGCCAAAAAATACGAATTTAACCCGTCGCCGATCCATGTGAAACAAGGCACCAAGGTACAACTGAAGATTACGCCGCTGGATAGAAAGCACGGCTTCAAAATTAGTCTCTATCCCGATGGAGCCGAAGCGAAAGGCGATCCTGGGCTGGTATTCAGTTCGAGTGAAGATTGCTTCGAGATTAGCGAGGGTGCTCCGGCGGTGGTCGAGTTCGTGGCGCGTACGCCGGGAACTTATTCGTTTAAGTGCTGCAAGCATTGCGGGCTGGGTCATGGCGGAATGAAAGGCCAACTGATTGTTGAGCCGTAATTCTTAGGAGCTTCACCGGAGGTTGCCGGCGGCTTCGCCAATTCGTAGTCAGAGGCTGGCTTCAACAGTTCGGCTCCTCGCTTCCCGTCCCCACGGTTGAGGGCCAAGATGGCTTCTATAGTTGGCAGCACATAAGCTTGCATCAGCGTGTCGCCAGTTTCTGTAAGGAAATCGACCGAGGACGACTTTCCGAATAGCCGACCAACTGGCGACTCACAAGTATAATTCCCCAATGAGGCGAATATTCGCCATTCTGGGCTCTGCAATATTCCTCGTTATTGCTCCGGGAACCATCGCTGGTTACGTGCCTTGGCGGATTTCCGGATGGCACCTTGCGGCGCCGCTGCTGGGAAGTTCTTCGTTGCGGCTCGTTGGAGTGTTGTTGATTGTCGCAGGGGCCTCCGTCCTCTTGGATTCCTTCGTCCGGTTCGCGCTACAAGGTCTTGGTACACCCGCGCCGATCTTTCCAACGTACCATCTGGTCGTCAGTGGGTTATATCGATACGTCCGCAATCCTATGTATGTTGCCGTGATGTCCCTCATTCTTGGTCAAGGACTGTTTTTCGGCAGCGTCCGCGTCCTTGAATACGGTTTTGCGGTGTGGGTGGGATTCCATCTCTTTGTTCTCATCTACGAGGAGCCGACCTTGCGAAAGAGCTACGGGCCTGAGTACGTAGAATTCTGTGCGAATGTCCCAAGGTGGATACCGCACTTGAGACCCTGGCGGCGCGATCGAGAATAAACCACGCCAGCGCAGCGACGAGCTGGAACCGAGAATAATGGCTTGGCAAATAGGAGGAAAGCAAAATCGGATTATCCGCACAAGCGTAGCATGCCAATCGCAATAACCGTTATCGTTCAGGTGTTACCCGTGACAGTGGAATCAAAGCTCTCTGCTCGATGAGCCGCGGCTACACCGCGTGAACAGAATTATCGAACGCAGACCTGGACTCATCAAGGATGCAGCCAGGAAAGGGAGGCAGAATGGTCAGCGATCCTGCATAGGGATTGGGGAAGGAATAGGGGGACAACGCCGTCGGGTGATCGACGCCGCCCTTATGCACCGGGGAATGCAATCACCTAGATGGGACGACCGTGTCCCAAGTAAAGCGAGGCCGTCCCGATGCCTTGGTGGGGGCACTTTGCCCCCTGAGGTTTTGGCCGGGACTGTGCGCCAGTCCAACCGCCCCATTTAGCGAAAGCGCCCCCGAGGAACTGCTTGCCAAGGTGAAAGGGACGAACTGAATGCTTACTCTGGTTTACAACTGCGACGCAATAGAGCATTCGTTTGGTACTAAGTCTTAGGCGAGGATCTGGCCGAATCGTCTCTGTGCCGTCAGCTCGTCCTCAGAGCTGGATGATGAGACACGCAAAAGGGCATCTCTGTAACGGTCCTTGAAATCCTCAATACGCCACTTACTAATGTCGCGTTCGAGTGGCTGAACCCATGATTCGCAATGCTTTACTTCGGCTGCTGATTAAGAATCATGCCGGGCCCACCACGGAACACTAGACACCCGACAGTTGGCGTGCTCGCCATCGTCTCGAACCAAACCATGCAGCGGACAGAGTTTGTGCGGCAAATGGTTGGGACGTGCGTTCTGTAGAATGATTTTCTCGTTCTTAGTGCAGCGTTCTTCCAAGCTTATCTCCTTCATGCAGTTCCGGTCGTCCGATATAGACACGACTTTGGACCGTTGGGTTGCTCCTATCGCGCCTGCCGGACGCTTCCAGCCATTTTGCCGGATAACTGTTGGTAACAGGGATTATCACCACCAATCGCATTTTGAGATTGATCGCGAAGCAGAATTGCCTGTCACGACCGAGCAGGCCCACACTGAAGCTGCTTGTTCCCGATACGGCACTCGGGTGCTATAACGGTGCGAAACAACCTCAGTAAGAGTGAGACGGAATGAGCGCGCATGGCTACCACGGGAAGATGCTTAAATTGGATCTGGCAAGCGGTTCGTCGCTGACCGAAGAACCTGCCACAGAGTTTTACAGGAACTATCCCGGTCCAGCGCTTTACGGTACCTATTACCAGTTGAAGGAAAGCCTTGCGGATACCGATCCGTTTGCGCCCGAGAGTCTTCTGATCTTCGGATGCGGAGTCGCTGGAGGCAACCTGGGCACCGGACTCGCGCGATTCGGAGTGGTAGCAAAGTCGCCGCTGTCGGGCGGAATTTTCGAAAGCCGCTGCGAAGGACAATTTGCGCGCGGCCTAAAGGGCTCCGGCTACGACGCGCTGGTTCTACGCGGGAAGTCAAAAACACCTAGCTATCTCCTGATCGACGGCGGCAAATGCACCCTTCTGTCAGCCAGCGATCTGTGGGGGAAGAACACGGCAGAAGCAACGACTGTGTTGGAAACACGGCACGGACCGGAAGCACAGGTAGCGGTGATTGGTCCGGCGGGTGAGAAATTAGTGCGATTTGCGGGCATCGTTTGCGGAGGCGCGCATCAGACGCAACGCGGCGGCATGGGCGCAGTGATGGGGTCGAAGAATCTGAAAGCCGTGGTGATCGTGAATCCCGTGTACCCGCAAGTAGCCGACGGGGCCCGAATCGCCGCTCTAGATAAGCTTTTCCGCGACGAAGGAATTACAAACAACGCACTGAATCTCTGGCAGAAAAAGTCGCCGGGTTGGTCTTACTGGCTCGACAACGTGTTGGAACCTGGTTACGTATTTTCGCACAACGGTCAACGCCATGATTACAAGCCTCCCGAAAGCTTCGCGAAGGACAAGTACACGGCTTATATGCGCTTGGAAAGCCATTGCCCGGGCTGTGCGAATGATTGCGTGAAGTCTTTCAACACAAGGCGGCTAACAAAGGATGACCGGCTGGGCGGAACCTCCTGGGAGACGCTGTCCTCGTTAGCAATCAATCTGGATCTGCGTGAGCTTGAAGCTTATTTTGACATGAACACCCTGTGCATGCTCCAAGGGTTGGATCCGGTATCGACCGGAAACGTGCTCGGGTTCTCGGCAGAGTGTGTCGAAAGAAACCTATTGGGCAAAGCGGACCTCGGGTACGAATTTGGATTCGGCGAGATGGCGGACAGGAACGGCTGCCGATTGATCGAGGACATCGCGCTCCGACGCGGTGTAGGCAATGTGCTAGCCGAGGGCGTTCGTCGCGCAGCGGCACAAGTTGGAAAGGAGGCGGAGGCGTTCGCGCTGCACGTGAAAGGCGTCGAGTGCATTGCGATCGAAGCGCGATCACAAACGAACCTCGCTATGGGCTTCGCTACCGCACCGGTGGGTCCGCAGGGCGACATCTGCGAGCACGACTGGGATTACGACGTGACGGTCGGTTGGAGCCATACTCTGGATCGCAGTGCCACCATGGGAATCTACGAGCGAATTCCGATGGCGTTGCAGTCTCCTGCGAAAGTTCGAAACTACAATGCTCTGAATCTGGTTTGGAGCGGGACGGATGGGTTGGGTGTGTGCTTATACGCTTGCGCCCCAACACGTTACTTGAGGCTTGAGCAGATAGCAGAGTTGGTGAGCGCAGTGACAGGCTGGGATTTCAGCAGCCACGAACTGTTTCGCATCGGCGAGCGCCGGAACGCGCTGATGCGCTGGTACAACTACCGTGAAGGCCTTAGCGCGGCGGATGACACGCTACCGCAGCGTTTCTACACGGAGCCGATCCGCTCGGGTCGGCACGCTGGTGCGGTGATTGACAAAGTGAAGTTCCACCAGATGATTCAGACCTACTACGAGATGTGCGGATGGGATTCCCAGGGACGGCCGACGTTGGCAAAACTATACGACATGCATTTGGAGTGGTTGGCGGACCGACCGGATTAAGCTGCTTACGAGACATTGAATTCAGATAGATGTTGAGAACAGGGATTATCACTAGCAATCTCACTGTGAAATAGGTGGTGATAAGGGCCAATTGAGGATGAGCCCCAAAACTCCGAGCGGAATGCCGGCGATGTTCATCCCCGCGACTGTCAAACCCTTCGTGCCGGG
>Ga0126381_100004008_pt1 | contig 15986 bp, 12 predicted proteins | sample PanSoiMetPlot_28_FD_96465 | JGI IMG/M metagenome (GOLD analysis project Ga0126381, IMG submission 96465) | Tropical forest soil microbial communities from Panama - MetaG Plot_28 | ecosystem: Environmental > Terrestrial > Soil > Tropical forest > Bulk soil | place: Panama | collected 2016-02-17 | reverse complement strand
CCACCCAAGGGATGGAACCAACGTTTGCAAGGGCTGCACGGCGTCGGCTGCCCGGGGGGCTGGTATATCCAAGGCTCAGCCATGGGCGAAAACATTTTGGATCCGACGCTACTTGGACGAGGATTCGGGATGTTCATCAACACCCTCAACTACGCTGCCCAAAGCTGTAACGCGTTTCTCGCAGGAGAAGTGACGGCGATGGGCAAAGAGCATTTCATCAAGACCTTCGGCGTACCGTATTACACCGTCAGCCGCGGCTGCTCGGGGGGCTCGTACACCAGCGAGCAGGTCGCCGATGCTTTTCCTGGGCTCTTTGACGGTATCCTCATCGACTGTACGTTTCCCGATCCGTTCGCGATTGCCTATTCGGGGCAGGACGGACACCTGTTGACGCACTATTTCGCCGTTACCGACCCAACAGGTTTTACAGCGGCGCAACAGGCCGCGGTGTCGGGCTATGCCAATACCACTACGCTGCGGGCGGCGGCCAATCAGTCTGGACGAACCGACCCGGTTCCGAATCGCGTCGACGTGCCTGGCTACGCCTCGGCGGTGTGGAGCGCGGCAGTGCCGTTAGCGCTGCGCTATGACCCGGCGACGAATCCGACTGGCGCTCGGCCGACGGTCTACGATGAAAACGCCAACGTGTTCGGCAAAAACCCAGCCACTGGCTTTGCCTTGCGTTCATTTGATAACGTCGGGGTGCAATACGGCCTCGCTGCGCTCAACAGCGGGGCGATCAGTACCACGCAGTTCCTGAACCTGAACGAGAAGATCGGCGGCTACGATCAGGACGAGAACTATGTTCCGCAACGCACCGTGGGCGACGCTGGCGCGATCAAGCGCGCTTACGAGTCCGGTCTGAATTTGAGCGGCGGAGGCGGAATGTCCCAGATTCCCGTATTCGATTTCACGGGAATCTACAGCGAAACGACCACGAACTATCACTTGCAGTGGGAACATTTCGCTTCCCGCGAAAGAATGCGCGAAGCCAACGGCAACTCGGACAACCACGTCATGTGGCGCGCCATTCCGGCGACCATCGCACTTGACGCGCCGGCGCGCGTGGTGTTCGATCAATGGATGGAAGCCTATAAGGCCGACACATCCGCTCTTTCACAGCGGCAAAAGGTGATCAACAACAAACCAGCGGGGGCCATCGACGGGTGCTTCACGAACGCGACGACCTTTGTGGCCGAACCGCAGACCTTCAGCAGCCAGCCCAACACGACGTGCAACACGCTCATGCCGTCGTTCGCGTTCCCACGCTACGTAGCCGGTGGTCCGCTTTCGGCCAGCAAGATCAAATGCGAGCTCAAGCCCATCGATCCCGGCGATTATGCGGTGACCTTCAGCGCCGCGGAAATGGCGCGCTTGCAGGCGATCTTTCCAACCGGTGTCTGCGATTGGTCCAAACCCGGTGTCAACCACGTCTCGGTACTGCCGTGGCCGACGAGCCCGGCGACCGGCGTGATCAACCTTACAGAATGCGTCAACCCATTCGACGGGGGTGCCAATGGATTGTGCCTGCCACCCGTTGCCGTGGGTATCACGCCGCAGTCGATCAATCTGCGCTCCGGCAGCGGTCTCGTCACGGCCTCCATTACGCTGGCGCCAGGCTTCGATCTAACGCAGTGGACGGTCAGTAACGTGACGCTGAATGGAGCACCGGCCGTGTCCGGAGCCTTGTCGTCGGACGGCGGAACTTACGTCGCCACATTTAACAAGAGTCAACTATCCGGCTTGAGTGCAGGCGACTCAGTGATCCTCACCGTGGCTGGGACCTTGCAGAGAAACGGCAATCAAGGTCAATTCGTGGTCACGGATTCGGTGAAAGTCATGAATTAGGACTCAAGTGTTCCGAGCAGCCAACCTTGATGTGATGGCCGGTTCCACAAGCCCTCACCCCATGGTTGGCTGCCGCTGCATTAGCAATTCGTTGAAATTAGGCGGCCGCGAGCGAGCAGCGCGCAAGCGCTTTCAAAGCGGAACTACAGGGACGCATATCTCGCATTCAAACTCCCCCGTCTCGCATTCAGACGGTGCACCCTTCGGGTAGTACTCAAAACAAGGGCGACTATCAAGCTGCAAACCGCTGGAGGGCAGCCAGTCCCGAAGTAACGCTGCCCAAGCCTCACCCACCTGTTCGACTGTGCCCCTGAATTTGAGCACCGCATACTTGCCGCCTGGAACTGTTGTCTTGAGCGCGCCACCTGTTGCCACAAAATCAGGTGCGACCTCGGCACATGCATCATATCGGCATTGCTCGGGTGCGGTGATACTCGGATCGTCATGGCTGATGCCGTATCTCGCGTGATCTGCGCCGAGCTTGTGCGTGACCGCCCACGGTATATAGGTTTCCTGCCAGAACCGCGCAATGGGTTCGCCGTAGGGGCCAAGGTGGCGAAGATAGGCGATGGTTGCGGGCTGACGGTCGACGAGCGCTACCTTCATGATGGTCTCCTTGTTTGGGTTTCCGGAGACTTCATGTTCGACAAAAGTCGCCTGTAATGCCTGACTGCGCTTGCCATTCGCCTGACCAGAATTGCTATTCGCATTGCGTAGCAAGTACTGCTCTTCGCGCCAAACAGTGGGCGAACAACCAAACCGGCTTTTGAATGCACGTGTGAATGCTTCGGCAGAACCAAAACCTACCGACAAAGCAATGTTCAGAATTCTCGTGCGTGGCTGAGCCGCAAGGCGCATGGCAGCGACCTCGACACGCCGGCGCCGCAGGTAATCGCCAAACGTTTCCCCCATCCATGCGGAAAAGAGCCGATGAAAGTGGAACGGAGAAAAATGGGCGACTTCAGCCAAAGTGTTAAGGTCAAGCGGTTGTTCCAGATGCTCATCAATGTACGCGAGCACTCGATGCATTCGGTTTTCGTATTCTGAGCGTGAGCGGCTATCGCTGGAAGCCACGCAGCAACCTAACGAAGAGTGGCCGTCCTGAAACTGACGGAAATTAAAGTATCGGTCATGCATTCGACGGCGGGAGGCGCCACAGAATCAATGTGTCGTTCCCAATAGTGGCCCTTAAGGTACGTGGCTGGGGTGATCGGTAAGGCTACCGTACCCCCGACGCCGCATTGGTGTCTATCGCCACCTTCGAAACGCCAACGAGGGGCGTGCAGCTCGCGCGACATCCAGTTCAAAAAGCGATCGTAGTTACCCGGAGTCGCGATCGAATCAGTCGTCGCCAAAATGTTTATTTCAAGCAAGCATGTTCATTTATAGAAACTCTTCACCGAGATCGGCACAGAAGTGGTGCCGTTGCTGTCGAGTAGCTGTCGATTATCCTGATGTGGATCGGAAAAGTGCAGCCTCGATACATGTAAGTTCTACATCTTGAAATAACCTGTAACAAGTGCTGGACGGTTGATGCGCCGTACGTCTTGACCCTTGTCGAATGCAGTCCTAGCATGAGTTCGTACACGCACGAGCATCAGCGGCTGCGTGAACAATCAATATAAGACACGTAGCTTGGAGGTCCGGTGGATCCAATGGCGCAGTCAATTGCCCCGCCGCCGTTTCCATAGTCATCCCTCGTTTCGCGCCCCGGTCGTCGGGCGCGGGTCTAAAGCGATTCGCGTAAAGCCAGCGCTGCAATGAATTTCGAACTCAGTTCGTTGAAGGAGAAACGTATGGCTCTGCAAAGCAACGGAAAGATTGGCGCCGTTCGCATGTCGAGGTCGTGCTCGGCATATTTCAATGCAATAGTACTGCTGCCCGCATGCGCACTTGTTATCCCCGCAACTTCGCAAGCTGCGCCGCCACCGGGTCAAAATCAGCGCTGGTATGTGAACGCAAGCGCTTCGCCAGGTGGCGACGGAACGATGCATTCGCCATTCAATTCGCTTGCTGCGGTGGAGCAGGCATCATCGCCCGGCGATACGATCGTGATCCAAGCTTCTCCGCTCAGTGTTCCCCCGCTCGATGGCGGGATCGCGCTGAAGCCAGGGCAGAGTTTGATCGGTGATGGGCCGCCGGTGGTCCAGCTTGGTCAGCCACTGCTGCAGGGTGGACCGCCGCTTGCGACCAGCACTCAGCTCGCGTCGCAGCCGAGGATCTCGAACACCTCAAACGCGACGAACAACGGCGATGCGGTCGAGCTGGCTGACGGCACGGACGTCGAAAACATCGTCATCACGGCCGCGTATCGTGGTGCGATCTATGGAAAGGACGTCAACGTAACGATACGTGGCAACGATATCGGCAACTTCAACGCGTCGGGCAGCGTCGGTTTCCGCGTACAGCCGTTCTATCTCAACTCTTACACCGCGGGCTTGGCCAGCGGAGGTCCGCCGCCATTCGGGAACGGCATAGGGGCCGGATGGGCGGGCATCTTGATCGACACGGCGTCGGTCCAGACGAACATCATGATTGATCGCAACTACGTTCATGACAGTGTCTGCGGTGACGGTATCGATCTTCGTTCGATGGGTACCGGAAACGCCACCGTGCAGGTGAACCGGAATTTCGTAACCGGACTGAAGCAGTGTAGCGGCACGGGGGTAGGGACCATCGAGGGGATCGGGACGCAGGTCACGGGTACCGGCATCCTCCAAGCGACACTGGACGGGAACACGGAAGCGAATACTGGGAGCCCTGGCGCCAACATGGACAGCCTGTTCGTCAACCCGGCTGAAGAAGGCACGCTCATCGAGTCGATTAGCCACAATCTCTACTCGACCGGCATTGGTGGCGCATCGACGAATGGAATGGAGTACATCATCAGCAATGGGAAGCCATACAGCATGCTGACCATCTCCAACAGCTCGTTCTACAACAATCCGGGCGATATGCTCGAGTTGTTCAATCGCGGCGAGCTGGGCTCGACCGGGATTCTCGTCCTCGACCACGTGCTGGTCGACGGAACGACCATCAGCCGCGGACTTCCAACCTATGCAATTCCACCCGGAGGTGCGAACGGTGTGCCGCTCGCTTCGACGGGCGACAACACCGGCGAATGCCTTGGCATCGCATCGGTCGGCTCGAACGATGTGACCATGCTCATCATGCGCGACAGTGAATTCCTGAACTGCGGCAACAACGGTATCGAGCTCACCAACAACCACTGTACGAGTCCGCCATCTAGAGGGCCAGGCTGCGGCACGGGTGACCCACATACGGTCTCCATCGACATTCAGCGTAGTCGCATTTCGGGCAGCAAGTACTACAACCTTTGGGCGAACGACGTCACACCGCTCACTCAGCTCGCGGTTCGGGTCGAGGACAGCGATCTGTCAACGTCTAGCGGAGTCGCAGTCGCCTTCGATCAGCAGCCGACCGGAGGGACTGGCAGCTATGCAATCGACCTCGGAGGCGGCACGCTGGGGAGCAAGGGACGCAACTGCATATTCGGCGGTGCCATTTACGACCTTGAGACCAAGGCATATACGGTGACGGCCGAGAACAACTGGTGGGGCGCGCCGTCCGGTCCAGTCCCGGCCAAGGTCGTCGCCGCTGTGGGGGGCAGCGTAGACGACACGAATTGGGTCATACAGCCTCCGTCGGCTTGCACGAAGCCGTAGGCGATCGCAGCCTCTGGCGCGACAGCCACTTGCGCCAGACACGCTAGCTCTCGATGGCGAAACGACATGGGCAAGGCAGTCTTGAATCTGAGCAGACAGGCAACCGCCACACTTGAAGGAGGCTGACATGAGGAAATTAGGAATTGCGGTGCTCACTCTGGGAGCGTCGATCGTTGCTGCATCCGCTACCGCCACTCCGTCATCACCGCCGCCGTCGCAGCTGACAAGCGGCAGCCCGCACCTCACCCGGATCAACAAGAACTTCATGATCAAGCCGGAGCAGGCGCTCCAGTGGGCGATGTTCAAGTCTCAGGTCGGACCGACCTACACGGGGAGCCCTGGGGGCAACAAGTGGCTCAACTTCATTGAAACCACGATGCAGGAGTTCGGCGCGGTCGATCTCTTCATTCAAGATCTGCCGTACAGTTTTTTCACGGTAAATGACTGGCCGGACCCTCGGACGCATTTCTATGGATCTGGCGTAGAGGTCGAGAAACTCGTCTCCAACGGGAAGCCCGTGCCGGTCATAGCGTCCTACGGGATGACATCGGGATCGACGCCGGCGAACGGCATCACTGCGCCGCTGATCTACTACGATCCGTCCCATCCCCCGACTCCGGCCGCCATCGCCGGCAAGATCATCGTTTTTCAGACTGTGCCCTATCCGGGCGCTGTTGCGGGCATCAATCCTCCTTATTCCTATACGAACGCGATCCTACCCAACTACACATATACCGATTACGAATTCCAGAGCCCCGGCGACTGGTCGTTCCCGATGTTCACACCGGTTCCTCCCAGCGTGAGCAGTTCCTACTGGTACCGTTGGGTCTGGAGCCAATTAGGCGGCTTCGCGACTACGGCCATGAAGGGGAACGCCGCCGGCATGATCGTCGTTTACGACTTGTCGCCCGCGGGAGCCTTCGGACTCATTCAACGAAGCGTTTACAGTCTGACCGGGAACGGGGGTCCAGGTACGGCGTATCAAAATGTACCCACGCTGTGTCTGGACAGGGTGAATGGCGCCCAAGTAATAACGGATGCAAAGGCAGGTGCATCGGCGACCTTGACACTGAACGCGAACTTCCTTGCCGTTCAAGGCCAGTACGTTATCGGCTACTTGCCTGGCAAATACTATGGGACGCCGCAAGATGAGCAGATTCTTCTTGCGACGCACACCGATGCGATGTCTCTGGTCGAGGAGGATGGCAGCTTCGGGATGTTGGGGATCATGTACTACATGAATCACATCCCTCAGCAGCAGCGACCCCGGACGCTGGTTTTCTGGTTCGACAGCAGGCACTTCATGCCAGGCGCTGAGAGCGCGTGGTCGCAATATGACTTCTATCTCAACAATCCGGACAAGCTCACGCCCATTGTGGCGACTATGGGCATGGAGCACATGGGGGGAAGGTCAACTCTGGAAACAGGAGCTGACGGAAACAACTACGTCTATTCCACCGCAAGCCCGCAGGATGGCGGGGTGATCACGAGCTTCCTCGACCTCAACAACAACAATATATGGCTTATCGACACGGTGGCCAAATCTGTCCAAGACAACAGTTGGCCGAGAGTCGAAGCCAGCTCCGGCACGGTTGCGCCGGGAGTCAACGGTGGCTTCCAAAAGCAGGTATTGAGTCCGGTAAACAAAGGCCGGTCGTACACTCCGCAGATTCCGGGAATCGGTCTGGCGGGAGATTGGCCCGGCGCCTGGACCCAGGAATATTCCCAGTTGTCGACGGAAGCAGGATACCCGGGATTCGACGAGAATTACTTCGTCACGCAGGTGGCAGGTTTGGCGCAGATCGCTGGTTCCTTCATGGCTCAGGACAACATCAAGATCGTTCTTGATCTTGGGTGGGGCCAGATCGCATCAGGATTGACGTGCACTTTGAAGTCAATCTGCACGACGAGTCCGTCCACGGGATTGCTCCCCGACTCTGGGTTCGCCACCCCGGCCAATGCACCGTCGCAGCGTGCCCAGCTTGTCAGCGAGTACAAGACGGCATTTCAATACGTGGAGCAGGCGCAATACGCGAAAGCAATCGACCAACTCCAGGTGCTGGAGCAGGACATTTCCCGTTTTATTCTGGATCCGAACCAGACGCTCTTGAACATTCTGATCAATGACCAGATCGCCAAGTTGGCAGCGTTGTGAAAACTTAGCCGCCCGGATTCGGATGGAACCACGCTAACGCCTCCAAGGGACATCCTCCCTTGGAGGTTTTTGTTGTTGCGGTTGGAAGGGTCGAGCTCCGGTCAAGGGACGCGGGCCTGTACGACCGGAAACATAGATCACGCCATACACGATGCAGCTATTGATCCTCTTCGTCGTTGCCATACTCTCGCTCAGCCTGGCGGACGGTCCGGCCTCTGCGGATGACTGGCCGATCACACCGCCCGATCCGCTCAAGTCCATAGAGATGGTCCTCGTGAAAGGAGGCTGTTACAAGATGGGTGACGTCTTTAGCGTCGGAGCCCAAGACGAGAAGCCCATACACGAAGTTTGCGTGAAGGACTTTTACATCGGTAAGTATCCTGTGACTCAAATGCAGTGGACGGGAACGATGGGGACCAATCCTTCCAGGGAACCGAATTGTGGAATGACTTGCCCGGTCGAGAACGTGTCCTGGAACGAGGTTCAGGAATTCATCAAAAAGCTCAGCCAACGCACCGGAAAGCCTTACAGGCTCCCGACAGAAGCAGAATGGGAATACGCTGCCCGCAGTGGCGGCAAGGACGAAAAATGGGCAGGAACGAGCAGCGAGAAGGAACTCGCAGACTACGCGTGGTACTACAACAATGGCGGCTTTCAAACCCATCCTGTCGGCATGAAGAAACCTAACGGTCTGGGCCTCCATGACATGACTGGTAACGTCTGGGAGTGGATGTCGGATTGGTACGACGAAGCGTATTACGCGGCGAGTCCAAAAGACCAACCGCAAGGCGCAACGACGGGAAGGACCCGCGCACTGCGCGGCGGATATTGGGGCGATCTCCCAAGCTTCGTTCGCGTGGCAAGACGAATCGATCTTGTCCCATCCGCGCGAGGAGGAGGCTACGGATTTCGCGTTGCTCTGCCCGCTCCGTAGCCTTTCGACCTCACGAGGCTACAGGGTGGCTCGCTGAACGCACATGAAAACGATTCGCTGGGTTCTCCTCGTTTTAGCGGGCTTTTGGTGTCCTTCTGCTATGCCTCAGGTAACCAATTCTCTGGTTGTCGCGACGGGAGGCAACCGAGTCTCCACGTTTCTCCGCAAAACCCTGGCTCAACGCAGCAAGGAGCTAGTCGAGGCTGCGGCCGAAATGCCACCCGAGAAATATGGCTTCAAGACGCCGCCAGATGACGTAACGTTCGGGTATCTCACTTTGCACATCGCCGACGGAAACTATCTCTATTGTTCCTTCATCGGCGGCGTCGCGGCGCCCAAGCTCTCGCAGCTAAGTGAGTCTGACCCCAAGAAGGTGCTTATCGAGCGGATACAGTCTTCGTTCGATTTTTGCACAACGGCCGTCGCCAATCTTGACGACTCGCATATGGGCGAGGTGCTCACCATTGGCGAAACAAAGGCGTCACGTTCCATGGCGGTGCTGACGCTCGCCAGCAGCTGGGCTACCCACTACGAACTGCAACAGAAATACTTAGCTTTGAATGGATATTCGGCGGCCGCAGCAAAGTAAATGAACGGACAGACTATTCATGGCGGGCTTTTGCGGAGTGCGGCTCTCGTGCTGGCGCTTGCGGTCGGACAGCTCGTTCTCGGAGCGTCGCCAAGCGAAGGTCACGCGCTGCCTGCCAACACGGTCATGAATGCGTTTGTGAAGATTGAACCCAAGCAGGCGGACTTGGTTGTTCGCATTCCGATGGACCTGCTTCGCGGTCTGCCATTTCCTCGAAGCGGCGCGGAATATGATCTGGCGGCGTCCGAGCCTGTGGTGGATCTCGCGCTCCAGGTTTTGGCAGACGGTTTCGTGTTCTCAGAGGACGGTGTGCGACGCCAACCGGTAAAGGCGCGCGGTCGCTTATCACCGGGTTCCGATCGTTCCTTTGAGAGTTACGAGGCAGCCGTCGTGCATGCCGATGAGCCACCCGGCGCGGCCACAAGAGTCCCGTACGACCAAAGTGACTTGGACATTCACTTTACTTACCGTATCTCCTCGCCGCATTCTGTATTCAAGATCCAGTCGCAGGTTGCGCCTGATTTGGGCAACTCAACCAAGCTGTTACTCCGTTACCTGCCGCCCGGGGAGGGCAGCCGCGCGATGATCATCCCAGGTGGATCTGATCCCGTGTCACTGAATCCAACCTGGTACGAAGCTGCTGGCAGCTTTGTAGAACTCGGGATCGGCCACATCCTGAGCGGCATCGATCATTTGCTGTTCTTGTTCTGCCTCGTCATCCCGTTTCGCCGCATACGTGGCCTGTTGTGGGTCATCACTGCCTTTACGCTTGCACACTCCGTCACGCTGTTCGCTTCCGCGTTCCACTTGGCGCCGAAAGGGCCGTGGTTTCCCCCGTTTGTGGAGGCAGCTATTGCCGCATCGATCATCTACATGGCGGCAGAAAACATCATTGGTCCTAACTTGCAGCGTCGCTGGCTGATCACCGGGCTATTCGGTCTCGTGCATGGATTCGGTTTCGCCGATGTGCTAACAGAGCAGTTGCAGTTCGCCGGTTCGTATCTGCTGCTATCGCTGTTCTCGTTCAATATCGGCATCGAGCTGGGCCAGATGCTTGTGCTGGCGCTGATGCTGCCCGTGCTTGCCTTGTGTCGACGTGTTGTACCGGAACGGATGCTCGTAGTCGTCCTTTCGGCGATCGCCGCCCTCATCGCAGGTCGCTGGATGTGGGACCGCTATCAAGTGCTGCAGCAGCAGGAATGGCCGAGCATCGAGGATCTCGTCAGCCTGGCGCGATGGCCCGCTTTGTTATTGTTGATCGTTGGCATCGGTAGCATCATCACCAGATGGCTCAGGCGAAAGTTCGCGAGTGGCTCTGTGCCTGGGTAGATCAACGGAGAATTCGCCAGCCAACGCGTCGAAAAAGCACTAACGTGCCGGAGACGTCAGATCTAGACTTGTTTGCGGAAGGGACAGGATGTCGCGTCTCTTTTGAACGCGCGAGAGCCTAACGAGCAGCGCCTTAACCGGTTACCTGTTCCGTAAGGTCCTCACTGGTGCACCAGTACTTTATACTGCGACGCCGACACCCGCGGCGGCCTCGCACAATAATCACTCCATGGCGTGTCGTTTGCAAGCGGTCTTTCGTGGAGTAGGTGGCACGAACGGTGCGACCTAGAAACTTCGAAGAAATTCACCGGCCTAAATTCGTTGCTTCATCGTTCGTGCCTGGCGTCGCATCTTAGGCAGCAGCTCAACGAACGCGCGCAGAGGTGCACTCGCTTCTCCCGGCCACACCAAATGCGTGCGGTTGACGCGAAAACGTGCTGGCAACGGATGACACTGCAGCTCTGTTGCCAGCACGGCGTGTTTGAGCACGTCTGCTGGTGCGATGGCCACGCCAGTGCCGGCGGCCACGCAGGCAACGATGGCGTGATACGAAGCGAGATCGAGGAATCGCTGCGGCGATGCGCCTGCCTCGGCCAGCCATTCGACGAGGCGACGTCGGTATGAGCAGCCATGCGGGAAGGCGACCAGCGTCGTTCTGCTGAGGTCGCTTGCACGCCGAGGCACGGGGCTCCCTTTGGCGGTCACCAGCACAAGCTTCTCTTCGAACACCGGCAAAGCCGACAGTGTCCCCCTCTCAAAAGGTTCTGACACGAACGCGGCCTCGACCTCGAACCGCTCCAGCAGGCGAAGCAATGCATCGGTCGTGCCGGTGCGAAGTTCGACCGTTACATCGGGGTGTCGTACGTGAAATGCCGACAACACCGGCGGTAGCCTGACGCCAGCCGTGCTTTCGAGCGAACCAAGCCGCAGCATGCCGCGCACGACGCCGCTCTTGATCTCCTGCTCGGCCAGCTCGGCCATCCGCAGAAGTCGTTCGGCGTGACCCAGCAGCACGCGCCCTTCATCGGTGAGGCTCAGGGCACGACCCTGGCGCCGAAACAGCCTGACCCCCAGACGTTCCTCGCACTGCTTGACACGCGTTGTGATGTTCGAAGGCACGCGGTGCAGCCGGCTGGCCGCACGCGTCACGCCGCCCTCATGGACGACGCTACGGAAGATTTCCAGATCATCGAGATCAAATGTTCTCATTTGAAGAAGTGTACGTCTCAATAATTCACTATTCAAGACAATCGAACCGGTGTTCAATACGCTTGTGACCTTCGAATATTCAGCGACGACCGCCAACGCGCGGGCCATTTGGCTTGCCATCGGGATCGGCGTCGTCGCACTCGCGGTAGCAATGGGAATCGGGCGCTTCGCTTTCACGCCGTTGCTGCCGCTCATGCTTCGCGACGGCACCATGAGCGCCCCCACCGGCGCTGAATGGGCGGCAGCCAATTACGCGGGTTATCTCATCGGTGCTCTCAGCGCCTCGCGGTTCTCCCTTAACCCGCGGCTCGGTCTCTCGTTGGGCCTTTGCGGCGTCGCCTTGACGACGCTGGCCGGCGCCTTCGTCGACGGTGCCTCGATGGCGCTGCCAGGCGCCGTGCTACGGGCGGCGGCGGGTGTCTTCAGCGCCTGGGTGCTCGTCTGCGCGAGCAGCTGGTGTCTGGCCGAGCTGGCGCGGCGTAGGGCCGCAAATCTGGGTGCGTGGGTCTACACGGGCGTGGGCTTGGGCATTGCGCTTACCGGCATGCTCGCCTGGCTCGGCGGACGTCAATCTGCGAAGTCGCTATGGTTGGAGTTGGCGGCGGCGGCTCTCTTGGGTACGTTTGCGGTCTTTGCACTGCTGAGATCGCAACGAGGGAATGGGCCCCACCTGGCAAGAGATCCCTCGCCCTTGGTGCCCGAGGATCGTGCGGGTCGCGCGTCGCTACCTCTTGTGTTGTGCTACGGCACTTTCGGCTTTGGGTACATCGTGCCCGCCACGTTCCTGCCCGCCATGGCCAGAGAACAGGTTTCGGACCCGCTGGTGTTCGGACTTACCTGGCCGATTTTCGGATTGGCCGCAGCTCTTTCCGTTGGTGCAGCCGCTCGACTGCTGTCAGGCTGGCCTCGCAGAAGGGTGTGGTCGTTGGCGCAGGGCACGATGGCGCTGGGCACGGCGCTACCGCTCGCGACAAAGTCCTTGTGGGCGCTCGCGGCTTCCGCGGTGTTCGTCGGTGGTACCTTCATGGTTGCCACCATGGCGGGGCTGCAGCTCGCGCGCGAGCAGTGTCCGAGCAATCCGACGCCGTTGCTGGCTCGAATGACGGTAGCCTTTGCCGTGGGGCAGATCGCGGGCCCCCTCGTGGTCCGTCTCCTGAGCTCGGGCAGGTGGGCCGGCTGGGATGCCTTTGCCTTGACCAATGCGCTAGCCACCGTGTTGCTCGGGGTCACCGCGGTCTGGCTGTGGCACGGGACGAGCCACGGGCCCGGTGCCGAATTGGTACGATAGAAACATTAAGCACTGTCGAGGTCGCCGCCCCATGTATCTACCAAACCATTTCGAAGAAACCCGGGACGAGGAACTGCTGCGAACGATCACAGCGTATCCGCTCGGCGCATTGGTGGTTAACGGTCCGCACGGGCTCGATGCCAATCACGTGCCCTTCCTGATCGACGAAGCGAGCGGGGGCAGGAAGCTTCTAGCGCATGTTGCTCGAGCGAATCCGTTGTGGAAAGAAGTCAAGGACGGCGACAACGCGCTCATTATCTTTCGCGCCGACGATGCATATATCTCACCGAACTGGTATCTCAGTAAGCACGAGTTTCATCGCCAGGTGCCAACGTGGAACTATCGCGTAGTGCATGTCCACGGGCAGCTCTATATCCGAGACAACGAAAGGTTCGTCCGTGGTGTGGTCGCTCGGCTCACGCGCGCACACGAAAGTCGGACCGGCTCACCGACGCCTTGGAAGATGACGGATTCGTCGCCGGAGTACATCGATCAGATGCTATCGAACATCGTTGGCATCGAAGTCGAGATCACAAGAATGATCGGTAAGTGGAAGCTAAGCCAAAACAAGGAAGAACGAGACCGCATCAACGCGGCGGATGAACTCCGCAAGCGCGGCGAGCAGGGAATCTCGACAGCAATGTTGAACACGGTGAACAGCAAATCTAGTGCCGTCTAGGGTCCGCTTCCGGACGATCGGCGAAGTTCGCGGACGTTCGGTCTTGGTGGACCAAGCAAAGTAGCCGGATCGACTCGAGTCGACCCGAAGGTGTCACACCGGCTCGCGTAAGCAGACGCTGCCTTTGTTACTCGATTACCCCATGCGCGCGCTGCAGCAGCGTGTCCGCCGGTCCATCACTGGATCACCTCGTCGACGAAGGGAAGCCCAAGCATACTATGTCTTGCAGCCTCTCCCGGATATTGCAATGAGCGTTTTTCGATCCAGGGCGCCGGACTATAGTACGGGTCCCAAGGCGAACTGTCGCAAAAAAGGACACGCACGATGGCCATCCTCAAGCTGCAATCGAGCTTCGCCAGGATCTTCCGGCAGCGCTGCTTCTATCTCTTCCTGTCGATCCTGGTCCTGATCGTCGCTGCGCCATTCCTCACAGCGTCGCTGCACGGACGCGTGCTCGTCCAAGCGGCGCAGGTCCTCGTGCTCATCGCGTCGGTCGCCGCCGTCGGGCGAACCACCATGCCGTTCGTGATCGCGCTGCTCCTTGGCATCCCGGCATTCGTGTTCCAGAGCGGCATCACGTTCGGCTACGGCGATCCGGAAATGTTGCGCATCTGGTCCAACGTCTTTCATGCCGCGTTCTACCTCGTCGCGGTCGTGTACCTTCTGCAGTACGTCTTCAGTCCCGACGTCATGACGGATGACAAGCTGTTCGGCGCCGCGTCCGTCTACCTTATGCTCGCCATAATGTTCGCCTACGGATACCTGATTGTGCAGCTTGTCGACCCCGGCGCGTTCGGCGTGCGCGTCGGCGAGCGGCCGCGCTCGTTCTACGACCTTCTCTATATGAGCTTTGGTCTGCTCACCAGCAACGGCCCAGGGGACGTGACGCCCGTCGGTGCCAAGGTGCGCTCGATAGTGATCCTCGAGCAGATCATCGGCGTGCTGTACGTGGCGATACTCATCGCGCGGCTGGCGGGCATCTATCCGCCGCGTCGCGCGCGTGACGCGCAATAGGCAAAGGCAGGCGGAACCCGGATTGAGCAAGGAAAAAGAACAATTCGAGTCGACCCATTCGCGTCGTCCAACCCAGTAGCCCGTCTGCGAACGCGGTCGTAGGTGACGCAACCGCCAAGCTGTCGTTTATGGGTACCTCACGACCCTAAGAAGTCGTTCGGTTCAGCGGAAGGCGGCCGTTCGGCTGCTTCGCTACTGTGCGTCAGCCTTCAGCCGGGCGATTTCTGTCTCGTAGGCCTCGATCAAGGGCGTGATCGACTCCTGAAACTGATTCTGGCGTTTGAGAACTTCGTCGACCATCTTTTCGTACTGCTTCTGTTCTTTGTGCTCGCTGACTTCGAGCCATAACTCCGCCAGTTTCTCGATGTTTGTCTGCGAATAGTGCGCCATCTCCTTGAGCCGAGACAGCGTGTCCTGCAACGCATCGAGCGGCGTCTTTACATTGCCTTCGTCGGCCATGACGTTCCCTGGTTGATCGACTCAGTGTCGTCTGTCCCCAACGACTCCCGTGCGCGGGCGCGGCATGAAGATCGATCGGACAATTGCGGTGTCCCAACCATGATGACACAAGCTGCATCGTTGGCAAAGTCGCGAACGGTGCCAGTATGCGCGCTGCGAGTAGACCGTTGGCGAACGACTGCTAGCGGGCGTGCATCGACCAAGATCGCTCGCGGTCCGACCGTAGCTTGCCGAGTTAGGTCTCGATAGCAGCTGTCCCCGTGTGTCCCTTCGTGCCTGGGTTTCGCGAGACAGCGCGCCTCAGTAGCCACCCGCTGACCCCCCGGGACCGTGTACCGGCGCTGCATACAGCGACGTCGAGTGAGCCCTCGCAGCGAGGAAGTAGTAGTCCGCCGTGTACGGCATACGCGCGAACTGTCCTACCGAAGCGGACGAGCAACCGGTCTTAGGTGCGACGCCGCCGACTGTGCTCACGCGCTGGACGCTCGTGATCTTGCTGAACCACCCATTAGGGCCGACCGACTTGGCTGTGAGCAACAGCCAGGGAATCGCATCGCTTTGCGGCGCGTCGACGCGCTCCTTGACAGTGCCCGCGATCGTACTGCCATCGGAGGATTCCCAACGCGGGCCGGCATAGTGCCTGCCGATCTTCTTTCCGCTCGTGTCGAAAAGTTCCGCCTCCGGAGCGACAAATACCCAATCCGCGGTTGCGGCGTCCTTGCCTGCACGACACTCGTAAATCTGAACGCCCTTCGCGGCAACGATCATGGCGAGCGATTCGTTCGCGTCGCCCTTG
>Ga0126381_100004007_pt1 | contig 15987 bp, 13 predicted proteins | sample PanSoiMetPlot_28_FD_96465 | JGI IMG/M metagenome (GOLD analysis project Ga0126381, IMG submission 96465) | Tropical forest soil microbial communities from Panama - MetaG Plot_28 | ecosystem: Environmental > Terrestrial > Soil > Tropical forest > Bulk soil | place: Panama | collected 2016-02-17 | reverse complement strand
CGGAATGGTTCGCCAACGTGCTGCCCGAGCCGGGCAGCGGCCTCCGTGAGCTGGTGGCCGGGGAACTGGACCGCAAGCGTGTGCACGACTTCCTGCTGCTGACCTACCTAGGCGAGGATCTCCCCGGCGCGGTCCGTGTGGTCCGGGAGGGAAACGGGCGGGACATCCCTGAGCTCGCCGAAGCGAGCGCGGCTACGCGCGATCATCCGCTGCGGTTCTCGCTCGCCGGGGTGCAGCCGAAATTCTCCTGCCTCTGTTCGAACGATATTAGCGCCTGTCTCTATCTCCGCCGGCATCCGCAGCATGTCGATGGCCCGATCGAGCCCGCTCGGGCAATGGTGCAAAATAAGGTGACTCTGTGCCGTGTCGCGTAGCGTAGCCCGTTTTGTGTCGTTATGCGGGGCTTGTGTAGCTATTCACCAAGCGTCATGGGGCTCCGGCGAGTCCGGCAGGCCCGGGCGCAGGCAGCCCGGTTACATCCCTAGCTACCTACGTCCCGTCTGCCCGTGGCGCGGCCCGGATGGTTGTGGCAACCACCCGGTTGTAACCGGGTGGTTGCCACAACCATCCGAACGGAACTCCGAATCGAGGCCGCTGACGCTACCTACCTGAATAGCTGCGGCCTGGTCGGCGGTGGTCGCCTTGGGTGACCGTGGGTGCGTCCCCCGCGCCGCCCGCACGCGACTCTGCGAAAGCCGGGCAAGCTTCGACGTTTCGGACAGGATGCCGCGAAGCGCGGGATCGTCGGCTCCTGACGGCTAGCTCTGCTGGCCGGGGTCGGTGCGGGCTGCCTCGTCGGCGCCGCCGAACCGCTGCTGGGCGACGTCGACGCCCTTATCGACCTGGCTGCTGTAGCGGTCGCCGGTCGCCTTGTTGGCCATGTCGCCGGCCTGCTGCATGCCCTTGGACATCATGTCCTGGGAGCCGCCAGCCTGGTTCTTGGCGCCGCCTTGATCCTTCGCCTTGTGGGCCAGACCCGCGGCCTTGTGCTTCAAGCTGTCGAAGATGCCCATGTATCTCCCCCCGTAGGGCGTGGTTGCACGGAACGAGCCCGCGCGTACTCAACCGACGCCTTACCCGCGCCCCGGACCGTCTACACTTCGTGAGCAAGCGCCCACTCAGGGTGGCGTAACCGCGCGCAGCGGGTCATTAATTCCTTGGCTCGGGCCGCCGCCAGCCTGGGTGGCAGCCCGGACACCATGGACCACCCGGCGGCCATGCCGAACCGGGCTCCCGCCAGGGCCAGGGCCGAGGCGCGCGACACCGCGGTGGAGGCCGCGACCCCGACTCCGACCGAGATCCCGGCGCCGGCCGCCGCCGCGGCGGCGGCCGCCGGGGCCAGCGCCGTACCGCCTCCGCTTCGCTGGTCCTCGGACGCCGATCCCTGCCCGGTCAGCGCGAGCCAGCCGATCAGCCCGATCGGGTAGACGAAGTATCCCCACCGGGTGGCGGGCGCCAGGGTGAACATGACCGCGAGGCCGAGCGCGATGCGGAGCGCGGCCGCCCGTGCGTCGGCAGGCGGCCGGACGATCAGCGAGATCGCGAAGCCGAGCCCGGCGGCGAGCAGCAGGCCGACCGCCACCCAGTGCCCGGCCGAGCCGGTCATGGCCAGCAGGTGCCCGGGCAGCGGGCTAGCCGCCGGCGTCTGGTGCTTGGTCAGGCCGAGCGGGAACAGCACGGTGTTCTGCAAGAACGCGGGCGGATCGGCCAGCGCCGCCGGTGCCATCAGGGCACACAGGCCGCCTGTGACAAGCGCCGTGATACCGACAAAACGCCATGCCGCTCGCACGCCGTCACGGGTAGCGAGCATGGCCGCGATGATTGGCACCGCGGGCCAGGCGGTGGACTTCAGCGCGGAGGCCGCGCCGAGTGCGACGCCTGCCCACATCGCCCGCCGTCCAGGCCGGGCCGCTAGGGCGAGCGTGACCAGCAGCAACGCGATAACCGGCGGGTCGGTGATGCCGACCGCCAGCGGGACCGCGATGACCGGCGAGGACGCGGCGAACACAGTCGAGACGGCCACGTTACGCGAGCAGGAGCGGCAGCTCAGATGCGGCGCCGCCAGCCAGAACGCGGCCGCGATCAACGCGATGGAGACCAGCGTCATCCACACCCGGGGATCGGCGATAAGCCCGGTGGCGCCCAGCGCCTTGGGCAGGCCGAACACGGCCATGGCTGGCATGTAGGGGTTGTAAGAGAGCCAGTTGGCCAGCTGGCCCGGGGCCAGGTACGGCGTGCCGTGCTGGAGCAGCAGCGTGGCCGACTGCGAGATGACCTTCACCTCGGGAGTCGGCTGGACCCTGGTAGCCAGCCAGATGAGTGGCGCGCCGAGCGCCCCGCCCAGTGAGACCAGCAGCGGCACCATGAGCGGCAGCTTGGTACGGCGTGTAAGCAAGAACATGGCGGTGGTGACCGTGTAGGCTACTGCCGCCCAGATTGCCCACGTCCGATCCGCACCCCCGGTGTAGATCGCGAGGCCAGTCGCGTACGCGGCAAAGGCGCCGCTCGCGGCCAGCGCGCGGTTCCGGCTCAGCCAATGCTCGTGGACTGACATAGTTTTTTCGTTAGTCACCTGCGTGTGTTCCACTGTGCCGGTACCCGCCCGTCCACGTGATTAACCCGTCTAGGTCTATTTATCTATCTTCATAGGTAACCCAATAGAACTGCCCCCGGAAGCAGGTGAAATCAGCCTATCACCAGCTATTTCCCAGGGACGGCGGGGGAAGCCTTAATTAGCTCGGACTACGGCAACTTCCAATCGACGGGTTCGGCGCCGCACTGTTCAAGTAGCTGATTCGCCCGGCTGAACGGACGTGAACCAAAAAATCCTCCATCTGCCGAATATGGGCTCGGGTGCGCAGATTCGATACACGGGACGCCGTCGAGCAGCGGCACCAGTGTCCGCGCGTCCCGCCCCCACAAGATCGCGACCAGCGGCTCGTCCCGCGCGGCCAGCGCCCGGATGGCCTGCTCAGTGACCTGTTCCCAGCCCTTGCTCCGGTGCGAGCCGGGCTGTCTCGGCGCTACGGTGAGTACCCGGTTCAGCAGCAGCACGCCTCGCTCGGTCCACGGCGTCAGATCGCCGGTGGCCGGCATGGAGTAGCCGAGATCTTCGGCGTACTCACGGAAGATGTTGACCAGGCTCGGCGGCAGTCGCTTGACGTCGGGCGCGACCGAGAAGCTCAGCCCGACCGGGTGGCCGGGCGTCGGGTAGGGATCCTGGCCCACGATCAGCACCCGGACGTCGGCCAGCGGCTGCCTGAACGCGCGCAGCACGTTCTCCCCGGCGGGCAGGTAGCGCCGCCCGGCGGCGATCTCGGCGCGCAGGAACTCGCCCATCGCGGCGATCCGGTCCGCGACCGGCTCCAGCGCCTCCGCCCAGCCGGGGTCGATGATGTTCCGCAGGGGGTCAGCCATGCCCAGCAACTTTAGCCCGGCACCGCGCTGTTCCGAAGCACGATCGCGTCGTGCGGAGCGGCGCAGCGCTGGTCGTTGTTGAAATAGACGTACCCGGGCTGGGGGCCAGGCCAGGTTTCCGCGAGCCGTCCGGCCCAGGTGGCCAGCGTCCGCTGGTCATAGCGCGGGTACGGGGAGCCGTCGCCTTCATGCAGCCGCAGGTAGCCCCAGCCGGCCGTCCGCCACAGCGGAGTGAGCGGCGTGCCCTGCCGGTCGGCCCAGCACAGCGCCGCGTTCCGTCCGGTCAGCACCTGCCGCACCTCGTCGGTCCACCACGAGGGGTGCCGCGGCTCGACCACGACCCTGATCGTCGCGGGGAACTGGGCCAGGCAGGCGTCCAGCAGCGCCGGGTCGGCGGTCATCGTGGGCGGAAGCTGGAGCAGCACCGGGCCGAGCCTGCTGCCCAGCCCGTCCGCCGCCGCCAGCATCCGCCGCACCGGCTCGGCCGGATCTCGCAGGCGGCGGACGTGGGTGAGGTAACGGCTGGCCTTAACGGTCATCACGAAGCCCGCTGGCACCCGGTCACGCCAGCTGGCGAACGTGTCGCGGGCCGGCAGCCGGTAGAACGTGCCGTTGTTCTCCACGGTGGGGAAGTGCTGGGCGTAGTGCTCGAGCCACAGCCGTTGCGGTACGCCGGGCGGGTAGAAGTCGCCGCGCCAGTCGCGGTACTGCCAGCCCGACGTGCCGATCAGCAGGCTCATGTTCCCGGCTCTGGTCCCTTTTGTCCGGGTCCGTAACGCAGGGCACGGGCGCGGCGCTCGGCCAGCACCGCGGACAGGAAATCAGGCGGTGGCGTACCGGGCGGGGGTGGCGGCGAGACCAGCGCCGCGACCTCGGCGGCGAGCTGCTGGCCGAGCGCGTAACGCGCCTGCGGGGTCAGCTCCCAGTACCGGGTCAGATAGCTTCGCGCCGAGCTGGCGACGGAGTCGGGCAGCGCCGACAGCTCAAGGGTCGCGGCCCAGCCCGTCAGCAGCGGCGGCATCTGCGGCGCCGGCATGGGCTTGGCCGGCAGCCGTTCCTGTATGACGTAGGTGCCCGCGAACAGGTCGCCCAGCCGCTTGCCCTTGGCCGACAGCAGCGAGCAGATCAGCGCCGGCGCGCCGAACAGCAGCCAGAACTCGACCACCCCGGCCAGCGCCCGCACCAGCGCCTGGCGGAATCGCTCGGGACTGCCGTCGTCGCCCACCACCCGCAGGCCGAACGCGAGCTTGCCGAGCGACCGGCCCCGGCTCAGCGTCTCGAAGATCGTGGGGTAGCCGACGATGACGAAGACCGAGATGGTGAGCGTGATCGCGGCCACCGAGGCGTCGTTCAGGTGGCCGGAGGTGAATACGGTGAGGTCGAGGATGATCAGCAGCACACCCTGGACGAGGAAGTCGATGAAGATCGCGGTCATCCGGCTGGGGAACCTGGCGGTGGGCACCTCGATAACGACGGCCTCACCGCTGACAAGTTCACCCATGTCGCCGACCTTTCGCCAGGGTCAGGGTAGCGCGCTAGTCTGCGCCAGTGGACGCTGACATCTTCGTCGCCGCCCACCGGGCCGAATGGACCCGGCTGGACGACCTGGTACGGCGCCGTCGCCGGCTGTCAGGAGCCGAGGTAGACGAGCTGGTCGGGCTGTATCAGCGCGCCGCCACCCACCTGTCCGCGGTCCGCTCGGCGGGCGGCGACGCGGTACTGACCGCCGAGCTGTCCACCCGGGTGGCCCAGGCCAGGAGCGCGGTGACCGGCGCGCACACCCCGGCCTGGGGCCAGGTGGCCAGGTTCGCCACGGTGGGCTTCCCGGCCGCGGCGTACCGGGCGCGCTGGTGGTGGTTCGGAGCCGCGGCCGGCTCGATCGTGCTGGCCGTGATCGCGGCCGCCTGGATCGCCAGGTCTCCCGCCGTGCAAGCCAGCCTGCTGCCGCCGGCCCAGGCCAGGCAGCTGGTACAGCACGACTTCCGCGGCTACTACTCCCAGTACGCGGCGACCTCCTTCGCGGCCAAGGTATGGACGAACAACGTGTGGGTGGCGGCCGAAGCACTGATTTTCGGCATCTTGCTGGGCATACCGACGGTGCTCGTCTTGCTCAACAACGCGCTGAACGTCGGAGTAGACGGCGGGTTCATGATCGCGCACGGCCGCGGGACGGAGTTCTTCGCGCTGATCCTGCCGCACGGCATGCTGGAGCTCAGCGCGGTGTTCCTGGCCGCCGCGGCCGGGATGCGGCTCGGCTGGACGATCATCGATCCCGGTCCGCGGCCACGCTCGCGGGCGCTGGCCGAAGAAGGCCGGTCGACGGTGACGATCGCGCTCGGCATGATCGTGGTGCTGGCGGTGTCCGGGGTCATCGAGGCGTTCGTCACCCCGTCGCCGCTGCCCACCTGGGCGAGGATCGGGATAGGGGCCGTGGCTGAGATGTCGTTCCTCAGCTATGTCTGGTTTTTCGGTCGCCGCGCGGTCAGGGCCGGACTGAGCTCCGACGTCGAGGAAGCACCAGACACGGTTCCCGTCGCCGCCTGACGGGGGCGTGCGGGGGGGCGTCCCCCCGCGGGCCAGCAGAGCGTTAGAGGCGGCCGGCCGCCTTGAGGTCCAGGTACGCGTCGGCGAGCGCGGGCGGGAGCCGGTCCGGCGGCGCGTCCACCACTGTCACCCCGCGCTGCCTCAGCTGCGCCGCCAGCCGGGCCCGGTCGGTGCGGGCGCGTTCGGCCGCGGCCGCGGAATAGACGGCCGCGGCCGCGCCACGGCCGGCCGCCAGTTCGTCAAGCCGGGCGTCGGCCACCGCGCCGAGCAGCAGCACGTGCCGGGACGCGAGCAGCGGCAGGTGCGGCAGCAGGCCTTCGCTCAGCGCGGCCGGGTTGAGGTCGGTGAGCAGGACGACCAGGCAGCGCTGGCGCGCGTGGGTCATGATCGCGCCGGTCATCGCGTCGCTGTCGGACTCGATGAGCTCCGCCTCCAGCGGCGCCATGGCGTTGGTGAACGCGCGGAGCACGTCGGTCCGCGGCGCGGCCATCACCCGGGCCCGGGGCCGCCGGTCGAAGGCCAGCAGGTCTATCCGGTCACCGGCCCGGGCGGCCAGCGCGGCCAGCAGCAGCACGGCGTCCATCGAGGTGTCGAGCCGGGGCTGGTCGCCCACCCGGCCCGCCGAGGTGCGCCCGGTGTCCAGCACGACCAGGATGCGCCGGTCCCGTTCCGGCCGCCAGGTGCGCACCAGGACGTCCTGGCTGCGCGCCGTGCCCCGCCAGTCGATGGACCGGACGTCATCTCCTGGCACGTACTCACGCAGCGAATCGAACTCGCTGCCCTGGCCGCGGATCAGCGACCGGTGCAGGCCGTCAAGCTCGCGCAGCCGGGCCAGTTTCTCCGGCAGGTGCCTGCGGCTGCGGAACGGCGGGAGCGCGCGGACCGTCCAGGGCGCGGCATGCCTGCCCTGCCTGGCCGCGAGCCCGAGCGGGCCATGAGACCTGACGACCACGGTCGCCGCGACCCGGTCACCCCGGCGGGTGGGGGTGAGCCGGACCGTGAGGTCAGCCCGGCCGTCGGGCGGGATCGTGGTGCCCGCGCGGCGGGGCGCCGCACCGGCGCTCGGCGGCCAGGCGTCGCGGACCAGACCGCGCAGGGTCCTGCGGCCCGGGTTGGAGATCGTCAGCGTGACCGTGGCCGTCTCGCCGAGCCGGACCGTGGTGTCGCCGGACCTGGTCATGGCGAGCGGCCGTATCGCGGCGGCCAGCAGCAGGTCGGCGGCTATGCCGATGGCCAGGGCCACCGCGACCACGAGCACCGTCAGCCAGCTGCGGAAGGCGAGGACGACCAGCACCCCGGCCAGCGCCGCCGCGGCCGCCCGCCCCGTTACGGCCACGCCCGCCGCCGAGGGATCATCGGGGGACCGGGACGGAGGCGAGGACGCCCTCGAGCACCCGGTCCGGGGTGGCGCCCTCGAGCTCGGCCTCCGGGCGGAGCTGGAGCCGGTGCCGGAGGGTGGGCCGCGCCACGGCCTTGACGTCGTCCGGGGTGACGTAATCCCGGCCGGCCAGCCAGGCGACGGCGCGGCTGGTGCCGAGCAGCGCGGTCGCGCCCCGGGGTGAGACGCCGAGCCGGAGCGCGGCGGAGGACCGGGTGGCCCGGCACAGGTCGACGATGTAGGCGGCGACCTCGGGAGCGAGCGTGACGTTCTGCACGGACCGGCTGGCCGCATCGAGCTCTGGGCGGCCCGCCACCGCGCGGATGCCCGCGGTCGTGAGGTCGCGCGGGCTGAACCCGGCCGCGTGCCGGTTCAGCATCCCGATCTCCTCGTCCCGTTCGGGTACCGGAACGGCCAGTTTCATCAAGAACCGGTCCAGCTGGGCCTCGGGCAGCGGGTAGGTGCCCTCGTACTCGACTGGGTTCTGGGTGGCCGCGACGAGGAACGGTTCAGGAAGGGGTCTCGGGCTGCCGTCGGTTGAGACCTGGCGCTCCTCCATGGCCTCGAGCAGTGCGGCCTGGGTCTTGGGCGGGGTCCGGTTGATCTCGTCGGCCAGCAGCAGGTTGGTGAACACCGGGCCCGGCCGGAACTCGAACTCGGCCGTCCTGGCGTCGTAGACCAGCGAGCCGGTCACGTCCCCCGGCATCAGGTCGGGGGTGAACTGCAGGCGCTTGCTCTGCAGGTCGAGCGCCGCGGCCAGGGAACGGACCAGCAGGGTCTTGGCGGTGCCGGGGACGCCCTCGAGCAGCACGTGCCCGCGGCAGACCAAGCCGATGAGCAGCCCGGTCACGACGGCGTCCTGGCCCACGACGGCCTTGGCGATCTCGCCGCGGACCCTGGCGATGGCGGTTCGCGGGTCGTTGACCCGGCCCTGGCCTGTGCCTTGGCTCTGGCCAGGGCTCTGGCCTTGGCCTGTGCCTTGGCTCTGGCCTTGGCCGGCGAGGGGTTCGTATCCTGCTTCGGCGGTCACCTGGCGCCTGCCTTTCTCTCCAGCTCGTCGAGCCTATCGGCCAGTGCCACCAGAGCGGCGTCGTCTGCCGGCGGCGGGCCGGCGAGGGTCCACGCGATGTCGGTGGCCGGCGCCCCGGTGCGCTGGGCGAGCAGGGCCGCCGCCGTGGCGGGATCCGCGTCCGGCGGCAGGTCGAGGCCGCGGAGCAGCCGGGCGGACGCGGCGTCGCGGAGCACCTGCGCGGCCCGGTCGCGTGAGCGCCTGGCGTGGTAGAGGCGGCCGTGGCCCTCGGTGGTTTCCGCGGCCCTGACCACGGCGGGCAGGCGTTCGGCGACGACCGGGCCGAGGCGGCGCACCCGCCACAGCGCGAGGAGCAGGACGGCCACCAGGAGCTGGATCGTCACCATGTAGACCGGCTCGGGGATGAGGCTGGTGAACGTGGCCTGGCCGGAAGCGGGCGGGCCCGCGGGGCCCGCCGGGGCCGCGGCCGGGGTGAGCCAGACCAGGCGCGGCTGGCTGCCGAGCAGGTTCAGCGCGAGCGCGGCGTTCCCGTGATCGCCTAGGTGCTGGTTGGTGAACGGCGCTCCGCTGCCGAGGACCGTGATCTGCCTGCCGGCCATGCGGAGGCGGACCAGCGAGGGGTGGCCGCCGGACCGGTAGCAGCTCACCGCGCCCTGCGCCGTCGCGGCGAGCAGCGTGCCGCCCAGGTCGGCGTTGCCCGCCAGGTCGGCGGCGGAGAGCGCGCAGCCCGGGTCAAGGGTTCTGACCGGGGCCTGCCCCGTCTGCGTGACGCCGGGAGCGAGGGCCGCGAGCGCCGCCTGGCCGGGTTCGGCGAGCACGATGTCGGCCGTCGAGTCGCGCAGCCTGGTCAGCTCGGCGGCGGTGAGCAGCTGGGGGTTGGTGACCAGGATCGTGGCGCGGTTCCCGGCCGCGTGGTCGGCGTCTGTTGCGTTGCCGGCCGCGGTCAGCTGCTCGCCGCGCTGGGTCAAGATCGCGGCCAGGGCGTGGCCGCCGTCCGGGCCGGTGTTGCCGGGGTCGAGGTAGCCGGCCGGCGGGCCGGCCGGCTGCAGCCAGGCGATCACCGCGCCGCCGGCCAGGATGAGCGCCGCGATCGCCACCGGCAGCCGCCAGCCAGGTGGCGTGGCTTTCGCGGCTCTGGTCGCGTTTCTGGTCACGGTTCTGGTCACGATGGCAGCCCCGCGGGCTGACGCGCCGGGTCGGGGAGCAGGTCAGGTACCGGGGAGGCGACCCGGATCGCGGCCTCCAGGGTCCGGAGCCGCTGGCAGCCGTCGCGGGTTCCGTCGCGCCCGCCGTAGCGGATGTCATCGAACTGACGGGCCGCCGCGTTCAGTTCAGCGGCGCTCCCGGGCAGCCGGCGGCCAGCCTCGCGAGCCAGTTCGTCCGCGGTCCGGCCGGGACGGGGCAGCAGGATGGCCCGCTCTTCCAGCCCGGCCGCGATGGCCCGGACGTACTCGAGCACGGCGCCCGAGTAATCACCGTCGCCGGCCAGGCGCTGGGCGAGTTCGCGGTGCTGCTGAGCCGTCATCGGCCGGTCGCCGCCCAGCGGGCCGGCGCTGTCCCGCCGCCGGGACCTGGCGACCGGGCCGACCCGGGCCAGCACCAGCGCCGCGATGAGCACGGCGAGCGCGGCGAGCGCCACGATCGCCCACCAGCCGCCGGGAACGTCGACGCTGGCCCGGTTGAAGAGCTTGTCCAGCTGCTGGCTCAGCCAGGTGAGGAATGAGACGTGCGGGTGGTATTCCGCCTTCGCCAGCTCCTCGCGGGCCAGCCGCTGCGCGTCCGGCCGGCCTATCGGCCCGGCTTGTGCTCCGATCGGGGCGACCGCGATCACCATCGTTGCTGGCCGGGCGGTCCGGCGTTACCACCCTGCCCCGGTTGCCAGGTCTGGGCGGGCTGGCTGTCCCAGACCGAGCCGAACTCGGGGGCGGCCGCCTGGGCCCCGCCCTGCTGGCTCGTCGCCGACTGGAGCACGATGTCCAGGCCTTCCCTGCGCATCCTGAGGTCGACGTAGAGCAGCACCCTGGTTCCCGCCAGCACCGGGCGAGTCACCGACCCGGCCACGATGCCGCCGATCGCCGTGATGATCGTGGCCGCGACGGACGGGCCGGCGGACGCCCCGCCGCCGAAGGCGAAGATGCCGCCTGACCCATGGCCGAGTATGGCGCTGACCACGGTGAACGGGATCTCCAGCACCCCGGTGGCGACGAGCACGACCACCTCGGTGAGCAACAGGATGCCGAATACTCGCCACGAGCTCTTCCTGATCAACCGCCAGGATCGGCTCAGGCTCGCGCCCGGCCCCTGCCCTTCCAGTACGACCGCCGGGATCGCGACCGCGAAACGCACCCAGAAGATAACGGTGAAGATCATCACGGCCAGGACGCCGATGACGATCAGCAGTACACCGACGGCCGTTACGTGCGACGCGATGAGTATGGCCCCGATCAGGACCGATACCCCGCCGCCCACGACCAGGGTGCCGAACACGACCAGCCCGGCGAGCAAGGTGGAGCCGATCAGCGCCCGGAACCGCGGCCACGAGAGCTGCCACGCCTCGGCAATGCTGATCTTGCGTCCGAGCACGCTGTGCCCGACGACGGCGGTGAGCATCCCGGTGAGGATCGCGTCGGCCAGGAAGGTCACCACCAGCGTGATGGCGTACAGCGGCAGCACCACCTCGCCGAAGTGCTCGAGCAGCTGCCGCGCCTGGGCCGAGGTGAGGGTCTGCCCGGACGCGGGCATGGCCACGCCCTTGACCAGGTGGACGATGACCAGCGTGGCGCTCGCCGTGATGATGCCGTAGACCGTCATCACCATGGCGGCGAGGCCGAGGGTGGCTCTGGGGTTGCGGCGCAACGCGGTGAACGCGCCGTCCAGCATCTCGCTCACGCTCAGCGGGCGCAGCGGAATGATGCCCGGCTTCGGTGCGGGCGGGACCCACTGCCCGTACGGCGACGCTCCGTATGGATACTGTCCGTAACCGGTCTGCCCGTAAGGCGGGGCCTGGCCGTATGGCGGAGCTTGCCCGTAGGGCGGTTGCTGGCCGTACGGCGGCGCCTGGCCGTAGGGCGGCGCCTGGCCGTATGGCGGAGCTTGTCCGTAGGGCGGTTGCTGGCCGTACGGCGGCGCCTGGCCATAGGGCGGTTGCTGGCCGTACGGTGGGGCCTGCCCGTACGGCGGTTGCTGGCCGTAGGGCGGCGCCTGGCCGTACCCGGGTTGCCCGTAGCCGGGCTGCGGGTACGGTTGCTGGCCGGGTATTGGCTGCTCAGGCGGCTGCTGTGGGTACGATGGCTGGGTGGCGTCAGCGGGATTACGCGGGTCACCGGCAGAGCCAGGCTCCCCCGAACCGTCCATATCGTGTGAATCTGCCATATGAGACCCCTCGGACATCTCACAAATTGGGTTCGATGTACCCCGTAACGGAAAAGCTACCCCTGAACGGGTGTTGCTTAGCAGGAAAATGAGGGTAACCTGCGTCCACGCAGTGTCGATCACATGGAACGATGGGGCCCATGAAAGGACGTGTGCTTGTCGTCGATGACGACGCAGCTCTCGCCGAGATGCTTGGCATCGTGCTCCGTGGCGAGGGGTTCGAGCCGACCTTCGTCGCTGACGGAGACAAGGCGGTAGAGGTTTTCCGGGATTCCCGGCCGGATCTGGTGCTGCTTGACCTGATGCTCCCGGGGACTGACGGAATCGATGTATGCCGTCAGATCCGTGCCGAGTCGGTGGTTCCAATCGTCATGCTGACCGCGAAAACCGACACGGTCGACGTGGTCTTGGGCCTGGAATCGGGGGCCGATGACTATATCGTCAAGCCGTTTAAGTCCAAGGAACTGGTCGCGCGGGTGCGCGCGCGGCTCCGCCGGACCGACGAGCCCGCCCCGGAGATGCTGCAGATCGGCGACATCGTCATCGACGTGGCCGGTCACTCGGTGAAGCGGGACGGAGAGACGCTCAACCTCACTCCGCTGGAGTTCGACCTGCTGGTCGCGCTCGCCCGCAAGCCACGGCAGGTCTTCACCCGCGAGGTGCTGCTCGAGCAGGTCTGGGGCTACCGGCACGCGGCCGACACCCGGCTGGTCAACGTGCACGTCCAGCGGCTGCGGGCCAAGATCGAGAGGGACCCGGAGCACCCGGAGATCGTGGTGACGGTACGCGGTGTCGGCTACAAGGCGGGACCTGGTTAAGCCAAGTTCGATGAAGGTGGCAGCGGGTGGCACGGACGAGGGGCGGATCAGCTGGGTAACCGCCTTCGCGCGGTCCTCGCTCGGCCGGGAGATCCTGCGGCGGCTGCCGGCCAGGGCCCGGCGCGCGGCGTGGGCGGGACGTCGATGGCAGCGACGTACCACCGCGCGCATGCGCAGCCGCTGGCACCGCTCACTGCAGCTGCGGGTCGTTACCACCACGCTGTTGCTGTCTGCCCTGGTCATCGCCGTCCTGGGGTTCTTCCTGACCCAGGCGATCGCCAACGGCCTGCTGACCAACGCGGAGAAGTCCGCTCGTGAGCAGCTGTCCGCCGGCGTGGTATCCGCCGAGGGCCAGTCCGATGCGCATGTGCTCGATCCCCCGTTCGCGCAGGACGACCCGATGGGCAGCGCGCAACGAGCCGCGACGGCCATGTCGAAAACCGCGGGCATGCTGCAGAATGCGACGGGGAACAGCAGGAACTACTTCGTCTTCGTCCGCCTGACCGATGTACCAGGGCGGCTGGATTTCCCCGCCTTCCTGCCCTGGCAAGGGGTGAACAGCATCGATGTCGCCGCCACCATCCCGGCGGCGCTCACCGAGCAGGTCAGCCGTGAGCAGAATAGCAACCTGCCGCTGAGCAAGCAGTCGGTGGTGGTCAAGCCGGTCGCGCTGTTCTATAAGAACCCGGCCAAGCCGTGGGGCCCCGATCTGCCCGGTTCGTCTCCCGCGCTGGCGGCTGGCCTGCCACTGGGCAGCTACTACCAGCTCTACTACGTGTTCCCGTTCGACGAACAGCAGCAGACCCTCCACCTGGTCCAGAAGATCCTGATCGGGGTCGGCCTCGCGCTGGTGGCGCTGCTCGCCGCGATCGCCTCGCTCGTCACCCGCTGGGTGGTGCTCCCGGTACGGCACGCGGCCCAGGCGGCGCAGCGGCTGTCCACCGGGCACCTCGAGGAGCGGATGCGCGTGCAGGGCAGCGATGACCTGGCCGCGCTGGCCAGCTCGTTCAACGAGATGGCCGCCAGTTTGCAGGAGAAGCTGCGCGAACTCCAGGAGCTGTCCAACGTGCAGCGGCAGTTCGTCTCCGACGTGTCGCATGAACTCCGCACTCCGCTGGCTACCATCCGGATGGCGGCTGAACTGCTGTTCGAGTCCAGGGATGAGTTCGAACCCATGACCGGCCGTTCGGTGGAGCTGCTGCAGAGCCAGCTCGAGCGGTTCGAGGAGCTGCTCGTCGACCTGCTCGAGATCAGCAAGTATGACGCCGGGGCGGCGACGCTGGATACCGAGTTGGCCGACGTGTGCGACCTGGTCAGGCGATCCGCTGACGACGCTCAGCAGCTAGCGGAGCGCCGGAGCAGCCGGATCGAGTTCCGGCTCCCGGCCGCGGGCTGCTTCGCGGAGGTAGACCGGCGCCGGGTCGAGCGGATCTTGCGCAACATCTTGGTCAACGCGGTCGAGCACGGCGAAGGCAAAGACGTGGTCGTGACGGCGGCGATGGACAGCGACGCGGTAGCGGTCGCGGTGCGCGACTACGGGGTCGGCCTGGCTCCTGGCGAGGAGCAGCTGGTCTTCGACCGGTTCTGGCGGGCGGATCCGGCCCGCGCCCGCACCACCGGCGGCAGCGGCCTGGGCCTGGCCATCTCACTCGAAGACGCCCGCCTGCACGGCGGCTGGCTCCAGGCCTGGGGCGAGCGGGGCAAGGGCTCGGTGTTCCGGTTGACGCTGCCCCGCCGGTCAGGCCGGGAGCTGGCCGGATCCCCGCTTCCGCTGGGTCCTGACGAGGCGGAGATCGCCGCCGCGCTGGGTGGTCCCGAGCCGTATCCGGGAACCGAGATCAGCAGTGTCGGCTCGCATGGCTAGTGCTCAGCGGAGATCGGTGCGGCGTCTAGCCGGGGTGCTGTGCGGGGTTGCCGCCACCGTACTCGCGGTGGCTGGTTGCGTGAGCATGCCGGACAGCGGTCCGGCCAGCTCGCTGCCGGTCAATCAGAGCGACGCGGGACAGAGTCAGGACTATGTCGGGCCATTCCCGGCTTCCCCGGCGAACGGCGCGAAACCGCAGGAGATCGTGCAGGGCTTCCTGCTGGCCAGCGCCAGCTACTACACAGCCCAAGACACCGTCAGGAGCTATCTGACGCCGCAGTTCGCGAAGACGTGGAATCCGGAAGCCTCGGTCACGGTGTCCACCGGCTGGAGCGTGGACCTGCAGTTGCCGTCCGGGTCAACCCGCCAGACGTTCACGGTCGTCGGCTCGGTCCAGGCCAGATTGAGCAGCACCGGGCAGTACCTCGCGTCGACGGTGCAGAACGGCGCGGACGACGCACAGCCTTCGGGCACGCCGGGCGCCAACTGTTCTCAGTACAGCGGCGAGCAGGCCTGCTATTCGATCGTATTGGTGAAATCGGCCGGTCAGTGGCGGATTGCGCAAGCGCCCCCCTCTCTGCTGCTCGACCAGGCCGACTTCCAGCGCGCGTGGGAACCGCAGGATCTGTACTTCTTCGACCACTCCCGTCACGTGCTCGTCCCCGACTCGGTATTCGTGCCGCTCGGCACGAGCGAGCAGGATCTGCTCAACAAGCTGGCGGCCGCGCTCCAGCACGGCCCGCCCCACTGGCTGGCCGGCGGGACCGTCAACGTCTTTCCCGCGCACATTTCGGTCGCCGTCAACACCGACGGCTCGGTGGCGATCGTCGATTTCAGAGGAAGCCTCAGCGCCGCCGAGCAGGGCACGCTCGGGCTGGTCTCGGCCGAGCTCGCCTGGACGCTCACCTCGGCGTCGGTGGGCCAGCCGGGAATCCAGTCGGTGCAGCTGGTCATCAACGGTTCTCCGTGGCGGCCGCCGCAGGTGCAGCAGGGAACAATCGTCACAAAGACGACGTACGCGGTGAACGACCCGTATCCGTCACAGCCCGCGAGCTTCAGCTACATCGATGACAATGGCGCGGCTCAATGGCTGTGCGGATCCACCCAGAACGCCGCCGCCCCCCCGTCGGTCCCGGTCCTCGGCCGCCCCGCGGGCGAGGAGATTCCCCCCTGCACCGCGACGGCACCGTTGGCCGTGCCGACGACCCCGGCCGCGACACAGCCGCCTCCCTCCGGCAAGCCCAGCCATCCGGCCAAGCCCGCGAAGACGACCAGCGCGGACACCTACTCCATGGCGGCCGTATCTCCCGACGGCCGCTATATGGCCACGGTTAACGCCGCGCACAACCTGGTGAGCGCGGGTCCGGTGCAGGGCCACGTCGCGCTGAAGCCCGTGTTCAATCCCGGATCGAGCATCACCGCCATCAGCTGGGGCCGGCAGGACAACCTGCTGGTCGCCGATCAGGGCACGGTGTGGATGGTGCCGGTGAGCGGGTCCGGGTCAGCGAGGCAGATCCCCTTCCCCGGGAATGTGATGGCGCTGAGCGTGGCCCCCGACGGGGTG
>Ga0126381_100004006_pt1 | contig 15989 bp, 13 predicted proteins | sample PanSoiMetPlot_28_FD_96465 | JGI IMG/M metagenome (GOLD analysis project Ga0126381, IMG submission 96465) | Tropical forest soil microbial communities from Panama - MetaG Plot_28 | ecosystem: Environmental > Terrestrial > Soil > Tropical forest > Bulk soil | place: Panama | collected 2016-02-17 | reverse complement strand
GTAGGGAAGCTGCGGATAGAGACTGGCGTTGACCCACACTGCTGAACTTCCAACCATCAACGTGTAGCCATCCGCTGGCGCCCGCGCCGCCACAGCCGTACCGATATTGCCGCTAGCGCCGGGACGGTTCTCAACAAAAAATTGCTGGCCAAGTTGTTCGGATAGTTTTTGACCGATCAGACGAGCGAAGATATCCCCCAGACCGCCGGCAGCGAACGGCACGATTATGCGCACGGGTCGATTGGGGTAGCCGTCGTTGGTGGTCTGCCCCTGCGCCGTGACGCCGAGAAGCAGCGCTAAGCCGATCGATATCGCGATCCTGTTGCGCACGTTCGCCTCCTCGATCGGCGAGATAGTGTCGCTCATCCCGTCCCAACATCAAGGGCCTCAGTCTCAGGATATCGAATTGGTGAGAAACAGTCAGAAACGCGAAGCGATTTTCAACTATCGAGCGTAGCTGGCACCAAGGAGGCTTTGCGCTGCGCGATGTGGCATATGTCAGCAACGGGTCGAACTCGACCCATGCGGGCCAGGCTACATGCCTATGAATGTCCGCTTCGCTCGGAAAGCGGACAGGCGCATGCCTCGATATGTCCGTTGCCCGCGAATAAATCGCAAATGGTCAGGAACCGAAATAGCTACGCCAAATTGTTGTGCCGGGATTCCCGGCCGAAAATGGAGACGCGCCATGCGGCACCCGATCGCAAAAGGCCACCGCAATAATGACCGGTATCGTGCTGCTTACGGCCGGAGCTGCCGCAGCCGTGGCAATGGCGCGTCACGTTGCATCGGGACTGTGGAACAATCCCGAGGCATTGCCCGCATTGCCGGAAAATCCGCAGGTGCGTTACGAAAGCGGAGGGTCCGAAAACGCACGCATCGTTGCCAGACTCCTGCCTACCGCCATGGCGCAGGTCGAGGCCGCGCATGGACGCCAATTTGCGCGTCCGGTCACGGTTGCGGTGTACGTCACGCCGGAGGCCTTCGTCGCTGCCAATGGACTGGGAAATCCCCGATCGGTTGGCATGACGTTTATGGGCCGCGTGATGCTGTCGCCCGTTTTGTTCTCTACCCAACGTCAACGTCTGCCGGCGTTGCTCACGCATGAAACGTCGCACGCCCATCTTCGGACCTGGATTTCGGAGCTGAGCGCCTTGCGTCTGCCGCAGTGGTTCAAGGAGGGCCTTGCGGTCATGGTCTCGGGCGGCGGTGGCGCGGAAGGTGTGAGCGAGGTTGAAGCCCGAGACGCTATTTGGCGCGACGATCGCATCGCCATCCAAAGTTCAAACTCGTTGTTCAATTTTAGTGCCATCCGATTTGCTCAACCGCCGGAAATACCGGACACATCGTTTCGAATCCAAATGGGCTACCGGCAAGCGGGGATGTTCGTGACGTTTCTCAACGTCTCTAATCCCGATGGTTTTGGACGTATGATGAATGCCATTCTCGATGATCGCCCGTTCGTCGAGGCGGTGGCAACGGGTTATGGGACGGACCTGCAGACGCTCTGGTTGCGCTTTGTGCGGGCGATGCCAACAGCTCGATGACCAGTTTGGATCAGGAGCGGACATCATCCGTTACCTAGCCAACGTCCGAGCTCCCAAAGCGGACGTTGATCGACGCGACGCGAATGTCCGCTCCGTGCCATTCGCGACTTAATGCATTGCAACAAAAAACTACTCGATCACCTCGTCGGCGCGACGAGTACGCTGGCCGGCATATCGATGCCCAGCGCCTTCGGTGTCTTGACGTTGATCACCAAGTCAAGAGAGGCGAAGATGATCGGGACCATGCGGTAGCGTATGTCCGACTACCAGCGCCAGGCCGCTGAGAATATCGGCAAGCGTCCGCAGAATGTCCGCGTAATCGCGTGATGTTCCGTCGCGTTCCGTCGGATTGCGCATCAGATAACCGCATAAACAGCGCCCCGGAGTCACAAAACACAATCCTCCGAAGGCAGAGGTCGTGGTTCGAATCTCGCCGGGCGCGCCAGCTCAACACATCCTTCGATCTTCCGCGTGCGGACGTAGGCGCAGCGCGCAGAACGCGCGCGGGAGTGCAACGACCAAATTGGCTGGCCGGTCATGCCGTCCGGGAATGCCGGGACGGGCCGCTGCCATGCCATAACGACACCAAGCAGCCCTCGTTGAACCGGAGCCGCCGTGCGCAAACCGTGCGCGGTCAAGGCGTAGAGATGGGATTGCCGTGGGCCCGCCAATGCATTCGCCCGTTTGTTCGTTTTCCCAACGCGTTTCCCGAAATTGCCTGCCGGCAACGAGACAAGCACAATGAGCGAGGCAAGCAGCCTGATCGCACCTACGAAGCCGGCGCGGCGAGAACACATCCCGCTCGGCATTCTCTACATGGTCGCCGCCACCGTGGTGTTTGCGGCTTCGAGCGCGGTTTCGAAATGGCTGGTGGAAAGCTACCCGGTCGGCGAGGTTCTCTTCACCCGAACGTTGGTCGCACTTCTCACCTGTGCGCTTTTCATCATCCCGCAGACTGGACTCGCCGTATTTCGCACGCGCCGGCTATCCCATCACCTGATGCGTTCGGTGTCGCAGGGCTGCTCGCAGACTTTTCTGCTGATTGCGTTCAGCCTCATGCCGCTCGCCGGCGCGATCGCGATCAATTTTTCCGCGCCGCTGTTCACGGCACTCATCTCCGCGCTATTGTTCAAGGAGACGGTGGGGCCAGCCCGCTGGCTGGCGCTGCTGGTGGGCTTTAGTGGCGTGCTCATCGTCACCAATCCGGGAGCTGGAACGTTCGAGATCGGCGCGCTGTTCGCATTGGCCAATGCCGTCCTCTTCGGATCGGTCACCGTGGGCGTGCGCCGGATGACCACAACCGAATCGGCCGAGACGTTGATCGTTTATCAGCTCGCGCTGCTCACGGCGTTTTTTGCTCTGTTCCTGCCCTGGACATGGACCTGGCCGACCGCGACGGATGCGGGCTGGATCCTCTTCAACGGCGTCTCCAACGCGGTGGGACAATATTGGTGGACGCGCGCGCTGCACCTTGCCCCGGCGTCCGCCGTCGCCCCGTTCAACTATCTTGCGCTGGTGTGGGCGAGCATCTTGGGCTTCGCGATCTGGGGTGACCTGCCGACGCTCTCACTGGTGATCGGTTCGGCGGTCGTGGTTGCCTCCGGTCTGTTCCTGTTCTGGCACGAGAGCAACGCGCGGCAGATTAAGCTGCCGGCGGCCGAGTGAATGTCCCGACCTTACACCTGGCTTACTTTGCTTCCTGCACTGCAATGACGATGCCTTAGTCGGCGCGTTGCAGAAAAGCGAACCAATCTGCACGCGGTGCGTTTGCAGATTTGTGCAAATCGGCACCCACGTCATCGCCTCACATCGCAGCGCAGCAGCGAGACACAACTTATGCGACTATTTGCCACCTACCCTTTGCTGCGCGTGCCCTTCAGCTTCCAATTGCGGCAACTTCCATGACGGCGTGGAGGGAGGAAAACATCTTGAGCCACGGCGGCCGCGGGAGAGAACATCACTCCGCGCGTGGCGGGGGCAAAAAACGTGACCTACCAGTGGGTGGATTGTGAGCGCGCGTTCATCGCACAGCGTTACGATCGCATTGCCGGCCTGATCGGCCTGTTCGACCACTTGCTATTTCTTCCGCCGGACCTGCGCAGGCGCGCGGCCGCTCGATTGAATCTGAAGCCGGGCGACCGCGTGCTTGAAATCGGATGCGGCACCGGACGCAATTTTCCGTTCTTGCGCGAGGCCGTCGGACCGGCCGGGCAAGTCTATGGAGTCGATCTATCACGAGGAATGCTGCGCAGAGCGCGAGCGCTTTGCCGACGCGAAAACTGGCGAAACGTCCATCTGACTCAGTACGACGCCGTCGAGTATATTCCTTGTGAACCGCTCGATGGCATCCTTTTCGGTCTTTGTTACAATACGATGCCCCACCACCGCGCGGTGCTACGCCATGCATGGAAACACCTGCGTCCGGGCGGGCGCATCGTCATCTTGGACGGCAAGCTTCCCCGCGGCCTCGGCGGCAAACTCGCGCTGCCGTTCTGCCTCTGGTTGATGAAGCACACAGTGCTGGGCAATCCATTCATCGAGCCTTGGCACGATCTCGCCGCGACCGCGGACGAGTGCGAGATGGAAGAGTTTCTGTTCGGCTCATGGTACGTGTGCTGGGGAACGAAATCTGCCCCCGTACGAGCGCTACCGTCCGCAGCCGAGCAGCTCATCGCGGCGGAGTGAGGCGGCCGGCCGAGCACGCTCACGGTTTCGGCCGGCAAGCGACATCAAATTAACGCATCCGACGCGCTCGTGCCGCGAGCGGCGTGCCCGCGCGCAAGCTTGACTGCGTTGCACTGGAGGATCGAAGATGTGGCATGCGCGGCAGATCGCCGTGCGATGCACAGAGCAAGAGGCTCGAGCATTGACCTTCAAACGCGTTGGTGCCCTGCTTTGGCTGTGCTGGGCCGCCGTTTGTGGAACCAACACGGCGCCTCTCGCTTTCGGCATGACCCCTGAGCAGGCTTCAATCGCACTTGGGGTGCCGCTCGTCTATTACTCCGGCCGGACAGGATCGGAAATCTATCTGGCGTATGGCTCGCCCAGCATACCGGGCTTTTATCCAGTCGATTCCGCCCTCGCGCTGCAGTTTCGCAACGGACAACTCACCGGATGGAAGAAGGACTGGCGCTTGCGCCGCCCGTGGCCGTTCTGACGAGCGCATGCCGGCACTGCCCCGCGTCGCCCTCTCTGTCCTCGATCTATCGCCGGTCGCCGCGGGCTCTTCCGGCGCCGTTTCCCTGCGCAATTCCCTCGACCTCGCGCAGCTCGCCAGTCGCCTCGGCTATACGCGCTATTGGGTCGCCGAACATCACAACCTGCCGTCGATCGCGAGTTCTGCGCCCGATATCATGATCGGCCAGATCGCGGCGGCGACCGAGCGCATACGGGTGGGCTCCGGCGGCGTCATGCTGCCGAACCATGCGCCGCTGATGGTGGCCGAGCGCTTCAAGGTACTCGAGGCGTTGTTTCCCGGGCGCATCGATCTCGGGCTCGGCCGCGCGCCCGGCACGGATCCCGTCACGTCGTATGCGCTGCGGCGGCGGCAGGATGCCGGCGAGAACGACTTCCTGGAACGGTTTCAGGAGCTTCTTCTGTTCGAGACTAATGCCTTTCCGGAAGGCCACCCGTTCCGCTCGGTGCGGGCCATGCCGCAGGACGTCGCGCTGCCGCCGATTTGGCTGTTGGGATCGAGCGGCTACAGCGCGCAGCTCGCCGCCATCGTGGGGGCGGGATATTCCTTCGCGCATCATTTTGCCGATCACGACGCCGTCGGCGCGATGCTGAGCTATCGCGATGGGTTCAAGCCCTCCTCGGCACGAAGGACCCCCTACGCCATTCTAGCCTGCGCCGCAGTCTGCGCCGACAGCGAGGCAGAAGCGGAACGGCTCAGCTCCACGATCGATCTCAACTTCGTGCGACGCAGCCGTGGCGAATATGCGCCGCTGGCAAGCCCGGAGAAGGCAGCCGCGTATCCTTATTCGCCGGCTGAACGCGCACTGATCGCGCGCAATCGCAGGCGGGTGTTCGTCGGCACGAAGCCCACCTTGCTGGAGCGACTCTCGCCCCTGATCAGCGCCACCAAAGCCGATGAAGTGATGATCACCACCATGATCTACGACCATACGGCCCGCCGGCACTCCTACGAACTGCTGGCAGAAGCTTTTGCGCTGCATCCTTAAGGGCGCCGCCACACCCTCCCGTACGTCCCTCATGCCAGTTGCTTTGGGTCGGGGAAAGCGTGAAATTGCGCGGCGCGGCGGGTAGACATCATGTCGAGCCGGCAGCACTAACAGGAGGTCGCGTTGGGTAAGCAGTTCTCCCTCACGTCAGCCGACAAATTTCAGTTGGGTGCCTATCGGGCCGATCCGGCGGGCCCGGCAAAAGGCGGCATTGTGGTCATCCAGGAAATTTTCGGCGTCAATCATCACATCCGGGCGGTTTGCGACCGGCTTGCAAGCGAAGGTTATGCTGCGCTGGCGCCTGCCTTGTTCGATCGTCAGCAGAAGAACTTCGAGTCCGGTTATACCCCCGACGAGATCGCGAATGCGCGCAAATTCGTCGCCAACCCGGATTGGGGCGCCATGCTGCGCGACACGCAGGCCGCGATTGATGAACTCAAGAAAGAGGGCCCGGTCGCCATCATGGGCTACTGCATGGGCGGCACAATCGCTTTCCTAGCCGCCTGCAAGCTCAACGGCCTCTCGGCCGCGGTGTGCTATTACGGGGGGCAGATCGCCAAGAATGCCGACGAGAAGCCGAAGGTGCCCACGCAGATGCATTTCGGCGACCAGGATGCGTCGATCCCGATGAGCGACGTCGAGATAATCAAGAAAAAACGCGGTGGGGACAGCGAGATTTACGTCTATGCAGGCGCGGGGCACGGTTTCCATTGCGACGAGCGCGGAAGCTTTCATGAAGGCAGTGCCAAGACCGCCTGGCAACGGGCGATGGACTTTCTCAAGAAGCACACCAAGAAGTGACGTAGCTCCCCGGGATTCATCCACGCACTGACATGTCTTATGCATGGATGCGCGGGTCGAGCCCGCGCACTGCATGTGCCTGACAACAACTCGCCTGCGAGAGCGTCTTGCGTCGTTAAGCCTGCGCCGCGGCAATCCCGACTGGACAGCTCACGCCCGTGCCGCCAAGTCCACAATAGCCCATCGGATTCTTCGCCAGATATTGCTGGTGGTAGTCCTCAGCAAAATAGAATGGAGGCGCATCGCGGATTTCGGTGGTAATCGCGCCAAAGCGCTGCGCCTTGAGCTGCTTACCGTAGATCTCTTTCGATACTTCCGCGGCCCGGCGCTGGTCTGCGGTGAAGGTATAGATGCCTGAGCGATATTGCGTGCCCACGTCATTGCCCTGGCGCATGCCCTGCGTGGGATCGTGATTCTCCCAAAATGACTTGAGCAGCCGCTCATAGGTGATCTTCTTCGGATCAAAGACAACGAGCACCACCTCGTTGTGACCGGTGCGGCCGGAGCAAACCTCCTCGTAGGTCGGATTGGGGGTATGACCGCCCGCATATCCGACCGCGGTGATGTGAATGCCTTCGCCCAATTCCCAGAACTTGCGCTCGGCGCCCCAGAAGCAGCCCATCCCGAACATCGCCATTTCGAGGCCCGGCGGGTGTGGCTCCTTCAGCCGCCGGCGAAAAATGAAATGCTCCCGCGCGGTCGGGATCGGTGTCGTGCGGCCAGGCAGCGCCTCGGCCGCGGACGGCATTTCAAGCTTCTTGTTGAACATGAACATGCGACGTCTCCGCTGGTGCCAAGCCAATATAGTGGTGGCGGCGCCCGCGCGCATCTGCATTGGACGCCCCTCACCCATCACATTGCAGCCAAGCCGGGCAGAGGGCCTGCTCACGGCCACGCGAGCAGAGATCAGCGTGGTGGGCGTTCCTATATCGCCCGTGCCGGGGAAACCCTATGCTGCCGCTGCATGCATGCCGACCCGTTCGGGACGGCGATGATCAAGCTGGAGGAAACGCGAATGCGTAGTCTTGTCGTGATCTCTGCGTGTGCCGCGCTCCTGATCAGCTCTGCCGCGCAAGCGCAACAGGCCGCTCCGCCGGCCGCGCCGCCGCCCTATGGCGAATCGATCAATCTCGAGCAAGCGAGGACGATCGTCGATGCCGCCATGGCTGAGGCCAAGAAGAACAACTGGCTTATGGCGATCACAGTGGTGGGCCCGGCAGGTGACCTCGTCTATTTCGCCAAAATGGACAACACGCAACATGCCTCCGTCACGATTTCGCAGCACAAGGCGCGCGCGGCTGCGATCTTCCGGCGGCCGACCAAAGCCTTCGAGGAGAATCTCAGCAAAGGATTCGAATTCCTCTTTCAGCTGACCCTCGACGGCATGATCGGCTCGCAGGGCGGGGTGCCGCTGCCCTCCGGCGGCAAGCTGATCGGGGCGATCGGCTGCAGCGGCGCCGCGGGGCCGCAGGATCTGCAGACCTGCATGGCAGGGGTGAACGCCCTCAAATAGCTAACGACATGCCGGGCAAGTGGATGACCCGCTGGCGGCCACCTCCCCCCAACCTGTCTTAATCCCGCGCGTACCCAATGAGCGGTTTTTTCTTTCGTCCGAGCAGGATCAGGATCGCGCCGATGATGGCGAGCACGAGCGAGACCGGCTGATCGAGAAAGTAGGGCTGAACCAGGCCGTGCCAGACCCACGTCCCGACGCGGCGCTCGACCTCCGGCTGCAGCGATGTCAGCGAGCTTTGATGGACGTTCGACCAGGTGGACTCCACGGTGCTGATATAGACGGTCTGGTCGGCGATGGATTTGGTGCCATCATAGACCAAGAAAATGAACCCGAGGGCAAGCGACAATAGACCGACGAACCTTAGAACAAACCGGATCATGGCCTTCTACGCGTGAACATGGATGGTCCCGTTACCGCTTACCCCGCTCGCGGGTCCCATTCAATTGGGCTGGGCGTCGTGGTTCGCGCGACTGCGGATGATGGCAGCGTGCCCGGCGAGGCCTTTTGTCGCTTGCCTTGAGCAACGCTAGCGCGATCCGGTACCCTTGCTGAAGCAATCCACCGAGGCCCTAAGGGGTTGAGATGTCCTCCAAAATCAATGGCCGTGGGAGACGACCGACATTTACCGACCAGGAAGCGCTGCTGTTCCACAGCCAGGGCCGTCCGGGCAAGCTTGAAGTGGTGGCCACCAAGCCGATGACCACCCAGCGCGATCTCTCGTTGGCTTACTCGCCTGGCGTCGCTCTTCCGGTGCTGGCCATTGCCGAGCACGAGGATCGTGCCTTCGATTACACCACCAAGGGCAATTTCGTCGCCGTCATCACGAATGGCACCGCCATTCTAGGGCTTGGAAACCGGGGCGCGCTGGCCGCCAAACCGGTGATGGAAGGCAAGGCAGTTCTCTTCAAGCGCTTCGCCGATATCGACTCCATCGATCTTGAAGTTTCCTCCGAAGATCCCGACGAGATCGTCAATTGCGTCAGGCTGCTCGGCAAGAGCTGGGGCGGCATCAATCTCGAGGATATTCGCGCCCCGGAATGCTTCGTCATCGAGCAGCGGTTGCGGGAGCTGCTCGACATTCCAGTGTTTCACGACGATCAGCACGGCACGGCGATCATCGCCGCGGCCGGCCTGATAAATGCGCTGGATCTGACCGGGCGCGATATCAAATCGACCAAGCTCGTATGCAACGGGGCCGGCGCCGCCGGCATCGCCTGCCTCGAACTGCTCAAAGCGATCGGATTTACACCCAATAACATCATCCTCTGCGACACCAAAGGCGTCATCTATCAAGGTCGCACCGCGGGCATGAATCAGTGGAAATCGGCGCATGCGGTGAAAACGTCGGCCCGGACGTTGGCCGAGGCGCTGGCGGGCGCCGACGTTTTCTTCGGATTATCGGTCAAAGACGCAGTGACCAAAGAGATGGTGAAGTCGATGGCGGCAAAGCCGATCATCTTCGCTATGGCCAATCCCGATCCGGAAATTAGCGCCGAGGAGGTGGCGGAGGTGCGCAACGACGCCATCATGGCGACGGGACGTTCCGACTACCCCAATCAGATCAATAACGTGCTCGGCTTTCCCTATATCTTCCGCGGCGCGCTCGACGTGCGCGCGACCGCCATCAACATGGAGATGAAGATTGCCGCCGCGAAAGCGCTCGCTGCGCTCGCGCGGGAGGATGTTCCCGATGAAGTCGCCGCCGCGTATGGCGTGCGGCCGAAATATGGGCCCGAATACATCATCCCGGTGCCCTTCGACCCGCGGCTGATCTCGTTCGTGCCGCCCGCCGTCGCCGCTGCCGCCATGGACAGCGGCGTGGCCCGGCGACCGATTGTCGATATGGATGCTTACCGGGCGCAGTTGCGCTCACGGCGCGACCCGGTAGCCGGGATTCTCCAGCGCGTTCACGAGCGGCTGCGACGACGCCCGCAACGGGTCGTGTTCGCTGAAGGCGAAGAGGAACAGGTCATCCGCGCCGCGGCGAGCTTCGTCCAGGAGGGACTTGGGACGGCGCTACTCGTCGGGCGGGAGGACCGCGTGCGCGAGAGCGCACGCACGCTGGGGATCGAGCTGGGCGGCGGAATCGAGATCATCAACGCCCGGCTTTCGCAACGTAACGCAGCCTATGCCGCCTTTCTCTACGAGCGGCTCCAGCGCGAAGGCTTTCTCCAGCGCGACGTCCAGCGCCTGGTCAACCAGGACCGTAACCATTTCGCCGCCTGCATGGTGGCGCTCGGCGATGCCGACGCGATGGTGACCGGAGTCACCCGCAACTTCTCGGTGGCGCTGGCGGATGTGCGCCGCTGCATCGATCCTAAGCCCGGCCATCGCGTGATGGGCGTGTCGCTCGTGCTCGCGCGCGGCCGCACGGTCTTGGTGGCGGACACCGCGGTGACCGAGATGCCCAATGCCGAGATTTTGGCAGACATTGCCGTCGAAGCCGCGGGGGTCGCGCGCCGCTTCGGTTATGAACCGCGCATCGCGCTGCTGGCTTTCTCGACTTTTGGCCATCCTCCGGGCGAGCGTTCGGCGCACGTGCAGGGGGCGGTGCGCATCCTCGATCACAGGCGCGTCGATTTCGAATATGACGGCGACATGGCCGCCGATGTCGCTCTCAATATGGAACTGCGCGAGGCCTATCCATTCTGCCGCCTGTCTGGCCCGGCCAATGTGCTGATCATGCCGGCATTTCATTCTGCCTCGATCTCGACCAAGCTGTTGCAAGAGTTGGGCGGAGCAACGGTGATAGGTCCGATTCTGGTGGGGCTGGACCGGTCGGTGCAAATCGTGCCGCTTTCGGCCAATGACGCCCAGCTGGTCAATATGGCCGCGCTCGCGGCGTTCAACGTCAGCGGCTGAAGCCGCGAGGAGACGACATGAGGGACAAGCTGCGCGGCGTAATTGCCGCCATTGCGACAGCCGTAGACGAGGAAGGTGAGCCCGATTGTGCCCGCTCGGCTGCGCTCGCGCGTTTTCTGCTCGCCAATGGCTGCGACGGATTGAACGTGCTGGGCACCACCGGGGAGGCGACCTCTTTCTCGCTCGATCAGCGCAAGCGGGTGATGACCGCTTACCGGGCGAATGGCCTGCCCCTCGATCGCCTCATGGTCGGCACCGGCGCCGCCGCTTTGGCGGATGCAGTCGCGCTGACGCGGCACGCCGCCGAGCTGGGTTTTGCCGGGGCGCTGCTGCTGCCCCCCTTCTACTACAAGGGCGTGCCGGACGAGGGACTCTTCGCCTACGTTGAGGCGATCGTGAGCGCGACGAGTGCAAGCCCGATCCCGCTTTATCTTTACCACTTTCCCGCCCAGTCCGGCCTGCCGTGGCCTATTCCTCTGGTCAAACGCCTGATCGAAACCTTCCGTGTCGTCGGTCTCAAGGATTCCTCGGGGGATATGACTTATGCGCGCCAAGCAGCGGCGATCTCGCCTGCCTTCGACGTGTTCCCCTCGACCGAAGCGGTGCTAATGCAAGCACGTGCCGGGGAATTCGCCGGCTGCATTTCGGCCACCGCCAATCTCAATGCCGATTTATGCGCGCGGGCCTGGCGGAGCGGCGATGGCGAGGCCCTCGACGCTGCGGTTCGCATCCGCAAACTGTTCGATGGCAAGCCGCTGGTGCCGGGCGTCAAGGCGCTCATCGCCCATATCCACGGCGATGCGGCCTGGACACGGGTCAAGCCCCCGCTGCGCCCGTTTTCCGCAAGCGAGGAGGCGATGGTGGCAGCGGCCTATGACGCGTTGCGGGGCGTCCCCTCAAGCCCGCCCAGGCGCGCCGCCGCTGCCCAGGTCAGATGAACAGGTTTTTCCCTGCCAATCCAACGGCAACTGAGCCGCCGAACAAGGTGATTTATGGTTTTGCGCTCGATTCTGACTGCCGTTGACGCTCGGCGAGGTGGCGAATATAAGCGCCGTATTGGCGGCGAGATGCTCGCCGCCGCTTGCTTTTGTGGATGCCGAGCCGCAAGAGGATGCGCGGGACGCGCGGCCGCCCGCCAACGAGCGTAGCCATGCCCAATACCTCTTCTGCCCGCAAGGCAGTCCGTCAGATCGCGCGACGCACGGAGATCAACAGGTCGCGCCAGTCGCAGATGCGCAGCATCGTGCGCAAGGTCGAGGAAGCGATCGCGGGAGGCGATCGCAGCACGGCGCTTGCGGCGCTGAAAGAAGCAGAGCCAGTGATCATGCGCGCGGCGCAGAAAGGCGTCGTGCATTCCAATGCTGCAAGCCGCAAGGTGTCCCGTTTGGCTCACAAGGTCGCCAAGCTCGCTACCTAGTCCGCTCCGACGTGGCTTCTTGCTACCTGCCACATCGACGATTGCGGCGAACAGCGCAGCATGTTCGTCACGCGCGATGAGATCGTCATCCGGCAGCCGGACGACTGTTGGCATCTCATGCCTTGTTCAAAAAGTGTCACACAAAATTACGATAATCGAGGAACCGGTCATTGCGCCGATGACACTCGCGTTTGCGGCGGGGGCTACCCTTCGTTTCCGCACACGGAAATAACTGTGTGCAGAATGGTTTAAAGGGAAAGCGCACGCGAGGACTTTGATTTCTGTCATTTTCGAACACAGGAACCTTGTCGTTTGAAATGAAAATCGCCGTCTTATATTTGCTTCGATGCGCAGACGTGGGCGCTTCGAATAGCCAAGTGAATTCAAAATATTATGGCGTGCTGAGCGACGTGAGTCGCAATGACTGACCGCGCAGCAACGTCATGTTGCGCGCAACGCATGCGAGCGCGGGCATTGCAGGGGGGCGGCGCCATGCTATTTTCACTTCGCCGCTGGGCCACTGGCAGCTCTCAGTAAAAGGTCGCGTTTAAGCTCATCGAGGATGAGAACGGGTGAGTCATGCCTCATTGTTCTGAGCCGGGAGCCCCGAGTGCTCGGTGAGTGTGGAGATTAAGTGCGCGCTTGATGACGTCGAGTTTTGCTCGTTACCAGAAAAAACAAGCGTAGTTCGAAACCGCCAACCCGTGCATAGCCCTCACGAGAATGGGCAATGAAAAAGGGGGGTAAGATGGCGACAGAGAGGGTAAATATGGCTCGCGGCATGGACCGCCAGCCGGACCGCTGTTTGCTTCATTTCATCATCGCCGCTCGTGGCCCTACCCCACCGCCAGACTGAGCATCCGACTCGGCGGCGCCGACTTTGTCCCCCCGCAGCTCCCTTCCCGGCCTGCTGGCCGCATAACTTCCTCTCTCACGTTTCGCCTATAAATATCGCGTTTCGCCCGCGTTCCCATCGGTTTGTGCCATCAAAACGAGATAGGCAATGACGAGCATGGATCTGGACCGCTGGACGCGCGTGAAGGACCGTCTTCGCGCCGAGGTCGGTGACGACGTCTACGCGAGCTGGTTCGCGCGCATGGAGCTCGACGGCAGCGAAGGAGAGACCGTCAAGCTGTCCGTGCCCACGCGTTTTCTCAAGAGCTGGATCCAATCCCACTATGCGGAGCGAGTGCTGGCCTGCTGGCAGGCCGAACAGCCGAACTTTTCGCGGGTCGAGCTCACGGTCCGCTCCGCGGTCATCCGCACGCTGGCGCCAAAAATCAAGCAGGCAGAGGCTGCAACCCCTCAACGCGACAGCCGCGAGATCAAGCTCAATGGCGTCGACCTGCGCCATACGGTTGGACCGATCTCGGCCGTGCACGAGGCGCTGGGCGGTTCGCCGCTCGATCCGCGCCTCACGTTCGAAACATTCGTGATCGGGCGCAGCAATACGCTGGCCCATGCGGCCGCCAAGCAAGTCGCACAAGCGAGGCGAGGCGATGTCGTCATGTTCAACCCGCTCTATATTCATGCGGGCGTGGGGCTCGGGAAGACTCACCTGTTACAATCGTTGGCATGGGCGGGCAACGCCACCGCCGAGCGCAAGGTGCTTTATCTCACCGCCGAGAAGTTCATGTACGGCTTTGTCGCGGCGTTGCGGGCGCAGAATGCGCTGGCATTCAAGGAGGCGCTGCGCACCATCGACGTCCTGGTGATCGACGACCTGCAATTTCTTCAGGGAAGGTCGACCCAGGCCGAGTTCTGTCACACGCTTAACGCCCTCATTGACGCCGGGCGTCAGGTGGTGATCGCGGCCGATCGGCCTCCTTCGGACCTCGAAAGCCTAGACGAGCGTGTACGATCACGGCTGGCCGGCGGCCTCGTTGTCGAGATGGGATCTCTCGGTGAGGAGCTACGGCTCGAAATCCTCAAGTGCCGGGCGGCGGCAGCCAGGCAGCATCATCCCGGATTCGATGTTCCGCTTCCGGTCCTGGAGTTCATCGCAAAAGCTGTGACGCACAATGGCCGCGATCTCGAAGGCGCGCTCAACCGGCTTTTGGCTCACAGCAAGCTGACCGGCCAACCAGTCACGCTCGAAATGGCCGAACGCGAAGTACGCGACCTGATCCGTCCGCAGGAACCTAAGCGGGTCAAAATCGAAGACATTCAGCGGATAGTGGCGCGGCAGTACAATGTCAGCCGCGCGGACCTTCTGTCGTCGCGGCGCACGGCCAATGTGGTGCGCCCACGGCAGGTGGCGATGTATCTCGCGAAGACGTTGACGTTGCGGTCGCTCCCGGAGATCGGTCGACGTTTCGGCGGTCGCGATCATACCACGGTGCTACACGCCGTACGAAAGATAGAGAATCTCGTGGGCACAGACTCCGCGCTTGCTGAAGAGATCGAGCTGCTGAAACGCCAATTGCAGGAGTAGGTCCCCGCGTCTATGTCGCCGGGCGCCGCGAAGCCGAAACAAACTTGGGCCTTGGGCGACGTACGCCAACCGCGGTCGATCTCGGCAGTCGTGGGGGGCCCGCCCCGAGGGGAACTGCTTCCAAATGCATTGGGTAAGTGCGGGCCCGACCGCCGGCGCCCTTGCGAAAAACGCGCGCACGCGTCAACTTCGTTACCCCTTTCGAGGACCCCCACGCGGGCAGGCGGATGGAAACAATGAAAGTCACCGTCGAACGCGCAGCGCTGTTGAGGTCGCTCGGCCATGTCCACCGTGTGGTCGAGCGGCGCAACACGATTCCAATTCTCGCCAACGTGCTGATCAAGGCGGAGAAATCCAAGCTCGCCTTCAAAGCCACCGATCTTGATGTCGAAATGACGGAGACGATCTCCGCCGAGGTGGGCCCCGGCGGCGCGACCACGGTCCCCGCGCACATGTTCTATGAAATCGTCCGTAAGCTCCCGGAGGGCACCCAGATCGTGATCGAAGCCTCCGGCGATCGCGCCGTGCTGACGATCCGCGCCGGTCGTTCCCGCTTCACTTTGCAGACGCTGCCGGAGAGTGATTTTCCCGACCTTGCCGCGGGCGACATGACGCACACGTTCAAGGTAGCGGCCGCGGATCTCAAACGCCTCATCGACAAGACGCAATTCGCGATCTCGACCGAGGAGACGCGCTATTATCTCAATGGAATTTACCTGCACACCGCCGGCACGGCCAAATCGCCTACGCTGCGCGGGGTGGCGACCGACGGGCATCGCTTGGCGCAGTTCGAAATGCCGGTGCCCGCCGGCGCCAGCGGTATGCCCGGCATCATAGTCCCTCGCAAGACCGTCGCCGAGGTGCAGCGTCTGATCGAGGACAACGAGACCGAGATCACCGTGGAACTGTCTCAGGGCAAGATCCGTTTCAGGCTCGGCGAGACGGTGCTCACCTCCAAGCTCATCGATGGTACGTTTCCAGACTACGTGCGCGTCATTCCTGTCGGCAATGACAAGAAACTCACGGTCGACAAAAAGGCGTTCGAACAGGCGGTGGACCGTGTCTCCACCGTCTCGAGTGAGCGCGGCCGCGCGGTCAAGCTATCGTTGACCAATGGGAAACTGATGCTGTCGGTGACCAACCCGGATTCCGGCAGCGCGACCGAAGAGATCGAAGTGGAATACGGGTCTGAGCCGCTGGATATTGGCTTTAATTCCCGTTATCTGCT
>Ga0126381_100004005_pt1 | contig 15994 bp, 13 predicted proteins | sample PanSoiMetPlot_28_FD_96465 | JGI IMG/M metagenome (GOLD analysis project Ga0126381, IMG submission 96465) | Tropical forest soil microbial communities from Panama - MetaG Plot_28 | ecosystem: Environmental > Terrestrial > Soil > Tropical forest > Bulk soil | place: Panama | collected 2016-02-17 | reverse complement strand
CTGCGCCACGGGAGCTGGTCGGCGATGGGATGGAAACGACCTGCATCATGGCGACGGATCCTTCTGGTTGCGCTTGTCGCTGCAATCTTACGGATCTTGCTCGGACAATTCCTAATCGAACCGCTGACCGGCTTTTTTTGGCCGAAGCCGATCGCGCCGCCACTGGCAAACGAGATCACCGGGAACATCAAAGTCGCATTCGTTGCTTTGTTGCTGGTGTGGACGTTTGTAGCTTTTGGCGAAGAAATCGCGTACCGCGGATATCTCCTGACGCGTGCAGCTGATGTTGGAATGCGATCGGCAGTGGCCTATTGGATCGCAATTGCGCTCGTTTCAGTCCTGTTTGGGTACGGGCATTATTACAAAGGCGCAGCTGGTGTAATCGACTCCGGCATCGCAGGACTGATTTTGGGAACCGCTTACATGGTCGCCGGTCGCAATCTTTGGGCCAGTATTTTGGCTCACGGATTCATTGACACGTTCCGAGTTATCGACGCCTTTTTCGGATGGTCGAACTAGTTGGATCAGTCAACTTGGGTACCATCCGCGCAGCTCACGAACGGATTCGCCCATATATTCATCGTACACCTGTCCTGACAAATTCCTGGCTGAATGACGCGTGCAGGGCGTCTCTTTTTTTTAAGTGCGAAAATTTTCAGAAGGTGGGTGCCTTTAAGGCCCGAGGTGCGTCGAATGCCGTCTTCGCGCTAGATGATGAAACTGCGCGCTGCGGTGTGGCGACACATTCTTCCGGTAACCACGGCGCCGCCGTGGCGCGTGCCGCGAAACTGCGCGGAATCCCCGCATATATCGTGATGCCCGCAAATTCCGCGAAAGTGAAGATCCGCGCAGTGGAGAGTTATGGTGCTCAGGTTGTGTTTTGCGAACCAACCGAGGAGTCCCGCGAGATCAAATGTGCGGAGATGATCAATCAAACCGGCGCGACGTTGATTCACTCATTCGAAAATGAGCATGTCGTAGCAGGACAGGGGACAGCGGCAATGGAACTACTGGAAGATATTGCTGAGCTTGACGTGATCATGTGTCCCGTGGGCGGTGGCGGTCTGTTGTCGGGCACGGCGATCGCTGCGAAATCGATGCGGCCGCAGATAAAAGTGATCGCCGTGGAACCGGAGAATGCGGACGATGCGGCACAATCGTTTCGTGCAGGCCGCCGGATTGTGACGGAGAAAAAGTTGACTATCGCCGATGGTCTGCGCACAAATATCGGCGAGCCAAACTTTGCGATCGTTCAGCGGTACGTGGACGACATTGTAACCGTCAGCGAGGAAGCCATCGTCTTGGCGATGCGCACGATTTGGGAGACGATGAAGATCGTCATTGAACCGTCGGCGGCGGTGCCGTATGCGGCGATTCAGGGAGCGAAGATTGACCTTGGTACCAAAAGCGTTGGTATGATTCTCACCGGCGGCAACGTCGACCTGGATGCGCTGCCTTGGTGGTAGGTAGGACGCACTGCAATGTCCCACAGGTGCAGGCCGCCGTTCCCAACAGATTTTTGGTTATCAGGGAACCATTCGCCGAGCCAGAAGCGAAACAATTATTCGCAAGGAGTTTAATCACTATGAAAGGCTTAAGCATAATCATAACGGCGTTTATTCTGGTATTCGGCACGATTGGTTCGCGCGCAGCCACAGTTGATCGAGTTTCGACGGCGACCGGAGTTTCCGTCGCGACATTGCAGGCGGAAAGAGCATCAACGGGTCTTGGCTGGGGCAGTCTGGAGAAAGCCCATCTATTGGCGAACGCTTCAGGCCAGAGTTTCAACAACGTTGTTACGATGCATCAGTCCGGGCAGGGCTGGGGCAGAATCGCGCGCAATAACGGGCTAAACCTCGGCAAGCTCGTGAGCAACGCCAACCGCTCGAGTAACGCAACGATGCATGCAAAGAACACAAAAACAATGCACGCCATGAACGGGATGCACGCTGGCAAAGGCCACGGCGCTAAAACGAGCATGACAGGAGGGTTCAACGGGTCGCACGGGATGCATTCAATGGGCCACATGAGCGCATCTCATGGCATGGGCTCAATGGGCCACGGTGGCCGCGGTCGGTAAGGGCCGGAAGCTGCAGTTTTCCAGTCCTCAGCGAATAACGAAAAGCCGACGCAAAACGAGCCGATCCGCTGAAGTTCAGCCTACGCTACAAAACTAGAGTTCGGTCGAGGCCCAGAATTTCGCGAAAGCCCGAGGCCAACTTCGGTCGGTAACACTCTCGCGGGCGGAAGCTGCCATGCGCTCGCGCAGCGCTCGATCGATCACGAGCGCTCGAATCGCGCTTATGAAGTCTTCGACGTCATGCGACCTTGTGATCAAACCGTTTGCCTTATCCACCACTAATTCCTTCGGGCCACCAGAATCGGAGACGACTACCGGTAATCCGGATGCCTGTGCTTCGAGGATAACGTTCCCGAACGTGTCGGTGGTGCTAGGAAAAACAAAAATATCGGCCGACGCATAGGCAGTAGCCAATTCTGTGCCCCTGAGATAACCGGTGAAAAACGCCTCGGGCAAAGATTTCGCAAGCGCATCGGAATACGGGCCATGACCGACGACAAAAAGTTGAACGGGTAGTCGCTCTTTGCGCAGACGTCGATAAGCGTCAGCCAAAAGGTCGAGATCTTTTTCTCGTGAAATGCGGCCGACAAAGAGCAAGCGAACCTCGCCATTCGAAGCACCAAATTTTTCGAAGAACGTAGAGTCGCGTCGAGCCGGGTGGAATAGTTCGGTGTCGAGTCCGCGCGGCAGTATTTTCAATTTGTCCGGTTCGAATCCGCGTTTGATCCAGCTTTGCTTGTACTCTTCGGAATTAACGAAAACGGTGTCGAGTTGGCCGTAAAACCAATGCATATAACCCCATGCGACGCTTTCAAGAAAACTGTCCTCGGTCAGGATCCGGATGTATTGCGGGAAATCAGTGTGATAAATGCCGCTGGTTTGGAGATTGAGCATCTTTGCTGCGAGCAGCGCGGTTAACCCGACTGGACCGGGCGTGCTGATGATGATTTCCGAAAACTGTTCCCGCTGCACATAATCCAGTATCTGCAGAATTGGCGGGAAACTCAGTTTTTGCAGTTCGTATTCCGGCAACTCGAATTCACCGATCGGCGGAAAGTTTTTAATCGGAATATCGGAAAGTTGAAGGTCGCTTCGTGAAGCCACAACGATCAATTCCTTTCCGGCAGAGGCTCCGGCGGCAGTCATTTTGCGGATCGTCGTCGTAACGCCGTTGACATCTTCCAGTGTGTCGGTAAACCAGGCGCGCTTGCGATTTTGTAAGGCGACCGGAACTTCGCCTGTCAATTCCTCGAAGATATTCCGCAGCCACTTGCGCGAGGGCGCCTGGCTGTGGAAGCCATAAATGTATGGCGTCAGGATAACGAGAATCGGTGCAATGGCGCTGAGAGCCTGAATGCTCTCGACCATATTTCCGCTACTGAGTTGCTGGACGAATTTGTTGAAGAACCGAAACGCCAGTTGCTCGGCGACCATGTTCGCCATAAGAAATGTGCGCCGCTCCGGTTCGCTCACCTTATCCAGTTGCGCGGCCAGTTTTGCCTTCACCTCTGGTCGCGCGAAATAACCGGAAAGCTCTTTCCAGAGCGAGACGTTTGCTGGTTTGGCAAAGTCAAAAATTTTGCCGGACAAAACACCTTGCACGATGAACTCCGTTTTCTCCTTGAGCGTGAACTCGGTCGGGTCACGGCCTTCCATGAAACGCGAGAACATTTTCTCCAGCAGCGCTCCACCGGGGCCGAGTTTTTCGTGAAAGCGGTCCTGGATAAAACAGGCCACAGTGTTGTAAAAGCCATGCGATAGAATCAGAGGCGTTCCGCCCTGGCCGCATGCTGTGCAATTGCCGTTCCGAACGAACTTCAGAAATTGTTCGGCAGAGTTCGCACGCGACGTTTCTGTAAAAGCGGAGGCCATAAACTGCCCTCCGTGATCGTCTGAGCCGCCTACCAGGATTTTTCGCCACGGCTCCGCGTGCGTCGGCGCCAAACGATGACGGTCTGCAAGCAGGTCGATTTTCTCCGGCGTTAATTGCTTGAAGAGAGCTTGTGCTAGATCGCTCAACAGCGCGTCCCGCAAACCGTTGATGCCCTCAAAATGTTTGAACAGAAGGATCAACTGTTCGAGATGAGTTGCCTCGAGTTTGCCGTTCACGCTGTATAGCGGATGCGCCACAGCATGCGTGATCCGCGCGCCCTGAAGATACCGCTGCAGATCGAAAACGTTTTCGCGAACGTTTTCGATATCGCGATGTTGCTGTTCGGAAATCCCCCAAACCAAAATATGCAGCTTGCAACCGTCGCTCGGAAAATAAGTGGTTACCTGTTCGCTGACGAACGCTCGAGGCAAATGTGCAATTTCGAGGCACCCAGTGATCGAATCGTGATCTGTAATGGTGACGTAATCCATTCCGCGCTCGCGCAGCTGTTCATACAACCGCGTCGGATCGGAATAGCTGTCGGGAAAATCGAATCGGCGAAAAAGCCATTCTTCCGAGCGCGCACTATGGCGCGAGTGGACGTGTAAATCGCACTTGCTCACCTTACGTTCCTCGCTTTAACCGTTGCTCCGCGATCCAATCCTGATACGTCATGGCGGTTCGCGCACCTTTTGTTGCTGCTATGAACCCAAGTATTTGTTTCCAAATAGCCGGCTGGCAATAATCGGGTGGATGAATGCTTATTCGCAAAAGAGGTTTGGCCCTCATCAAACGGAATAGTGCCGCGTTCCAATTACGACTGATCGCGCGCCTCCAATTATTGTGAACGCTGTACACGAGCGTTCTGGCTGGGAACGTGGATTCCGAGCGAAGATCGCATACCGTGCGCAGACGGGTTGTATATTCCAATTCCGCGTCGCGAACGGCTTGCTCTGCTTCGTTTCCCAGTAACCACGCGGGCGCGATGAAACCTCGTGGCTTGAGTCCGAGTGCACGGAAGTCGTCTCGTGCCGTGGTAATGCGCCGCAAAGCTTCTTCATAGCTCAGATCGTAAAACTCGCCTTCGTGTTGGGTATAAAATCTGGTCATGAATTTATCGCGCAGAGTTTCTTTAGTGTGAGGCGGGCGTTCATGAAAATACCCGTGGATCACAATTTCGTGACCGTCGGCTTCCAATGCCCGAAGCCATGCCACGAATTCGCGGTGTTTAGCGAGAGCGCCGGCGTGGTGATAATCTGGCACCACAAGAACTGAGCAAACGCGCACACCATGCGCGTTCAATTCAGAGATGATTGTGCTTGTGATTTGCTGAGTGCAAGGAGCGACGTCGTGCAGCGACACCACGATGGAATCCGCAGCAGCATCGGCGGTCGCAACCATGGGAAGGAATTCTGTTGCCGCAATCGTATCCATCTCTCAAATTTTCTGTCTTCTGGCACCTTTGAACAAGGCAAAAGGCAAACGACCCTGTTCTCGTGCGACTTGGCGATGTAGCGTCCGGTTCACGAAACACGTCGCCGAGTACTAATCGTGTGCCACTGTTATTCGGGTTCCGAATATTTCACCACTTGCTATCGCGATTCTTTTGGTCGAATCCGCCCGAGCAATGAGATCTAACTGCCGGCCATATTTGCGATTTCCCGAAACTCCGGTTCGGCCAGAGGCATAACGGAGAGGCGCGATTGACGAACTAGCAAGATTCCTTTCAATCTCGAATTGGCTTTAATTTCGCGAAGGGTAACCGGCCGCGCCAGTGGTTTAACAGGGGCAAGATCGACAGTCGACCAGTCGCCTTCTTTTGCGGTCGCGTCGGGATACGCAGCTCGAATTACTTTAGCGATTCCGACGACAGCCTTTTCATCGCCGCTGTGGTAGAAGAAAACTTCATCGCCAGGGCACATTTTGCGAAGGTTATTTCGCGCAGTGAAATTGCGTACACCGGTCCAACTCGTCTTGCCCTCAGCAACAAAATCAGACCATGAATAGGAAGACGGTTCCTGTTTCACCAGCCAAAAATTTTTCATTGACCGAAACGTAATCCGAAAAAGGCCGAGCGGAAATCCTCGCGGGTTGCTGCAGTGTGCGCCGCCCTCAGCGCATCCTTTTTAGCGGAACAATTCCTGCAGTCCGCTGAAACGGCGAAAGGCTACAGTTAGCGGTTCGACTTTTTAACTGCCTTGTTTCACAATCGGCAAATGCCGCGACTTCCGTTCATCACATTTGAGGGGTCAGAAGGAAGCGGAAAATCTACGCAAGCCGACAGACTCGCGGCGCGTTTTCAGGGATGTGGCGTTCCTTATATCCTGACGCGCGAACCTGGCGGCACGCCGATTGGCGAAAGTATTCGCGACCTTTTGCAATTTGCTCCACATAACTCGAACATGACGCCCGAAACCGAGCTGTTTCTGTTTGAGGCTAGTCGCAGCCAGCTCATGCGCGAGGTAATTGAGCCTGCGCTCAAACGTGGTATGTGCGTGATTGCCGATCGGTTCATGGACTCTACCACTGTTTATCAAGGAGCGGCACGCAAACTGGATCGCAACATGATCGAGCGCTTGAATGCGTTTGCCGTCGGCGATTGCGTCCCGGACATCACGTTTGTGCTCGATGTCGATGCTGCGACTGCCGAATCGCGAATGCAGCATCAGCCGCGCAAAGCCGATCGGATGGAACAACAGCCGGCTGAATTTTATGAGCGCGTCCGCGGAGGATATCGCGAGCTCGCGGGGAACGAGCCAGACCGCGTGGTCTTAGTCAATGGTTCGCGCGATCCAGACGAGATTGAAAGAGAGATCTGGGATAGATTGTGCTCGCACTTTCCTGGGCTGGCAAAGACATCGAACGATTGAAATGGCTTTCTCGGGTACGACTGCCCTCGAATTGTTGCGGCGGGCAAATGAGCAGAACCGGCTTGGGCATGCATATCTGATCACAGGAGCTCCGGGCAGCGGGAAGGAAGTGCTCGCAGCGGAGCTGGCCAGCCTGGTTAATGGCACTGCAACCAAAGATGTTTTCTCCGCCAAAGCGCGCGAGATTTTCATTGCCCGTCCTGAATCAAAATCGCGGCGTATTGTCACTGCGCAGATCCGTGCACTGGAGCACGCGTTGCAGATGCGAGCGCCGGATGGGCGGCGCAAAGTAGCGATCATTCCCGACGCCGATCGGCTTCAAACCGAGGCGGCAAACGCATTTCTCAAAACACTTGAAGAACCGCCAAAAGATTCGCTGTTGCTTCTGCTAAGCAGCCTGCCTGAGGCTCTTCCCGAAACGATTCTTTCGCGTTGCATCGCCATTCCACTTGCATCGAACGGCGAAGCGCACAGCAAGAAGGAGGAAGAGAAACTCGTAAAATTGCTGCAACAGGCATCTCGCCAAACGACGTGGACTATTCAATTTGCCTATCGGCTCGCTCAGGAATTTCAACAACTGCTCCGGGGAATACGTGAAGAAGTGAAACGCGAAACTGATGACGCCTTAAAACGAGAGCAAACACGTTACAAGGATGCAACCGACGGCGCCTGGCTGGAGGAACGAGAGGAATATTACAAGGCGCTGACCGAGAGTCTTTACTTGCAACGGCGGGCCGCACTGGTCGAAACGCTGTTTGCCTGGTGGACCGACACTCTTCGCGCGAGCAACGACGTGGAGCAACGCGACATCCCAGTTGCAAAACCGGAAACGGCTGTGCTCGCGCGTCGCTTCAATACTGCCGAAATCTTACGCCGGATGCGTTCACTCGAAGAATTGCGCGATAATCTCGGCCGAAACATTCATGAAAGCCTTACAATTGAAGTGGCCTTTCTAGCAATCTTCATTGTGTAGCTTGCGTGCGTTTGCGAGGTTTTCTGCAACGGCTTCCAAGCGTGGGGTTCAGCGGAGCTTAGGTTGACAAAATCGTGTCTGCTCTTATCCAGTATCCCCGTATGCGACATGTTTACCGTTTCATTTTGCTGTGCGCCGGCTCTTCGCTGCTGCTGCTTACCGGTTGTGCCACAGGAGGCCATGTAGTCAGCGCTGGCGGCCCGTACCACGTGACTGCGTATAAGCCAAACAACCCGTCTAATGTACGTGTTCTGGTTTCGCTATCGCGGGAAAACGTTTACGTAATGGAAGGGGACCGTTGTCTTATGGCTGCGGCCATTTCGGTTGGCATGGCCTCGAAGCCGACACCGAAGGGAAATTTTCACATTTACGCGAAACAAGAGCATAAGCGTTCCGGGTCATACGGATTTAGCGTACAGGGTAGTCAAATAGTTCCGTCCACGGGTGGTGGACCGGGCCGCTACGTCGGATACCCGATGGGATATTGGTGTGAGTTCGCTCCGGCGTACGGTTTTCATCAAGGCTTTGTGCATCCGGTGCCGCGGACCCACGGCTGCATTCGATTGAAGGGTGAGGCTGCCGCGAAGTTTTACGCGCTGGTGCGGATTGGGACTCCCGTCAATATCGCCGAGTCGCAACCCGAGGATAGCACGGTTGGGCCGAAAGTGCAGCGGGTCGATGATTCTAGAACGCCTGACCCTCCAGCCTCTGTGATGATCTCGGACGCAGCTTTTGAGAAACCCAGCGGGCCTCTCCTGCAATAGCGGGATTAACTTGGATTGCGGCCACCGGCGTAGCGTGGCATGTTAGGCAGCGAGGATGCTAAGCTAGTCATGCCGAGCGAAGTCGCGACATCCCGTTGCGTAATGGTACGTTAATTTCGCCAGATTCCTCGGCTAGGCTGTGCCTCGCAGGGAATGACAACGATTAGAACATGAGCACGAACTTGATATCCAGCGGCACAACTGCCCGCCAGAAGGTGAACTTGCGCACGCCCGACGTTATGGCGGCTGTGCAGCAACAGGTCGAGTCGCACTACCGCAGCGATATTATCGAAAAGGTGCGCCGGGCGGGCGGAACGATTTCCGTAGGAGATACGACAGTGCGCCTGGCGAAGCAGTTTGGTTTTTGCTACGGCGTGGAACGCGCGATCGATCTGGCGTACGCGGCGCGTAAGGTTTTCAAAGATCGCCGCTTGTTTATTGTGGGAGAAATTATCCATAATCCGGAGGTCAATCATCAGATTGCCTCGTTAGGCATCAAGAATCTGACCGGCAAAAATAAGGAGGCGGACATTTCCGATCTTGACCCCAACGATGTCGTCATCGTGCCGGCGTTTGGAACCGAATTGTCGATTCAGCAACAGATCAAGGATCGCGGCTGCCAAATTGTCGACACTACTTGCGGCGACGTGATGAGTGTTTGGAAGCGAGTGCGTAAATATGCAAGTGAATCGGTGACCTCGATCATTCACGGCAAGGCGGAGCACGAGGAGACGAAGGCTACCAGTTCGCGCGCGCTTGGTGATGGCAGCGGACATTACGTTGTGGTCCTGACTCTGGCGGACACGGATTACGTTTGCGATTACATCCGGCACGGCGGCGAGAAACAGGCGTTCCTCGAGAAATTTAAAGGCGCGCACTCGCCTGGATTTGATCCCGACGTGCACCTCGAAACTGTGGGCGTTGCGAATCAAACAACAATGTTGCGCGGCGAGACTGAGGAAGTGCAACGCCGAATTCGGCAGGCAGTGATCGATCGCGACGGCGCCGAGCTTGCGCAGAAGAATTTCCGTTTCTTCGACACGATTTGCGGCGCCACGCAGGAGCGACAGGATGCACTGCGCGAATTGCTGAATGTTCGCATGGATTTGATGCTCGTCGTCGGCGGCTACAATAGCTCGAATACATCACACCTGGCCGAGATGGGTGAAGAGAAGTTGCCCACATATTTTGTGCTGAATGCTTCGCGCCTCGTTTCCGCCACGGAGATTAAGCATTACAACCTGCACGAGAAACGCGAAGTCGTTTCGCACTTTTGGCTGCCTAACGGGCCCGCTGTGATCGGTATTACTGCCGGCGCATCTTGTCCGAACAACTTGATCGAAGAAACGCTGATTCGGCTTTTTGAATTACGCGGCATTTCGCGCCGGGATCTCGAGTTGGCTGCGTAGAATCTGGTCTGATTTTCAGTAACACCGCGGCTTAAGTGTAATCGTCCGCCTGGGTGGGAAACCGTTTAAACGGTTTCGTCTTTCACGATCCCTGCACACACCTCACAGAAGTGAGGTGTTAATGAGAGAGTCCCTATGCGATAGCCGATCTTTACGCACGCAAAATCGTGGCGCGGCGCGAACTCAATTTGGAAATGGCACGAGCGATCTGGAAAGGCAACATCAGCTTTGGACTGGTCAATATCCCGATCGCGCTCTATGCAGCTACGCGACGGGAGGAACTGAAGTTTCGTCTTCTGCGCAGGAGCGATCTAAGCCCGGTTAATTACAAGCGCGTTGCTGAAAAAGACGGCAGAGAGGTTCCTTGGGACCAGATCGTCAAGGGTTACGAGTACGAGAAGGGCAAATACGTCGTGTTACGGGACGAAGATTTTCAGCGAGTTGATCTAGAAGCCACTCAGACTGTCGACATCCAGGACTTTGTCGATCTGGAAGAGATTGATCCGATGTTTTTCTACAAACCCTACTATCTGGAGCCGCAGAAAGGCGGCGATAAAGCCTATGCGCTCCTGCGGGACGCCTTAAAAGATACCAATAAGGTAGGCGTTGCTAAGGTGGTCATCAAAACCCGGCAATACCTGGCGGGTGTCAAACCGGAAGACGGAGGGCTTATTCTCGAATTGATGCATTTCGCCGATGAACTGGCAGACCCGGAGAAACTTCATGTCCCCAAGAAACTCGAAGTGGGCAAAAGGGAAATGAACATGGCCAAATCACTTATCGGCAGCATGACGTCGAAATGGCAGCCTGAAAAATACAAGGACGATTATCGCGAGGCACTCATGGAGGTGATCGAAGAAAAAGTCGAAGCCGGCGGAAAGGAAATTGAAGAAAAGCCACGGAAAGCGCCGAAGCCGACCAAGGTGATCGATCTTGTCTCAGTCCTGCAGAAGAGCCTCGAACAATCGGGTGCGAAGCGAAAGACGCCACATCGCACTCGGACCAAAAAGAGGCACCACGCCAAGGCGGCGTAATTATCAGCATCGAGCAGGCTTGAGTTCTCGTGCTTGAATCACGAGTGCGCAGTCGCGGATTCCATCCGCGGCCGTTGAAGGTGAAACGTTTCCCTTAATGTTCCGAATTTTGATCCAAGGGGACGCTGCCGCGTTAGGAGCATCGATTCAGTAGTAAACAGATCATGGTTTTTGCGCGGCCGAACTCAAGGCTGCGAATGAGCAATGAAGGAACGGAGTCAAATGGCAAACACTCCCGTCGATAGGGAGCTAATTCGATCACGACGTCTGTAGCCCGCACAGCGCAATCCAACCAAAATGTGCTATCGGCGCACACGTCCCAATTCAATCCACTGTTTCAAGAACGACTCGCGGAACTGCAATCCATTCTGAGTCACAAGGGTGGCGCTTGGGAAGCGACCAGACAGACGAGGAGAATCCTCTATCAAATGCTGTCGCAACAAGCCGAGCTTACCAGTTACATTCACAATTTCCGGTTTGTCGGAATTGTCTGTCTCGTTTGTGCGCGATTAGTGTTTTTGTTTAAGAAAGTTAGTGACTCAAACGCCAAAGTTGCTGCGCATTAGTGTCGGGTTGCAGACAGGATTATTTCCGTGACGTGAGACTTGACACCAACACGAGAAATAATCGAGCCTCAACGGCTATGAACGCTCTTAATCGATTTACGGATCCGGTTTATTGTGTGATGAGATTAATCGCCGGCCTGTTGCTCGCCCAACACGGCGGACAATTGATTCTGGGAATGTTTGGCGGAATGCCTGGCTCCGATCAAATGATCATGCAAGTCGGTGGTTGGATTCAACTCATCGGCGGTTTTATGATCGCCTTCGGTCTCTTTACGCGTCTTGCGGCGTTTATCTGCAGCGGCATGTTTGCGTATGCCTATTTCACAATGCACGTCGCGGCCGCTACGACTCCGATGGCCAAGTTTTTCCCAATCTCAAGTGCCGGGAAAGAATTTTCCAATCATGGCGAACTGGCGGTGTTTTATTGCTGGGTTTTCTTTTTTATGGTGTTTTACGGACCGGGGCGGTGGAGCATCGACGCTTTGATGGGCAGAAGGAAAGCCACGGCAGCAGCTCCCGTTCGTGGTTAGGTTCTCATTATCAACAAGGTCGCTTGCCCGTCTGTAGCTTGATGCAGAGGCTGGAGGATCAATTCTATGAAACGAAAATTCCCTCTCATTCGATTCTTAATCGGAGTTTCGATTCTTTTGCTTATGTGCGATGCCTCGTGTGCCGAAGAAATCAAGGATTTCGGTCGCGACCGCCTGAACAGTTCGCCTCGGCATGGGGAGTGGATTGATATCAAGTCTGGCCAGCGCACAGTTAAAGCCTTCGTTGTTTATCCCGAGCGCAAAGACAAAGCGCCCGCTGTGCTCGTAGTCACCGAAATTTTTGGCCTAACGGATTGGGTCCGTAGCCTCTGCGATGAGCTTGCCGAAAACGGGGTGATCGCGATCGCACCCGATTTGCACGGCAAAAAATTCGAGGATATGGACGCTGCTCGTAAAGCGACGTCTGAGTTGCCAAAGGAGCAAGTAAAAGCTGATCTCGACGCAACGTCGGATTATGCACTGACGAAAATTCCATCGTGCAACGGCACGCTCGCGGTGTGCGGATTCTGCTGGGGTGGTGGCGTTACATTTGCGTATGCAAATGAAAATCCAAAACTGAAGGCTGCGTACTCCTTCTACGGAACGGCTCCAGATTCGGCCGACAAAGTGAAAGGCATCGCCTGTCCAGTCTACGGTTTTTATGCCGAGAACGATGAGCGTGTGGATGCGACCATTCCGAAGGCCGAAGAACTAATGAAAGCCGCGGGGAAAAAATATGAACCGGTGATTTACAAAGGAGCAGGCCACGGTTTCATGCGCTCCGGGGAACCGACCAATCCGCAGATGCGCGAAGGCGATCGGAAAGCACGCGACGAAGCGTGGGTACGCTGGAAGACACTGTTAAAACAACTTCCATAGAAGCTCTGTGGTTCCAGCAGCCGAGGAGTCGATTGATTACCACCAATAGATCTGCGCAATTTGCCCGTCGTTTCTTGTTGTGACGGAAAACCAGTACCAGTTGCCTCCAAGACTTATCTTGTAGCGCCGGATTTCGCCGTCTTTTTTCTCCTCGCGATCGGAGAAAACGAACGAGCCCAGCGCGCCGCGGTCGGCGAACCATTTCCAAAATGCCTTGCCGGTCGCAGTATTTAGAAAGACACGCATCGGTGACGTAAATGCTGCCGGGTCGTAATTGCCCTTTAACAAACCGGCGACGATTTCTTTGGATTTTGCCGTGGTGATCGGATTGGGATCAGGCTTTGCTTCCGGCCGTTTCAAAACTGGCAAACAGATGCCGGCAATATCGATAGCCAATTCATCCAGGATCATGTCGTTATGATTCGTGAGAATGACGATCGTTAATTTATCGTCAATGAATCGGTAAATGGCCGAGGAAAAGCCTGGGGTTCCGCCGCTGTGCTGGACCAAGCGATGGCCATGATAGCTGTCAACAAACCAGCCAAAGCCATAATTGAATGGCGCGTCTGCACCATCATTCGTTAGCGTCGCCGTCCACATTTTGTTGAGGCTGGCTTTTGTCAGCAATCTCTCGCTCGAAAGCGCGGCGTCCCATTTAACGATGTCTTCGACAGTGGAAAGAAGACCTCCCGCTGAGAACGCCATTGTTGGAAGGAGAATTGGCCGATTCTCGAAGTGATCGTTTTTCCATTCATATCCTGAGGCACGGCTTGGAACGAGTGATTGCGGATCGGTGTTGCGCGTGGCTGTCATGCCAAGCGGTTTAAACATACGTTCGTCTAGAAATTGCCAGTAAGATTTGCCGCTTGCCTTCTCGATAATTATTCCAAGCAAATAGTAACCGGTATTATCGTACGCCCAGGTGTCGCCTCGCCGAAACTCCAGCGGCAACTTGAAAAACATTTTGAGCAGCGCATCGCGGGCTGGACTCGTCTGAAAGGAAAGATCGGTCTTGAAAACATCCAGCCAGTGCGGAACAGCGACATGATTTTGAATGCCAGAGGTATGGCTGAGCAGATGCCGGATGGTAATGTCGTACCACGCTTCTGGCGCTTCGGGCAAATACTTCGTGATTGAGTCCTCCAGATGAATCTTGCCTTGCTCAATCAACATCATGATTGCAGCGGCGGTGAACTGTTTGGTATTCGAACCGATTTCGTAAACCGTCTCTTTTGTCGCCTGCGCTCTTAGCTCGAGATTCGCGAATCCGTACCCCTGCGCTTTAGTGATCCGGCCGTCGCGAACAATGGCGAGCGAAAGACCGGGAATATGCAACTGGCGCATTCGTGCCGAGACGTAATCGTCGATCTTGTCCGCTTCGGCGGAAATCGGGACGCAACACCCAACCAACAGCGTGACAACAACTGCGCGAGACCCGACTATCATCGGAGGTAAAACTATTTTGTCACGCCTTGCAACTCGTCCGCGAGCGCGCCCGCATCGTAAACCTTTCGAAGCGCCTCGATGATTGCGGCCGAATCGACTGACACCGCGCGCGCTTGCTTGTCGGTGAAAATACAATCAAGCACAAGCGATTGAATGTTGCCGTCGAAAATGATCCCGACAAATTCATTGTTCTTGTTCACAACCGGACTGCCGCTGTTGCCGCCGATGATGTCTGCGTCGGAAACAAAATTGAACGGCGTATTCGGATTCAGTTTTGATTTGCGATCGAGCCAGCGCTTCGGGATGTCGAACGGCGGTTGGTTCTTGTGCTCGGCGCCGCGCTGATACAGCCCTTCAGTTTTTGTGAGCGCGGAAATCTGTTTTCCGCCCTCTTGGTAACCGCGTACCGTTCCGTACGACAACCGAAGCGTGAACGTCGCGTCCGGATAGCTGTTCGTGCCCTGGGCGGCGAAGCGCGCTTTGGCAATCTCGGCATACGCCTGTTGCTTGATTTCATCCTGCGCTTCATAAACTTTTCGCGCATCGCGCGCCGGGCCGTCGATCATGCGCGCGAGCTCGATCATTGGATCTTTTGCCGCCAAAACTGCGGATGCGCCGCCGTTGTAGAGTTGTTTTCGGAACGCGATGTCTTTCAATTTGGTTCCGTTCACCAGTTCTGTCGCGCGATCGACGGGAGATTTCCCTGCGAGTACTTGCTTAACCAGCGGATCATCAGCGCCGAACCGCGTTGTCATGTCGGTGAGCGAGTCGGTCAACTTTACGATTTCAAGATCGTTATAGACTGGTTGCGATCCAAAGAGCTCGAGCTCGAGCGATTCTTTGTAGCTATCGCGAAATTCAGGAAAACGCTCGCCGTTCGGTTTTGTCATTTCGTCGCCGTGACGCAGGACCCGGCGCGCAAATTGAAACAGCGTGCTGTTGAACGCGCGCGGCGCTCGATAACCCGCTTCAGGCCGGCCGACGAATTGCTCGAAGTATTGATAAACTGGCAAGACTTTCGCGGTGGCCGCCTGGGCCTGCTTGATTTTGTTGAAGAGCGCAGCAGTGTCGCTCGCATCGGTAAGTTTCTTCTGCCGGTCTTCGATCGAGAGCCAGATGTCGGGATCAAGCAGTCCGGCGAGATAACCGTCGTAGCGCTTGCGATTGTTTTCGACGTTCCGGGTATTTTGTTCTGCGCGGCGTTTGTTTTCGAAACTGCGCGCAGACCAAGCATGAAGGTAGGTCTCGCGCCGGTAAAACAAATTGAGAAGATATGGGACTTCCTGGTCGCGCAACTCTGCAAGCTCACTTACCGCCAGCTGCCGATCCGTTCGGCCAGGATTTCCACTCACGAATGTCAGCTCGCCATCGGCCGGGCCTTTTGTGTTCCACTTCAGGTAATGCTCGATCTTCGCCGGTCGCCCGTTTTCGTAAGCGCGGAAGATGCAGATGTCCAGATCGTATCGCGGGTATTCGAAGTTGTCGGGATCGCCGCCGTAAAACGCGATCTGCTCTTCCGGCGCGAACACGAGCCGGACATCATCATAACGTTTGTAACGATAAAGCTGAT
>Ga0126381_100004004_pt1 | contig 15994 bp, 14 predicted proteins | sample PanSoiMetPlot_28_FD_96465 | JGI IMG/M metagenome (GOLD analysis project Ga0126381, IMG submission 96465) | Tropical forest soil microbial communities from Panama - MetaG Plot_28 | ecosystem: Environmental > Terrestrial > Soil > Tropical forest > Bulk soil | place: Panama | collected 2016-02-17 | reverse complement strand
CGGTAGACCGCGTGCGGCGCGGTTGTTCGAGACGTCCTAGCTCACTGACCTGGGAAAAATCCGCAGTGCGCCAGGCAGGATTCGAACCCGCGACCCGCTGCTTAGAAGGCAGCTGCTCTATCCGACTGAGCTACTGGCGCCCGTGACCATTGTGCATGCAAAAGATCACACGTTGGCTACGCGCGAGTCGCATTGTGCCGTGCCGCGCGTCGCTTTCCGTAGCGGATCGCTACCGATTTTCACTTTACCGAACGGTTCCCCCCAACTCCCCACTCCCACCGCTGTCCAGCGGCGCGGCCTGCAGAACACCCGCCCCCGACGCGGTGTTACGTCCTGCCCCACCACCATCCGCCGGATGGCCCCGTGGACACGGAGCCGACTTAGTGTTACTCTCAATATGAGATTAACTCAGGTTGAGAATGACAGGACGTAGCGCTCATGGATGAGACCGAGCGGCAGTTCCTCGCCAGCTACGACCCCCGGGCGTACGAGCCGGTCGCGGTGACCGTCGACGTGGTGGCGCTGACCATCCGCGGCGGCGAACTGGCGGTCCTCCTCGTCCGGCGCGGCCAGCCCCCGTACGCGGGAAGCTGGGCGCTGCCCGGCGGGTTCGTCCGGCCGCGGCAGGGGCCGGCCGGCGAGCCCGTCGCGGAAGACCTGCCGGAGACGGCGGCGCGCGAACTCGCGGAGGAGGCCGGTCCGCGGCTGCGCGCCAGCCACCTGGAACAGCTGGGCAGCTACGGAGCGCCCGACCGCGACCCGCGGATGCGCGTGGTGTCGGTGGCCTACCTCGCGTTCGCGCCGGGGCTGCCCGAGCCCGCCGCGGGCACCGACGCCGCGGACGCGCAGTGGGTGCCAGCCGCCGCCGCGATCTCGCGGGCCCTCGCCTTCGACCATGCGCGAATCCTGGCCGACGGGCTGGAGCGGGCCCGCGCCAAGCTGGAGTACACCCCGCTGGCCTCGGCTTTCGTGGCGGAGCCTTTCACGATCTCGGAGCTGCGCGAGGTCTACGAGACGGTCTGGGGCGAGCGGCTGCACGCCGGGAACTTCCACAGGAAGGTGCTGTCCGTGCCCGGCTTCGTCGAGTCCACCGGGGAGTACACGCAATCCGGCGGGGCACGCGGCGGACCGCGCGCCCGGCTGTACCAGCGGGGCGACGCGCGGCTGCTGCACCCGGCGCTGCTGCGGCCCGGCCAGGAAGACGCGGTGCGGTCATGACGACGATCGTCGGCGACGTCGCCAACCTGTACCGCGGTCCCGCCGGGATGCTCAAGCTCGCCAGAGACCCGGCGGACAACGACCTGATCGGCCGCGAGGCTGCGGCGCTCGGCTGGCTGGCGGGCCAGGGCGACCCCCGGTACCTGCCCTACGTCCCGGGCCTGCTCGGCACGTGCGGCTTCCGCGATCCGGACACCGGCGTGGTCAGGCGCGGCAACGCGCTAGGCGTGCTCGACGGCTTTGCCGATCTCGCGTTCGTCGCTGCCCGGTTCCCCGCCGGACTCGACCCGCGGGACGTGGCGTGGATCTGGCGGCGGCTGCTCGTCGCGCTCGGGTTCGCGCACCGGGCCGGGATCGTGCACGGCGCGGTGCTGCCGCCGCACCTGCTTATCCAGCCGACAGAGCACGGGCTTACCCTCGTCGACTGGTGCTACGCCACGGGCGGGCCGCGCCCTGGCGCGCTGCCCGCGGTCCCGGCGGGATACCGCGACTGGTACCCGCCCGAAGTCCGCTGCGGCTACGTCCCCGGCCCCGACCTGGACATCTATCTCGGCACTAAGTGCATGCTCGCGCTGCTCGCCGGCCGGCAGACGCCAACGCCGCCGCCAGGCGGCGGGCACATGCCCGGGCCCTTGCCCGACGGCGGGCGCCTGCCGGCGCCGCTCGCTGCGTTCGCCGCGGGCTGCCTGCTCGCGAACCCGCGCCGCAGGCCCGACGACGCGTGGGCCCTGCTGCGCGAGCTCGACGAGGTGCTCGAGCGCCTGTACGGCCCGCGCCGGTTCCGGCCCTTCCCGTCACTCAACTGATAACAGCAAGACCTCCCATCCCCAGCCCAGCCACTACCAGCCCAGCCACTACCAGCCCAGCCACTACCAGCGTGATAGCAGCAACACCGAGCGTTTCAACCCCAGCCACCTCCACGCCAGCCGCCTCCACACCAGTCACCTCCACACCAGTCACCTCCACACCAGCCATTACCAAAGCTGATAACAGCAAGACCGCTCCGTGCGAAAGGAGAACACAATGGGAAGCGGACGATGGTCAACCGATGTCTACGAGGCCGCGGCGCGACTACGCGGCGGCGCCAGCGCGTTCGCGCACAGCGACTCGGGGGCGCGCAACGTGCATCCCGCCCTGAACCCGTTCGGGGTAGGGGCACGGGAGAGCCGTGACAGCGCCGAGCATCCGGAATCGCTCGCGATCGCGGTGCTTTTCGACGTCACCGGCTCGATGGGCGCGGTGCCGCGGGCGCTGCAGGCCAAGCTGCCGCAGCTGCTCGGGCTGCTGCTGCGCAAAGGTTACGCGCGGCACCCGCAGATCATGTTCGGCGCGATCGGCGACGCGACCTGCGACCGTGCGCCGCTGCAGGTCGGCCAGTTCGAGTCCGACAACCGGATGGACGGCGACCTTGAGCGCATTCTGCTCGAGGGCGGCGGCGGCGGGCAGAAGACCGAATCCTACGAGCTCGCCATGTACTTCATGGCGCGGCACACGTTGGCTGACTGCTGGGAGAAGCGCCGCAAGCGCGGCTACCTGTTCATCGTCGGCGATGAGATGGCCTACCCGAAAGTCAAGCCGCGCGAAGTGCGCGCGGTCATCGGCGCCGAGCTCGCCGAGGCGCTGGAGCTTCGGGCGATGGCCGCGGAGCTGACCCAGCGCTGGGACACCTACTACATCCTCCCCGAGGGTGCCGCCTACGCCGGCGACGGCCAGGTGCTCGGGTTCTGGCGCGCGCTGCTCGGCCAGAACGTGATCGAGCTCGCGGACCTCGACGCCGTCTGCGAGACGATCGCGCTGACGATCGGCCTCGGTGAGGAGGCTATCGACCTGGACGCGGGCCTGGCCGATCTCGCCGACGTAGGCTCGGCCGCGGGCCCGGCGGTATCCAGGGCGCTGACGCTGATCGGCGCGAGCCACGGCCAGCTCGTGGCCGGCGCTGGCCCGGCCGCGCTGGCCGGCCCGCCCGGGACAGGAGGTTCGGCCGGGGGAGACGGCCAGCATCGTTCGGGAGACGACGATCTTGACTTTCCCAGCGGGAACATCCGGCTGTGACCGATCACGTCATCGTCGTCGATCTCGGTTACGGCGACGCGGGCAAGGGCGGCATCGTGGACTGGCTCTGCTCCCAGCCCGCCGCGCTCGGCGCGGGGGGCAGGCCATTCCACGCGGTCGTCCGGTTCAACGGCGGTGCCCAGGCCGCCCATCACGTGATCTCGCCCGGCGGCCGCGCCCACGCGTTCGCCCAGTTCGGGTCTGGCACGTTCAGCGCGGGGGTACGCACGTACCTGTCCCGGTTCATGCTTGTCGACCCGCTGGCGATGACCGCGGAGGCGGCGCACCTGACCGAACTCGGCGTGCCAGGTCCGTACGAGCTTGTCACCGTCGACAGGGACGCCCTGCTGACCACCCCGTATCACCAGGCCGCGAACCGGGCCAGGGAGGCGGCGCGTGGCGCCGGCCGTCACGGCTCGTGCGGCATGGGGATCGGCGAGACCGCGTCCTACGCGCTGCTGCACGGCGCGGACGCGCCGCGGGCCGGCGACTGCGCGGCGCCACGCACACTCAACCGCAAGCTGAGCCTGCTCCGTGACCGGCTGGCCGCGGACGCAGGCTTCCCGCGACGGGCGACCCCGCCGCCCGCCGCGGTGGCTGCCGCCTACCGGGCCTGGGCCGGGCGGGTGACGCTGGCCGACGAGGAACATCTGGTACGGCTACTGCGCGCCGGACCGGTCGTGTTCGAGGGCGCGCAAGGCGTCCTGCTCGATGAGTGGCGCGGCTTCCATCCATACACGACCTGGTCGACGACGACGTTCGCGAACGCGCGGACGCTGCTCGCGCGCTCCGGCGAGAGCGCGCTCCGGCTCGGCGTGATCCGGTGCTACATGACCAGGCACGGGCCGGGCCCGTTCGTCACCGAGGACCCGACCCTCGACCTGCCAGAACCGCATAACCGCGGCGGCCGCTGGCAGGGGCCGTTCCGCACCGGGCACCTGGACGCGGTGGCGCTGCGGTACGCGACGCAGGTCTGCGGGGGAGCGGACGCGGTCGCGCTCACCCACCTCGACAGCGCGCGGCGGCGCGCCGGCGAATTGCGCGTGTGCCGCGCGTACCTGGCCGGCGGCCAGCGTGTCACGCGGATAGCACCGGGCCCGGACCGCGATCTCGCCTACCAGGAGCGGCTCACCGGCATGCTGCTTGCCGCCCGCCCGGTCTACGACGAGGCCGATCGCCCGGCCGCCCGCGACTGGCCAGAGGCCGTGGCGGAGATCGTCGGCGCCCCAGTCCTGGTCCGCTCCGACGGCCCGGGCGCCGCCGCCAAGACCGCCTGCCTGACTGGGGTATCGCGATAGTGTTCAGATATGCCCGAGAAGGTTCTGTACACCGCGGAAGCGGTGTCTACTGGCGACGGCCGAAACGGCCACGTGACCTCGTCCGACCAGCGGATTGACCTGGACCTCGCGTTCCCCCCTGAGCTGGGCGGCAGCGGAGCGGGTTCGAACCCCGAGCAGTTGTTCGCGGCGGCCTACGCAGGCTGCTTTCACAGCGCGCTGCGGCTCGTAGCCGGCCGCGAGCATGCCGCCCTCGGCGATTCCACGGTGACAGCGCAGGTGGGCATCGGCCCGGAGGGCGACGCCTTCGGCCTAGTGGTCACGCTCGTCATCCACGTCCCCGGCATGGAGCGGGACAAGGTGCGGGAATTCGCCGACGCGGCCCACCAGGTATGCCCCTACTCCCGTGCGACCAGGGGAAACATCAGCGTGGAACTGCGCGTGCTCTGACCCGGTTTATGATCTTGAACTTCCCGCGATGCGGGCCTAGGTTCGCCACCAGGACAGTCCGACGGGCGAACGGGAGGCCGCCATGGGGGAGTGGGACGCGACGACATACGAGGCCAAGGACAACCTGTTGCGGGTGCTCCGGGGAGAGGCCGAGGCACTCTTCGCGATGGCGAGCCCGCCGGATTCCTGGGAGCGGCCCACTGCCTGCCATCTGTGGCAGGTACGGGACATCGTCGGTCACCTCATCGACGTGACCGAGAGCTATTTCACCGCGTTCGACGCCTCCGCCAGCGGCGCGCCGCTGCCAGCTCCGCTCGGCCTGCCGGTGATGGCCGAGCGGCTCGACGAGGGCGCGCAGGCGTACCGGTCGCTGTCCCAGGCGGACGCGCTTGAGCGGCTTGAGGCGGACTTCGCCAAGATGACGGAGATCGCGTCCGCGCTGGACCCCGAGGAGTGGGGCGGCCGCATCGTCACGCACAAGTACATGGGGCCGCTGCCGGCCTTCTTCTATCCGATCGCCCAGCTCATGGACTACGGCGTGCACGGCTGGGACATCAGGCAGGGCGCCGGGCGGGCGCACTCCCTGGCCGCCGACACGGCCGACCTGCTTGTGCCGTTCATGTTCATCCTCTGGCAGGCGACAACCCGCGTGCCGCCGGGATCGGCGCCCGCGACGGTCGGCATCCGCGTGTCCGGCCGGAACGCGGGGGAATACCGGTTCACCGTCTCGGCCGAGGGGCTGAGCTACGAAAAGGGCGAGGTGGCGTCGCTGCCCGCGGTCCTCGAGTTCGACCCGGGTAGCCTGGTGCTCACCACGTTCGGCCGGATCAACGCAGGGGCGTTCTGCGGGGACCGGATCGCCGCCGAGGCGTTCCTCAACGCGTTCTTCCGTATCTGACATAGTGCCGGAGGCCGGTTCATGACTGACATCGACGTCGACGCCATCGCCGCCGAGCGTGCCCGGCTGCAGGCCGAGTACATCGCGCCGGACCGCCCGGCGAGCGCGGCGCGCGGCATTCACCACACCGCGCTCGTCAGCTCCGACGTGGAACGGACGATCCGGTTCTACCAGGGCGTCCTGGAGTTCCCGCTCACCGAGATCTTCGAGAACCGCGACTACGCGGGCTCGAACCACTTCTTCTTCGACGTGGGGAACGGCAACCTGCTGGCGTTCTTCGATTTCCCCGGCCTGGATGTCGGGCCGTACGCGGAGGTCCTCGGCGGCCTGCACCACATCGCGATCTCCGTCACCAGGGACAAGTGGGAGCACCTGCGCGGCAAGCTCGCGGCCGCCGGGGTCGCGTACCAGGAGGAGAGCGGGACGTCGATCTACCTGCGTGACCCGGACGGCGCGCGCCTAGAGTTGATCGCCGACCCGCTGGGCGAGATGTACGGGGCGAAGGTCCTGTAAGGCGCCGTTGGCGGCGGCCGGGACCGGCGCGGCCGTGACTGTCCTGGTGGGCGTTGGCGTTGGCGTCGGGGTGGGCTTCGGCGCCGGCTTCGCGGCCTGTCCGATCACTTGTGCGTCCCCGCCCGCTACTCCTCCATGCTGGCGAGCTTGGCGCGGACCTTGTCCGCGCCGGGATGCTGGATGTCGTCATAGATGTCTAGCGCCTGCTGCCAGGCCTGCCGGGCCTGCGGCAGTTCGCCGGCGGCGCGGCGCGCGTCGCCGACATTGATGAGTATCCCCGCTTCATCATGGCGGTTGCCGTATTCCCGGCAAATGGCGAGCGCGCATTCGAAATGGGCGGCTGCCTGGGGCAAGTCGCCGAGACAAAGCTCGGCGTAGCCAAGGGTGTCCCAGACAGAGAAGTCGAAGTGGCAGCCGCCGAGCTTGCCGGTAAGGGCCAGCGACTGCTCGCAGAACGCGCGGGCCCGCTGGTAGCTGCCGCGCAGGGCGTGGAACCAAGCGAGATTGCTGAGCATCTCCGCCTCTCCGGTCTCGTCGCCGAGGGCGCGGTACAGGCGGAGCGCCCGTTCGCCATGACGGAGGCCCTCCTCGGAGCGGCCCAGGGCCGAGGCCAGGTACGTCAGATTGTGCTGGGCCACGGCCTCACCCATGCGATCACCGAGCCGCGCGAACATCGGTAGGCAATGCTCCAGATGAGCGCGCGCCTGGTCATAGTCGCCAGCGTTGATGTAGGCGCTCCCCAGGCCGCGCAGGGACACGGCCTGCCCGAGCGTATCGTCAAGGCGGGTCGCCGCTGCCAGGGCAGCGCCCATGACGGTGACCCGTTCATGGACGTAGCCTCGCCTGAGCAGGTATGCCATCATCGCCCTGGGGAGCTGCCAGGCATGGCTGTCTGAGCGTGTTTCGGCGGCGAAGGTGACCGCGGCGAGCAGCACCCGGTGTTCGGCGTCGAACCAGGCCAGGGCCTGCCGGTAATCGGCTAGCAGTTCGGGGCGCGTGCCGGGGCTTGGCGCCGCGGGAGCGACTGGCTCTCTGCCCGAGCGCAGCAGGTGAGCGGCGTGAGCAGCGGTGTGCAGGTAGTGATCGAGGACTCGGCCGATAGCGGCGTCGCGGTCAGACTGGCTATCGCACTCACGGGTCATGCTGGCGGCGTAGGCGCGGAGCAGGTCATGGAAGGCGTACCGGTCCGGCATGTGCTCGGTGATCAGGCAGTCGCGCGCGAGCTCGCGCAGCAGTCGGCGGGCTTGCGGCTCGTCCGTCGCGGACAGGCTGGCCGCGGCGGGGACGCTGATGTCGGGGCCGGGGTGCAGGCCGAGCAGCCTGAACATGCGCACGGCTGCGGGGCTGAGCTGCCGGTAGGACCAGGAGAACACGGCGCGGACGCTGGCCGCCTGGTCACCAGCATCGAGGGCGTCCAGGCGGCCGGCTGTATCGCGCAGTTCGGCCGTCAGCCGCGCCAGTGGGAAGCTGGGGCGGGCGGCGGCGCGGGCGGCGGCGACCGCGAGCGCCAGCGGCAGGTGCGCGCACAAGGTAGCGATCTCGTCGATCGCTTCGGGTTCGGCAGCGGCCCGGCTGGCGCCGATGCGGGCGGACAGCAGCTGCACCGCTTCGTCATGGGCAAGGAGGTCCAGGCTGAGCAGCCGGGCACCATCGGTGGCGGTCAGCCCGGCGAGCTGGTTGCGGCTCGTGACCAGGACCAGGCTGGCCGGGCTGGCCGGCAGCAGTGGCCGGACCTGCTGCTCGTCGCGGGCGTTGTCAAGCACGATCAGCATCCGCTTGCCAGCGAGCAGGCTACGGTAGAGGCCCGCCTGCGCTTCCACGTCCGTCGGGATCCGCTCGGGCGGCACGCCGAGCGCGTCGAGGAACCCGCGGACCGCTTCCGCAGGCGTGGCCGGAGTGACAGCCGGGGCGAAGCCGCGCAGGTTCACGTACAGCTGCCCGTCGGGGAAGTGTCCGGCGGCCTGTCGCGCGAAGTGCAGCGCCAGCGCGGTCTTGCCGACCCCGGCGGTGCCGCCGATCGCGGAGATCACCGCCGTCGCGGCTTCCCCCGCGCCGATGAGCTGACCGAGCCAGGCCAGCTCGGTCGCGCGCCCGGTGAACGCGCACCCGCCGGACGGAAGCTGCCGGGGAACAGGCATTGAAGCGATGCGCGCCGGGCCCTGGCACGGCGCGGCTAGCGACGGGTCGGAGCGCAGGATCCGCTGGTGCAGCGACCGTAGCTCGGGTCCCGGGTCGGCGCCGAGTTCGCCGGCTAGCAGCTGCCTGGCCTGCTCGAACCAGCCGAGCGCCTCGGCCTGCCGGCCGCACCGGTACAGCGCGAGCATCAGCTGGCCGGTCAGCCGCTCGTCGGCCGTGCAGCAGGCGCTCACCTGTCCTGACAGCTCGCTGACCAGTGCGGCGTGCTGACCCAGGCGCAGCCGGACCTCGTTCAGGTCAAGCACCGCCGCGGCCCGTTCCAGGTCCAGGGTGTCGCGCATCGCCCGCAGCCAGGGGCTGTCCAGCCCGGCCAGCGCCGGACCGCGCCACAGTCCAAGCGCTTCCCGCAGCTGTGCCGCGGCCCGCTCGTCACCGTCTGCCTGCGCCGCCTCGCCGGCCAGGCCGCGGAACCTGTTCAGGTCAAGCAGCCCGGGCTGAGCCAGCAGCCGGTAGCCGCCCCTGGACCGGGTCAGCTCCACATCCGGGTTCGCCGCCCCCGCGATCACCGCCCGCAGCCGCGCCACGTAGCCGTACAGGATGCTGCGCACCGAGGCGGGCGGCTGCTCGCCCCACACCCTGTCGATCAGCAGCTCCAGCGACACCGCCCGGCCCATGTCCAGCAGCAGCACCGCGAGCACGGCAAGCTGCTTTGAATGCCCCGCGTCAGTGACCTGGCCGGCCACCCGGACCTCAACGGGCCCCAGAACCCCGAATTCCACAAGCGCTCCCGCTGCGCTCCCAACCCGGCGGTATCAGCCCTAGCAAACCATCATGGCGCATTTCCTCTCATGCCGCCGCACCTGATTCAAACTTCCCTCCGCGTTTATTCAAGGCCGGCCGCCGGGGTCGCGTACCAGGAGGAGAGCGGGACGTCGATCTACCTGCGTGACCCGGACGGCGCGCTCCTAGAGCTGATCGCCGGCCCGCTGGGCGAGATGTACGGGGCGAAGGTGCTGTAAGGCGCCGTTGGCGGCGGCCGGTGCCGGCGCGGCCGTATGTGTCTGCGTGGGAGTCGGCGTCGGTGTTGGCGTCGGAGTAGGCGGTGGCGTCGGCGTCGCCGCCTGGACGAAGAGGGCGCGCGTCTGCGAGTTGAAGTACGAGCTGTACGACGCCCAATCGAACGTGCCACCCTGCTCGAAGCCGCCGATGACGCCGAACACGTTGCCCGTTCCTGTCTTCGCGTTGTAGCCGATGATCCACGGGCCGCCGCTAGTGCCGTCCCAGAAGCCGTGGCAGTAGAACTCCATCTGGCCGGGAATGTACCGGAAGCTCTTCGTCGCGCAGCGGATCGGGTTGTTGTCCGTGTCGTTGTAGCCGATGACCTCGATGTTCTGCGAGTACCAGAGGTTGAAGCGCATCGTGAGGCCGCCGGTCACGGCCTGGATGTTCTTGCCGTTGGACTGCGCCACGCTCAGGAACGCGAAGTCGAAGTTGACGTTGTGCGAGTTAATCCAGCTTCGCGCGACGTTGATCCCCTGGACAGCCCACGCCCCGAAGGGCAAGTGCCCGTTGTGGTACCCGGGGACGTATTCGATGTTCCGCACGGGCCCTTTCTGGTACACGCAGTGCGCTGCCGTGACAAGCAGGTCGCGGACCGCGGAGTTCACCACGGAAGCGGTGCAGTAGTGCGCCTTACCGCCCGTGGTGAAGAAGAGCGCTCCGGTGGTCGGCACGCCGGCGAAGTGAACCGCGGTCGGAATGCCCTTGGGCGGTTGCACGTTCGCCGCGGCGGCCGGCGGGACCACGCCGGAGGTCACCGCCAGCATCCTGGCGCGTGTCCAGTAGGCGAGCGTCGCGCGCTGCTGCGCCGTGCTGATCCGGTACACCACCGCGGCGGCCGGGCCGCCGGCCGGCGCGGAGCCGCCGGCCGCCAGCGCCGCGCTCACCGAGACGCCGGCCGCGAGCGACGCGCCGGCCGCGAGCACGCCGACGGCGAGCGTAAGGGTACCCCTGAGCCCCCGCGCCCCACTCGTCCATCGCGCACCGTTCCGCCAGGACACTCGCACTCTCCCCGTGGCCGCGCCGTCGTCTGCCGCTATAGGAATCTAATCACGAAGGCACGATTCTCACCGGCAAACGCAGACGCACCGGGAATTGTGTGCAGGAATGTTGACTAGATTGTTGCCAGGTGTTATGCCGAAGCAGAGCGCCTGGTTACTCACTGTGAGGCGCTGCATGGTTCCCGTCGACTCGAGGGAGAGCGATGCGCAGGCCTGCTACTCGTCCAGTCTTCTTCGGCATGATCGTCGCGGTTACCGGGTTCCTGATGCTGGGATTCCAGCTCGCGGGCTCGCCGCCGGCCCCGGCTCGCACGGGCGGTGCCATCACCGTCACCCGCGCGGTGCACGCCGCCGGCACCGTCACTCCGGTCGTCAGCTGCGCGCAGCTGCAATCCATGGACTTCACCCAGATCCCGGGCGCGCCCACCGAGATCACCTCGGTGGCGACAGTCACCATCAGCGGGGCCAGCTACTGCGAAGTCAAGGGCGAGCAGCCGCCCGCGCTGCAGTTCGACCTGCGGCTGCCGGTCAGCACGTGGACCGGACGCTACGTGCAGGAGGGCTGCGGCGGGTACTGCGGCGCCGTCAGCCCCGGCCCGCCGGCCCTGGCGACCAACTGCCCCGCGGTGACCGGCAACGAGCTCGCGCTCGCCACCGACAATGAGGGGCACGTCGGCGCGAACGGGTTCGACGCCCTGTGGGCGGCGGACGACCCGGCGATGCGGATCTCCTACGCGTACTCCTCAGAGCACAACCTGCTGCTGGCCGCGAAGGCCCTCATCGCGGCGTATTACGGGCGCGGACCGTCCGTCTCGTACTTCGACGGATGCTCCGACGGCGGGCGCGAGGCCATGGTCGAGGCGCAGCGTTACCCGCGCGACTTCAACGGCATCCTGGCCGGCGCGCCAGAGATCATCGCCTCCGAGCTCAACGGCGAGGTCCAGGCGTGGAACATCTTGTCGAACATGGACGCGTCCGGGCACGAGATCCTCACCGCCGAAAAGCTGCCCGCGCTGCACGCGGCCGTGAACGCGGCCTGCGCGGGCCCGCAAGGCTACATCGTCGACCCGCGAACCTGTGACTTCGACCCGGCCTCCATCCAGTGCCCCGCGGGGACGGACACCAACTCGTGCCTGACCCCGGCGCAGGTGGCCGTCGTCACCAAGCTCTACCAGGGGCCGCGCGACAGCAGCGGCCAGTCGCTCTACCCGGGCGGCGAACCGTACGGCTCCGAACTCGCCTGGTTCTTCTGGCTGATCCAGCCAGCCGCGGACACGGCGTGGCCGCTCGACACGATCGACTACGGCGCCGCCACAGGCATGCTCAGGTACATCGCGTTCGCGAAGAACCCGCCGGCCTCGTTCACGCTCAAGCAGTGGCGGTTCACCCTCGGGAACTACGAGCGGCTGACCGCGCTGAACGGGCTGAACGACGCCACGGACCCGGACTTGTCCGCGTTCGCCAGGGCGGGCGGCAAGCTCATCATCTATCACGGCTGGGCCGACTCGGCCATCTCGCCGTTCGGCACGGTGGCGTACTACAAGGCGGTGGTGCGCCACGCCGGCGGCTACGCCGCATCGCAGCAGTTCTCCCGCCTCTACATGATCCCGGCCGGGTACCACTGCCTCGGCGGCGGCGATCCGCAGGTCACCGGTGATCTGCTCACCCCGCTGATGAACTGGGTCGAGCACGGGACCGCCCCGGGAGCGCAGACGTTCCCGCTGGTCGCCCCGACCGCGACGCTCACGTCGATCACGGTTTCGCCGCTCAACCCGGACCTGTCACCCGGTGGCAGCGGTAGCGGGCTGAACAGCAGCTACCCGTGGGTCGGCAAGTTCCGCAGCGGAACCGAGCTGTGGTGCACCGTAGACGGCATGTTCGTCAGCTGTCGCATGCACGGTGACGACAGGTAATGACGGGTCCATTAGCCAGGAGGCGGAGCAACGCTTCGTTCGGGATAAGCGATCTGGGTTTTAATCGGGACCCAGACCCGCACGGTAGTGCCGGCGCCCGGCTTGGACCATAGCTGGGCGTGGCCGCCGTGCGCGGCGGCGATCGCGTGCACGATGGACAGGCCGAGGCCGCTTCCCGCGGCCTCGGCCCCATCGGGCGCGTGCCCGTTCTCCGCGCCCGTGCGGGCGCCGTCGCCGTGGACGCCACGGTGGAAGCGGTCGAACGCGCGTGCCGCGTCACTGGCCGACATGCCGAGCCCGTGATCGGCGACCTCGAGCACGGCGCTCTCGTCTTCCGCGTACAGCCGCACCGTGGCGGGGGTACCGGGCGGCGTGTGCGTGCGGACGTTGGCGAGCAGGTTCGCCAGCACCTGGCGGATCCGCGGCTCATCGGCGGTCACGACCAGGCTGGCCGGGAGCTCGGCGGTCACCTCGCGGCCAGGCTCGACCGCGCGCGCGTCCGCCACCGCGTCCCTGGCCAGCGTCGCCAGGTCGGTTTCCGTCAGGTCGAGCGAGGACGTGCGGTCAAGGCGCGCCAATTCGAGCAGCTCGGCCACCAGCATGCTCATCCGCTCGGCCTCTTGCTCGATGCGCCGCATGGCGTTCGGCAGCTCCTCGGCGCCTAGCGCGCCCTGCCGGTAGAGCTCCGCGTACCCCATGATCGTCGTGAGCGGCGTGCGCAGTTCGTGCGAGGCGTCCGCGGCGAACTGCCGCACCTTCTGCTCCGACCGCAGCCGGGCACCGAAGGCCTGCTGGATCCGGTCGAGCATCGTGTTGATCGCCGCCGCTAGCCGGCCGGCCTCCTGGCGGCCATCCGCTTCGGGCATCCGCGCGGCCATGTCGCCGCTGCCGGTGATCATGTCCGCGGTGCTCGCCATCCGGTCAAGTGGCGCCAGGCCCCGGCCGATCAGCCAGTTTCCGCAGACGCCAAGCAGGGCGAGCAGCACGCCGCCGGTGATCAGCTCGGCGAGCACCAGCCCGCGGACATGGCTGCCGATCGCGCTGACCCGGCGGCCGACCACGATGATGCCCGGGCCGCGCGGCAGCAGCCTGCCAGCTTGCGCGGTGACGGTCACCGGGCGCCACGCGGCACGCAGCCTGGGCGCGCCGGGCAACGCGACATCGAACGGCTGGTCGCGGGCGGCAAGCCCGGTCATGTAGGCGATCACCTGCTTAGACGACCGTCCGGACAGGCCGGCGAGCAGGGTGCGCAACTCGGCGGACGTGGGCGAGCTCGCCGTGAGCTCGCCCGCCGAACCGGTGCGCAGCGACAGGTAAGCGGCCGCGAACCCGTCGGTCGCCTGGGCTATCGCGGCCACCTGCTGCCTGGCCGCGAGCCGGAGTTCGTCATTGAACTGGTCCTGTTCGAGCGTGCCGAGGACGACGGTGCTGACCACGCCCATCACCACGAGAAAGACGGCGGTCAGCGCGACAAGGCCGGCGAGCAGCCGGGCGCGCAGCGACAGCGACCGTTGGCCCCAGATCCCCGCGGGCATCCCGGTCCGCCTGGTCACGACGGGCGCAGGCTGTAGCCGACGCCGCGCTGGGTGTGGATCAGCGGCGGGCCGAGCGGATCGAGCTTGCGCCGCAGGTAGCTCACGTACGTCTCGAGGACCTGGGACTGCCCGGCGTATTCCCAGCCCCACACGTTCTCGAGAAGCTGCTTGCGGGTGAGCATCAGGCCCTGGTTGCGCATCAGGTAGGCGAGCAGCCGGAACTCCGTCGGCGACAAGTCGATGGGTACGCCGCCGCGGCGCACCGTCCAGTGGTTCTCGTCGAGTTCGAGGTCGGCGACGCGCAGCGTCCCGCCGTCGCTGTCGCCGTCGCCCGCGGTGCCCTGCTGTTTCGCGGCCCGCCGCAGGACCGCCCGCACGCGAGCCACCAGGGCCTCCACCGAGAACGGCTTGGTGATGTAGTCGTCGCCGCCGAGCGTGAGCCCCGTGACGGTGTCCGAGGTGGTGTCTCTGGCGGTGAGGAAGATGACTGGCACGTCGTTGGCGCTCGCGCGTAGCCTGCGGCAAACCTCGAAGCCGTCGATGTCGGGGAGCATCACGTCGAGCACGATGAGGTCGGGGCTGTCGACGGCGGCGAGCTGCAGGGCGTCCATGCCCGTCGCGCTGGTTGTCACCGCGCAGCCATGGAATTTGAGTGCCACCTGGACGAGTTCGCGGATGTTCGGCTCGTCGTCGACGACCAGCACCTTCGGGATCGGGTCACCTTCTGTCCTGGGGTTGTCTTGATCCATTCTGCCCCGTTCTGCGACCAGCCGTGTGAGAGCGCCCGCAATCAGGCCCCGCCGGGGAGTATCGCCCGGTGTGCTGTGACGGTCGCGCGGAGTCGCTGTGAGGACGCTGAGAAATTGCCGTTTGTTTTGGCGGGTCCGGGGTTCCGCCCGGCGCACACGGTGCTTGACTTTGGTCGACCCGCTAACTCCCCCCGGAGGTCATGCATGACCGAAGCGCTGCGCATGCCGGAAGGCGCGGACATTTCCAGGCCGTCTCCGGCCCGGATGTACGACTACCTGCTGCGCGGACCGCACTACTCCGACGCCGACGCCCTCGCCGCGCAGCGGATACTCGCCCTAGTTCCAGAGACCAGGGACGCCGCCTGGGCGGCGAGGGGTTTCCACCAGCGTGCGGCCACCTGGATAGCCAAGCAAGGCGTCAGGCAGTTCCTCGATATCGGTTCCGGCCTGTCAACGGTGGGCAATACGCACGACGTCGTCAGGAAGATCCAGCCCGACGCTCGCGTGGTCTACGTGGACAGCTATCCGACGGTTGAGTTGCACAGCTCCGCGATCTCCGAATCGGATGGCGCGGTGTGCGTGCTCCGGGCGGATGTGTGTGAGCCGGACTCGATCCTCGCAAGCCCGGACCTGCAGGCGATGATCGACCCGCGCGAACCTACTGGCCTGCTGATGAACGGCGTGATGATGTACGTCCCAGACGCGTCAGGCCCGTGGACGCTCGTGTCGCGCTATGTCCGCGCGATGGGACCTGGCAGCTACCTGTCGCTGCTGCACCCGACCGACGACGCCAAGCCGCCTGCCGCCGTCGAGGGCGTGCGAATAGTCTTCGAGAACGTGACTGAGCATCTCTGCTTTCGCGGTAAGGCCGAGGTGGCGGCCTTCTTTGACGGCCTGGACCTGGTGCCGCCGTTCGCGGGCGCGCAGCCGGAGCTCACTTACGCCGGGATGTGGGGCGCGGAGGCTCCCGAACTCGCGGACAGCGACGGGTCTAGGTGGTTCTACTGCGGGGTGGCGCGGATCCAATGACGCAGCCAGCGAGTGCCCGAGCCAAGCCAACTCCTGCCGAACTCGGGATCGATCCCGGTCAGGTGGAGTGGGAGCGATCCGGCGAGGGCGCCGGGTCGATTGAGATAGCCATGCCGGCCGGCGCCGGGCGATGGGCACGGGGCGACTGGGTGCTCATGCGTGTG
>Ga0126381_100004003_pt1 | contig 15994 bp, 16 predicted proteins | sample PanSoiMetPlot_28_FD_96465 | JGI IMG/M metagenome (GOLD analysis project Ga0126381, IMG submission 96465) | Tropical forest soil microbial communities from Panama - MetaG Plot_28 | ecosystem: Environmental > Terrestrial > Soil > Tropical forest > Bulk soil | place: Panama | collected 2016-02-17 | reverse complement strand
CGGGGCAGACCAAAAAAACCAGTACCACCGTCACCTTCGACGTAATCTCGGGCACAGAAGAAATCGGCACTAACGGCATCGGACAGGCCGACGTCATATGCACTATGAACTGCGGCACCGACTCTAAGGGCGGAGCCAATGGGATGCAGCTCACTAATCTGGATATCGCAGTTCAGTCAGGGTTCGGTGCCACCGACTTCATTGGCAACCTGGACTTTGGCGAAGGCACCGCGCTGATCGATGTGACCGACCAGACGGGTGCAACTTTCGATTACACGCTCGGCAATGGTCAGAACTTCTTCACGTTGACCGCCACGGGCGGCGAAGTGATCACTGACATCCACATCACCGAGGAGGCCCTAAACTCCAAAGGCTTCTTTGGTTGGAACGACCTCAAGCAGCCCCGCATCAGCGGCATCTGCACCCTAACAGGTGATACTTGCACTCCGGTTTCCCCGCCGCCGCCACCGCCCGGAATACCTGAGCCTTCAACCGTGGCCGTCCTTGGTGTGGGCTTGCTAGGCACCGTCTGGTTTGTGAGACGTAGGAAGAACCGCGGCGTAGTCTGACGCCAAACGAGCGGACAAGCATGATCATTTCGCAAGGGCCGCCGCCCCAAACGGCGGCCCTTGGTCGCGTCTGTGTGTTGTATTCGGCACGGCGCAAGATCGCCCGAAAGCCAATTCCGCACATGCTCAATGGTGACGTGTGCGCTCATATCGGGCGGCGCATGCCGCGGCCCGACGTTTCCGGATGGCTGCTGGCAGGTTAATCGTCCGCGCGCATGGCGGATTGAATGGCGGCGTCGGAGCCGTAGAGTTTCCGCAGCTGTTCGGCGGCGCGCCAGATGTCCAGATCGTCAATCATTGGGCACTCACCGTGATGACTCACTTCGGAGGAGCAGGGGGCAAATGGAATGTTCGAACTACAAAATTATCGATCGCGTGCTTTACGCTATCCAAATTCAGAATGCCCAAAGCAACTGCCGCACAGAGGCCTAAAATAATTCCCCAAAATGTTTTGTCACGTTCGGTAAAGAATTTCACGAACGAGTAAACATAGTTTACCTCTACAATCAACGTTCTCCTTGCGACCTCGATTTCGTATCGTTCCTCTTTGCTTATGTCCGGCCGGACAAATCGGGCGAATACTTTTATCTCCAGTTCTTGTACGCCTTCTTCCGTTGCTTTTATGTCATATGCCCATTCGGCAGGTTTAGGCCCCATGACGATACGTTCTGGGTTGGAGTCGTGTGGCGTAATCTCAAACGTGCCCCCGCGCACGGAGACACTCATGTAGGTATACGTCTTAATTGGATCTAATGAGCCGCGACCTAGGATTTCCTCCATCGCCGACTTCGCCTCTTCTGTACCCACCAAAACTCTGAGTACCTGCGTAGTGCCGGCCTTCATTGGCGACTGATATAGGATTTTAAGCCAACCTGGTTTTAATTTTCGAATCTGAGCCGCGATGGATGGGGTTTCGATGTTCTCCGAAAGAATATCGTTGAGCACAAGTTGGTCGTTTGACGTGGTTAACGTCGTGCCATGTGGCGAGCTAGAAGATTTCCAAACCCTCCGGCTCATACGCCAAAGTGAAAATTGCCCGTAGCTCGCCAAAGTTATCCCGGCACCCACGAACGCTCCGAGCAATGCGTCAATCAGTGTCCATAGAACGTTGATGACCATAAGCGCCCCAGGCGGCTTACCAGTTACTGGCCTTGGGAAAATAGTAGTTCACTTTCAGCAGATGCGCCACGGCCCACGGGCATTGTCGCACCATTCCCAAGGCGGCCTTCACCTAAAACAGCTCTGCTGCGCGCTCCCCTGATCTTCCTGACCGCGATCAGGTGAAAGCCAATTCCGCAGATGCTCAATTAGGTGCGCTAATATCGGGCGGCAGGCCATTGCGTTTTAGAAGCCCCCGATGTTTGGGCGGTCAATTTAGCCCCGCTGTGCTTCTGGATTGGGTCCCAGCCAATCGAAGCGGAGATGCTTCGCGAGCGCGTGGGGTGTATACGGATGTCGCGCTAATTCGCCAAGCAGAGATTTAACTATCCTGCCATGGCGTGAGCCTGGGTATCCAGCGCGGCACATGGCGGCAGAAGTCCTCATAGGAGGGGCCGAAACTACGCCGCAGCGTTGGCTCTTCATACAGCATCACGAACAGGTAAAATCCAAGCCAGACGAGAAGAGCATAAGCAAGCACGGTCAAACTACCTAGAATCAGCCCGTCGCCCAGAATAATCGCAAATACGCCAACATACATAGGATTGCGCACATAGCGATAAAAGCCGCTGACCACCAGATGGCAGGTCGGAAAAATGGGTGCCGGCGTGCCCAACCCTTTCAGGGCGAAACGGCCAAAGGATTCCACCAAGGGGACCAAGCCCGCGATGATAAGAAGTCCACCAATGATGCGGATCGGGGTTTGACCCAGGAACGGTAAATTCATATGGCCACGCGCAATCCACCAAGGCATTAAGCCAGCGACTGTACCTGGGGCGATAAAAAAGAATAGAAGCGCGCCAAGCGCCGCAAGGCTCCTTCGCATGCGGCCCTCCAGATGTATGCCCATTATAACAGGAGCGGCGCATGGAATATCGCTAATCCGCCGGAATAGTCCAATTCATTAATAGCCGCGACCACGTACTCCTTCTCCCCCCACCCAATAGAACGACTCCCGCGATAGGTTGGGGGCAGCTCATGCTATCGCTTCACGGCCCGGCATTTCAGAGGATTGCTCGCTTACAGCATGATATAACCGCTCGGGGGCAGGCATTCCGCCGACCCTTGGGGCAGCATTATTCATATCAGATCACTCACCCCAGATCAGCAGTTAAAACAGGGAGGAAGACAATGCCGAGCAATGCAATAAAGATTCTTCTGGTCGCGTCGGTTGTCGCGCCGGTCGCGGCGTACGCGCAAGGCGCACCCAAGACGACGCTGCAGTCAGTTTACATCTCCAAGGAAGACATCGCCAAGATCAGCGCCACCGAACAGGATAAACAGACGCTCGACGAGAATGCGCGGGTGGTCGATCTCGGCCCCGTCAATTTCGAACTAGGGATCGTGCACCGGAAGTCCACCCGCAATCCGCCGCCGCGTCCAGCTGGCGGGGGCGGAGCGGCGGCGGCCGAGCGTGAGCCGTGCGGCGAGCAGATGGCGTCGGTGCCTGCCGACGCACAGAAGGGCGCCCTAACCCACGATTATCAGTCCGAAGGCTATTACATCGTCTCGGGCGGCGGCACGATGTTCCTGGACGGCCATATCGTCAACGGACGGCACGGCACGGCGAACACGCCCGGCGGCCCCAATGGTCCGACCTGCGGCGGCCTGGCAGTCGGTTCGCGTACCGTCGTGGTCAAGCCCGGTGATGTAATCGTGGTCCCAGTCGCCGCGGTGCATGGCTGGGCCGACATTCCCGATCATGTGGACTATCTGACCTTTCGCATGTCGACCAAGGAAACGATGCAACCCGGTTGGGTCAATCCCACAATCGCTGCAAAATAAAACAGGCCACGACAGGCGTGAGCCACTTGGAAAAGCCGATGGGAATGCCCCCATCGGCTTTTTGTCCGTTGTTCGCGCTAATGGCTTTGCTGGTCTCGTCGGAGTGGGACTGTACCGCTCGGCGAACTGGCGAGGCGTGGGGGCATCAATCGGCAAGGCCATCCCGAAGCGATCTCCGCACCCTTTGGGGCAATGAAGGAGGTTGGTCACTGGCCCGTGAGCCAGCCGAACAGGCCCTCAATCACGTATATCGCTGTAACATGCGATTACGGCGCGTCCGTCGTACTGGAAAGGTAGCCAGGCAGTTAGAACGCAACTGCCACGCCGTCTTTGGCGCGCTACGCAGAACTGACGTGCTTCCCTCTAGATTGTAGATCGCAGCTTCAATACTGGAAATTCCACCAGTATTTGACCTCCAAAGTCAGCCAATCCCCCTGAGAAATCATCGCTTCCTTCCACGCCAACTTTGCGGAAGACTAGTTCCTTGGCTACACCTACCCTTGAAGTTGGAAAATTGTTTCGACGTATGCGTCCCAACTAAGCTAACTTGTGCCACGGACGACTTGCTGCACCGCTCCTTCTAGGAGAAATCTCATGCGCATTCACCTTATCTCCTTCGCATTGGTTGTCCTCACTGCTGCAGGCGCGGGCGCGCAGCCGGCGCCTCGAGGCGTTCGCATTGCCGGCACTATAAAGTCGATCGCCGCAGCTGACCTCATTCTGGCGACAGCGAAGGGCAACGTCGAAATCGGCATTACCCCACAAACGAGGGTATTGGTACGCCAGCCCGCGGCAACAGACGATATCAAGCAAGGCGCCTATCTTGGTACTTCCAACCAGAACAGCACCGAGCCCGGCACGGGGACCGCGAAAGAGGTCCATTTGATGGATAAAGGGCCCAACGTGAATTTTGCAATGAACAAATCCGGGCTGATGATGACCAACGGGCACGTCAAGTCGGTCACCCACACCGCCAAGGGCGATGAGATGGACATTGATTATGGCCAAGCAGAGACGCGCCATGTGATCGTCAACAAGGACACTGTCATGACGAGGATGGTCGATCTGGGGGCTGCGGGCTTGAAACCAGGCCTCGAAGTGAGCGCCGTCACGACGACAGGAACGGGAGGTAAGCCGACAGCGACTTTCATCGTGGTCACTAAGCCGAGCCCATAAGCCTCCGGCGCTGGGTCGGTTGCTGCTGCGCTGGTTAGGCGGTTCAGTAGGGCGGCGGCTTTCGACGGCGTTGAGCCTCGGCAGCTTCAACCCACCACATTAAGTCATCGGTGAACCGTGGAAAATGTCCTTCCAGATACGCACCCGATTCACCAACCGGTGAGCCCGCTTCGTCAAGCGCCTCTGTCACCGGCCCGATTGTGATCGAACTCGATACCACGATCATGCCCATTTCCGAGAGGATGCCGTGCCAGTTGTAATTGGCGCGGGCGCCTCCGGCGCGCTGAGCCGAATAGCTTATGATCGCGGCGGGCCGCCAAAACCATTCCTCAAGGAAATGGTCGGTCAGATTCTTCAACCCTGGTTGGATGCCCCAATTGTATTCGCCGCATACGAAAATAAAGCCGTCGGCACTCCTGATTTTAGCAGCGAGGCGCTCCATTGCTTCCGGGGCTTGACCTTTAGGAAACTCCTTGTACATCCGCTCCAGGATTGGAAGACCGACGGCGCGCGCGTCGACAAGCTCCGCATTCACTCCACGATCTCGCAGCCGGGAAATCACAAACCTCGCCATGCGCAGGCCAAAGCGGGGCTCGCGATACGAGCCGTAGAAAACCAAGATGTTTTTGGTCATAGCTCTACCAAGTGGTTCCGACCAGCTGTTTTAAGTCACTTCGCTGCGCTGACACAAAGCAGACCTAGCAATGTGCAATCTCTGCATCCTCAAGAGCAACTGCAACAGACCCATGAATCTGAAGGCTCACGCGACCTAAATTTGTGCGCTCCGAAAAAATGGATGAACAGAAAATTGTTCACTGTAACTCCAGCGCTGCCGAGGGCCCGGCAAATCAGCCGGCAGAAACTGCGAAGTTATAGTTTCCTGAACCCACCTCTAGAACCGTTGCCGCACTGTCCGAACTGATCAATCTAATGTCGGGGTTGGCGGTAATGCTGATACCGCTTTCGCGGATTGTGGCGCCGGGCATTGTAGGAAGATGGATGCGGGCCTTGGCATTGGGCGCGACGCTAACCTTCATTGAGAATTCACCGTTGGGTCCTTGGGACCAGTCGGTGGCAAGCCGCCCGAGTATTGAATCATAGTCACCCCCGCCGGATTTTACGCGTGCATCCAGCACCGGATTGACAGCGAAAACCTTGAACCCCGGTTCTATAGCATCGATGCCAGCGATGCGCCGAAAGACAAAACCGTTCACCGCGCCCAGCGCATAGTGGTTGTATGAATTCATCGCCACGTTGCCGGTATCACCATTCCAGCGTTCCCAAATCGTCGTCGCGCCCTTGATCACCATATAGCCCCAAGACGGATATTGAGTGCGCAGAAGCAGGTCGTATACCGTCTCCGCAAAACCGGCATCAGCCAATGCATCAAGACTATATGACGTGCCAATAAAGCCGCTCGTCAAAAAATTACCGCGCCTGATAATGTTCGCTTTCAACTTGGCGGCGGAGGCTGCGCGCAAGTCCGCGGGCAACATGTTAAAGCGAAGTGCCAGAATGTAACCGGTATGCGAGTCATTTCCCACAGTCCCATCCGCCTGAACAAACGATTTTAAGAATGCCGACTTGATTTTGCCCGACAGTGCTGCGTAGCGGGCTACATGTTCGTTGCGGCCTGTTGCCCTGGCCATGTCAACCAACGCATCGACCGAATGCTTCCACATGGCGGTGCCGATCAGGTCCTTTGGTGTGGTCGGATCGCCCGGCTCCTTACCATCGTAAGACACCCAATCGCCATAATCGTTGCCACGCCTATTAAGCCAAATGAATTCCGAATTGTTTTCCTCGATGAATTCGATGTATCGCGCCATCGAGTCCCAGTGTTGATCGATGACCGCGGTATCTCCGTAACGTTTCCACACGATCCATGGCAGCATGACTCCAGCGTCGGACCAGCATGGCGATGAACCGCTCCTGCCGCCGTCGTCCAGCGTGTTAGGGGATACATTGCTATAGGCTCCGTTCGAAGCTTGGGCATCACGAACGTCCGCCATCCAGCGTTCGGTGAACGGGGCAACATTCATGTTGAATGCCGCCGCGTCCCAGAACACGTTTGCGTCGCCCATCCAACCCAGTCGTTCGTCGCGTTGCGGACAATCCGTCGGGATTCCAAAAAAGTTGGAACGCTGACTCCAAAGAGCATTCTGCCAAAGCTGCTTGATCAGTGCATTGTCGACCCGCAGATGCCCGGTTTCGGGAAGATCGCTATGGACGACGATGCCGACAATGTCGTCGTGCCCAGGCGCGCCCGAAAGGCCGAAGATTTGGACATAGCGGAACCCATGATAGGTGAAATGCGGTTCATAAGTTTCGCCCGCAGGGTCCCCCTTCAGGGTATAGAAATCGGCGGCCCGGGCCATCCTTAGGTTCGATTGATCGACGCTTCCATCGGAGTTGAGGACTTCGGCGAAGCGCAGCGAAATTCTGTCTCCCGCGCGGCCCTTGGTACTGAACCTGACCCAACCGGCAAAATTCTGACCAAAATCCACTACATAGCCATCCGCGGCTGCCTTAATGCTCTTGGCTGGAAGCGTAACGGAACGCCGAATTGGCGGACTAATCATGCCTTCGAGGCGACCTGTCGCCGGTGGCGCAATCCTCACCGCCGTCCAGCGGGCGTCCTCTTTGAAATTTGGGCTCGCCCAGCCAGGCTGTTCAAGGCGGGCGTCATATTCCTCGCCGTCATAGATTTCGCTCATGGTTACTGGTGCCGCGCAAAGCGACCATTGCTCGTCCGTAACTACAGTATGCGCCCGGCCATCCGCATAGGTAATCTCAAGCTGTGCCAGATAGCGTAGTGGTGCATCACCGAAGGAGAAGCGACCCGACGGAGACAGAAAGCTCCCATACCACCCGTCGCCAACCATCGCGCCAATCGCGTTGGCGCCCTCTCTTATGAGCGCACTGACGTCATGAACACGATAGAGGATGCGTTTGCGGAAGTCTGTAAACTCGGGCGCCAACATGGCGTCATCAATCTTCTGGCCGTTGATATACGTCTCATGGCTGCCGAGTGCGGTCACATAAAGTCGCGCAGAAACCACTTGTCCCGAGGTTTCGAAATTACGCCGCAACAGAAAAGCACCCTTTCCCGGGAATGGGGCGGCCCGCGTTCCGACTGGTACACAGAGCGGCCAAGCGCCATCATCAAATGCGACCGAGGCCCAGTTTGCAGGACTATCGGCATATGTTCGCGTGCCACTATCGCCGATGCGCACGACGCGCCCATCTGCCATCCTCGCGCGTATCATCGCCGCGCAATTAACGGTAGCCGCCCCGAGGGATATCGACAGAGAATCCAAATCATCGAGGCTAAAACCAAGCGTATGCTTGCCGGCCTTTAATGAAACAACGCTTGAGACGGCACCTTGAGGGCCCATCGCGATCGACAAGTGGCGGGGCAATGCAACCGGCGAGCCATCAATAAACAATCGATAACTAGAGTTTGCTATGGTGACCAGCGTCGCTTCGGCGTCCGCGTCAAGCGCGAAATTCAGCCGAAACTGACGTGTGGTTTTGCCTGCCGGCCTATCTCCCGCCAGCCAAGTCAAGCCGACTTCGCGGTCACCGCGCATTTCAGCATCTTCGGCGGCCAGCCACTTGCCGGTCCAATCCGACGGCGACAGCAAACCCATTTCCCAAAAGGCAGGAGCACTGGTGGCAACCCTTTTGTGATTGTCCCATACTTTCACTTGCCAGTGCGCGCGTTGGCGGGAAACAAGTGGATTACCTCGATAGACAATGTCAAACGACTGGTCGCTGCCGATCCGTCCGCTATCCCAGAGATCGAAATTCCCAGCCCTTAGATTGCCCGCACTTGACGCCACCTGGACCTGGTAAGCGCTTTGCAAGGTCCCGCGCTTGTCCGTTTCGAGCCGCCAGGACAACCGCACCTCTGCCAGTTGAACGCCTATTGGCCCGCTGACATTTTCGGCCATGAGTCCCAATATGCGCAAATCTTCAAGGGCAGAGGCGGCAAGGCTTGGATTTGCTACTGAAAGGCCCGCAATACCGGCGCCAGCCAACATGCCGCGTCGCGATGGACGAACGATCATTTTAAAATCCCCCGTGCCCACGCGCGCAACCGTACGCTTCTAGGAGCGGTTCCACCACCCATTCAGGAAATGGCGTCCCGGCATGAAAAGCGGTCGGACTGGTCGTACTTCTGTTGGCGCAAGAACCGAAATCGCTTCGCACCAGCGGCAAGCGCGTCGTGAGCGGGAGCTGGTTGATTTCTGCCTCAGTTCTCAAACCTATATTCGCGCCGATTGCGCAAGAATTTACTGGAGATTCACAAACATGCCGCCATCGACCAGCAACGCGGCGCCGGTAATATAGCGCGCCAGATCAGATGCAAGGAAAACGATAGGTCCTGCCAAATCGTCCGGTTCGCCCAACCGGCCAAGCGGTATGCGCTTCTCCATGCTGGCGCGCTTGTTCAAATCACTGAGATCATCCTTGTTTATATCGGTGAGGATTGTCCCTGGCAGGACTGCATTACATCGCACCCCGTGTCGCCCAAGCGCGATGGCCGCAGATTGCATCAACGACAAGACGCCTGCCTTGGTTGGCGTGTAATGCGTTTGGTATTCGCCGCCTACCAGCGCAGAAATAGATGACACAGCAATGATTGAGCCCCCGCGACCTTGCGCGACCATCTGGTTCGCCGCTGCTTGCACCATATAATACGCGCCGTGAAGATTGACGCGCATGGTCCGCTCAAATGTTTCGTGGGGCATATCGAGGAAGGCATGGAATGGACAGATGCCGGCATTACTCACAAACACATCGATCCTGCCATAGACGCGAACCGCTTCATTCACGAAGGCTGGGGCGCTGTCGGGGTCAGCCACGTCCTGCTTCAGAGCTATCGCCCGGCGACCCAAAGCATTCACTGCTTTCACAGTATTCGTCGCATTTTGATCGGTAGAATCGAAATAAGTGAAAGCAACATCCGCACCATGCTCCGCTACGCCCATGGCGGCGGCACGGCCGATGCCGGTCGATGCCCCGGTAATTAGGACTACCTTATCTTGCAACAGCATAGGCCCTCCGGCGCTCTCCACATTATCCGTGTTTCCGTGCTAGGAAAACGGTCAGAGAGGAAATCGCAAACAACATCATACGCTGGGTCGGCAATCGTAAAGCGAAAAGACTGGCCATATGGGGCTTCCGAAGATCAAGCAAATTAGAGCGTCCGTGGCGCGTGGCGGCGGTGCTGACTATCACGATCAAAAAGGGGACCATTGGATCGACGATCATATCGCCACGCCAATGAGCCGTTATCCAGAATATCGCCAGAGCCGGCGCAGCTTTGGCATCAATGTACTCGGCACGATGGTCGTCGAGATTGAAGCCGAGGATGGCACTATCGGCTTCGCGGTCACTACAGGTGGAGAACCCGCCGCCTATATTGTCGAGAGACACCTTTCGCGATTTGTCGAAGGCCGTGCCCCCTCCGAGATCGCGACAATCTGGGATCAGATGTACTTCTCCACACAATATTATGGTCGCAAGGGTCTGGTAGTGAATGCCATTTCCGGCGTCGACCTTGCGCTCTGGGATTTGTTGGGGAGACTGCAGGGCCTACCCGTTCATGTACTCTTGGGTGGAGCCGTGCGCGACGGACTTGACTTTTACGCTACCGGCGCACGCCCCGATCTTGCCAGGAGCATGGGGTTTGTCGGGGGGAAACTGCCTTTGCATCACGGTCCGGCCGAGGGCGAGGCGGGTTTCACAAAGAACCTGGCCTTGCTCAAAGAGATGCGCGAACGAACGGGGCCCGATTTCTGGTTGATGTATGATTGCTGGATGGCGCTCGACTTGGATTATGCCACTCGGCTGGCGCGCGCTGCCGAGCAGTTTGGTCTCAAATGGATTGAAGAACCTCTCAGCCCGGACGATTATTGGGGTTATGCTGCACTCAAGGAGCGGATTCCGCCCGGTATGTTATTGACGACCGGTGAACATGAGGCGACGCGTTGGGGCTTCCGGCTTCTTTTGGAGATGAACTGTTGCGATATCATTCAGCCCGATGTCGGATGGTGTGGTGGACTGACCGAGTTGGTCGAAATTTCGACGCTTGCTGATAGACATAAAAAGCTGGTAGTGCCGCACGGCTCTTCCGTTTACTCCTACCATTTTGCTGTAACACGCCATATTTGCCCCTTTTCGGAGTTTCTCATGATGGCGCCAAAGGCAGATCGCATAATGCCTATGTTTTATCCCTTGTTGATCGGCGAACCCGTGCCCGAAAACGGGCGGATCAAGCTCTCGTTACTCGACAAACCCGGCTTTGGCGTCGAACTTAATCGCGAGGTTGCATTTTATCGGCCATATTCTCATTGAGAGCGGCGATGAGCACCACAAATAAACGGTTTGGTGGGCGATGCGCTATCATCACCGGGGGCGCATCCGGTCTCGGCAAAGAAACAGCCAAGCGAATGGTCGCGGAAGGCGCCAACGTAGTTTTGTGGGATATCAATGTTGGGGCCCTTCACCGTGCTAGAGCCGAGGTCGGCGCTTCACATGTCATCGCGCTCGATGTCTCCGATCCCGAACTCGTATTCGCGGCAGCCAGCCAAAGCGCGCACGCGCTCGGCAAGATCGATATTTTGATAAATGCGGCGGGTATAACCGGCGCGACGGCGATGTTGCATGAATATCCCGTCGAGGGCTGGCGCCGCGTGATCGACATCAATCTCAACGGATTGTTCTATTGCTGCAGGTCGGTCGTGCCCTTCATGATCGAGAACGGGTATGGGCGCATCGTTAATGTTTCATCGGTTGCCGGAAAAGAAGGCAATCCCAACGCTTCCGCCTATTCAGCATCGAAGGCTGCGGTTATCGGCCTTACGAAGTCTCTAGGCAAGGAGTTAGCAAGCCGGAATGTGCTCGTAAACAGCATCACACCTGCGACATTTGAAAGCCCAATTCTCGAGCAATTACCTCAAAGCCAGATTGATTATATGCGCTCCAAGATACCCATGGGACGCCTGGGTGGAGTGTCCGAGGTTGCAGCCATGGTCTGCTTCATGGGAAGCGAGGAATGCAGTTTTACCACCGGAGCCACGTTCGACATTTCCGGCGGCCGGACGACGTTCTGACATGAGCGCGATTCCCTTCGTCGATGCGCACGTCCATATGTGGAATCTCTCCCAAATTCACTATCCCTGGCTTTCCCCGCCCTTCCGGGATGACGGGCCAAACGGCAGCGTCGAGCCCATCGCGCGCAACTATCTGCTAGACGACTATTTCAGGGATTCCAAAAACTGGGATGTGCGCGGCATGGTCCATGTTGAGGCAGGGGCTCACGCTTCTGCGGCATTGGACGAGACCGCGTGGCTCCAGGCCATGGCCGACACGCGCGGCTGGCCGAACGCAATTGTTGCATTTGCAGCCCTGGACGATCCTCATTTCGAGAAAACGCTCGAGGCGCATGCCACGAATCCGAATGTCCGTGGCATTCGCCAAATCGTGAATTGGCACAGAGACCCCAGGCGCAGCTACACCGCGCGTGATGTGACCAGTGATCCGCAGTGGGCAAGGGGCTTTGCGGCCCTTAGCAAGTACCGATTATCCTTCGATTTGCAGGCCTATCCCACCCAGTTCGGGTCTTTAGCAAAGCTGATTAGCCGCCATCCCGAAATCCCGGTTGTCGTCAACCATTTGGGGATGCCTGTTATCACGGACGAAGACGGCATGGCGACATGGCGCGACGGGATGGGTCAACTGGCGGCGTCAGAGCATGTATTTGTAAAATTATCTGGGGTCGGTTTTATTCGACGTGGTTGGACGATTGAACAAATAAGGCCGTTCCTACTAGAAGCCATCGATTTATTTGGCTCAAAACGCTGCCTTTTCGCCAGCGACTTCCCGACCGACAAATTGTTTGGCAGCTTTGACGGCCACCTTGATGCCTATTGCCAAATCGTCTCCGAATTTTCAGAGAATGAGCGGCGTGACATGTTCGGCCGCAATGCGGTGCGGATCTATCGCATGGATATCGCTTTGTAGCGCCGATTTGGGGGCAGCATGGGCAATCCGATCTTGGGTGTTTTCTTCCACTGGTTGGGGGGACTTGCCTCCGGAAGTTTTTACGTGCCCTTTCGAAAGGTGCGCTGCTGGTCCTGGGAAATTTTTTGGCTCGTAGGCGGAGTATTCAGCTGGGTCATTGCGCCCTGGCTTTTCGCGATGTTGAGGACACATGACCTTTTCGGTGTCCTAGCGGCGACGCCCAAGCGAACCTGGGAGCTGTGCATCCTCTTTGGTTTTCTGTGGGGGTTTGGTGGCCTGACTTTTGGGTTGACCATGCGATACCTAGGACTGTCCCTGGGAATGGCGATCGTCCTTGGCTTGACGGCTGCGTTTGGCACCTTGGTTCCTCCGCTCTTCTCCGGTGAATTGTTTTCCACGCTTATCTGGTCGGTGCACGGGCAGATAATAATCGCCGGCCTCGCGGTTTGCCTGGCCGGCATTACTGTTATCGGTTATGCAGGGCGTTCAAAAGTGCGAGAAATGCCCTCCTCCCAGCAGCAAAGGTCTTCCATTGCTGAGTTTGAACTGCGGAAAGGCATACTGGTCGCCATCTTTTCCGGGGTGATGTCGAGCTGTTTCGCCTATGGATTGGCGGCGGGCGAACCGGTGCGCAAGCTGACGCTCGCAGCAGGCACGGATGCGCTAGCGCAAGGTTTGCCGGTTCTTTGTCTTGTCCTGCTAGGCGGCGCGACCACCAACTTTCTTTGGTGTTTCTATCTTATCGCTAGGAATGGCAGCGCCACCGAGTTGATCGGAGGCATTGGGCCGTCCGCAAACTTAGATATTGGCACCCCACCTTTGTGGCGCAACTATTTGTTTTGCGCTTTGGCGGGAACGACATGGTATTTTCAGTTCTTCTTCTACACCATGGGTGAGAGCCAAATGGGGCGTTATGGCTTTTCCAGTTGGACCATTCACATGGCAAGTATCATCATTTTTTCGAGCCTTTGGGGATTTGCGCTGAAGGAATGGAAGGGCGCTGGGCCGCAAACGCTGACCTTGGTGTTTGTGGGATTGGCGCTGCTGGTAGCATCTACGATTATTATCGGTGTTGGGAATTCGCTTCCGGGCTGAATTGCGCGGCGACAGGGGCTTTAGATGGCGCGACAGATTCTCGCTCTACTTTGCGTGTCGTTTTTGTGCGCGACAATATTTCCGGCGGCCGCCCAACAGGGGGCGGGGCAATACCTGACCGTAGACTGGACGAAAACTTTGCGCGTCTCGGTCACCACGCCAACACTGCAAGTCGTAGTGAATCCAAAGCTGCAGCCGGGAGATGTTGTTCGCGAGAATGCCTATTCGGCGTTGCGGGATCTCCGGCCCCAATATGCTCGATACGTGCCCTGGTATCCCTATCCGCGCATGTCGGTTGCCGAGCTCTTTCCACCCAGTGGACCAAAAACATTCTGGGACTTTCGCCTAATCGATCCTCCTGCTGTCGATTTTCTAAAGGCCACAGCGGGTCGAGCCGGTTACATCAATTTCAGCACTATCCCAGCCTGGATGTTCAAAACGCGGGCAGCAGTACCCGTACCCATAGATCCGAACAAACCAGACTTCGACTACAATCAGGGCACCGAGTTAGCCGATCCAACAGGCAGGCAGCTTTCCGATTATTACGGTCGTATTGTGTCCTGGTATGTCAATGGAGGCTTTACCGACGAAAGGGGCACCTTTCACAAATCAGGGCACCACTTCACTCTTCCACTCTACGAAGTTCTGAACGAGGTCGATGCGGAACACTCCACCACACCGGAGCAATATGTGCGGCGCTACGATGCGATTGTGAGCGGTATCCGCTCCGTTAGCCCTAAGACCCAGTTTATTGGGCTGGCCCTTGCAGATCCGCGCAATCATCCCGAATTTTTTGAGCATTTCCTGAACCGCGCGAACCATCAGCCAGGTATCCCGCTCGACTGGATTTCTTATCATTTCTACGCCGTTCCCGCAGGGGGCGAGACGCTCGACGCGTCGCAATATACTTTTTTCGCTCAGGCTGCGGATTTTGTCAGCAGCGTCAGATATATCGAAGCCATCAAAAAGCGGTTGTCGCCTGGCACCCGAACGATGATCAACGAAACGGGTGCCATCCTGCGCAACGATCTTGATCCCGCAACGTCCGCAGTCACGACCGATTCGAGCATTCCCAAAAGCTTTTGGAATCTTTCAGGTGCGGTTTACGCATATGTCTATGAGGAACTTGCCAAGCTCGGCATTGATGTCGTCGGTGAGTCGCAACTCGTGGGCTATCCGAGCCAGTTTCCTAGTGTCACCATGGTCGACTGGCACACAGGTCGGCCCAACGCCCGGTTTCAGATTCTCAAGCTCATACGCGACAACATGGGGCCTGGCGACCGGCTTATCGACGTAAGCGGCGGCCCAGGAATTTTCGACGCCCAGGCTATCGTGTGCAGCGCTTATATACGGCAAGGAGTGAAGAAGGCTTTGCTCATCAATCGCAGGGCTGCCACCGCCAGGATAGATATTCAGGGCGCAGCGGGCGGGCGGCTTCAGCTGGTTGACCAGTCGAGCGCCGGTGGTCCAATTCGGCAGGAGAAGCTTTCATCATCAACGGTCATGCTCGGTGGCTTTGCAGTCGCCATAGTCGATTTCCCAGGAAAGATTCCATGAGTGATGATACGGAAACAATCGCCTTTCGCTTGACGTTGGTGGAAGGGCAGCTTGAGGCCTATCGCAAACGCCATGACGAAATCTGGCCGGAGCTCGAAGATGCGCTCCGCACGGCGGGAGTTATCGAATACCGAATCTTCAATCAGCCTGGTGACACAGCGCTTTTTGCGGTGATGCGACGCAAAAAGAATCACAGCATCGAGTCGCTGGCGGCAAGCGCTCTCATGCGCCGCTGGTGGGATATGATGAAGGACGTAACCCTCACGGGTGTCGACGGCGTGCCAATACAGTTTGCATTGGACCCGGTCTACGTCATGAAACAGGCCGAACGAGCTGCCTAACCGGCACCAGCAATGGCGGTGAGGCCCGCCAAGCCGCGATCCTTAGGTTTGGTCTCAGCGCTTTTAGGATGACGCGTTTTCGGTTAAACTTGGGCAGCAGTCTTATAGGACGTTACGGATTTCCGTATATCACGCCGTCGCCCGAAGGCGGGGGAAGTGAGGCGCTGTGGTCACGCTTCTAATCAATGGTCAGTCCCACACGGTGGACGCGCCCGACGACATGCCGCTGCTCTGGGTCCTGCGCGACCTGGTCGGGCTGACCGGAACCAAATTCGGCTG
>Ga0126381_100004001_pt1 | contig 15995 bp, 8 predicted proteins | sample PanSoiMetPlot_28_FD_96465 | JGI IMG/M metagenome (GOLD analysis project Ga0126381, IMG submission 96465) | Tropical forest soil microbial communities from Panama - MetaG Plot_28 | ecosystem: Environmental > Terrestrial > Soil > Tropical forest > Bulk soil | place: Panama | collected 2016-02-17 | reverse complement strand
GGGTCGCTCAGGCTGGTGTAGATGCCTAAGCGCCGGTTGGATTCCGAATACGCACGGCTCAAACGCGCGAACCGTCGCTCCTCGGCGGCCTCCTGCACAAACGCGCGCACCGTGCGCACCCCCGTCACGTGCTGCTGCACCGTGGCGCTCATGGTCGAGAATTCCGCCTGTATGCCTTCGAAGCGCTTGCGAATCTGACGGCCGAACCACACGATCAACATCACCGCCAATGGGGCGGGCGCGAGCGCCAACAACGTGAGCCGCCAGTCCACACCGGCCATCACCGTAAACGCGACCGGAAACATCACCAGCGATTCCGACAAGTTCACGACGCCTGGTCCCATCATCATCCGCACCGAGTTCAGGTCGTTGATGGCGTGCGCCATGATATCGCCCGTGCGCATATGCGAATAGAACGCGGGTTCGAGCGACATCAGGTGGGCGAACAGATCGTTGCGCATTTCGTATTCGACGTCGCGCGAAACGTTCATCATGCGCAGCCTGGCAAAAGCTTGTAACGCTGCTTTCGGTAATGCCGCCCCCAACATGGCGGCTGCGATCCACATGGCCGGCGTGGTGCGTCCTGCGGCCAGCAGACTTACCGCGCGCCGGATCAGCAGGGGAATTACCGACCCGATCGCATCTCGGGCGAGCAAGGCAATACAGCCCAGAATCAGGGCCCGCCGATGCCTCTGTACATAAGGAAGCAGAAACTGCAGCCGGTTAGACAGCCGCATCGCTCATTCGCCCGGCGCCTCGTATTTTTCGAGGAATGCCTCGATGGGTAAATGGCGGAAATCGGGCAGCGCCGCTGCCAGATTCTCCCTGTCCCAATCCCACCACGCCAGCCGCAAAAGGCGGTCGCGTAGGGCCTCGGCAAACCGAAAGCGCTTCACGCGCGCTGGCACTCCCGTGGCCACGGCGAAGTCCGGAATGTCGCGGCTGACGACCGCCCCCGCGCCGATCGCCGCGCCGGTTCCGATCTTGATGCCGGGCAGGATAACCGCGCCATGGCCGATCCATACGTCGTGGCCGAGCACTACCTGGTGCGACTTGCGCCAGGTGAAGAACTCGCGGTCGTCTTCGTCGGCCAACTGGTAGCCCTTGCTCCGATAGGTAAAGTGGTGCAGCGCCACCCGCTCCAGCGGGTGATTCCCCGGATTCAACCGGGTGTGGGCCGCTATCGAGCAGAACCTGCCGATTTGGGACCACATGATGCTGCTGTCATTCACCACGTACGAGTAGGCCCCCATCGACGATTCGGCAATGGTCGTTCGGGCGCCGACTGCCGTCCAGGGACCCAACTGCGAGTCGCGTACGTTGGCGGTGGGGTGGATTGCCGGCTCCTCGGAGAGGGCCGGGCGCTTCGGCGCGACAGTCTCGGTGGCCATTACTACGTAAACATACCACTTAGGCTGTTACGAAAGAATGAAAGCGGCCATATGAATTGGGGGGCTTAATTCTTACGTCTGCGGATAGTACGTACACATAGCACAATCGTGAAAAAGGTGATGCCATGCTGAAATCGCACGCTCATTAAACTGCAACCTGCGGCAAGTAAGCTTTCACTGATTCACCACCCTATCAGGAGAAACTATGCCGCGTTTTGCCGTAGCCATCGCCGCCATGTTGGCCACAGCGGCCTTCGCTCAGTCTGATCGAGGGCGCATCTCGGGTCGCGTTTTCGACCCCTCCGGAGCAGTGGTCCCCCGAGCGGCCATTGTGGTCGAGAACCCCGGGAAGGATCTGAAACGTGAGAGCGTCACTGATATCGACGGTACCTACCTCGTCGACGGGTTGCTTTCGGCGACTTACAAAATCACGGTATCCGCCTCGGGATTCGCGGTCTCGGTCATATCGGATGTCCCCCTGGCAGTCGGCCAGGAGCGCGTCATCGACGTGCACCTGCAACCGGCCAGCGTCAAAGAGAGCGTCACCGTGGCTTCGGGCGCTCTGGCGGCGATTGATACTTCGTCCGCCAGCATCGGGGCGGTGGTCAGTTCCAGAGAGGTCACCGATCTTCCGATCAACGGGCGCATGGTTTCTCAACTTTACCTCTTAATACCAGGCGCTACCGCTTCCGGCGCCGGAACATTCGACGACGTCCGGTTTGCCGGCCGCTCTAACGAGCAGAACACGATTCGTTACGATGGCATCCAGGCTGGAACGATCATCGACGCCAATCCGGCGGACCTTAACGGTGCAAGCACTTCCCAATACCGCCTCTCGATGAGCATGGAGAATATTCAGGAATTCCGCGTCGAGGCGAGCACCTACTCTGCGGAGTACGGGCGGGGAACCGGAGGGCAGGTAGAGATTATCACGAAGTCCGGTTCCAACGCCCTGCACGGCGATATGTTTGAGTTCCTCCGGAACAGCTTCTTCGACGCGAGAAACGATTTCGACCACGGCGCAGTGCAGGCGCCGCTACGATTGAACCAGTTCGGAGGCGCCGTGGGAGGACCCATCATTAAGGACAGGCTCTTCTTCTTCGCCAGCCAGGAGAATCTCTTGCAGAGGGTATACGTACCGTTTCTACAGGACACGTTGAGCGCCTATGCAAGGGCCCAAGCGGTTCCAGCCATTCAGCCTCTACTCGCGGCTTACCCGCTGGGCAATGCCGGCTCGACGAGCAGTCCCTACTTCGACCTCGTCTCCGTCACTCTGCCTTCATACGTCAATGAGTATTTCGGGAACGTGCGCTTCGATTACCGGGTGAACGACAAGAACAGCCTGTACCTACGCTACAGCCGGGATCAGGGCTACTCCTCGTCGCCCACCGATGCCAGCGGCAGCGGAAGCGTTACCACACAGGTCGCCCAAAATGGGATCGCGGACCTGACCACGGTCATCCGGCCGAACATCGTAAACGATTTCAAGTTTGGCGTGAACCCTTATAAGTCCCGCCTGATTACAGAAGGAGCGAATGTTCCCGGCCTGAATATCTCGAACCTGACCTTCAGTATCGGCGGCGCGGCGCAATCGGGCGCCACCGGCATCATAACCCCCACGGGCGCTGGTTCCACGCCGCTCGAGCATGCGCAGCCCTACACCAACTACGAACTCTCCTACATCGACAACCTTTCGTGGACGCACGGCGCTCACAGTTTCAAGATGGGCGTGGAAGCAAACAGCCGTGTATTGTATTGCGATCAGATTGGTGGCGCGGTTTACACTTTCACAAACATCCAGAACTTTCTTGCGGACCAGCCGTCGCAGATCCAGATGGGTGGAACACTGAGCGCGGCCAATCCCTTCTGGCCGGGCGTTACCGGCCCTCGCAAAGGCCTTCAATATTTTGCCGGCGGCTACTTTCAGGACGAGTGGAAAATCACCCCCAGATTCACCATGAACATAGGCTTGCGGTACGACTATTTTTCTCCGCTGACCGAAGCCAACAACCACACTCTGACGGTGAATACGGTTACAGGCGCTCTCAATACATCCGGATACGCCGGCTATACCACCTCGAAGCTCAATTTTGGCCCGCACCTCGCATTTAGCTGGTCGCCTGAGGCTGCGCACGACAAGACTGTGTTTCGTGTCGGCGCCGGCTATTACTACGGCCCCGGTCAGGAGGAAGACCAGATCCAGCCAATCCTGAATGGCACTCCTGGCGAAACCCTGACGACCGGCGTGGCGTACCCAATGAATATCAATCAGATTCTGGCCAACTTTGATCCCAACAGCCCCAACGCGCAATTCCAGCCGCGTGTTTATGCGGTGGGCTATAACCTGCCGGAGAAAGTTCTGTCTTACTCAGCGTCCGTGCAGCAGACGCTGCCCGATTCTTCCATAGTGACCCTCGCCTATGTCGGGAGCCAGGGTAGAAACGAGTTCCAGCGGACGATCGCAAACCTCATCACCGGAGTAGCCACTGACCCGGCCACGGGAAACGCGATCATCACGCGCCAATTTGGCAATCAATATGCCGAGTTGGACGTCAAAACCAGTTTCGGCCGCAGTCATTACGACTCGGTGCAGTTGAGCTGGAACCGCCGCCTGGTCCATGGCTTGACCGCTACGGCCCAGTATTCCTGGAGCCACAACATCGGTACGTCGCAGGGTTCCAATGAGGCAACCACCAGCGAAAACAATTACAATTTCTCCTCCGAACGCGGGGATAACTCAACCGACATCCGCCAGTATCTGAACGCAGCCGCACTTTATCAGTTACCGTTCGGCGCGGGCCATCGGTATAACTTTGGAAGCAACAAACTTCTCAACAGCATGTTTGGAGACTGGCAAGTGGGCGAGAACCTGCTGCTCCATGCAGGTCTGCCCGTCAATGTTCTGATTCAACGGAACAACGTCCTCTACTACGATCCCCAGAATGGCAGCTATTATACGAGCCCGGTTTTGGTGGGAGGAGTCCCGATAACACAATCCGTTATCAATATACCGGGCGGCGGCCAGTCGCGTGGAACCCAGCGCCCTAACCTGATCCCCAGTGTGGATCCCTACCTCAATACCGGTAGCGGCTTCATGCTGAACCCGGCGGCATTCTCGATTCCGGCCCCCGGCTCTTACGGGGATCTGGGCCGGGACGCGCTGCGAGGTCCCGGCTTTGCACAACTCGACCTGACGATGTCCAAGAACTTTCGTTTCGGCGAGAGAGCCCGGATGGAACTTCGCGGCGACTTCTACAACCTCCCCAACCATCCCAACTGGGCGAATCCGATCGCAACGATGAGCGGAGGCATTCCCTCGGGCCCCACTGCATCGGGTGTCCAACCGGGGCAGGCGATGACCAGGGCGGCTGCCGGGTCTTCGTTCGGATTGATCAATTCAACGGTGGGTAAGTATATCAACGACGGCACCTCACGCCAGATCCAGCTCGCGTTGCGGCTCGTTTTCTGATTGAAAGCCCAGCGGCGCAATACCGTTTGCCAATCAGTACGTATGCGTAGCAACATTTGGATGATTCCGGGCAGCCTTCGCGACCGGATATTTTCGTAGATGTCATCAATATGCAACGCCAGGTTGCCTATACTGACCCATCGCCGAAGGCTTATCTGGAGGGTTATATGGGACGCAGTCATCGGTCCTGTTTCATTCTGGCGCTGCTGCTCGCGCCGCCAGCGCTGCTCGGGCAATTCGATCAGGGGCAGATCGCGGGGACTGTAACCGATCCCAGCCATTCCGCGGTTTCGGGCGCATCGGTTTCCGCGATCGCCGCCCTGACCGGCGAAAAGTTCAGCACCGTCAGCGGTGAAAAAGGCGCCTACACACTCGTGGGCCTGAGAGTGGGAACTTATACCGTCACCATCGAGGCTGAAGGCTTTCGGAAGTTCGTGCAAGAAGAGGTAAGGGTGGATGCAGCGCTCAGGACGACAGTGGATGCCGGCCTTGCCATTGGCGCTCTGACTGAGGTGGTGAATGTCGCCGCCGACACCACGCCGCTCGAAGCCGAAACGGCGCAGGTGGGCCGCACCGTCGATTCGCGTCAGATTTCGGATCTCGCTCTGAATGGCCGCAACCCGATCGACTTGGCTCTGACGAAGGCTGGAGTCGTCGGGACAGTGGCAGGCGCCGGTTTCAACTCCTTCAATCCAATCGATCTCTCGGCGTCGTTCTCCATTAACGGCGCAGCGTTGTACGGGAACAATATCACCATCGACGGCGTGAGCGTGGTCCGCAGCCGCGGTGACGGGCAATCCGCGCCGACGTTGACCGGATTATTCAACGCCGACGCGCTCCAGGAAGTCCAGATCCTGACTTCGACCTATCCCGCTGAGTATGGCCGGGCGCTCACCGGACAGGTCCGGCTAGTGACGAAAGGCGGAACCCGCGAGTTCCACGGTTCAGCCTTCGAGTTTTTCCGCAACTCCGCGTTCGATTCGAACACCTGGCAACGAAACAGCAGCAACACGCAAGACGCGCACACCCCGCAGCCGCTGCGTTTTAACCAGCCGGGATTCACTCTTGGCGGCCCGATGTTCCTTCCCGGCCTGTTCAACGCCAAGCGCGACAGACTGTTCTTCTTTTTGTCGGAAGAGTGGGTCTCTTATCACCAATCGGTAGAGAGCACCGGCATCGTGCCTTCGCTCGCGATGCGCACGGGTGATTTCAGCGAATTGCTCTCACCCACCAATCCCTACTTCGGCAAAGCGATGACGGTGAAAGATCCCCTGAATGGCTCGCCCTTCCCCGGCAATCTTATTCCGCCGAACAGGCTCAGTCCCAATGGCATCGGATTGTTGAAGGCTTATCCCGCACCGACTCCGGGCTTCCAGCAGGGAACAAATAACTGGTACGATTCGCAGCCGCAGCCCAACGACAGCCGCAAGGATACGGTTCGACTCGATTACCTCCAAGGGATCCACCGGCTCAGCGTGAGCGCCTCCGACCTCAGTTTCCATGAGGACGACCCGTTCCGGACGGGCTTCGACGTCGCGGACACGCGATGGAATCGGCCCAACTACACAGCGGCACTCAGCGTCACTTCTACTCCCTCAGCCGGGTTCATCAACGAGTTTACAGGCACATATGCGGACGACGTCGTGCGTATGACGCTTTACCCCATCGATGGCGTACCGCGCTACGAACGCAGCCTGTATGGCATCGAGTTCCCATACGCGATTCCGGGTCCAAAACGCGTCACCGACCGTATCCCGACGATTGTTCCCCAAGGCTTTTCGGAGCTCGACGGATCGTCAAAGCCTGGCAACAGCTCCGGGCCGATGTTCTCCCTGCGCGATACCGTGACCGCGATCCGACGCTCGACTCACACACTCAAGTTCGGCGTCAGCTATGAACTGGCCGAGCAGATCAATGCCGATCAGATTGCGTTTAACCAGAATGGCTGGTTTACCTTTCAGAACACTGGCGACCCGATGACCAGCGGAGTCGCGATCGCCAATGCCGCCCTCGGTTACTTCAATACGTATCAGGAAATCGGTCCGGCCGCGGATACTCACGTCAAGAGTTACGCGATTGAGGCGTTCGCCCAGGATACATGGAAGGTGAATCCGCGACTCACTCTGGAATACGGAGTTCGATACTCATACTTCCAACCTTGGCACGCGATTTGGAACGACATCTCCAACTTCAACCCACATTATTTCGATCCTTCTACCAAAGCCATCGTCGATCCCATCAGCGGGGGAATCGTTTCCGGCAACCCCTATGACGGCATCATCGAGCCAGGCGGCGGATATCCCGCTTCGGCCGGCGGCCGCGCGCTAGGCGCGTCCGTGCCCGGTGTGCAGGCGCTGTTCCATAACCTTCCCGCGGGCTTTGTCAACAGCTATCACGTCCCGACAAATTTTTCGCCACGCCTGGGCATCGCCTGGCGAGTGACCGACCACACTGTCATTCGCGCTGGCGGCGGCACATTCCGGGTACGCGAGTTTCTGAATAACGGGTCTCTCTTCAGGAACCCGCCCAATCAGGCGAGTGCGAACGCGTCGAACGGGCTGGTGGACAACCCGGGCGGCGGGGGCCTGCTGCTGCCGCCCAACATCGGAGCCGTTTCGAGTGAGTACTTCTACCCCTCGTCCTACAATTACAGCCTTTCAGTACAGCACGAATTTCCTCAGGGCTTTGTGCTCGATCTCGCCTTTGTGGGCGATACTGGGGTGAATCTCTTGCGCATCCATAACATCAATCAGCTCGCGCTCGACACCATCTACCTGTATCCTTCCATCAATCCCAATGCACTCCGGCCTTACGAGGGGCTGGCGGCGGTTAACTACGCGGAGCAGAGCGGCCGGTCTAATTACAATTCCTTGCAAGTAACTATGAATCGGCGATTCAGGTCGGGCCTGGGCATTGATGTGGCTTACACCTACTCCAAGGTCCTCGACAACACTCAGACGCCGTTTAACGGGTATCACTTTGTGTGGGCGCCTTCGACCATCGATCGCACGCAGGTTATCACCTTCAACTACATCTACGAGTTCCCGTTTCTCCGTTCGAAGCACACGTTGGCTGGTAATCTGCTGGGAAACTGGCAGATCTCAGGAGTAACGGCGTTTCGATCGGGTGATCCCCTATCCGTCGTCGATAGCACCGACAATGCGGGCGTCGGTTCTGGCAGCGCTTCTCAGCCGTGGAACCTGGTTGGAAGCACGGCGGTTTCCGGGCCCACCGGAGTGGGACAGATGTGGTTCAATCCGGCGGCGTTTGTGCGGCCGGCGCAGGGTACATTCGGGAACGCGTCGCTCGATCTTCTGCGCGGGCCGAAGTTTCAGAATTGGGACGCGGCCCTCTTCAAGAACTTCAAGATAGGCGAGCGGGTGAACTCCCAGTTTCGCTTCGAGGTTTTCGACTTTTTCAATCACCCCAATCTATCCGATCCGGTTGTTTCGCCTACGTCAGGCAGCTTCGGAAAGATTCTGGCCAAGAGCGACAATCGGAACATTCAGTTGGGGCTCAAGATCCGCTTCTAAGGAACATGCGAACACCCTCCGCCCCGATCCTCTTCGCAAGCTTAATTCTGGCAGCCAATTTTTCGGCTCTTGCCCAAAATGGGGAACAAGCACCCAAGCCGCCCTTCGTCTCATCGCCGCGGCGCCTCTTGACCGCCCCGGAGCTGCTGGACGCGCCCGACGAATGGATCGGCCGCTCATTCCAATGGGTAAATTATGTCCTCGCCAACTTCCCGCCCGATCCCAAGGAAGTGCCGGTCCGCCGGGCCGCTCTCATCCGGCTCGACGATGTTCTTCATATCGAATCGGCCCCGCGGAAAGAGATCGTTCAGAAGTACTATCGCGAGCGCCTCGAAACGGCGATAGCGGAAATCGAGCGCACAAAGGTCACCGCGGGAATGCGCATCTGGAAGCTTTACAACCACGGCTTTTTGGTCCGCACGCCGTCGGTCTCCTTCACGTTCGACATCGTCCCCGGGCTGGTGCGCATTCCGGAGTTTTCCATTCCGAACGACCTGATGTCACGCCTGGTTACGCAATCGGACGCCACGTTCGTCAGCCATGAGCATTACGATCATGCCAACCAGGACGTGGCCCGAATGTTTCTAGCGCAGAATAAGCCCGTGATCGTGCCGGAGGGCCTCTGGACCGACGCGCCCGACCTGGCATCGCGCCTGACTTACCCGAAGCGGGGATTCGAAACCCAATCTGTCGCCATCCAGAATGGCCAACAAGCGCTCCGGATCGTTGCATATCCGGGGCACCAGGGGAAAGCCCCGATTGTCAATGTTCACCTGGTTACAACACCAGAAGGGCTGACGGTCGTCCACACCGGAGATCAGTCGGGATTTGAAGGACCAGGCGGCGATTTCGACTGGCTCGCTCAGATTGGCCGCGACCATCACGTGGACGTCTTACTTCCGAACTGCTGGGGCAACGAATTAGGCCGAACCATACGCGGCGTAAATCCCGAGTTGGTGATTACAGGCCACGAAAACGAAATGGGGCACACGGTGGACCATCGCGAGGATTACACCCAGACTTATAATCACCTGTTCGAAGTTCGATACCCGTTTATCGTGATGACCTGGGGCGAGAGCTATTGGTACCGTCCGGATCCGATCAGGAAGCGGGCACTTACAGGCGTCGTTCACAATTGATGCAAAAGCTCGCTGCCGAGATTCATGCCCTGTGCTATCTAAGCGGAACATTCACGCTGCGCTCCGGCCGGCAGGCGAATACTTATTTCGATAAATATCGCTTCGAAGCGAGGCCGGAGCTGTTGGCGGAAATAGCCAGGGAGATGGTTACGCTGATACCGCGGCAGGCCGAAGTGCTCGCCGGGCTGGAACTGGGAGGCATCCCGATAGCCACGATGCTCTCCCATTATTCGGGGATCCCCACTGCGTTTGTCCGCAAGGCAGCGAAGCAATACGGAACCGCGCGTTTGTGCGAGGGCGCTGCAGTGTCGGGGAAACAGGTTCTACTGGTGGAAGACGTTGTCACAACCGGCGGCCAGATCGGTTCGTCGGCGGCCGACCTCCGGAAACTTGGAGCCGCAATTTCGCATGCCCTCTGCGTGATCGATCGCGGCGAGGGTGGCGCGGAGAACCTGGCGGGCAACGGTATCGTTCTTATCTCGCTTTTCGACGCCGGGGACTTCCGCCCTGCCTGAACATGCAGCGCGTTATTGTGATCGGATGCTCCGGCTCGGGCAAGTCCACTCTGGCCCGAAAACTGGCTTCGCAGACCGGGCTTCCCCTGATCCATCTCGACCGTGAGTACTGGCTTCCGGGGTGGAAGGAACGAGGCAAAGACGAGTGGCAGGCGCGCGTGGAGGAGTTTACTCAGCGCGCGGCATGGATCATCGACGGCAATTTCAGCGCTACGCTTGGGGTCCGGGTCGCAGCGGCCGACACGATCGTATTCTTGGACTTTCCGCGTTGGCGCTGCCTCGCGCGCGTCTTGCTGCGCATCGCCCAATCGCACGGGAAAGTGCGTCATGATATGGCTCCGGGCTGTCCGGAACGGTTCGACTGGGGCTTCCTGAAGTGGATCTGGAACTGGCCCCGCCACTCGCGGCCCCATGTGTTGGCCGCGTTGACGGAGGCGTCCGGACGAGTCTATGTTCTCCAGCGGCCGGCTGACATCACGCTGTTCCTTCGAGAGATCGCAACCTAGCCCGAGGCTCGATCGCCGAGGATGAAGCCCAGCTGGCAGGCGTAATGTCGGGCTGCCCGCCGCCAAGGAATCCAATCGTTTTAGGCAATCCCAAGCGTTTCCTTGAGCCAATGCATTTGTTATAGCCTTGTGACAATAGGCAGGTATGATAAGGTTTCCCCTGAAGTCTTGTTGCATGGCCCAAAGTGCATAAAGTTAGGGTTTGACGCAGGAATGGATCGCTCCGCGACGAGAACGGCCGCGAGCGCGACTTGCCAAAAGAGGACACCATATGATTCAGAAGCCGCAAGTGAATGAGAAATGCAGGTTAGGCTTGGGAGCCGTGGGGATTCTCTTGATAGTTGGCTCAACCGCGGTTTTGGCCCAAGCTCAAAATCAACCGGCTGCCGATCCCCATCGCACTGTTGGCCCGCAAAAGGATGGGTCGATTGTCGCGTCAGACAACCAGACACTGACGCCGGCGGGCAAGATCATTGAGCTCGGTTCGCCCGTGCGGGCCAAGTCCATCGCGCTGAACCCGAATAGCAAGACCAATAGCGGTGCGGTCTTGCTCATGGGCTCACCCCAACCGATTATCGTATTCAACACCGCCACCGGACAGGTTCTCCAACGCTTCATTCCAGCCTTTATGAAAGGCACGGAATCCGTATCCAGCAAAGCGGGGTCTTTCACGGGCATCACCTATTCCGCTGACGGCCAGAAGCTGTTCTTCAGCCAGGACGATAACCATGTCGTGATTGCGAATGTGAATCCGCAGACGGGCCTCTTGACCAACGGGCAGAGCGTGGAACTACCCGAACCGCCGGCGGATGGCAGGCCATATCACAAAGCGAAAGCCATCAACCCGGGCGGCATTGCGGTTTCCGCGGACGGCAAGCGCGCCTATGTGGTGCTGAACGTTGCCAACACGCTCGGCGTGATCGACCTGTCTGAATCTCGGGCTAAGCTCATCGCCCAGATTCCGGTCGGCAATGCGCCGAATAGCGTCATCATCCATGGCAAATACGCCTACGTCACCAACGAAGGCGGCCGCCCTGCCACGAGCGCAGACTTCACGAACTATTCCGATGGAACCCCGATCGTCGTTGACCGGAAAGATTCTTTTACCATCACCGGGACGGTCTCGGTCGTCGATCTCTCTGCCGGTAAGCAGGTAAAGGCGATCAAGGTGGGCCTGCACCCGGCCGGCATGACCGTTTCCGGCGCCCGTCTTTATGTCGCCAACGCCTATAGTGACAGCCTTTCGGTGGTCGATTTCGAGACCGATGAGGTCGTACGCACGATCGATCTCAGCGTTCCGATCGCCGGTGGCGTCTTCGGTTCCGGGCCGAATAGCATCGCCGTGACCGATGAAGGACAGGCTTACGTGACGCTGGGCCAGGCCAATGCGGTCGCCGTCATCAACCTCCAGGGACGGGATGCACATCCGGTCATCGGTTACATTCCCACCGGCTATTTCCCGACCTCCATCGCCTATGACAGGCTCCAGAAACAACTGGTTGTCGCCGACGATAAAGGCCTGGGCACGCACGTTCCAGCGCGTTCCGGTGGCCTCTCCGGCTTTAACACGCATCAGGATACCGGTACCGTCAATCTGATCCCGCTGCCCAACGCGAATCAACTGGCCCGGTTCAGCACACAGGTCTTCGACAATAATCACTGGAACCTGACCACGAACCTCGAGGTGGGGCCGGAATACGTCGACGCGCAGGCCGCTCCGGTGGCTATTCCCAGGCACATCGGCGAGCCCTCATTCATCAAACACGTCTTTCTGATTATCAAAGAGAACCGCACCTACGACCAGATCCTGGGAGACGTGCCGTGGGGCAACGGGGATCCATCGCTCGCGCTTTTTGCGTCAGCCGTTCCAAACCAGCACGCGTTCGTCAAGCGCTTCCCGCTGCTGGACAATGTCTATGCACCCAGCCGCCAGTCGGCGGATGGTCACCCCTGGATCGGCATGTCTGGATCCTTCTACTCCAATGACATCTTGTCGCCGGACTGGATTCGTTCCTATCCGGGCGGCAATTCCGACGATCCTCTGACTTATACGCCGAAAGGCTTCTTATGGACCGCCGCGGAAGCCAGGGGGCTTTCCACACGATTGTATGGCGAATGGAGTAACGGCGCAAAGATTGCCAAGAAGTCGGATGGCACAAACTACGTCTGGAGCGACTTCTACAGCACCGCGCTATGCAAGGAAGGCAAAGCCCCCAGTTCCAGTTGCATCGTTCCAGACGATGCGATCAGCGTAACCTCCGAGATTCCCTCGGCGGCAAAGATCATGGACCCGCATTATCCGCCGTTCAATCTCACGATCCCCGACCAGTACCGCGTGGATTATTGGATACCCGAGTTCCAGCGTCAGGATGCAGTCAATCAGGTTCCTAATCTGACGATTCTATGGCTTCCGGACGACCATACCGCCGGGACCACAAAAGGCCAACCATATCCAATCAACTACCAGGCCGACAATGACCTTGCTCTTGGCCGCATGGTCGAAGCCATCAGCCATAGTAAAGTATGGGCGCAATCGGCGATCTTCGTTGAGGAGGACGATTCCCAAGGTGGCGTTGATCACGTGGATGGACATCGTCAGCCGGTCTTCGTCATCAGCCCCTATACGGTGGCCCCGGAGGCGCCAGATCAGGGCAGGGCGATCCATACAACGTACACGGCCGAAAACATCAATCGCACCATCGAGAACATCCTGGGCATGCAACCCCTGACCCAGTTCGATCTGGTGGCGTCCCCCATGTTCGACGCGTTTCAAAACGCGCCCAATCTGGCGCCATACAACCGTGTGTCGGCTGTTATCCCTCTCGACCACGGACCGAATTTACCGGCGAACAATACGGCGGCCTATAGCCCAATGCAGAAAGCATGGCTGAAGGCCACTGCTCAGGTGATGAAAGGCAAGTATGACAAAGCCGATTCAGTCGACCCGAACTTCCTGAACCATGTGACCTGGTACTCTGCGACCGGTTGGACACGTCCTTATCCGGGCGAGGACAAAGTGCTGATGCCCGGCCCGTTCGTCAAAGCTGCCAGGAAATACCGTTCGGATGCCGATGACTAAAGATTAACCGGCTTTCTCAAGGTGGATCGGTGCCCTTTGGAGCGCGTTGGTCTGGGACGATCTCACCTACTCCAGAGGCGGCATCCACTCCCATGTCGTCTGGGAAATCGAAGTGCATGCCAGCGTAACAATAAGTTAGCGGATAGCGAACTTTGCACTCAAACCGTAGTTTTTCGGAGTTTTGAAATTCCTAACTAACCGACCAGCTAGTCGAGGAACTCGCTCTCCTGCAACCGGGCCGGTACGTATTCTTCCGTAACGTAGCTGATGTCTTTGCTGATTAGGGCTTCGACTTCGAGCTTGAAGCCGTTCTTCAACATCATCTCGATTTCCTTTTGCCAGGGTTTTTTGTTCACGAACCAGGGATACTGGGCGATCTGCCGGGCGCGTTTGATGTCTTGCTCGTTCAATCTGATTTGCACGCTGGGGCTAAGCTGGCAGCGACCATAATCCAGACTGCGCAATCCCAGGAAACGCGCATCGGGGATTGCCATGCGGCGCGATTCGTAGGCAAGATTGATCGATCCCTGTTTGATCACACTGTAGATGTAATACCCCCAGGGGTCATTATCCAGCAGGCAATACACCGGCAGTTTCAACTCGTGATGCAGGCGGTGCAGCATGCGACGAACGCCGCGGGGCGGTTGACCTCCGCCATGTGTCAGGATGCAGTTATATTTGCGCCAGAATTTATCCTCGTTGAATCGCCGCCAAACTGTGTCTTTTTCGACATGTAGGATGAATTTTGCAGTGTTCTTTTTGAACTGCACGATGTCTTGTTCGACGATCGACGGGATGCTGTAGCCGCCAGAGCCCATGCGGGAACAGTCGATCGTGTCGCCACTGTCTACCAGTGTGATCGGGCCAACCATCGCTCCCGCGTTTTTGGCGTAAAGGTGAAGCTCTTCCCTCATCGAATCGAGTGAAACCTCGATGTCCTCGATGACGGGATCGCATTCATCCTGCGTATCGAACGTCTCTTCGCTCGTCCCTTCAATGGTGTGCTTCAGCAGGTAGAACAAACCTCGGATGCTGGTTGTCTTTCCCTGATCGATCAGTTGCTTGCATCCGGAAGCGACCAGCAGTGTCTGCATGTAGCTGCGGGCTTGAGCCAAATTGAATAATTCCCGCCGGTTGGTCCCGCTGCCCATCTCAATAATGCGCTTCGATTGATTGAACCGGACGTTCGATAACGATCGTGACGGGATATCCACGTACGGCGCGCGCCCGCGTTCGGCGGACTGGATGACGGTATCTGCAAGATCGCGAATCGAACCGAGAGTCTTCTTATCTTTTGTCGGGCGCTTCGGTTTGTCTGAAGTCGGTTTCGCCTTCTTAGCCATAATATTACGCAGTTGGTTCAGACGGTACTGTTTCGCCGGGAGTTTCTTCCGGGTTGACGATCAGCACATTCTCGCCCAATTCCTCGGCAGCATTTTCACGCTGTTTCCCTTCGTCGTTCAGTTGCGTATCCGCAACGGCCGTCTTACGTTTCGCGACGTCAACGAGCCGGCCATACAGATCCTTTCTCGGGCGATCGCCGTAATCCTTGATTGTGGCGACGGCATGTGCCACCTCTCCAAGATAGCGCAGGAAAATCTCCCGACGTTCACCTTCCTGACGCACGCGTTTACGCCGATTGAGGTAAACCGCCAGTTTTCTTCCCACCGCCTGAAGGCCGAGCCGCAGCTCCTTCATAATTTCGGGATACGATGCTATGGCTTCCTTCGATTCACTGGTAAACGGCACCCATACGCTGGCGACATGCACCATAATCGTGACCGGACCGACCGGCAATTGACCGCGGGATTGAGCCAAACCGTAAGCCCGCCAGTTGGTCCCCGTCACCGACTGAGTGATGGCACAAGCCGCCGGCTGAAACTGAAGCGGCACGCGGTTCGCGTAGCGCAGCACCTGCATCGACTGGTTTTCGCTCAGGTTCACATTTTTCATGGCGGCGAAAAGTTGATCGATTTCCTCCTTCTTGAGCTTCGCAGGCGATTGCCGAGTTCCCATCCTCGCCTGCGACAGAATCCTGTCGGCACCGGTCGCGCCGACTCCATCGAACGTCGTCAGCAAGAACTGCTTCAGCGACCGGGCATCACTCTCGCTGAGCAGGTCGGTCAACGCGTCCAGCGTGACCTTCTGGGTTGAACTGGCACCACCATAGGCAAGTCCGACCTCGATGAGAAACGGGTTCCCGCGATACACCGCGGGGGGACGCGTCGCAGCACAGAAAAACTCGCCGGGCAGCTGATGATGAAGGCCTTTGAGAATCAGCGATTCACCGATCGGTGAGATGCAGTCGGTCGCGGGAGCGCTGATTTTGGTTTCTTGAATCGCTTTGTAGAGTGAGTCGGCTT
>Ga0126381_100004000_pt1 | contig 15996 bp, 11 predicted proteins | sample PanSoiMetPlot_28_FD_96465 | JGI IMG/M metagenome (GOLD analysis project Ga0126381, IMG submission 96465) | Tropical forest soil microbial communities from Panama - MetaG Plot_28 | ecosystem: Environmental > Terrestrial > Soil > Tropical forest > Bulk soil | place: Panama | collected 2016-02-17 | reverse complement strand
CCATGCTCCAGCCCTGGCCGGCCATGAGATGGAAGCCGTAGCCGGTGTTGTCGTAGGTCAGATGCGCCTGGCGCAGCCGCAGATCCCAGCTGTTGCTCTGGTTATAGTTCGAGGTGATGCCGGTGCCGAGGAAGTCCATCTCGTAGTAGCCGGAGAGCTTCTGCATCGGGTCGATCGTGCCCTCGACCAGCAGCGAGAGGCGGCTCGCGCGGGCGCTGCCACGGTACTCGTGCTCGGAATATTGCGGCGAGAACGGATACGGAATCGACGTGAACGGCGTCCCCATGTCCGAGACCGTGTTGTGCTGGCGATAGACCGACTCGGCGGCGAGGAAGCCGCCCCAGGTCATCTTGATCGGCGACAGCGGCGGCGCCTTGGTCTTCAGCGGCATCGAAGCCGCATAGGCTCCGCTGGCGGACGCCTGCGCTTCTGCGGCCTCGCGCTTCTTCTGGTCGGCGACCTGCTTCTGCAGGCTCTGCACTTGGCTCTGCAGCTGATCAAGCTGCCGCTGGAGCTGCGCGTCCTGCGCCAGCGCGTAGCCCGGCAGGAGCATCGCCGCGACGCTGACCGCGCCCAACAAATGCCGGTGACTCTTGTATATCATGATCCCCACTTCCCCTTTATTGTTCGCATTTCGACTTTGGTATCTCGCTCATTCGCATCAATTCGCGCGGCTCGCTGGCCGCCGTTACGGCGGGTGCCGCAGGGGCAAAGCATCCCGTTTGGCGCCCATGCGCGCGCCAGCCGAGAAAATCTCTGTCCGATGAGCTGTTTTGAGCCGTGTAGAGGTGAGACGTTCTTGCGTGCTGGACTGGACCCTTTCAGCTTGACGCGAAACGATGCCTTGGCATCGCCCCATTGTTACGCTGCAACAAGCTGACGATCCCGAGCTCAGCCGTTGTGGCTCGAAGCTATTTTTTGCGCATTGCAGTTCAATGACATGCACGGAGGCTCGATGCGATTTGGAAGCGCTGTTGCACCAACGACACAGGATTAAACGACAATGAGAGGCGAAGTTGATACGGACTTAATGACCGTGACGGAAACACGACAACCCGGGGGTAGCGAAGCACGCAGAGACACGCCGATGGACGCGCTGAAGCCGCGTTCAGGCTGGTCGCGCCCGCTGGCGCGGCCTGTCGCCGTGCAGGGCGGAGCGGAACTCAATACCCTTGCCGACGTGCGCAGCTTCCTGTTCCGGCGGCTGCGGAATCATCCGGTGCCAGCGCCGGCCTGGCAGCGGGTAACAACGCTGCTGCTTTCGGCGGCGCGCAGCAACGAGGTCGATGTCGCCGATCTCACGATCGCGCTGGAGATGGCGGCAAGCGCGGAGACGATGCGGCAAGCCGAGCCGCCATGCTCCGAGCCCACGGTCCGCGACACGCGCCCACCGCCGCGGAAAGCCGCCGCCCTCGCGGAGAAAGTCCTGCCCGTGGTCGATTGGACCGCAAATGCGCCAAAGCCGCCGCAGCTAATACGCGGATCCTTCCTGTCGAGGGTGCTGGGACGGTCGTCCGCTAACAAGGATCGGAAATCCGAAACATCCTGATCCTGGAGCATGATCCTTTCCGCGTCGACCCCCGGTCAAGCCGGGGCAGCTTTTTCTTGCTCTGATCAGCTGACCTCCTGAATCCCCGCCTGCAGCCCGGTAGAGCGCAGCATAGCGCCTGCCGCGGTTGACCAGCTCGTCCTACGTGCAACCCTCATCCTGCTGATGCAGGTCGCTTCCAAATCAAAATGGGTCGATGAACCGCACGTAGTCAGCCGCGCAGAGGCCAGCCTTCTCCGTTTGTCGATGCGCCACTTTCAACGCGCTCAACCATTCATCACAATTCTGCAACAAAGCAACTTTAACGTATTCGTCCAAATCGGTGCGCCGCGCATCGCCGGTTTGCGAAGAGACTTTGTGAACAGCACGGGGGGAAGACATGCGGGCGGTCGCATTTGCCAACAACGATATCGCGGTTGTGGCATGGACCATGGGTGGAAAGCTGCCAAACTGCCTCGGCTTTGCGATCTATCGCATCGACGTCCGCGCCGGAATCGAGACCTGTCTGCCGGCCATGGCGACATTCTCGGGGCAGCAGGCCACGCCCGGACGCACCACCGCTGACGATCCGGTGCAGAAGTTCTTCTGGAAGGACGTATACGCCAAACGTGGCGGCACCTACCGGTACAAGATCGTGCCGATGTCCGGCAGCCCGGGCAACGTGCAGCCGATGCCGTATGGCCCGGTCATCTCCAATCAGGTTCAGCTCAGCCCGCATTACGGCGCGTTGTCGGCGTACTTCAATCGCGGGATCCTCGCGACCCAGGCGACGGCGCACGTCCTCACCGACGGCTCGCCCGCCGGATCGATGGTGAGCGTGCTAGAACAGCACATCGTCACGCCGGGCGATCCGCTGCGTCTCGATCTCGCCGGTCAAATGATCGAAGCGCTCACCGCATTATCCGATGAAGCTGTGAGCGACGGCGGCGAGGTCTATTGCGCGCTCTACGAGTTTCAAGACCCCGAGGTGATCGATCATCTCGTCAAGCTGACGGACAAGGCTCACGTCATACTCTCCAACATGCCCGGCACCCTGCCGGACAAGCAAAAGACCAACGATACCTACGCCGGTCAGCGCAAGCAGATCCATGACGAGGGTCTTGATGTGATCGACCGATTTATGCCGAGCAGCCATATCGGCCACAACAAATTTCAGGTGCTCGACAACGGCGGGCCGCAGGCTGTGCTATTCGGCTCCACCAACTGGACATCGCATGGATTGTGCGCGCAAACCAACAATTCGATTATCGCGCGCTCCCTGGCGGTGGCGTCCGCCTACAAGGACTATTGGGATCGGCTCAAATCGGACACCCACCCGCCGGGCGCCAACGGCAAGGCGCAGCAATCCACCGCCTTCCGCGAGGAGAATGCGAAGGCAATCCCCTCGATCGCCCTTGAGGACGGCAGCGGCATGGTCGATCTGTGGTTCTCACCCAACACTGCAAGAGCGCGCGGCAAGACACACGGTCCGAACGAGGTCCGGCCACCAGATTTGACCGAGGTCTTCTACATCATTGCCAAGGCGCAACAGGCCATTCTGTTCCTTGTCTTCGAGCCGGGCGCGCCCAGCATCGTCGATGCCGTGGCCGACGCCTTGAAGGCCAAGCCGTCCTTATTCGTGCGCGGCGCGGTGACCGCTGTGCAGGCCTCGGGCGAGTTCTACACCGCAATCCACGGCGGCGGCGAAAACGGCAAGCCGCAGAAGCGGCAGAAGGGCGACCCTCCGCTGCCGGAGGACTTCCGCGTGATCCACGCCCAAGGCATCACTCAGAACGACGCCTTCGGCCAGTGGGAGCAGGAGCTCAATCAAGCCGGTCACGCCATCATCCACGACAAGATCGTTGTGGTCGATCCGTTCTCCGACAACTGCGTCGTCGTGACCGGCAGCCACAATCAAGGATACACGGCCTCCTACAACAACGATGAGAACATGGCGATCATCCGCAACCATCGTGCGATCGCCGAGGCCTACGCCGCGCATTGTCTCGATGTCTATGACCATTACGCCTGGCGTTATTGGCTCTCCACCGAGCAGGACAAAGCCTGGCATTTTCTCGCTGCCGACGACAACTGGCAGGACGGATATTTTTCCCCCGACAATCAGGTGAAGTCGGCGGAGCTTGCCTTCTGGCTGAGCGCGACACCGGCGGCGGATGCGTTGGCGACGCCGAACGAGGACGCTGTCGCGCGCCCTCGCCCCGCGCTGCAAGCTGAGACCGGCGGCATCACGCCGGCGGTCGGTCCTCACGCGGTGGCGTCGCAAAAAAAGCGGGCACATGGACCACGGCGGCCGACCCATCGTCGCAAGCAAGCCTGAATCCGACGGAGCTGGCGTGCCGCACTACAGCACTAAATCCCAGTGCTCGCTGACGACATTCTGCCCGAAATTGCGACGTGCCTCGCTCGAGGTCAGCGTGAAGCCCGCGCGCTGATAGATGTGCCGCGCCGGCGTGAGGACCTGATGAGTCCACAGCGTAATGCGTCGATAGCCACACGCGCGGGCAAAGCGGACGCATTCGTCGGTCAGCCGCGTGCCGAGGCCGCGTCCGCGCGCCACCGGCTCGACCAGCAAGAGGCGCAGGCGCGCGACCTCGGCAGAATCCTTCACCAGAAATACGCATCCGACATTTTGGCCATCCATCTCGGCAATCCAGCCGCGGTCGAATTTCGGATCGTAACTGGCGGCGAAGTCGGCGACGATCTGCGCGCACACGCCCTCGAAATTGTCCGCCCAGCCGAATTCCCGCTGGTAGAGTTCGGCGTGCCGCGCGACGACCCAGCCGAGATCGCCGGGCCGCGGGTCGCGGAGGGCGATCTCGCCCGCCGCTTTCGTCCTTGCCGCGATCATCATCTCGATGGCGCGCATCGAGGCGACCAGACGGTCCTGTTCGGATGCGCTCAGCCGCCGAAGCAGCGCCCTGATGTCCTGCTGCGCGCGCTGCTCGAGCGGTGCGTAGGCCTTGCGGCCGCGCGCGGTCACCGACAGGTAGCTCTGCCGCCGGTCGGTCGATGAGACCTCCTTGCGGACCAGCCCGCTCTTGTGGAAACGCCGCAGGATACGACTCATGTACCCGGCATCGAGGCCGAGATCACGCGCGATGTCGCTCGCGGTCGCCTCCTTGCGTTGCTTGATCTCGTAGAGCACGCGCGCCTCGCTCAACGAGAACGGGCTGTCGAGCCAGGCGGGCTGCAGCACGCCGAGCTTCTGGGTGTAGAAGCGGTTGAAGCGGCGCACCGCGGCGATGTGCTGCGCATCGTGTCGGATCGAAACGGCCATGCAAGCAGTGTCAATCAGATACTTGACGGAGTCAAGTATCTGCCGGCACCGCGAAGAGCCGGCGCGTGACCACGTCAGTGCGTGCCGAGAAGCCGGCGCACAAACTTGATTCAGGGCAACGTCGTCAGGAATTCGTGGACAATGTGGCTTTCATCAACTCGCGCGGACGGGATGACACAAGGGAGCGGCCAAAAGCCCGTCCCTTCATGCGATTGCTGCCGGCGCGATCAAGCCTCACCGCACAACCTGTGAAACGTCGCCGCCGGGCCCATATTTCGCTTCCAGCGCGGCGGTGGTCAGCAACCGTCCCTCGAGCTCCCGCATGGCATCGTAGTCCATCAAGCGCATGATCGCGGCCATGTCGACGACGAGATCCGGCCGGTCCGCCGGCTCACCGCTGGCGATCACCCCCTTCATCGCCTCGAGCGCACGCGTCATGCCGTGAATGGCCGCGGCCGGAAGCATGCGTGGCAGCGTCACGCGGCGCACGCCGATCTCGGCAAGGCATTTGATCGACATCAGCGGCGTGGTTGGCCGGGCGCGGATGCCAAACCCCATGTTGACCGTGACGGGAACGCGCGCGGCGTCGACCAGGCGCTTGATTTGATCTTCAGTCCGGATCGCATCGGCGAAGATCATGTCGGCGCCGGCTTCCGCATAGGCGCGCGCACGCTGCAGCATTCCATCCACGCCCTCGATCGCAAGCGCGTCGGTGCGCGCGATGATCGCGAAGGCATCGTCCCGGCGCGCCAGGCACGCGGCCTCGATCTTCTTCACGCCCTCGACCAGCGGCACCACCTCCTTGCCGGGCATATGCCCGCAGCGCTTCGGATGGACCTGGTCCTCGATATTGATGCCGGCAAGCCCGGCCGCCTCGAACATCTGGACGGTGTAGTGCACGTTCACGGGATTGCCGTAGCCATTGTCGGCATCGGCGGTGAGCGGGATGGACAGCGTGCGGGCCAGCATGCGGCAGTGATCGACGTTCTCGGAAAGTCCCATCACGCCGATGTCGTCGATGCCGAGCAGCGAGTTGGAGATGCCCGCCCCTGTCGTCGCGGCCATCTCGAAGCCTGCCTTCTCCACCAACCTGGCGCTGTAGCCGTCGTAGACCCCGGGTGCGACAATGAGGCCGCCTCTCGCCAGAAGCTCACGGAATTTGCTCGGGCCATTGCTCATATCGATCTCCTTGCAGGTGGCGGCATGCGGCTCGCCGCGACAGCTCGGCCCAGAATAGAGTACGCTCGCCGCCACGCACAGCGCCCGCCAACGAAGCACGTAGCTCATGACCGAAGCTTGTTCGCATTTTTTGAGGGGCGACCAGACCTACGCTTTCCATGACGTGCGCGCGGCGATCGGCGCCGACGCCTATGCGCGGCTGCCCTATCTCGCGCGTGTGCTGGCGGAGAACATCCTTCGCAATCTCGGCCAGGCGGGCGTCACAGAGGAGGCCCTGCGCGCGCTCGTCGATCCCGGCATTGCGCCCGACCCCGTCAGCCTCCCGCTGCATGTGCCCCGCGTGCTCGTTCCCGATTCCTCGGGCGTTCCCGTGCTGATGGACCTTGCCGCGCTGCGCTCGGCGGTGGCGCGAAGAGGCGGTGATCCGGCGCGCGTCGAGGCCCGCGTGCCGATGACATTGGTGGTCGACCATTCCCTGCAGGTCGACGTCGCGGCATCGCCCGATGCCGAGAAGATCAACCTCGAGCGCGAGTTCGAGCGCAACGGCGAGCGCTATCGGTTCCTGAAATGGGCCGAGCAGGCGTTCGACGGCCTGAGGATGTTTCCACCCAACACCGGCATCATCCATCAGATCCATCTGGAGCAGGTCGCTGCAGTCACTCTGCTTGATCGTTCGCGGACGCCGCCGTTGGCGTTCCCGGATTTCACCATCGCCGGCGACTCGCATACCCCGATGGTGAATGCGCTGGGCGTGCTCGCATGGGGTGTCGGGGGTATCGAGATCGAGACTGTCGTGCTCGGCCACCCCTACATCCTCCCGAGGCCCGAATTCGTCGGGGTGCGTCTCGATGGCGCGCTCGCGGACGGCATCACCATGACCGATGTCGTGTTGACGCTGACCGAAGAGCTGCGCAGCGCCGGTGTGGTCGGTGCATGCGTCGAGTTCTTCGGTCGCGCGGCCGCCGCCCTGACGGTCGGCGACCGCGCGACGCTTGCGAACATGGCGCCGGAATACGGGGCGACGACCGGCTTCTGGCCGATCGACGCGCAGACGCTCGCCTATCTGCGGACGACCGGCCGCACCGCCGCGCATGTAGCGCTGGTGGAAGCGCATGCGCGGGCAGCGGGCCTGTTTCGCGAGGCGGGCGCGGCGGATCCGACCTACGACCGCGTGATTGCGTTCGACCTCGGCAAGGTGCGGCGCACCATCGCCGGACCAGGCATGCCGCATGTCCGGCAGGATACCTCGGGCGTTACCGCAAGCTTCCGCGAGCGCGCCAAAAGCGCCGCGACACCCCGAGCACTCGATCTTCCCGAGGGCGCCATCGGGATTGCGGCAATCACCTCGTGCACGAACACCTCCAATCCACACGGCATGATCCGCGCCGGACTGCTCGCCAGGGCCGCGGTGGCGCGCGGTCTGCAATCGGCGCCGTGGGTCAAGACATCGCTTGCACCCGGCTCGCGCGCCGTAACGACCTATCTCGACCGCGCCGGGCTGTTGGCGCCTCTCGAGGCGCTCGGCTTTGCCGTCGTCGGCTATGGCTGCACTACCTGTGCCGGCAAATCGGGGGCGCTCAAGCCTGTTGCCGCGAGCGCGGTGGAACGCGACGGCCGTGCCATTGCGGCCGTCCTCTCCGGCAACCGCAATTTCGATGGCCGCATCCATCGCCTGGTGGGCGCAAACTATCTCTGCTCGCCAGCGCTGGTGGTCGCCTTCGCTCTCGCCGGACGTGTCACCATCGACATCGACCACGATCCGATCGCGAACGATGCCACCGGCGCCGTTTTCCTGCGCGATCTTTGGCCGAGCGATGCCGAGGTCGATGCGGTTGTCCGGGCGACCGTCACGTCCGATGTGTTCCTCAGCACCGCCCAGGCAAGCCCCCTGGCGAAGGCCTCCTGGAACGCGCTCGAGGCCAAGCGCGGCATCTTGTTCGACTGGGACACGGCTTCGAGCTACATCGTCGAGCCGCCATTCTTTGCCGGCGATGCTGCCCAATTCGCGACGGCGCAGCGTGTCGAAGGGGTGCGCGTGCTCGGCGTCTACGGCGATAACTTGAGCACGGATCACGTGTCGCCCGGCGGCGAAATCCCCGTGGACAGTCCCGCCGGACAATATCTTCAGTCGCTTGGCGTGCCGCCCGCGGCCTTCAACACCTATGTGGGCCGGCGCGGCAACCACCACGTCATGATGCGGGGCACTTACGGCAACCTGCGCATCCGCAATCGCATGGCGGAGAGCCGCGAGGGCTGGTGGACGAAAATCTATCCCGAAGGCGAGACGATCACGATTCCCGACGCCGCGCTACGCTATCGCGAGCGCAATGTCCCACTGATCATTCTCGGGGGATGCAACTTTGGCGCCGGCAGCAGCCGCGACTGGGCCGCGAAGGGGCCAGCCTTGCTCGGCGTGCGGGCGGTGATCGCGCGCTCGTTCGAACGCATTCACCGATCGAACCTGATCGGCGTCGGCGTCGCCCCGCTCTTGTTCGCCGCGGACGACGGCGCCGACACGCTGCCGCTCGTCGGCAGCGAGGAATTCACCTTCGAGGGCATCGCCGCGGGCATCACCGGGCGCCACCCCATCGACGTTACGGCGCGCCGCGCGAACGGCGAGGAGCTGCGATTCAAGGTGAGCGCCGACATACGCTCCGCCGCCGAGGCCGAGCTCTTGCGGCGAGGCGGCATGTTTCAAGCTGCGCTGGAGGCATCACTCAGGTGACCGTCACCCAAGAGCTCTGTGAGAAGATCGTCGCGACAACCGCCGACAACATCGATGAAACGGCAATTGCCAAAGCGCGCGAGCTCCTGCTCGATGGCGTCGCCGTCGCCGTCGCCGGTGCACGCATCGAGGAAGCACCAAAGATCCTCGCGGATTATCTGCGCGGACAGGGGTCGAAGCCGGACTGCTCGGCGCTGGGTTTCGGCTTCCGCCTCGCCGCAGTACCCGCTGCTCTGCTCAACGCCACGTCCATGCATGTGCTCGATTTCGAGCCCATGTGGACACCGGCGACGCATGCGCTGTCGCCCGCGCTCGCACCGGCGCTGATGCTCGCGGAATCGACCGAAGCCAATGGCCGCGAGGTTCTTACCGCCGTCATCAAGGGCATCGAGATCCAGGGCTGGATCAGGCGGGCGTGCGGGCACGTGGAGTCGCGCGATTTCAAGTTCCACCCGCCCGGCATGGTGGGGCCGATCGGCGCAGCCGTTGCCGCCGCGCATCTCATGAGGCTCGATGCTCCCGCCCTCGCGCACGCGATCGGAATTGCAACGTCGCGCTGCGGCAGCCTCACCAGCAACACCGGTACGATGACCAAGTCCACCCATTGCGGCTATGCGGCGTCGCTCGGCCTCGAATCGGCGCTGCTGGCGGCGGCGGGCTTCACCGGCGACGACAAGGCATTCGACAGCGCGAGCGGTTATGCCGCGATCTTCCTGCCCCCGCACTTCGACCGCGAGATGCTCCTGTCCTTCGGCCCACCGTTCCGCCTGGTCGACCCGGGCTTCACGCTCAAGATTTTTCCCTGCAAGTTCACGACGCACTATGGCATCACCGCAGCACTGGCGGCGCGGCAGCGCCTGAAATCTCTCGACGCGATTCGCTCCATACGCATGCTCGCGCCCGTCGTTCCGACCGGCGACCGCCCGCATCCCAAGCGCGGGCTCGAAGGCAAGTTCAGCGTGCAATACACCTTGGCGGCGGCCTTGCTCGACGGTGCGGTGACGCTCTCGACCTTCGCCGACGAGCGCCTGCATCGATCCGACATGCAGGCGCTGCTGGGCAAGATCGCCGTCACCATGACCCCTGACATTACCACCGAATACAATGCCGGCCGCTACGTCGAGCTCGAGATCGAGCTTGCCGACGGCACGATCGTGCGCGAGCGCTGCGAGCGCCCGCGCGGGTCCTGGGGCGCCGAGCCGATCTCCGCGGCGGAGCACTTGGTGAAGGTGCGTGATTGCCTTGCCGGCTCGCTCTCGCCGGCCGCGATCGAGGAGTGCATTGCGCTCGGCCGCCGTTTCGAGGAGCTCGATGGGAGCGGCGTGCGCCGCATGCTCGCGCTGGCCTGCCGGGAGGCGGAATGCTGTTGATCGATAACGAGGTCGTGCGGCGCGTGCTGAGCATGCGCGAATGCATCGAGGCGCAGGAGCGCGCCTTTGCAGGCACGCTTACCGGCGCGTCGGTTTCGCGGCCGCGCACCGACATGTTCGTTCCGTGCGATCGGGCGGACGGCTACTACCGCTTCGGCTCGGTCGAGGGCGCGAGCGATGGCGTCCTGGCGGTCCGGCTCAAATCGGACATCATGATCTGGCCGGAAGGGCCGCAAGGCACGCGCACCGAAGGCAAATTCTGCATGCAGCCCGGCACCTATTGCGAGCTGGTGCTGCTGTTCTGCACGGGCAACGGCGAGCCGCTCGCCATCATCAACGACGGCCACCTCCAGCACATGCGGGTCGGCGCATCGGCCGCCGTCGGTGCCCGGCTGCTGGCGCGGGAGGATGCGCACGCGGTCGGCATGATCGGCTCCGGCGGCATGGCGCGCACCGTGCTCGAAGCGCTCGTCGAGGTGCGCGACATCAAGCGCGTCAAGGTCTACAGCCGCGTCGCCGCCAACCGCAAAACGTTCGCCAAGGACATGGCAGACCACCTGCGCCTCATCGTCGAGCCGGTCGCGAGCGCCCGCGAGGCCGTCCGCGGCACCGATATCCTGGCGACCTGCACCGACAGCATGTATCCGGTGATCGAAGGCGATTGGATCGAGCGCGGCATGCATGTGGTCAATATCGGGCCGCATGATCTCGGTCCCGACGCCGTTGCGCGCATGGATGTGGTCGTGAGACAAGGCGTCGATGCCCTGCCGATGCTAGAGGACGGCGTGTTTCGTAAGGGCGTCGGCCACAGCCACGGCGCCTTTGTGGGCGGCAGTGCGGAAGAGCAGAAGCGCCTGCCGAAATCCTCGCCCAAGCGCGTCGCGCAATCCTCGGGGCCGCTCTACGCAGACGTCATTTGCGGCAAGGCGGGCGGCCGCACCAGCCGCGATCAGATCACCCAATACCGACCGGTCGGAAACTGGGGGCTCCAATTCTCATCGGTCGGTGCAATAGTGTATCGTCGGGCGAAGGAGCAGGGTCTCGGCCGCATGCTGCCCACCGCTTGGTTTTTGCAGGATATCAAGAACTAGAGGCCAAGAGAGCGGGCTCGCACGGAACTCCTGGAGGCGCTATGAACCGTTCCCGCCGTCACCTCTTGCGCTTCGCCGCCGGCGCCGTGACGCTGCCGGCTCTCGCGCGTGTCGCTGCGGCGCAGGCTTATCCGTCGCGGCCGGTGCGCATCATCGTCGGCTTCGCCGCCGGCGGCACGAGCGACATCGGCGCGCGCCTCATCGGGCAGTGGTTGCAGGAGCGGCTCGGGCAGCCGTTCGTCGTCGAGAACCGCCCCGGCGCCGCTACCAATCTCGCGACCGAGCTCGTCGTGCATGCGCCCGCCGACGGCTACACGCTGCTCATGGAGGGCCCCTCGAGCACCATCAACGCGACGCTCTACGACAAGCTCGGCTTCGTGTTCCTGCGCGACATCGCCCCGGTGGCGAGCCTGTTCCGCCAGCCGCAAGTCCTGCTGGCGCACCCTTCCGTGCCCGCCAAGACCATCCCCGAGCTCATCGCCTACGCCAAGGCCAATCCCGGCAAGATCACGATAGCATCCGCCGGCACGGGCTCGAGCGGGCATCTGGCCGGTGAATTGTTCAAGATGATGGCCGGCGTCAACATGTTGCACGTGCCCTATCGCGGCGCCGCTCCCGCATTGACCGATCTGCTCGGCGGCCAGGTGCTGACGGCGGTGACGGGCACGGCCGGATCGATCGAGTTCATCAAGAGCGGCAAGCTGCGCGCGCTGGGCGTCACCACCACGACGCGGGCAGATGCCCTGCCCGACGTGCCGACCGTCGCCGACTTCCTGCCCGGCTTCGAGGCCGCCGACGTGCTCGGCGTCTGCGCACCGAAGAGCACGCCGGCCGAGATCGTCGGCCAGCTCAACAACGAGATCAACACCGCGCTCGCCGATCCCAAGATCAAGGCCCGCTTCGCCGATCTCGGCGGCACCGCGTTGGCGCTGACGCCGGCGGAATACGGGAAGATACTCAGTGACGAAACCGAGAAGTGGGGCAAGGTGATCCGGGCGGCCAATATCAAGCCGGAGTGATACGGGCCGACGTTTGAGGACTCACTTCACTGCCTTCCTTGTCGCCTCCGCTGCGGCCTTCTCATCCGCGCGCGCGCCGGCGAGGATGCCTGGCAGGGCATAGTTTCCCTCGTGGCACGCGTACTCGTAAATCGGCCCCTCGATCCTCGACATCGGAATGGCGCCTGACCAAGGCCGTGTCCAGGTCACCGGGTCGTCGACCGTGAATTCGTAGAAGAGCGTGTCGGGGTCGGTGCGGGTGAATCGCTCGATCAGATGCATGTTTGCGCTGGAGCCCGGGAAGCTCGTCTCGCGTTTGAAGTTCCTGGTTTCGACGACCAGCATGTCGCCCTCGAAATGGCCGCGCGACTCGCCTTTCCACTGCGGCACGGTCCCGAACGGGCGGCCGTCCAGCGGGATGATGCGGGCGTCGTGCACCATCTCGGTGAGCAGCGCCACGTAGTCGCGGGTCTGGAACACCTGGACGTTGTTGTTGTAGGCCGCCGGCAGCATCGGCGGTCCGGCGTTCGAGCCCATCAGGCAACGCTCCTGCAACGGCCGGTCCTCCCAGGAGTCGGCAATGGGATGCCCGAGCTGCGTGTTCTTTTCATCGAGCGCGCGGCGCTCCGCCCGCTTCTGCCCTTCCGGCGTGTAGGGAATCCGGCCGCTCGGCGGATCGACGATCAGCGAGGTGCGCTTGGTCTTCACCACTTTGTCGCCGCGGTCGTACCAGATCTCGTTGTAGGGCACGACGCCGCCCGCCGGATAGTTCAAGCCACCGACCTTCGGATCGATCAGATCACGGTTCTGGCGACGATTTTCTTGGGCCTCGAAGTCCGCAGCTTCGGCCTCGGTAAAGAACTCCTTCGCGCCGAGCGTGCGTGGCCGCTCCAATGGAGTGATGGTGCGGAAGTCCCATATGCCCTGCAGATCGGGTCGCCCGTCCGCCGTCCGGGGCGCGGTCCACGTCGCTGCGGCGCCCGCGGTTTTCGGCGCGGACTGGCCGGCGGCCGGCGGCGGCATCAGGGAAACGGCCGCGACAGCGAGAGGCAGAATACGCGCTGAAGTGATGAATCGATGGCTCATGCGAACCTCCTACTTGCTCGGCGGCTTGCGGAACTGCCCGTACATCAGCTCTTCCACGAACTCCACGCATTTGAATTCCATGAGCTGCGCGTTCCTCTCCAGCCGGCGATAGAGCGGCATGCTGATCTTCCACGGCCGCGAGAACACCTTCGGGTCCTCGATCGTGGCCTCGTAGGTCAGAGCATCGGCAGAGAGCGGCGTGTAGCGTTCGACCACGTGCAACGCATCGCTATGAAAGTTGCCGGACCGATCGAGCCAGGTCTGGTCGTTCAGGCTCGTCACGTCGACGACGAGCGTGTCCCGCTCGAAGCGGCCGACCGAGTGCCCCATCCAGCTGTCAGAAGGGCTTGGCGGCGCCTGGTCCATATAGATAGTGCGCGTCGCGCCCGCATATTCATAGGCCATCAGGATGTACTTCGATTCTTGAACGATCTGGAAGGGATAAGGCAGATAGGTTGCGCGTGGCACGCCGGGCAGGTAACACTTGATCTCCGGGTCGGCGGTCAACCGCTTCTCGAAGTTCTCTTTCCTCCTCGCCGCGGCCGCCGGCAGGTACGGAATCTCATTGCCTTCGACGACCCCGAGACCCGCCGGAACGGCGCCAAGCGCGCCGAGCGAGACCACCCCTCCCGATCGTGCCGCGTGATCCTGCAGGTCCCAGTTCGCGGTGTTGAGCGCCTGCCAGATTCCGTTGAGGTCCGCTTTGCCGTCGGCGGTGCGTCGCGCCTGAGAGACCTGAGCCTCGCTCGCGGTCGCGAGCACGCCGAGCTGGAACGCAATCGCAAGACCCAACCAAATGCGCATCCGTGCCTCCCTCGCGACGCACCAACCTGCATTTGACATAAGCCGCGGGCGCCACCGCCTTGGCGGCCCGTTTCAGCTTTGTCGGCGTCCGCTCATGAGTCAATCGCCTCGCTCTTAAGTGAGCCTCCCGCGCCATCAGCAAACGCACTGACCTATCACCGGAAGCTTCGTCAGCTTGCGGGCGACCAACTGCAGTGCTCTGATACCTCCGCCAAAACGTCTTCACCGTTGAAGAACCGCCTCAAGTGACATTACGCGCCGACCGATTGTTGTTTTTGGTCGAGCCGTCTTGTTCCCGTCTCAATTTCAACGAAAAAAAGAACGCGCCGCCTCGGGGGCTCAAACATCGGTTTCGAGGCGAGCTCCAAACTGCCGGAGGTTGCCATGGTTTGTATTGTTGCCTCGCGTCGGCAGCGCGCTCACTGTTGCACACGCATCAGCGCGCAAGCACCTGATCGGATGCGTCGCCCGACAGTCGGACGCAAAATGGCCGGAGGCATGCTGATAGGGGCGATCAGCATCTGCCTCCTCGTCGCCGGTCACACGGCGACGCTGGCGGAGAGCTCGGCCAACAGCCACGCCAAGCCCGGCGAGAATGCCACTGTCACGAAGGGAGTTCCGCTTCCTCCCTCACCGCCGGCGACGCGCGACGCGAGCCTCACCATTCCGCTTCCGAGCTCGGAGCTGCTCGAGCGCCGAGGCGAGCCGGATTGCGAAATCCCTCCTTCGGATCGCTTGCTTGGCGCCATTCCGGAGACCACCCGACTGATCTATGAGCGGCAGTGCTATAAGAACGCCGAGACCGTGGTACGCGAGAAGCTGCAGCTGCTGCAGGAGGCGATCGTCGGCACCGTCAAGGCGCTCAACGATGCGGATGCGGGCAGGACATTCCAACCGGCGGCGGGCCGCGGACAGGGAGCAGCGGCTGCGGCGAAGGATGTCGCAACCGCGTCGAAGGCGAATGCGCCCGCCAAGAGTAGCGAGACTTCCGGCAACGCAGGTGGGCACAGCGAAACAAAGAGCGATCCAATAGGAGACCAGGAAGTTGAGCCGGCCGATCAGCATCGAAAGCCGAGCGCGAAGCCCTCGGTCATCCTCGCCGCGCGCGAGGGCGACGTGCCGAAATCACCTCTCGCCGAGGGCGCGCATCGTGAGAAGACACACAGCGCCCAGACACCCAATCCGCCGGCATCGGGCAAGCCCGTCATGGCCTCCGCGAAAACTGTCCCGTGTCAAACAAGCAGGCCGACCGGCAACGGCCCTCGGGCGTGGCGTCTGATCGAGGGCCGCAAGTGCTGGTATGAGGGCGCTGTCGGGATGGACAAGTCGCTCCTGCGCTGGCCCAATATCGATAGCGTGCCGGACCTCTAGTGACACGAGTTGCAGTATCATCAAGTTCGGAACCCGGCGGTTGCGCTCGCTTGAATCCGGCGCTCGCAAACAGCTGCGGCGCCCGGATCCTCGGCGCGCCCTCGCCTATGCGCCGGCTTCTCCGATCTGATGCGACGCAGGGCGTTTGCCGTCGCTCCTTCCATCGTAAGGGCCGGATACGTATTCGGCGACCGCCTCGCGCAACCTGTCGATGTTGCGCACCGTCAGATCCGTCTGGAGAAACGCAATCCGAATGCCCGCTTGCTTGAACGCCTCGAGGATGGCGATGCGCAGATCGGTACGTGTGCCCACGTTCTTGTTGAGATTGTATGTGAAGGCATAGAGCTTGAAATTGAGACTGTCCGCGCCGAAGTCCTCGAAATCGACGAAAGGCTCGGGCACCGACATCACGCGGGGATTGTCCTTGGCGACCTTGATCAGGATGTCGCGGGTCTGCCGCGGGTCGCTGCTGCTCGCAACATTCACTGCGATGACGATACGACCGAAGCTGTTGCGGTGGGTCCAGTTCTTGACCTTTTCGGTGAT
>Ga0126381_100003999_pt1 | contig 16001 bp, 15 predicted proteins | sample PanSoiMetPlot_28_FD_96465 | JGI IMG/M metagenome (GOLD analysis project Ga0126381, IMG submission 96465) | Tropical forest soil microbial communities from Panama - MetaG Plot_28 | ecosystem: Environmental > Terrestrial > Soil > Tropical forest > Bulk soil | place: Panama | collected 2016-02-17 | reverse complement strand
TGCCAGACGCTGATCGAGCACTGGAACAGCGTGCGCTGGAAGGTGATCCCCAGCCCCAACCCGCCGGCCGGCTACCTCAACACGCTGTTGGGTGTGACCCCCGTCAACCGCGGCGACATCTGGGCGGTGGGCAGCACGGACTTCGCGAGCACCCTGATCGTGCACTGGAACGGCACGTCCTGGAACTAGGGACCAGCCGGGTGACGTAGGTCCCCGGCCAGCGTGCCGCGCCCGCGGCACGCTGGTCTTGGGAGGTATGTCACCACATGACCAGCGCCATCCGCAGGACCGTCCCGCCGCGAGCCCTGGTACAGCTTGCCAACCCCTTCGTCCGCCTGCTGCTGCGCTCGCCGGCGCACGGGCTGCTCGACCCGTCCGTCCTGTTGCTGCACGTGACCGGCCGCAAGAGCGGCCGCTGCTATGACATCCCGGTCAGCTACGTGGACCTCGACGGACGGCTGACCATCGTGACCATAGCCAAGTGGCGAGTGAACATCCGCGGCGGAGCCGACGCGGAGATGACCTTGCTGGGACGCCGCCGTCACATGCACGCCACGCTCGACGAGGACCCGGCGTCCGTGGCGATCACCTACCGCCGGATCATCGACCGCCTCGGCTGGCCCCGGGCCAGCCGTCACCTCGGCATCTCGGCACCCGGCGACTCGGCCCCTACGGTGCTGGAGCTCAAGGAGGCCGCAGATGAGTACGGCTGGACCGTCATCAAGCTCACCGCCCGCTGACCCGCGGCCCCCGGCCGCCTTCTCCCCACCGGAAGTCGTCCCAACCACCGCCGAAACTTCCTGTCCACCAGGGGTCGCCCCCACCACCTCCGCAACTTCGTCTCCACCGGGGGTCGCCGGGGCTCGGGGGTGTTCCGGCGCGTCAGTCGGTGCCACAGACCAGCACCGAACACGCGCCGTTCCACCCCCCGCGCCCCCGCTCCTGCCCCCGCCCCAGACCACCCCCACGCCCGCTGCCTCCAAGCCGGGGGTCGCCGGGGCTCGGGGGTGCTCCGGCGCGTCAGTCGGTGCCACAGACCAGCACCGAACACGCGCCGTTCCACCCCCCGCGCCCCCGCTCCTGCCCCCGCCCTGCACCGTCCCCGCGCCCGCCTTCTCCCTCTCCGCAGTTCCACCGCTAGCGCCTCCGCTGCTGCCTGCGTCCGGCGCCGCGCCCGCGCCCGCCCGCGCCGCGGATCCACGTCCCGCGTCCGCGCATCTCACCCCTCTCCAGTCACAGACGCATCAGAAGGAGTTCGCTAGCGCTGCGGATCTCATGCAGTTGGCCGCTGGGGCGGGCGTGGCGGCGGCTGGGCACGTTGGGGTTGTTCTTGTGCTCGATACCAGGGCGTGGTTCGTGGCGGCGGATGCGGCGCGGCTGCTCGGGGAGCGGATCCGGGGTGTGCCCCGGCTGCGGCAGCGGCTGCACGGGGCGACGCGGCCCTACTGGGCGGACGACCCGGAGTTTGACCTGGGCGCTCATGTCCGGGAGGTGCGATGTCCGCCGCCAGGGGACGAGAGGGCGCTGCTCGACGTCGCCGCCGCGGAGCTTGAGCGGCCGCTGCCCCGTTCGCGGCCGCTGTGGTCGGCTGTCTTCGTGACTGGTCTGGCCAGCGGCGGCACTGGCCTGGTGATTGTCGTAGACCACGTGCTCGCGGACGGCGTCGCGGGCCTGGCGGTGCTCGCATCGCTATTGGATCCTGCGGATCCTGTCCCTGGTGACCTCCAACACGCCGCGGGTAGGGCGCGCGGCGCGCGCGGGCTCCGACGGGGCGTCGCCGAGCTCGGCGGAGTCCGCGGGCCGCGCAGGCTGGCGCGGTCGTCGCTCAACCGGCCCACCGGGCCCCGGCGCCGGCTCGACGTCGTCGACGCTGACCTGGCGGCCGTCCGCGCGTTCGCGCACGCGCATGGCGGCACCGTCAACGACGTGGTGCTCGCGATGGTCGCCGGGGGGCTGCGGGATCTGCTCGCGAGCCGCGGCGAGACGCTCGATCGGGTGACCATCTCCGTGCCGGTGTCCGCGCGGCGCGGAACCGACAGCGGGAGGCTCGGTAACCAGGTCGGGGTGATGCCGGTCGCGGTGCCGTGCGACGGCGGGCTCGGCGCTCGGGTGAGCGCGGTCGCCGCGATCACGCGGGAGCGCAAGTCGCGAGCCCCCGGCGCGTCCGCGGCGCTGCTGGTGCCTGCCTTCCTGCTGCTCGCCCGCGTCGGCCTGCTCGGCTGGTTCGTCAATCGGCAGCGTCTCGTCCACACGGTCGTGACCAACCTGCGCGGTCCGCGGCAGCCGCTGGCTTTCGGCGGCGCGCCGGTGCGGGCGGTGATCGCGATTCCGTCCACCACGGGGAACGTCATCGTCACGTTTGGCGCGCTGTCCTACGCGGGGACACTGCGCATCACGGTGCTGTCCGACCCGAGCCAGATGCCCGACGTGGCGGTGCTCACCGCCGCGTTGAACGCCGCCCTCGCCGCCATTCCAACCCCTCCAGCCCCAGCTTCCTCATAACACTCGGCCACAGACCACCGCAGGGGCCATCCCGTTGAGGTGAATGGCCCCGAGCCCTCAATAGAAGAGGGCAATGGGCCATTCACCTCATTCAGCGGCGCGGCGGGGCGCGGTTGCCACATCCCTCGCGCAGCGGCGCGGCGGGGCGCGGTCGCCACACCCCGTGCTCAGCGGCGCGGCGGGGCGCGGTCGCCACACCCCCTCAGCCGCGCGCGGCGGGGGCGCAGTGACTTTGGTCCGGGGTTGGGGACATAGGTGACTTTGGTCCGGGGGGTTGGGGTCGGTTTGTCCGTACCGGGCCGGGCCGGATCGCGGTGTACTGGAGTCGTGACAATGCGGCCCACCATCAGTGACCTGGGGCTGAACGCCGGCAAGAAAGCACGGCTGTTCCGGATTCTCTTCCAGAGCGGGCTGTGCAACGGCACAGCGTTGTTCCTTCCGTATGACCAGGGCTTCGAGCACGGTCCGCGAGACTTCTTCGCCAATCCCGACGCCGCCGACCCCGGTTATGTGGCCCGGCTCGCGGTCGAGGGCGGCTTTAACGGCATCGTCTTGCAGATCGGCCTGGCCGAGAAGTTCTGCTGGGACTTCGCTGGCGAGGTCCCGCTGATCCTGAAGCTGAACGGCAAGACCGACATCCCGTCAGATACTGAGGCGCTATCCCCGGTGACCGCGACCGTGGCGGACGCGGTGCGGCTGGGGGCCGACGCCGTTGGCTACACCCTGTACGTCGGCAGTCCCGCGCAGGCCGCGGACCTCGGCCAGTACATGCGCGTGCGCGAGGACGCCGCCAGGCTCGGCATGCCGCTGATCGTGTGGGCGTACCCCCGGGGCTCGGCCATCGAGGCGAAGGGCGGCAAGGACTCCTTCTACGCCGTCGACTACGCGGCACGCGTGGCCAGCGAACTGGGCGCCGACATGGTGAAGGTGAACTTCCCGCACCCGGAGAAACGGTCAGGAGTGCCCGCCGAATATTACGCGGACTTCTCCCCGCAGGAGGCGATGGACGCGGTGGTCAGGTCCGCGAACCGGACGCTCGTCCTTGTGTCGGGCGGCTCGCGGGCCGGTGACGAGGCGATGCTCGAGAAGGCCAGGCTGTCGGCGGCGGCGGGTGCCACCGGGCTGATCTTCGGCCGCAACGTCTGGCAGCGCGGGCACGACGAGTCACTTAAGTTCGCCGCGAAACTCCAGGAGATCTTGGTCAAGTACCCGTGTCACAGCATCGAGAACTTCCCCAGACGGCACCGGTCGTTCGGGGAAAACATGTTGTTGCCTAGCTGAGGGAGGATCAGCGGTGGTCACGAGGGTAGGAATCAACGGCTTCGGCCGGGTTGGCCGGGCGTTCACGCGTTACGCGCTGCAGCGAACCGACCTGGAGGTCGTCGCGGTCAACGACATCACCGACGCGCGGACGCTGGCGCACCTGCTGCAGTGCGACTCCACGTACGGGCGGCTGCGGCGGCTGGTCGGGTACCAGGCCGGGGCGATCAGCATCGACGGGCGTGACATTCCTGTGCTCGCGACGCGTGACCCCGCGGAGATCGACTGGGGCAAGTTCGGCGCCGATGTCGTGATCGAGTCGACGGGCAAGTTCCGCGCCAGGGACGACGCCGCGCTGCACCTGAAGGGCGGCGCGCGGAAGGTGATCATCTCCGCCCCGGGCAAGGGCGCGGACGCGACGATCGTGATGGGCGTCAACGACGACACCTACGATCCCGTGCACCACGAGGTGATCTCCAACGCCTCGTGCACCACCAACTGCGTGGCGCCGATAGCGAAGGTGCTGCACGACGCGTTCGGGATCGAGCGCGGGTTCATGACCACCGTGCACGCGTACACCGGCGACCAGATGCTGCTCGACGGTCCGCACAAGGACCTGCGCCGCGCCCGGTCGGCGGCGGCCAACATCGTGCCGACCACGACGGGGGCCGCCCGGGCGACCGGTGAGGTGATCCCCGCCCTGAAGGGCCTGCTGGACGGCGTCGCCGTCCGCGTCCCCGTCGAGGACGGATCGCTGGTCGACCTCGCCGCGGTGCTAGCCGTGCCGGTGACGGCCGACGAAGTGAATGAGGCGTTCCGCCGGGCGGCGTTCGGCCGGCTCGCCCATGTGCTGCGTTACAGCAGCTCGCCGCTGGTGTCGCGGGACATCATCGGGGACACCGCCTCGTGCGTGTTCGACTCGGAACTGACCTGGGCGGCCGGGAATCTGGTCAAGGTGTTCGGCTGGTACGACAACGAGTGGGGCTACTCCTGCCGCCTGGCGGACCTGGCCGCCCTCGTCGGCAGCCGGCTGTAGATCCCCCTAGCGCACGCCGCGCGGGCGGAACTGGACGCTGATCCGCGGGCCTATCGTGTGCGCCGACTTCGGGACGGCGTGCTCCCAGGTCCGCTGGCAGCTGCCGCCCATGACCAGCAGGTCGCCGTGTCCTAGCTGGTACCGCAGCGTGCCGCCCTTGCCGCCTGTTGCGCCGTCGGCGCCGGGGCCGGGCCCGGCGCCGACGCCCGCGCCGGGCCTTGGCCGAAGCAGCAGCGGCCGGGCAGCGCCGACGGACAAGATCGCGACCATGGTGTCCTCGCTGCTGCCGCGACCGATCGTGTCCCCGTGCCAGGCCACGCTGTCCCGGCCGTCCCGGTACAAGCACAGCCCCGCCGTGCGGAATGGCTCACCGAGCTCGGCCTGGTAGTACGCGCTCAGCAGGTCGCGGCAGGCGTCGAGCGCGGGGTCGGGGAGCGCCGCGTCCTCCCCGTAGAAGCACAGCAGCCGCGGCACGTCCACGGTCCGCTCGTACATCTGCCGCCGTTCGGCGCGCCAGGGCACCCGCTCGGCCAGCAAGCGGAACAGCTCGCCCGCGCCGGCGAGCCAGCCACGCTGCACGTCGACCCACGCGCCGTGTGCCAGCGGCACCCGTTCCGGTTGAAGCCGTCCCGGCGCTGGCTCGTCGCACAGGTCCAGCAGCGATTCCTGGACCGGCACAGTCATGCGAACAGGCTATCGCATATGTCAAATATGCGTTCGAGCGGCCTGCTCGCAGGCCTTGGCGCGCGAGTCCGGTTGAACCACGGGCTTGACGGAGGACAGGGCCCAGTGGCCGGCGACAGGGACCATGGTGGCCATGATGAAGTCATATTGGTACTGCAGCGGAGCGGCCGCCTCGGTCTGCCCGGTCTTCCGGCTGGCGACGTTGAAGCTGCTCCCGTCATCGCACGTGGTCACCGTGGCGCGATCCGCCGTGAACGACGTGATCTTGGTGTCGAACAGTCGGTCCGTCCCGACCGGGGTGATGTCGTTCTTGGCATAGCTGCTCAGCACGGTGTGCAAGAGCGTCATCGCGCTTCCCGTGACATAAGCGGGCGTCGCGCCGACCACGCGCAGCGCCACGGTCGACTGGTCCCAGACGACCTGCGACTCCCGGAACCCCTCAATGACCTTGGCCTGGGCCGTGTCGGCGGGCACGGGGGTACTGAATTCCTCTGTGTAGCGCCCGCTGATTCTGACGGATGCGGGGACTTGGCCGCCGGAGCCGGTGCTCGTGCTGCCTGCTGAGACTGTGGGGGACCCGCCGCTGGCGCCAGCCTTGGCAGCGGTCGGCGATGGCTGCCCGGAAGCGCAGGAGCAGAGCGCGATCAGACCGGATGCGGCGAGCATCAGGCAGGCGATTCCACGCATAGCGATCCCCTCGTTAGTCCCAGTTGAGGCAATTAGATCACCCGATCGTTTACCTCTCGCCACTCAGCATCCCCGCAGCCACCACCGACTGCAACAGCCAAATGTACGGCGGCTCGGACGGCGCGGACTTCTCCGTGGACTCTATGCACATAGGCACTTTTTGAGTGGATTGACGCCCTATATATGCGGATTTGTCCCAACAAAAAGTGCCCTAAGTCGCGGCCGCGGGGGCTCAGGCAGGCGCGTGCCCGAGGATCGGGCGGGGTGACTAGGTTGACGGAGGCGATGGCCCAGTGACCGGCGAGCGGAACCAGGTGCCATGTCACGAAAAAGACCAGGGGAGGGGATGGGTTGTTCGGGATCTTCTGTCCGGTCGCCAGGTCCTCGATGTTGGTCTTACGCCCGTCGTCGCATGACGTCAGGATCGCGCTGTCAGCGGTGACTTGGGTGACACTCGTGTTGAACAGGCGGTCAGTCCCGGCGAGCGCCACGAAGTCCTTGGCGCTCTGGCTTACCGAGGCGCGCAAGTTCGCCAGTGCCTGGCCCGTGATGTAGTCGGTCGCGGTTGGGGCTATGACGAGATGTTCGGTGGACTCATCCCACAGAATCTGCGACTCGCGGAAGCTCTCGACGATCGCGGCCTTCGCCGGGTCTGCGGGCAGCGGTGTGGCGAACACCTCGGTGAGCAGCCTGATCTGCGCGGAGAGCGTTGGTGCCCCGACTGCCGGACCCGGGCTCGCGGTGTCCGAAGAGCTGGCCGGCTCGGGCGGCACGCTCGTCGCGCTCGTCGCGCTCGACTTCGGGGGAGTCGGCGCCTGTTGCCCGGATGTGCAGGACGAAAGCGCGATCATTCCGGATGCGACAAGCGCCAGGCAGGCGGCCATGCGGGACACGATGACCCCTAACGTCCGAAAGCGAGGTCATTAGATCATGACGCCCGCGGTTCGCTGGCGGCAACCAAAGCTGATCTCGCCGCGACTCGCCGCCTCTCGCCCACGCCACGGGCGCGACTGCAGGCGATCCCGGCATGGCGACGGCGGTACCCGCACGTGCGGTCGCAAGTGCCCGAAGTCGTCCCAGTGTGACATGGGCTGACAGGCACCTGAATTCCGCTTGTCCCCTGATGGAATCGATGATCGTTATCGACCCGAGACGTTATTGGTCTCAATTCTTGCCTGTAATCCCCAATGCCTACTTGGCTGGGATTGCACGCAAGGTTAACGGGGGGCTTCACTAGCGGAAACGCGAACGGTGGCGGGTCGTTGCGGCATGCGTCGACCCGCCACCAGTTACGTGATCTGCCCGGCCGGTGCTACCAATCGGGTGGAGCTAGCGACCGGAAGCGGAGGTCTGAGCGGTTGTCAGACGGTACGGACCTGCGCGGCCTGCGGACCCTTGGGGCCCTGGGTCACGTTGTACTCGACCTTCTGGTTTTCCTCGAGGGTGCGGTACCCGGTCGACTCGATCGCGGAGAAGTGGACGAAGACGTCCGCGCTGCCGTCATCGGGTGCGATGAAACCAAAGCCCTTGTCCGGGTTGAACCACTTTACGGTCCCCTGAGCCATTTTGCTATGTGTCCTTCGAGATGAGCCTAGATCCGTGCACTTCGCGCGGATCAGCTGCGGGGATACACCCCGCCGCCGTATGAACCTGTCTGTCGATCGGTTAATTCGCCCGTTAGACGAAACCGCGAACGAATTTACGATCGCATAGTCCGACAACAGCAGAGCCCAATCTACCGCATGCAGCGGCGCGAAACGGCATGGTCACGCTGGAAAAGTGGGTTGGCTGTCAAAGATGCGACTGAGGATATGTCAGGAATGTCTTCCCTGCCCGGTGTTCCCTCGCTTCCCGGGCACGGTACGACTTCCAGAATATCCCGAACGTGCCGTTGTTCCTCCCCAGCTTCCGCCCCGGTGTGCCGGTCGGCCGGCATCGCGAGGCGGCCTGCCGCCAGCGGCGCGCTCGCCGCGCGCCCGGCTGGCGGGTGCCCAGTCGCCGCGTGGACGGTCATTGCCGACCGTGCGCTCGGCTCGGTCGAACCGCTCCGGGCGGTCGTTCCACGGGCGCTCGCCGCGGTTCCGCGCGGGCCGGTCGGCCCAGGTGCGCTCCGCGCGGTTCGGCGCGGGACTGTCGTTCCTGGCCCGCTCGCCCCACGTGCTCTCGCCCCGTGCCGGCCGCTCGCGTCCCTCGAAGCGGTCTCGCCGGTCGAAGCCGTCGCGCCGGTCGAAGCGGTCGCGGCCGTTGCCCTGCTCGCGGCCGCTGCCCTGGCCGCCGCCGTTGAATCGGTCGCGGCCGTTGAACCGGTCGCCACGTTGGCCGAAACGGCCCTCGGACCGCTGGGCGTACCCACCGCGGTCGCGCTCGCCGAACTGCTCCCGCTCGCGACGGTTGAACCCATCGCCTTCACGGCGGTTGAACCCATCGCCGGCACCGCGGTTGAACCCATCGCCTCCACGGCGGTTGAATCCGTCCTGGTCGCGGTGGCCAAAGCTCTCGCGGTCACGTCGGCCGAACCGGTCACGGTCGAAGCTGTCGCGCCGGTCGAAACGGTCTGACCGATCGGACCGATCGTGCGGCCGCCGGTCCTGCTCCTCGTACCGCGCGTGCCCGTCGCCCCGCGCTGGCCTGCCGTCGTCGCCGAACCGCGGTCCGCGCTCCGCGCGCGCGGGTCCCGCCGCCTGGCCGAAGCGGCCGCTGCGGTCGAATCGCGCCGGACGGTCGGATCGCGCCGGACGGTCGAATCGCGCCGGACGGTCAGACCATGCCGGACGCTTGTCGCTTCCCTTGCGCTCCTCGCGCGCCGTGCGCTCGTCGCGTGCGGGCCGCTCCTCGCGTGCGGGCCGCTCCTCGCGTGCGGGCAGCTCGGCGTGTGTGTCCGCGTGCCGGTCGGGCCGCGTCAGGTCCGAAGGCGCCCGCTCGGACCGCGGCCGCTCGGACCGCGCCGGGCGGTCGGACCGCGGGCGCTCGGACCGCTCCGGCCGGTCGGGCCGCCGTTCCGCGCCTGCCCGTCGCTCCGCGCGAGACTGGCGCCGCGGCCTGCCCCCGTCGCCGGCGCCAAAGCCCGCCCGCTCGGAAAGCCGCTCCTCCGGCCTTACCAGGTCGGTCACCTTCGCCGTCAGCGTCACCCGGGGGACCGCCGGTCCGGCGATGTCGCGCAGCACCTCTGAATCCGGGGCCGCCTCGGCCTGATGCGGCGTCACGCCGGCCTGGCGCATCAGGTTGCGGACCTCGCGCGCCTGCTTCGCCGTCTGCATGGTGACCACGACACCGTCGGCCCCGCCGCGCGCGGTCCGGCCCGAACGGTGCACGTACGCCTTGTGCTCGGTCGGCGGGTCGGCGTGGATCACTAGATCGACGCCGTCCACGTGGATGCCGCGCGAGGCTATATCGGTGGCGACCATGACTCGCACCACGCCAGTGCCGAACGCCGCCAGGTTCCGCGAGCGGGCCCCCTGGGCGAGGTTGCCGTGCAGTTCGGCGGCGGGGATCCCAGCGGCGGTGAGCTGCCGGGCGAGCCGCTCGGCGCCGTGCTTGGTCCGGGTGAAGACCAGCGACCGCTTCTCGCCGCCCGCCAGCGCGGCGAGGACGTCGAGCCGGTCCGCCGGGTCGATCGTGATGACGTGATGCTCAATCTCGGCGGGGGTGGCGTTCTCGTCAACCGAATGCGTGGCCGGGTCGTTGAGGAAGCGGCGGGCGAGCACGTCGATCGCGCTGTCCAGGGTGGCGGAGAACAGCATCCGCTGCCCGTCGTCCGGCGTGTCCTCGAGCAGGCGCCGGACAATCGGCAGGAATCCGAGGTCGGCCATCTGGTCCGCCTCGTCGATGACGGTCACCTCGACATCGCCGAGGTCGCAGTCACCCTGTCCGATCAGGTCGGCCAGCCGTCCCGGGCAGGCGACGAGCACGTCGGTTCCGCGCTGCAGCGCCTGGATCTGCGGACGGTAGGAGACACCGCCGTAGACGGTCGCGACCCGCAGCCCCATCGCCCGGGCCAGCGGCGTCAGTACCGTCTGCACCTGCGTCGCGAGTTCGCGGGTGGGCACGAGGACCAGCCCGCGCGGTCGGCCCGCGGCGGTTGCTCCGCCAGCCAGCCGGGTGACCATCGGCAGCGAGAAGCCGAGCGTCTTGCCCGAGCCGGTCTTCGCACGGCCGAGGATGTCACGGCCGGCCAGCGCGTCGGGCAGCGTGGCGGCCTGGACGGGGAACGGCACGGTAATGCCGTCGCCATCGAGCACGGACACCAGCGGGGCGGGCACGCCGAGGGACGCGAACGTGATGTCGTGCGCGGGCACGGCAGAGTTCTCTGCGAGCAGGGCAGTCAAGAGGAATCGTCTCCAGGGACTTAGGTGGCCGCGTTAACTTCGGCAGTCGCGTTGACTCCGGTGGCCACGATGTCTAGCGCCACGTCCGTGGAATTTGATTCCCGCACCGAGCGAAAACGCCTCAGAAAGTGTACGTCATCGCCGGGCCGGCTGCACGCGCCGGTGACTCGTGTGACGCAACGCCCGCACCGGCGCGAGCCGCACGAGGGCGTTGTAGGTGACCAGTGCGATCGCCACGTGCATCACGAACAGCACCGCGACAGCCTTGGCCGGCTGGCCCTTCATCAGGATGAACACGTCGGGCAGCCAGAGCACGAGCGTGACGAGCACCGCCATCCTGAGGAACATCCACCGGGGCTGGGAGGTGATCCGGGTGGTGATCGGCCACGCGGCGCAGGCGATGATCACGCCGATGATCGTCAGCTTCGCGTAGTCGGCGAACTGGAAGTGCTCATAGCCCTTGGTCCCAGGCATGAGCGCCTGGGCGATGACGACGAGCGCGGCGTCGGCGAGCAGCGAGCCGGTGATCGACACCACCGTCGCCAGCATCACTCGCTCGCCGGACGGCTGCCGGTGGTTCGGGGTGAAGTCAAGGTGGACCAGGGCCATGGCCTTCTCAAGCATGCGAACAGGATCGCCCCACCGAACCGGCTGATACTTCTGTGATGCTAAGTATTCCCTCTGACTTCCAGGGATAGCTGAAACGGTGCCGGCCACCGAGGCCCGCGGCTTGGCGCTGACCGAACCTACGACCGGACGAACCGCACCTTAACAGACCCTTGCGTCGCGTCCTTGACCATGCCGGGCATCCCCGGCTGCTGCCATTTCATCCCCAGCTTGCCGCGCGACATGGGCAGCACCGCGCTGAGCACCACCGCGTCATCGCTCGCCGACTCGACCCGGGCGGTGAACGTCACCGGCACGTTGTCCGTTCCGGCCGCCGAAAAGGTCCCCACGCAGGCCAGGCTGGACCCGTCAAGCTTCGCCGAGCTCACCGTCACGGTGATGTTGGGGTGCTGCTCGGCGTTGAAGAAATCAGCCGAACGCAGGTGCTTATCGCGCTGCTTGTTGTTGCTGCTCAGCCCGGTGACGTCGATGACGATCTGACCGCTGATCGTCCCGTCCTCGCCCACCGTCCCCGAGCCGCTGACCGACCCGAACTTGCCCCGGACGGGCAGCATGCCCCAGAAAGACTTGCCAAGGAACTCAGCGGAAGAGCCGGCCGGGTCGAGCACCCAGGCCCCTGCGGTGGATTCGCTCATCACACGTCCCAAGATTAAGTGGAGGATAGATTCCACTTGAGAGCCTAGCAGTTCCTCACTCCTCAAGGTGAGGAAGGGCCATATACAGAACGGACGGTGGTGCCCCCGGCGGCAATGGTGCCTCGTTCCTGGCGGCGAACGCCTGCATCATGTAAGCCGCGAGCCGCCGCCAGAGCCCAGGGGCGGCGTCGCCGACGGCGGAGATCACTCCCGCGTTCGCGATCAGCAGCAGCATGAGGTCTTCGAGGACGAAGTCTGAACGCAGTTCGCCAGCCTGCTGGCAGTGCCGGATGAGCTCGCCGACGGCCGCGTAGGCACGGTCGCGCTCTGCCTGGAACTCGCCGGCCGCGGGCAGCGTGATGGTCAGCGCCGCGGCGAAACCGCAGTCGTCTGCCTGCATCTCGCACACCTGCTCCACGAACCGGCGGAACGCGGCCCACGGCTCTGGGGCGGCGAGCGCTTCCTCGGCGGTGTCGGCGAGGGCGGCCATTTTGGCCTCGAAGGCAGACGAGATGAGTTCGGGGCGGGTGGGGAACCTGCGGTACAGCGTGCCTACGCCGACACCCGCCTGCCTCGCGATGTCCTCCATCGGCACCGCGAGCCCGCGCCGGGAGAACAGGTCCCGCGCCGCGTTGAGGATGCGCTGGCGGTTGCGGAACGCGTCCGCGCGCAGCACCGGACCGCGCGATCGTCCGGTCCGTAGCGTCGCGTTGTCTGGCTGGTCGTCGCCGTCGGGCGGCCGGCGCTGTGCGGCCATGAGTAGAGGCTAGCCGCCGACCGCGCCATGACTAGCCAGCGCACTACGGTATATATATGGCCCTGAGTATCAAGCGGTGACCGATACGGAGGACATCATGCGCGACGTTGCGCTGCTCGGCGCCAGGCTGCTGCTCGGCGGGTACATGGGTATCCACGCGTCGCAGAAGCTGCTGGGGAAGTTCCACGGGCCAGGCCTTGAGAAGGCGGGCGCGCTGTTCGAGAAGAACGGCCTCGCGCCCGGCAAGGAGATGGCCACTGCCGCCGCGGCCACCGAGATCGCCGGCGGTGTGCTCACGGTCACTGGGATCGCCTTCCCCGCGGGCCCGCTCGCCATCGCCGGCGCGATGAGCGTCGCCGCGGCCCACAACCGCGAGGGCGGCCTGATGGCGGTGCGCGGCGGGGTCGAGCTTCCGGTCGCCTATCTCACGCTGGCGCTGACGCTCGCCGCGGCCGGGCCTGGCAAGTTCAAGCTCGGGCCGATGCTGCCGGGCAAGCTCACCGCGCTCGGCGTCCTCGCCGGCGGCGCGGTAGCCGGCGCGCTGATCGCCAAGATGGTCACCGCCGTGCCGCCCGCCGCCGAAGACCCGGTCCCCGCTCCCGCCGCCGCGGCGGCCGCCGCCGATGACTGACGAGTGGTCATCAGGAAAGCTCGACCTCGACGCTTACCTCGGCCGGACCGGATACACCGGTCCGGCCGAGCCGTCGCACGCCTCGCTCGTGGCGCTGCATCGCGCGCACCTCGCCGCGATTCCGTTCGAGAACCTGGACATCATGCTCGGGCGCCCGGTGCGCGTTGACCTGGAATCCATTCAGGACAAGCTCGTCCACGCGGGTCGCGGCGGGTACTGCTACGAGCACGGCCAGCTGTTCGGCGCGGCGCTGGAACGGCTCGGGTTCTCCGTGGAGCGGCTGCTCGCCCGGGTCGGCCCCGACGGCCAGCCGATGCGGCCGCGGACGCACCTGACGCTGCGTGTGCGGGCCGGGTCGGGGAGCTGGCTCGCCGACGTCGGATTCGGCTCCTCGCCGCCAGGCCCGCTGTCGCTGTCCTCGAGCGGCCAGCAGGACGTGGACGGCTGGGTCTACGAGGTGGTCCGCGACGAGACGGACGGCACCTGGAAGCTGCGCGAACTGCAGGGCGATGAGTGGGTGACCCTGTTCCGCGCTGAAGACCAGCGCGTGTACCCGGCGGACGTGGTGATGTCCAACCATTACACGTCCACCTACCCGGAGTCCTGGTTCACCTGGCAGCCCATCGTCGTCCGGCGCGAGCCCGGCGCGATCCGCTCGCTGCTCGGCAGGGTGTACACCGTCACCCGCCCCGGCCACGTCAATGACCGGCGGACCCTCACCGACGCCGAGTTCGTGGCCGCTCTCAGCGACGTGTTCGGCCTGTCCTTCACCGCGCAGGAGCTTGCCACCCTGGTCGCCGCCCCCATCGGCCCCCAGCCCGCCCCATCACCCGGCTTAACCCATCCGCGCTGCTCAGCCACCGCCAACGAGCTCGCTCGTGTAGGTCCGCCGCAATCCACGACCTTCCGCACGTCACATAAACCTCAGTGGTGTGACCTTACACAGCAAACGGACTCCATAAGTGGACAAATCGGGCGCAGAAATGGCCATTTCCTGTGTAAAGCGAACGGGAGGGGCTGACGTGACCGACTCAGGCAGGCTCAGCGGCATCGGAAGCGGTGGCGGAGCCGGGAGCTGAGGCGCGAGCAGCGGTTGAGGCGGGATCGGTAACTGAGGCGACTTCAGGAGCGACTGCGAGCGCGGAAGCCGGGTCTGCGGCGCCGGGCGGCGCCGGCGCCGGCAAGGCGGAGCGCTGGTGGCGGAAGTCAGGCAGCAGGCGCGCCACGGCCAGCGCCCCGGCGATGCAGGCCAGGCCGCCAGACACGACCGCGAACGTGTCGCCGAAAGCTGTGGCGACCGCCCCCGACTCCAGGTCGCCGAGGCGGGGACCGCCCGCCACCACGGCCATCTGCACGCCCATCAGCCGCCCGCGCATCGACTCTGGCCCGGAGAGCTGGATGATCGTGTGGCGGAAGACGGCTGAGATCATGTCCGCCCAGCCCGCCACGGCGAGCAGGGCGAGCGCCAAAGGCAGCCAGCGCACCAGGCCGAAGCCGGTGATCGCCAGCCCCCAGACGACAACGGCGAAGATCACCGCCAGGCCCTGACGGCGGATCCTGCTTACCCACCCGCTGCTGAGCGCGCCGAGCAGCGCGCCGGCGCCCGGCGCGGCGTACAGCAGCCCGACCGTGGTGGCGCCGCCCCCGAAAACCGTCACGCCAAGCGCGGGGAACAGCGCGCGTGGCAGGCCGAACACCATCGCGTTCAGGTCGATGACGTAGGCGCCTAGCACGGGCTGGCTGCGCCTGACGAAGCGGAGCCCTTCGCCTATTGAGCGCAGCCCCGGCCGGCCGGCGCCCGTCACGGTCGGCGGCTGCGGCGAGATCATCAGCACCGCGAGCATGGCGACGCAGAAGCTCGCCACGTCAAGCCAGTACACGACCCGCACTCCCGCGCCGGCGAGCAGCAGCCCAGCCGCGGCTGGCCCGACGATCGCGCCGGTCTGGAACAGCGCCTGGAACATCGCGCTGGAGGCCGGGACGAGCTCAAGCCCGACCATGCGGGGGACCATGGCGTTGCGCGCGGCGCTGTCGACACCGCTCAGCGCCGCGGACACCGCGGGGAACACGAACAGCGGCCACAGGGCGGGCCCGAAGTCGGAGTTCAGCGCCAGGCCGGCGCTTGACGCCGCGGCGATCGCCTCGACGACGAGCAGCAGGCGCCTGCGGTCGACGGAGTCGACGACCGACCCGCCGAACAGCGACCCGAAGATCAGCGGGAACAGCTGGGCGAGGGACACCAGTCCCACGTAGAGCGACGAGTGGGTGATCGCGTACACCTGGTACGGGACGGCGACGGCGGTGAGCTGAGTGCCGAGGGTGGATACTCCGAGCCCGCCGATCAGCGCGCGGAAGTCCCGCGATCGCCGCACCGGCGTGAGGTCCATGAGAATGTGCCTGGACAGCCACCGGGGCAGGAGGGGACTCATCCGCGCGCCAAGTGAACCGTCATTTGGTTAAGGATAACTAATCATTATCCGGAACGAACGGTGCATTCTCCCCGCCCCGCGAGCTCCTCTTCCCGCTCGCCTACGGCGCGCTTTGGCGCGCCGTCTTCCCTCCTCACTCGTCGCTGGCGCTCCTCGCTCGTCAGTCCAGACGGCACGGCGCGCCTTCGGCTCGCTCGGCAGCGCGCCTTCGGCACGCGCCCCCCGCTCCTCAGTCCAGGCACCGTGGCGCCCTCCGGCTCGCGGGAGGGGCGCAAACGAGTTGCAGTGCGCGAGATGATGAGTGCATGGAGTCGCTCGGTGAATTGCGAGAGCGGCGGGCGTTCGAGTGCCGGCTGACACAAGACCGGGCTCTTGAGTCGCTTGACGAGGCGGACGCGTTCGCGGCCGACCGCGGGCTGCTGACGCGG
>Ga0126381_100003998_pt1 | contig 16005 bp, 14 predicted proteins | sample PanSoiMetPlot_28_FD_96465 | JGI IMG/M metagenome (GOLD analysis project Ga0126381, IMG submission 96465) | Tropical forest soil microbial communities from Panama - MetaG Plot_28 | ecosystem: Environmental > Terrestrial > Soil > Tropical forest > Bulk soil | place: Panama | collected 2016-02-17 | reverse complement strand
CCGAGAATCCCCCGCCCCCGCCTCCGAACCCGCCGAAACTGCCGCCGCCGAATCCACCGCCGCCCCAGCCGCCGAACCCACCCCACCAGCCGCCGCCGCCGTGGCTGCGGAAGCGGTTGCGCCGGAACAGGATCGGCAGAACGACGAAGACCCCAAGGAAGAGCGCGGCGGTCAGACAGTCGCCAGTGGACTCGTTCCGGTGCCGGCGGCCCTCGTCCACCGTGCGGCCCGTGCCTTTGTACTCACCCTTGACCGCGGCCATCATCGCCGCGGCGCCCGCCGTGATCCCGCCCGCGTAATCTCCCGTCCGGAACTGGGGCACGATCTCGTCCTGGATGATCCGATTCGCGATGGCATCGGGGAGGGATCCTTCGAGGCCGTAGCCGACCTCGATCCGGACCCTGCGATCCTCGGTGAAGACGAAGAGGACGGCGCCGTTGTCTTCCTTCTTCTGACCGGCTCCCCACTTCTGCGCCGCGCGGACGGTGAAGTCCTCGAGCGTGAAGCCCTCCGGGATTTTTCGGTCGACCCAGACGAGGAGCTGATTCGAAGTGTCGCGCTCGAACTGCTCGAGGCGCGCGTTCAGGGCCTCGGCCTGGCCCGGACTGAACACGCCCGCGCGGTCGGTGACATACCGCTGGGGCTTCTCGGGGATCTGGGCGTCGTACCGGTCGCCGAGGGCCGGGGCCGCCAGAACGACGACCCCCAGCGCCGCGAAGACGGCCGCCCTCGCGGCCGCCCTGGGACCGATCACCCGATTTCTCCCTCCGGCCTCGCGCCGGGCGCTCCCCGTCAGTGCGCCGGAGCCGCGGTCGGCGCCGGGTTGTTGAAGTTGAACTGCACTTTCGGGGCCTGCTCCGCTCCCGGCGTCGTGGCCTTGAAGTACGGCCTCTCCTTGAACCCGAACATGCCGCCGATGAAGTTCGTCGGGAAGCTCTTCACGGCGGTGTTGTAGGTCTGCGCCGAGTCGTTGAAGCGGCCGCGCGCCACGGTGATCCGGTTCTCGGTCCCCTCGAGCTGCGCCTGCAGGTCGCGGAAGTTCTGATTCGCCCTGAGCTCCGGGTACCGCTCCGACACCACCAGCAGCCGCTGCAGCGCCGAACCGAGCTGGTCCTGGGCCGCCTGGTACCTGGCGAGCGTTTCGGCGTCGGTCGGGGCTTTCCCGGGTGTGATGTTCGCGCGGCCGACGGAGGCGCGGGCCTCCGTGACCGCGGTCAGCGTTTCCTTCTCGAAGTTCGCGGCGCCCTGAACGGTCTGGACGAGGTTGGGCACGAGGTCGGCGCGACGCTGGTACTGGTTCTCGACTTCGGCCCACGACTTGTCGACGTCCTGACTCAGGGACACGAGGCGGTTGTAGGTCCCCGCGAACGAGATCCCCACGAAGAGGATGACGACGATCAGGATCCCCAGGCACCCGAGTGCGAGTTTGCCCATACCGCTCCTCCTCACAGAATCAGAATCGTTGTTCCAACCGGACGAGGCGAGAAGTCTATCGGAATCGCGGGAAGGTCATACGTCGGCCGCGCCGATCCTGCCGAGGATCCGCGCCGGCAGCAGGGCCTTCAGGGACGCCGCACCGGACCCCTCCCACTCGAGGCGGGCGACGGCGGCCTTCTTCATGGGGATCGACGGGCCGCCCGGCCGGCCGAAGACGAGCCGGCCCAGAAGGGCGCCCAGGTGCGGCTCGTGCCCCACGAGCAGGACCGCGTCGACCTTCTCCTCGCGCACTTCGCCGAGGATCTCCTCGGGATCCCGGTCCGGCTCGAGCGAGGAGGTCTCCCGCAGCCGGTTCGCCAGCTTGAGGGCGCGCGCGGCGGGCTCGGCGGTCTGCCGGGCGCGGGCGAACGGGGAGGTCAGGATCAGCTCGATGCCCGGCTCGAGGGCGGCGAGGCCGCGGGCGACGTCGCGCGCGCGTTTGTGGCCATCTTCGGTCAGGGTCCGGTCGGCATCACGCCCCGAAGAGGACCGGTCCTCGGCGGCGGCATGCCGCAGGAGCCAGATCTCCATGCGTTGACCAGTCTAGCCCGTTAGCGCGGCTCCATTTCCCGAGTATTCTTACGGTTCATGGCCCTCTCCGCCGGAGAGCAGCTCGGACCGTACGAGATCATCGCGCCCCTGGGGAAGGGCGGGATGGGCGAGGTCTACCGCGCCCGGGACACGCGCCTGCGCCGGGAGGTCGCGCTCAAGCTGCTGCCGGACGCGGCGGCTCACGACGCCGACAGCCTTCACCGCTTCGACCGCGAGACCCGCGCCGTCGCCACGCTCAACCATCCGAGCATCCTGGCGATCCACGACACCGGCTCGTTCCGAGCGGTCCCCTACGCCGTCACCGAGCTCCTCGAGGGCGAGAGCCTCGCCGATCGCCTGCGCTCGGGGCCACTGCATCCCCAGAAGGCCGTCGAGGTCGCCTGCCAGATCGCCGACGGCCTGGCGGCGGCGCACGAGAAGGGAATCATCCACCGCGACATCAAGCCCGACAACATCTTCCTGACCCATGAGGGGCGGGCGAAGATCCTCGACTTCGGCATCGCGCGCATCGAGCAGCCGACGCGGACCGCCGGGCTGTCCGACACGATCTCGCGCAGCCGGAGCTCCAGCTCGCAATTCCTCGTCGGCACCGCCGGGTACATGTCGCCCGAGCAGGTGCGCGGCAAGGCGATCGACGGCCGCACCGACGTCTTTTCGCTCGGCGCCACCTTCTTCGAGATGCTGACGGGACGCCGCGCGTTCATGCGCGACAGTCCCGTCGAAACCCTCGGCGCGGTGCTGCGGGACGATCCCCGCCGGCACCCCGAGGCCGACAAAATTCCCGACTCGCTCAAGGGGTTCGTCTTCCGTTGCCTCGCGAAAGACCCGGCCGACCGCTACCAGTCGGCCCGCGACCTGCTCCTCGACCTGCGGGCGTATCAAGCCGAGCAGCTCCGCCAGTCCGCCGAGCGCGTCACGTTTCGATCGGTGCCTCCGTGGAGGCAGCGGCGAACGCGAGTGGCCCTGAGGGCGCTCGGCGGCGCAATCCTGTTCGTCCTCGGCCTCTGGGCGGGGTCGTGCTGGGAGCGCGACCGCGCCTCGATCCGCCCGCCGTCTGCCTCTGCCGGCCCCTGACCCCCCGATTTCCGGCAAGGTTCTTGAATCTGTACAGAGCCGATGCGGATCGGCGCATGGCGAATGCTCGCCGTGGGCCTCGCGGCGCTCTCAAGCGTCCTCGCAGGCTCAGGGTGTGCGCTCAAAACAGCCCTGCTGGGAGCGGAGAAGCGGGACGCCTACGAGTTTCACGAGCACCTGAAGGTCACCGACCCGAACTTCCGGCGTTCGGCCGAGGCGCTCGGGAATCCTCTGGTCGCCGGCAACTCCGTCACGCTTCTCGAAAACGGCGACGAGATCTTCCCGGCGATGGTCAAGGACATCCGCTCGGCGACGAAGAGCGTCGACCTCGAGACGTACATCTACAAGCCCGACCACGCCGGCCGGATGATCGCCGACGCGCTGATCTTCGCGGCCAGGCACGGCGTCGAGGTGCGCCTCCTCGTCGACGCGTGGGGAAGCAAGTTCAAGGACCTCAAGGCGGAGTTCGACGCGGCCGGCGTCCACGCGAAGAAGTACCGGCCGATCCGGATCTTCGCGATCAACAAGGTCGGCCGGCGCACGCACCGCAAGATCCTCGTGGTGGACGGCCGGATCGCCTACACCGGCGGCATGGGGATCGACGACCGCTGGCTCGGCGACGCCCGCAACACGCACGAGTGGCGCGACACCATGGTCCGAGCGGAGGGCCCGGTCGCGGCGCAGATGCAGGCGATCTTCGCCGAGGACTGGACGTTCACGACCGGCGAGATTCTCGCCGGCGAGCGCTTCTACCCGACGATCCAGCCCACCGGCAACGTGCTCTCCCAGGCCGTCAAGGCCTCACGCGGCGATTCGACGTCCCTGGCGAAGATCATGTACTACATCTCGATTCGCAGCGCGACCAGGAGCATCCACATCGAGAACGCCTACTTCCTGCCGGACAAGCAGGTCCGGAAGGCGCTGACGGACGCGGCCGCGCGCGGCGTCGACGTCGAGGTGATCGTGCCGGGCCGCAACATCGATCTGCCCATGGTGCGCTTCGCGTCGTGGGTCCACTACGGCGAGCTGCTCCAGGGCGGCGTCCACATCTGGGAGTACCTTCCCACGATGCTCCACAACAAAACGATGGTCGTCGACGGCCTGTACGCGACGGTCGGGTCGATCAACTTCGAAGAGCGCTCGATGAATACCAACGAGGAGGATTCGCTGGCCTTCTACGACGCCTCGTTCGGCGCGCAGATGGAGGAAATGTTCGACCAGGACCGTAAACACTCGACCGAGATCACCTACGAGATCTGGAAACATCGCGGCTTCCCAAAAAAGATCTCGGAAACGGTGTTCTGGGCCTTCGAACCGTATTACTGAGGTGTCGAGCCGGAGCCGGACGCCAACCATACCCTCTCCCCCATCGGGGGAGAGGGCGGGGGTGAAGGGGGGCTTACGCTGACGCCAGGCTCGAGTCGAGATCCGTGCCCAGCACCGGCAGGCCCGGCCGCGCCTTCGGCGTCGGAATGGGCGCCCGGCAGCAGGCGTCCGTGCAGGCGTCGTAGAGCGTCCGCCGCTGGACCGGCGTGTAGCCGGCGTCGGAGATGATGCGGCGCATCTCGTCCTGGGTCATCCGATTGCGCGCGCCGGCGGCGTAGACGACGTTTTCCTCGATCATGATCGAGCCGAGGTCGTCGCCGCCGAACGAGAGCGAGACCTGACCGATCTTCGGACCCTGCGTGACCCACGAGCCCTGGACGTGAACGACGTTGTCGAGGAAGAGACGCGACACGGCGAGGGTCTTCAGGTACTCGAAGCCGCCGGCCTCGTCGACCTTGCCGTCGAGCTCGGTGTTTTCCTTCTGGAAGGTCCACGGGATCCACGCCGTAAATCCGCCCGTCCGGTCCTGGAGGTCGCGGACGACCTGCATGTGCTCGACGCGCTGGGCGTAGGTCTCGCCCACACCGAACATCATCGTCGCCGTCGTCCGCATGCCGAGGCCGTGGGCCGTCTCGTGGACGTCGACCCACTTCTCGGTCGGCGCCTTCGTCAGCGACCAGATGCGCTTGCGGACGGAGTCCTCGAGGATCTCGGCGCCGCCTCCGGGGATGGACTGCAGGCCCGCGTCGCGCAGCCGCGCGATCACGTCGTGCATCGGCCACTTCGTGAGCTTCTGCAGGAAGTAGACCTCGGGTGCGGACAGGGCGTGGAGGTGGATCGTCGGAAACGTCGAGCGGATGTAACCGAACATCTCCTCGTAGAAGGAGAACGGCAGACCCGCGTGGACCCCGCCCTGGAGCAGCACGCCCGTGCCGCCGAGGTCGATCGTCTCCTGAATCTTCTCGCCGATCTGCTCGTGCGAGAGCACGTACGCTTCCGGGTGGTCGGCCGACGGGCGGTAGAAGGCGCAGAACTGGCAGCGGTAGACGCAGACGTTCGTGTAGTTGATGTTGCGGTCCACGATGTAGGTCGCGACCGACGGGTCGTTCTTATGGTTGCGGATCTCGGTGGCGGCCGCGCCGAGCGCGAGCAGGTTGCCCTCTTCGAGGAGCGTGACGGCGTCGGCGGCGGACAGGCGCTCGTCCGAAAGCGTGCGATCGAGGATGGCGGAGGTGCGGGCGGCGCTCACACCGCCATTCTAGCGGAGGGGGTCAGGCCAGCCGGCCGCGGCGCTGCAGACTGTCGCGCAGGGCGAGGTTCTCGAAGGACAGCGCGACCTGACGGGCCAGGGCGACGAGCGCCCGGGCGTCGGGCGCTCCGGCGACCGCCGTGCGGCAGACGAGGATGAGCGTCACCGAGCCGAGCACCGTCATCGGGATCATGAGCGCGGCGACGACACCGGCCGTTCCCTTGGACGCCGGAACGATCGCGCCCTCGGGCGTCCGCCGCACGAGCCCGGCGTAGGGCCGCCCGGCCGTGCGCACCATCTCGAGCACGGGGACCTCTTCTTTGCGGAAGAAATTTTTTCCGGGCTCGTAGAGGTCGGCGCCCCAGACGAGGGGCGAGCCGAACTGCCCGAGCACCTTGAACCCCGCGGTCTGGCAGTGGACGAGCGCGCCGTCCGAGTAGAGCTCGCTCGCGTACCTCAAGAGGACGAGGCCCATCTCCCCGCGGCCCTGGACCGAGAAGAGCTCCTCCGAGAGCGAGAGGAACTTGCGCGCCGCGCGGAACGCGTCGGGATCTCCCGGCTCCGAGCCCGTGGGCGTCTTGTCGTTCAGCGACACGAGCAGGGCCTGGACTTCCTCTTCCGCCTGCTCCTCGGAGCTCTTTGGAGCGCGCTGGTTCACGGGCGCCGTGTCGTCCTGACCCTTCCGCTCGGCGAGGTCCACGATGATGCGCTGGGGCTCGACGCCCTCCTCGAGCACGAAGTCGCTCGCGGCGTCCGGGGCGTCGCGGCCCGGCCAGAGCACGCCGACGCGGAATTCGAACTGGCCCTGCCCCCAGGACATCAGCGTCTCGACCGCCTCGCCCATCATCACCTTGACCTCGGCTTCGACGAGGCCGCGTGTCGCGAACGCCTTTTCGACGAGGGCGTCCCCGAGGCGCATCCCCGGGAACGAGGCCATGTACGTCGAGGCCTCATCCAGCTGCGCGGGGGTGATCGCGCCGCGCTTTTGGAGGCGCTCCCCGAGCGGCAGATGATTCTCCGCGCCCGTCACCTGGACGATCCGTCCGTTGCGGAAGAAGACGACGGCTTCGCGGCCGTCGGGCCGCGTCAGGAAGAGGCCTCCCGTCTTTCCGCTGACCTGCAAAACCTGCAAGATGTCGCACAGCGGAAGGTCTTCGAGCCGGCCCTCGAGGGCGCGAGCGTCGGGAGGCGGCGTCTCGGGCGCGGCGGCTTCCACGAACGTCAGCCTTTCTTGATGAAGTCCATGACGCGCTGGACGGTCTTGAGCTTCCGGTCGATCGAGGCGAACGACCGCGACGAGACCAGGGCGACCGCGGCCTGACCCGAGAGCAGCTCGAGCAGCTCGCGGTCGAGCGGCGTGAAGGCGGCCTTGTGCGCGAGGAGACCATAGATCGACAGCAGGCCGACGAGGCGGTCCTCGTGGAGCAGAGGCACGCAGCTAATCGGGCCTTCCTGCTTCTCGACCGCGAAGAGCGTGCGCTTCTCGGTTACCGCAGCCTGCTCGAGCGGATAAATCGGCTCGGGAAGCTGCGTGAGCTCGGGAGGGAGATCGCCTTCGCGCACGCGCAGGGAAAACTCGCGCTTCCCTTCCTCCAGGAGGTAGAGGGCGAACTCGGCCGCCCCGATCAGGTTGACCGTGATCTCGACGATGCAGCGGACGACCGCGTCGGGGTCGAGGGTGGCGTGGAGCTGGTACGTCGCCGCGTAGAGGTTGGCGAGATTGGCCGAATGCTCTTCGAGCTGGACGCAGCGGCGGGCGAAATCTCGATTCTCACGTTCGAGGTCCTCGACCGGGCGCGGCGAGCCGCCATTGCCCCCCTTCGCGGGAGCCGCCGGGGCGGCCGGGGCCGCGGCGAGCAGCGTCTGGGCCGCGCCGAGGTCCTGTTCGAGCTCTCGAGCGCGCCGAGCGAACCGCTCGGCCTGTTCGGCCAGGTCGGTCGACAGCTCGCGGCTCCGGACCGCGAGGTCCCGCACGAGCGCTTCGACGCTGGTCGCCCGCGTCTCGCTCACGCGCGGCCTCCGGGCGCGGCCGCGGCGCGCGTCGTCCGCTTCAGGATCGCCGAAGGCAACCGGTCGAGCGAGACGACCTCGTCCACCGCACCGCGCGCGATCGCCTCGCGCGGCATGCCGAAGACCACGCAGGAGGCCTCGTCCTGGGCGAGCGTCGCGGCGCCGGCTTCCCTCATCTCGAGCAGCCCGCGCGCGCCGTCGTCCCCCATGCCGGTCATGAGCACGCCGACCCCCGCCCGGCCGGCCGTTTGGGCCACCGAGCGAAACAGCACGTCGACGCTCGGGCGGTGACGCGAAACCAGCGGGCCGTCGGAGAGCTCGATCTCGTAGGCGTCGCCGCGGCGGCGCACCAGGGTGTGCCGGTTGCCCGGGGCGACGAGAGCGAGGCCGGGACGAATGCGGTCCCCCTGCGCCGCCTCCTTGACCTCGAGACGGCACAGTCCGTGGAGGCGCGCGGCGAACGCCGCGGTGAATCCCTCGGGCATGTGCTGCACGACGACGATGCCGGGACCGTCGTGCGGGAAGGCGGGAAGCAGGCGAGTCAGCGCCTCCGTCCCCCCGGTCGAGGCGCCGATCGCGACGATCCGATCCGACGAGAGGGCGCCGGCCGGACCGGGGCGCGCCGGCAGGACGGCGTCGGCCGTCAGACGGGGCGACGCCGCGGGGCGGCGCGGTCCGATGCGGGCCTCGGCCGCGCCGCGGACGGCGTCCACGAGCACGACCGCGGACTCGTGGAGGAACTCGCGGATGTTCAACCGGGGCTTCGTCACGACGGCGAGAGCGCCCTGCTCGAGCGCGCGCATCGCCGCGTCGGTACCGTCCCCGGTGAGCGCCGAGCAGATGACGACGGGAATCGGGCCCTCCGCCATGATCTTCGTCAGGAAGTCGAGGCCGTGCATCCGCGGAAGCTCGAGGTCGAGGACGATCACGTCCGGACGCTGTTTCGCCATCTTCTCCATGGCGATGTAGGGATCGGCGGCGGCGACGGCCTCGATGCCCTCCACGGCGAAGAGCGCGGTGAGCGTCTGGCGCACGACGGCCGAGTCGTCGACGACGAGTACCTGGAGCGCACGCTCGGCGCGCGGCGCGGGCACCGGCACGGGGACTCCGGCGGACGTCGGACGCGCCGTCATGCGGTTCGCGCCTCCGCCGCGGAGTTGCGCAGACCGGCCGCCGGCGATTTCGCATGGGCGTAGACGGTCGGCACGACGCTCGCCACGCGGTCCGTGACGGCGTTCAGGCTCTCGGCGTGGCCGAGGAAGAGCAGTCCGTCCGGGGCGAGCACGTCGAGGAGACGGTGGATGACCTTGAGCTTCGTCTCCATCTGGAAGTAGATCAGGACGTTGCGACAGAAGATCAGGTGGAAGGGGCCGCGGACCGGATAGTGCTCCTCGTTCAGGTTCAGACGCTCGAACCGCACGAGCGACCGGATCTCCGGCGCCGCCTTCATCTTTCCCTCCTGCGACGCGGTTCCGCGGAGCATGAAAGCGCGTCGGTACGAGATCGGGATCTCGGACGCCTTGTCGATCGGCCAGACCGCTTCCTCCGCCCGCGCGAGCGCCCGCGTCGAAATGTCGGTCGCCAGGATCTCGATCTGACGCCCCGAGAACGGCGGAAAGTGGTGCAGGAGCAGCATCGCCAGCGAATACGGCTCTTCGCCGGTCGAGCAGCCGGCGCTCCAGACCCGCAGCACGCGGGGCCCCCGTTCCTTCCAGCGGGGCAGGACTTGCCGCTCGAGGAACTCGAACTGCCGCGGCTCGCGGAAGAAGTGCGTCTCGTTGGTGCTGATGCAGTCGAGCATCGCGACGCGCTCCTCGCGGTCGTCTCCGTCGACGATGCGCTCGTAATACGCCCCGAACGACGAGAGCCCGAGCGCGCGCAGGCGCTTGGAGAGGCGGCCGACGAGGAGGGCCTTCTTCGCCGGAGCGAGGAAGATGCCCGACTCGCGCAGGATGAGGGCTTGGAAGAGCGCGAACTCGCGCTCGCTGATCGGGCGGATCCGCTCGATCGGGTCGAGCGCGGCGACCGGCGGGCGGCGAAGCGAAAGCGTCACGCCCGGCCTCCCGGCGCCGGCGCGGCCGAAGCGGCTCGCCCGTCGGGTGCGGATGCCGAGGCCTCCGGCGTCGACGCCGCGTCGGCGAGCTCTCCCGCCGACAGGACACGATCGGTGTCGAGGATCAGGACGAACTCGCCATTCAGCTTGCCGAGCCCTCGCAGGAAGTCCACCCGGACCGGCGTCCCGAAGGACGGCGGCGGCTCGATCTCCGCGGCCCGGAACTCGACGACCTGGTTGACGGCGTCGGCGAGAACGCCGAGCACGATCTTTCCGTTCTCGGACTCGACCTCGACGATGATGATGCAGGTCCGCTTCGTGACCGGGCTCTCGGGCATCCGGAACTTGCGCGCGAGGTCGACGACGGGAACCACGCAGCCGCGCAGGTTGATGACGCCCCGCAGGAACTCCGGCGTCGAGGGCACGCGCGTGACCTCCTCGTGCTCGATGATCTCGCGCACGCGGAGCACCGCGATCGCGTACTCGCCTCCGGAGAGCGAGAACGTCAGGAACTGCGTTCGTTCGGGCGTCCTCGCGGCGGTCGGCATCGGCATCATGGCTGGTGCGCTCCTTCTCAAAACCGCCGGTACTCGCGCTCGGGGGTTCCCGGGCGTACGGCCGGACGGCGCGCGGCCGCGAACGCGACGGCCGGGATCGAAGAGCTCACCGGCCCGGGTTCCGATTCCGGCGCCGCGGGAGCGCCGGTGGCCGCAGGCGGCGCCTTCGCGGCCGAGTCGACGGGCGGCGGGGGCGCGGAACCGTCCGTCCGGAAGAACCCGACGACCCGATGGAGCGCCTCGGCCTGGCGAAGCACCGTTTCAGCCTGGCGACGCATCGCCTCGGCCTGGCTCGCCATCTCCTCCGCCGTCGAGGACAGCTCCTCCGCCGACGACGCGTTGCGCTGCGTGATCTGATCCACGTTGGCCAGGGCCCGGTTGATCTGCTGGACGCCCGAGGACTGTTCGAGCGAGGCGGCCGCGACCTCCTGGACGAGGTCCGAGGTCTTCCGGATCGCCGGCACGAGCTCCCCGAGGAGGCCGCGCGACCGTTCGGCCACCTTCACCGACGACGCGGCGAGACTCCCGATCTCCTTCGCGGCCGCCTGGCTGCGCTCGGCGAGCTTCCGCACCTCGGCGGCGACGACCGCGAAACCGCGTCCATGCTCCCCCGCCCGAGCCGCTTCGATCGCGGCGTTCAGGGCGAGCAGGTTCGTCTGGTAGGCGATCTCCTCGACGATCGAGATCTTCTCGGCGATCGAACGCATCGCTTCGACCGTGTCGTCGACCGAGCCGGCGCTCTCCTGGCAATCCTTCGCTCCCTGGAGCGCCATCTGCTCCATCTGGCGGCTGTTCTCGGCGTTCTGAGAGATCGAGGCGCTCATCTCTTCGAGCGACGACGTCGTCTCCTCGACCGACGCCGCCTGCTCGCTCGTGCCCTGGGAGAGCGTCTGGGCCGAGGCCGACACCTGGCTCGCGGCCGAGGACACCTGGGCGACGACGCTCACGGCCTGGCTCGATGTGCGGGCGAGGGCGTCGGCGCCGGAGCGGACGTCGCCGACGACGCCGCGAAGCCGATCGGCCATCCGTCCCATCGCCGAGAGGAGCTGCCCGAGCTCGTCGCGCCTCGCCGCGGGGACGGAGACGGCGAGGTCGCCGGAGGCGATCGCCTCGGTGATGCGAAGCGCCTCGCGGATCGGCCACGTCACGCCGCGGGTCAGCCTCGCGGAGAAGACCGATCCGACCAGGATCGTCGCGATCATCACGGCGACCATGGCGCGGGCCGTCCAGGCCTTCTGCGCCGCCAGCACCTCCTCGCGGTCGCCCATGCGCTTGAAGTTCGCCGCGGCGACCTCCCCGGCCGACGTCTCCAGGCGTTCGACGGCGTCCTTGTATCCCGCGGTCTCGCGGCTGACGTCTGACGTCGTCTTGAGAGACTTCTGGCGGACGAGACCGACGACGCGGTAGAAGCCGGTCTCGTACGCGGCGAGGTCCGAGCGCATGGTGCGGACGAGCTCCCGGTCTTCGGGCGAGCTCGCGTCGCGGTCGAGGGTGCCGAGGCGCTCGTTCAGCCGATAGCGCTGGTCGTTCCATCGGGCGAGGTCCTCGGCCTCCTGGTCGGCGTTGCCGACGTGGACCGCGAGCTCCTTCTCGAAGCGGCGCATCGCCTGAACGTCCGCGCGGGCCGACGCCGACACCGACGCCAGCCGGGCCTCGTGCGAGAGCATCGAGGCCGTCATGTCCGACACCCGGGCGATGCCGCTGTAGCCGAGCGCGGCGATCACGACGGTCGTCGTGATGCCGAGGGCCATGGCCGCGCCGAGGCGGGCGCCGATCTTCAGGTGGCGCAGCATCGTCGGCTCAGGACTCCCAGCTCCGCCGGAAGTCGCCTTCCGTACCGCCGCCGTTGGAGCGGGCGGCGAGGAACGGGGCGAAGGCCGCGGCTTCGGTCGCGCCCGCGACAGCCTCCCAGGGATCCGAGGCCTCCGGAGCGGACGCGGGCCGATCCGGAGCCGCCGCGGGAACGTCGGCCGCGCCTCCGATGCGGAAGAACGCCATGAGCCGGTGCAGGCTCTCCGCCTGCTGCAGGACCGCCTCGGCCTGGCGCCGCATCGCGTCGGCCTGGCTCGCCATCTCCTCCGCGGTCGAAGACAGCTCCTCGGCCGAAGAGGCGTTGCGCTGCGTGACGTGATCCACCTGACCGAGCGCGCGGTTGATCTGGGAAACGCCCGAGGACTGTTCCGCCGACGCCGCGGCGACTTCCTGGACGAGGTCGGTCGTCTTGCGGATCGACGGTACGAGCTGCTCGAGGAGCGACTCGGAGCGCTCGGCCAGCCGGACGCAGGAGCCCGCGAGCCCGCCGATCTCCTTGGCCGCGGCCTGACTGCGCTCGGCGAGCTTGCGGACCTCCGTCGCGACCACCGCGAACCCGCGTCCATGCTCCCCGGCCCGCGCCGCCTCGATCGCGGCGTTCAGAGCGAGCAGGTTCGTCTGGTAGGCGATCTCCTCGACGATCGAAACCTTCTCGGCGATCGCCTGCATCGCGAGCATCGTCTCCTTGACTGACGCGGCGCTCTCCTCGGCGTCCTTCGCGCCCTGGAGCGCCATCTGTTCCATCTGGCGGCTGTTCTCGGCGTTCTGCGTGATCGACGCGCTCATCTGCTCGAGCGACGACGTCGTCTCCTCGACCGAGGCGGCCTGCTCACTCGTGCCCTGGGAGACGACCTGCGCGGACGCCGACACCTGGCCCGAGGCGGACAGGACCTGGCCCGACACGGCCACGACGTGGGACGAGGCGTTCGTGACGGCGCTCGCCCGGCCGCGGACGTCCCCGATGATCTCGGCCAGCCGTTCGACGAACCGGTTGAAGAGCGCGGCCATGTGGCCGATCTCGTCGCGCGAGGCGACGGGAATGCGGCGCGTCAGGTCCCCCCCGCCCTGGACCATCTGCTCGAGGTGGAAGGTCATCGCCGACAGCGGCGCCGTGACGGCCCGCGTGACGACGAGGGCCAGGGCGATCGAGGCGATGAGGCAGACGAGCGCGATTCCCGACATCGCCCCCCAGCGCCAGTGCTGGCTCGCCCGCGCCCCGGCGAACGCCGCCTGGACCGCTTCGCGGTCGTGCCGCGTGCGGGCCTTGAGGGTCTCGGTGATCTGGTTGAACTGGGCCGTCATGGAGGTCAGGCTCTGCGTCAAGTCCTCACCGGCCTTCGCCGAGATCATCCGCTTGCTCACCGCGCTCGCGAGCTCCCAGTACGCCTGGAAGGCGCGCACGAGCTTGTCCCGGTCGTCGCGGTCGATGACCGGGTTGTCCTTCTCGTCCTCGAGCCGCTTCAGGAACTGATCCCGAAGGCCGGAGGCCGCGGCGAGCGCGTCCGTGTCCTGTGCCGCGACGGCGTCCTGGAGCTTGCGCTGGAGCGCGATCAGCGTGTCCTCGAGGTCTCGCGAGAGCTCGAGCGAGGGCACGAAGCCCGATTCGATGAGGCCGAGCTGCTTCTCTTCCCGGCGGCCGAGCACGAAGTTGACCGCGAGCAGCAGCAGGAATCCGACCGCGGCAAAGCACGGAAGGAGGATCACCTTCCAGCGCAGCGTCAGGTTCTTCAACATGGCTTCTCCTTGCTCGCTCGTCGGCTCAGTCGACGATCGCGACGACCTTGACGCCGCTGGCGTCCGCGCCGGCCGAGACGTAGCCGATCGCACCGGCCGTCTCGCGGACGAACGACACGACCTCGGCGTCCGACGACTTCTCGGGAGGCGGAATTCCCTTGCCCCCGAAGATCATCTGCTGCCAGTAGGCCGAGATCGCGATGACCGGCTTGCCGTAGACGTCCTGGTCGAAGCGCTGCCGCACGGGCGACTTGATGGAAGGCTCGACCGGGACCGCCGACTGGCCGTCCGGCCACCGTTTCTCCTTCCTCAGGAAGATCTCGCCGATCTTCAGCCGCGTGATCTGCGTGGCGGGGTTCGCCGGATTCACGATCACCTTGAAGGCACCGGGGTCCTCCGCGCTGATCCGCCCGGCCGAGATGCCGAGCGCCGCGAGAACGAGAATGCGAACGATGCGTGTCATGGAGAATGCTCCTCAGGCCGCCGTCGCGGCCGGATTCGGGGTCAGCAGGTTTTCGAGAAGACCCGGGACGTCGAGGATGAAGGCCACGCTCCCGTCGCCGAGGATGGTCGAGCCGCAGAGTCCGCGGACGGCACGGAACGGATCGCCGAGAGGCTTGATGACCGCCTGGTTCTGGCCGTGGAGGCGATCGACCACGATGCCCGCGCGGGTCAGGTCGTGTCGCACGACGACCACGCTCTCGCGCTCGGGCTCCATGCCCCGGGCGCCGAAGACGTCGCGCAGACGGACGAAGGGCAGCGCCTCGCCGCGCAGCTGCAGGATCCCGTGCCGTTCGCGCGGCCCGTCCTTGCGCGGCAGCTCCATGCATTCGACGACGCGGTCGACGGGGATGACGTACGTCTCGGCGCCGATCCCGACGCCGAACCCCTCGATGATCGCGAGCGTCAGCGGCAGCCGGATCTGGATCGAGGTGCCCGCGTCGGGCCAGCTCTGGATCGCGATCGATCCACGCAGGGCCGTGATGCGCTCGCGGACGACGTCCATCCCCATGCCGCGGCCGGACCATTCCGTAACGCGGTCGGCCGTCGAGAAACCGGGCTCGAAGACCAGCCGGTAGAGCTCGGCGTCGGGAAGCTTCTCCGGCTCCTCGGCGAGGCCGCGCCGCTTCGCCTCCTCGACGATGCGCTCGCGGTTGAACCCCGCGCCGTCGTCGGCGAGCTCGATGACGATCGAGCTCGCTTCGCGCCAGGCCGACAGCCCGATCGAGCCGCAGGGCTCCTTCCCTTTGGCTTCGCGGACCTCGGGCTTTTCGATGCCGTGGTAGAGGGCGTTGCGGATCATGTGGGTCAGCGGATCGCGGAGGTGCTCGATGATCGTGGTGTCGACCTCGACGTCCTCGCCCTGGATCACGACGCGCACGAGCTTCTCCTGCGCCGCCGCGAGGTCCCGCACCGACCGCACGAACTGACGCAGCGTCGGTCCGACCGGCACCATGCGCACCTGCATCACGAGCTCCTGGAGCTCGGCGTGGAGCCGCGCCGCGTCCTGGTGGGCCTCGAGGGCTCCCGGGATCGGGCTCTGTTCGAGGAGCTCGCGGAGCCGGCCTCGAGAGATGGCGATCTCACCCGCGAGCGTCATCAGGCGGTCGAGCTTGTCGATCGCGACGCGCAACGTGCGGCCGGTCTCGCCGGCGCGCGAAGACGCATCGAACGTCGGTTTGGCAGAAGTGGGAGCGGAAATCGCCGCCGCTGCGGGAGTCGGCGCCGCGTCCGAGGCCGCCGAGGACAGACGCCGCAGCACCTCCTGGTGCCCGGCCGAGATCTCGTGGTTGCCCTCGACCGCGACCGGGAGCATCTCCCGCAGCGCGTCGACCGCCTCGAGCAGGGCCGTGACGAGGCCCGCCGTGACCGGGCGCGACCGCTTGCGGAGCCTCTCGAGCTGGTCCTCGAGGGCATGGGCGAACTCGGCGACACCGGTGAAGCCGAGCGAAGCGGAGTTGCCCTTGAGCGTGTGGGCCATGCGGAAGACCGTCTGCAGGACCTCCGCATCGTCGGGCCGCCGCTCGAGCGCGAGCAGGCCTTCCTCGATCGTCCGGAGGTTCTCCTCCGTCTCGGCGATGAAGGTCAGCAGCAGGGCTTCGGCGTCGAATTCCACGGAGTCCTCTAGAGCTTCGCGACCCAGGCGTTGCCGAGGTCGGTGT
>Ga0126381_100003997_pt1 | contig 16007 bp, 12 predicted proteins | sample PanSoiMetPlot_28_FD_96465 | JGI IMG/M metagenome (GOLD analysis project Ga0126381, IMG submission 96465) | Tropical forest soil microbial communities from Panama - MetaG Plot_28 | ecosystem: Environmental > Terrestrial > Soil > Tropical forest > Bulk soil | place: Panama | collected 2016-02-17 | reverse complement strand
GTTCTGCGCAGCTTGGAAAGGCGCATAGTTTCCGGCAGCCTGGAACTTAGCAATCCAATTCGGGCTCGTGAGGCTCTCCCCGCCAACCGGTTGCAGCCGCCCTTCCGGCGTGTCCGCATTGGTGACGCCAAGTAGCGAATCACTGTCATCGCCAAAGATTTTTGTGAAACGCTCCGGATCACGATCGTGCATCAGCTGCAAAACCGCTCCGAGCTGACCGGACTCCTGCGTGAACAGCAGAATTCCGAATCCCAAGCCAAAGTGCCGCTTCTGATATGCCCCATGTCCCGGGGTTGAGAATTCCCGGTCGGCAGAAACCGCCGAATATAAAGGATCGCCGGAGTGCCCCACCGAAACCTGGCGGATAATCTCGTACATCGCCTGGTTGGCCAGCGGACGTGCGGCTTTGTCAGCCATCGCATCGCGTTCCGGGTCTGGCGCATCCCCAACCGCGACGTCGTAGTCCGCATCCTTCAACGACGGAGCAGCGGCGGTCGAAGGACCAGGAACAGCTTCCTGCGCATACGATGGCTTGTACCTTGCCCCAGCCGTGACGGTGGCCGCTGCTTGCCGTGCGGGCGAATAGCGGTATCCCGCCGGAGCACCGGGCTTCGCTGCCGGCTGCTTCATTCCGAGGCTTTGCGCAGTGGCGTCGGCCGGACCAAGAATCTGTACGACCGGCGCCGGTGGATCGACGAAGTCGAACTGCCCTCCGCCTGCTTGAGAATCATCCAATGCTCTGGTCATAGTCCTTTGCATGATTCCCCCTATTGCGTCCAGCGACCGTTGTAGTCCAAAGTGCCGTCGGCATGAAGCGTGTAATCGGCAATGTGGATCTTCCCGTCGCCGAAGGTCCAGTCAAACACCGAGGTAAACCGGACCTGAATCGCCGCGCATTCGCCGCCGTTCTTCGACGGATAAACGTTGGCATCGTCGTTGATGAGCGCTTTAACGGTAAGGCCCCAAGCAATAGTGTCTCTCGTCTTCACCGGGCTAATCGCAACGTTGCCGATCGAGTGCCCATTGAATTGGTACTTGATTTCAAAGTTCGCGTAGATTGAACCAATCTTGTCCTCAACCACGGGCCCCGTGACAGGAAGCAGCGCGTTGTAGAACGGCTCAGTTCCGGCGTTTTTCGCATCGTCGTGTGGATGCTTGAGACCTTTGAGCTGGTCGAGCTCCCACTTGATGTCGCCCTCGTTGTCGAGCATGCGCGTGAGCACGGTGTTCACAATCGTGGTTACCGCTGGAACAACCACTGCCGCTTGCAGCTGCTTCGAACCTGGTTTCCGTTTGTCTGGTTTCTGCGGCTGAGTAACACGCGCAGTGGCTCCATAGGGCTGAACCGCACCGGCAGCGGTGGCTCGTGCGGCAGGTCTTGCTGTGGTTTGTGCTTGTGCTCTTGGGTATTTGTTTCCGGCGGAATAGGCTTGCGCCGACGCGCCTACGGAGGACTGTCCAACCGATTGGATCCAGGCGATCTTAGCATCGGTGAGCCGGCAGCCGCGGTTGAGCGTGCCGCTGAAAGGGGAAACATGCACACCGACCAGGCGGGTCTCCAGCACGGACTGTTGCCTGACATCATCCTCGCGGGCCCACACGTAGTAGACCGGCGCTCCACTGGCACCGTGCAGGGTCTGCAGGTTGTAAGTGAAGGTCTCGTCCTGGACGGTGCGGATCTCGTCGCCGTCTAGGTGCTGCTTGTTGGGATCGATCGTGGCGGTAAGAGCCGGATCCTTATCCGATTGCGCCGAATAGCCACAGACGATGATGCTGCTTGGGAGCGACTGCCGCAGTTCCTCCAAGATGTCAAAGAATTGACCGCCCGGAGGCGGCGTGCTGACTTTCAACACGGCAATGTCAAAGTCCTCATTGCCTACGACTCGTTTCGGGTGCACTTGCCAATCCGAGGAAGGACATGTGAATGTGCCGAATGGGCCGTTGTTCCCCGCCTGACCGTTCTTACCAGGGATCACTGTGATGGAATTTGCCCCCTCTACCACATGCGCGGCTGTCAAGATCCGGTCCGGCGCGATATAAGAGCCGGTGCCGGATCCTCCGTCGTCGCGAACCAGCTGACAAATTGCGGAATGCGGGAAGAAGCCGGTATCCGGGACGCCGGCAACCCACTGCTGGTAGCGGTTTTGAAAATCCAGCTGCGTTTGCAGTGCCGCAGCCTTATCGCTGGGAAGGTAGTCCGGCTGCACCACTTCCAGAGCGCGTGTCTCAGCAGGCTTCTTCTTGGGTGCCGCTGACATGCGTGCCTTTCCTGGTGCTCCCGCCGCTTGCGCATAGGACTGCGACTCGCTAGCTCCGGAAGTGGCATCGCACGTTCCCGAAGCGATCAGATCCATGTAGTGATCCCAATCCCACGCGCCGGTCGGACAATCCGTATGCGTCGTGTGAGGATCCGCTTCGTTGTGCCCAACGATGTGATCGCGATCCATGGGCAAGTTAAATTGACCGCACAGCCAGCGCACCAGAGCCGCCGAGGCGCAATATTCCGCTTCCGTCGGTTTGAATCCTGGATCGCTGGCCTTCCATTCGTGCGGTGAGCGCGCCACATGCTCGATGCCGATGGTGTCCGGGTTGGCAGAGCTTGCGTGATACGCGATGTCCTGATGGCGCACCATCTGCACTACTTCGCCCTGTTGCCCAACCACGTAGTGCGAACTGGCGTAGACTCGCTTGCCGTTGATCATCTGATTCGGTGTTTGGAACCAAGCAATCGTGCCCTCGATCTTCGGTTGGCCGTCGGTAATGTGAATCACGATCTTGTTGATCGTGCGCGACGAGGAACGCGGATAGTAGTTAGCGGCCTGCGCAAAACGTAAAGCCTGCGGGTATTCCGGAGCAACAGCAAGCGCCCTTGCGGCAAGGCCTTGACTCGTGCTCATGTCACCGCCATCCGGAATCGGAGCATCAATGCCGTACTGGCTGGCCTCGGGAGGAATATCGATATCGGCTTCCTGCTGCTGTGCCCAGAACTCTTGCCCGTAGCCGTCGTCGTACTCAAACTCACCATTGCTGAGTGCGCTTGCTTTCGCGGGTGGCATCTGCGCGCCAGCCTTTGCGCCATTCACAGGAGCAACGGGCGGAGCGGAAGGTTGCGCGCTGGTGGCGGGCGCGGCTTTGGCGGGAGCGGGCTCAACCTTTTGAATCGTCCCCGGGGCGGTGGCGTCGCCAACCCAAGTCAGTACGTCGGGACGGTTTCCTCCATAGCCGTTACCGTTATGGGAATGGTGGCGGGACGGGGCTCCAATTAAGCGGCGAATTTCACGCCCGGTGAAAGACTTCGAAATCACTACCCACGGACGCGCCTCGTCCGGCACATCGAGGATGTCCGGATTTACCCGCGACGTGTCCTGGAACGTAGCCACCGTGTAATAGAGACGCTCTTTGCCGGCGAAGTGACGTAAGATGTGAGGCGGGACGAAGTACATCGCCTCGCCATGCTCCGCTTGGAGGGGACCGACACTGTGCGTGGAGTAAAAATTAGACTGCGTCCGCTGAGGTTTGGCATCCGAATGGAAGAGCACGGGATCGGTGGCGATCGCCAGTTCGTAGTACGGATTCCGTCCCGAGCGCACACGGAATCCCAATACCGAAAACCGGTCGGAAATTTCTGTTCGCGTCGGCGTCAGTCCTGGCATGGTGGTCCCTCCCGCTGATTCCCTTCTGGCAGCTTTTTCAGTGAATAACGGACTTGCGCACCGCCGTGGATCTCTTCGAGCAAACCTTCTTGCGTGAGCCGACGGAGCACGCGCTGCAGCAGATCAATGTCCTTGCGGACCTGCTCGCGCATCACCCACCACTCCGCAATTCCATCGATCGTATCGGTGGCCAGCGGGTGCTCGGCGAGGTAGTGCAACACGCTGCTAGCGAGCTCGACTTCTGCTGGCACTTCTTCCTGCGGATGTCGCGATGGCTGCAAGTAATGAGCTCCAGCGACACGTCTTCGCAAGCGTATGGCCACATCGATCCATTTGCGCAAGTCGAATCTCTCGACGCGGTTGCTGGAGAGACGGCCGCGAGCGGGAGGTTCCGCTGGGCGGAGAACACCCCAGTGAGCAGAGCGCAATCGAGTCCCACTTTCTTAGGGCAAGTTCTTGAGGGTGAATGCGCTTCTCAAGATGGGGTGTATTTCCCCCAGAGACTGCGGGGAATCTCCCCCGGCAGGAGGTCTAAACTTGCTTCGGTCGTTGACCAGAAGGCAACCGCGCTGGAGTTGCGTAGAATTCTTTTGCGTTTAAGTTGTATTTTTTTAATAGACGGCCCAGATCACGCCTCTCTTTGCCGGAGGATAAGGCCGCCGTGCTGATGTTTCCGTGGTGCTGGGCCATTAACTGCGTCAGATAACTTTTCTCAAAGCACTCTATCGCCGCGCGTTTCATCACCCGGAAATCTTGCAGCTTCGCTCCTCCAAGACTCATCGGAGAAATTCCGACACCGCGTGGCGGCAGGCTTAAGTCCCCGATTTCGATCACATCGGATTGGCTCAAGTGAATCCCACGCACGATCGCATTTTCAAGCTCGCGCACGTTGCCCGCCCATTCCCGCAGCAGCAAATCCGCCAGCGCCTCGGCCGATAAGCTGAGCGCCGCCCGCCCATGCGGAGTGTGCTTTTGTAAAAAATGCTTTGCCAAAAGAGGGATATCCTCGGCACGCTCCCGCAGCGCCGGCAGGTGCACGATAAAAACACACAGCCGGTAGTACAGATCCAGTCGGAATTGCCCTAAATTTGCCTGTTGCAACAGTGGCGCGTTGGTCGCAGACACGATGCGCACGTTAGCGCGGCGTTCCGCGCTCGACCCGACGACGCGATAACTGCGATCTTGAAGGAAGCGCAGCAAGTCTACCTGCGCCTTGACGGGCAGTGTGTCCACTTCGTCGAGAAAGAGGGTTCCACCTTCGGCTTGCTCCAGAAGCCCTTTCCGGGGTGCGTGCGCATCGGTGAACGCCCCGCGTTCATGACCGAAAAGCTCCACCTCCATCAGGCCTTCGGGAAACGAACCACAATTCAAGGGTACGAACGGATACGCGGCGCGATTGCTGAGGTAGTGTGTTGCCCGGGCCACGAGTTCCTTGCCGGTCCCGGTGTCCCCGGTGATCAGCACGCTCACATCGCTTTTCGCAATCGCTGGGAGATTCTTGATCGCCTCGGCAAACGAAGGAGCATTACCCACCAGCTTGGCTAGCGCCTGCTTGTCGCGTAGAGTGCCGACGAGGCGATCCATAGGACATACCAGACTGCTCGAAGAAGACGAGACGTTCTCTCGATACGGGCGGAGTTATTTATTTACGTGCGGGCTGCTTTTGCTATTTGCGACCTGCTTGAGGCTCCGTCAGCCTGAGGCGTTAAAGGGAGCTGAGTATATGCACCATCAGGGTTCATTTCAAGACGAAAGTAAACAGAAACCATACGTAGCTTCCAGAAGACCCGTTTCGGTTCGCTTTCAAGATATTCTTTAGGGATACGCCGTTCGGCGGTTCAGTTACCCACCCCCACCTGTTCCTCCGCTTTTGCATTCCACAATTTGCGTCTCAGCAAGTTCAAGGTTGCGTAAGGGCAACGACGCAGTCAATTTTCGCATGTAATTATCGTGGAGCAATCAGTGTGAGTTTTTCCGCCCAGAAAGTGCAATGAGAGTACCAGGAAATGAAAGTCCGCAAGATTAACAGGAATAACGGCACGGAGACGAAGGTCGTGTCCAAGGAAATCCGCGAACGCCTCGAATTGATCGACAAAGACATGGATCTGAAGTTGCAAACGCTTGCCAACATCTTTGCAGGAACCAAAGACTATGCTGAAGAGTTTCATCAGCTCTACGTCCAGCCTTTGCTAGAGTCCGGGCTCAACTTGGAAGAGTCGCTTGAGATGTTAGTCGAAGGCGTGATCCGTCCCAACTGATTTACCCTCAATCCGGCCGCTCCAGCTTCATACCGGATTGAACTCCGCCCGAGCAAAGCCCCACTTTGAGAAATTTAGGGTGGGGCTCATTTTTTCTGGCCCTCCACTCTTATTGCCACCGGATCCATCTCAATTTATTGAGAAGACTGAACATACTCGAGATAACGTGGCGAACAACCGACGACTTCCGGCGTTTTGCCTTCCGGATTTGCGCTTGCTGCTAGCAGGTTGCCCGTCCTGATTGTTCGTTGAAATAACGGCGAGCGCGCCCCGCTTCATAGGGTGGTTGGACGCGAGGCCCGCAGCCCTCATCTATGGCTCACTCGCCTTTACGTAACATGAGCCGGGGCGCCCCTTGTCGCACCGCATCAATCCTTTCTTGCATCTCGCGATGATCAGGACTCCCCACTAGTTCACTCGCCCGGAGCGTGTAGCTATACTGGATGGGCTCCTGCAACCCGTGCTTGCGCATGGCATCCACAAACGCGTCTTCGAAGTTGCCGCAAGGAGACTGCATTAGGCTGGCATAGCTACGCGTGATCGTAATTCGCGTCCTCAACGATCCATCCTCTCGGCGCAAAGCGGCGGTCATGCTGCCCCGGCAGCTTTCGCTTAGAAACGGATAGTACAAGGAGGGTTCGGGAACCTGAAAGGACGTCGTCACCGATGACGCATCCATTACGACGCGCCCGAACTCTTTGCTGTTCATGGCTTCCAGGAAATCGAAGAAGTCTATCGGAGCACCCTGAGCGTCGCGATACGTCAGATCGAGATACGGGTCTTGAATGATGAGACGTGGCGCTCCCCGGTAGTCGATATTCACCAGCACGACACTGTGAATGAATCGCGTGTAGGGCTGTTCGGTAAACCCGAACGAATACTGATAGGCTTTGAACCCAAAAGCCTGCAGCAGCTTGATATAGAAGAACGTGGTGATGCCACACTCAGCGGACAGACTGTGGTTTCGAAACCTGAGATAAAACTCCGCAGCATCGAAATTCTCGAAGTTGACTGAATGATATAGGCTGGCGTCGGGCTGTCCGATATCGATTAGCCCTCCCACATACTCCCTTAGCAGAGTAGTCTTCTCGAAGTCGGACGGCTTCCCCTCGAGCTGCTTTTTCAGTCTCGCTAGTTCCTCGGACCAAGCGCGGCGCGGTGCCACTGCTGTGGGATTAAGGACTACGAGTGACATCAGGCACAGGATGAGCAGCAGCCACGACTTTCTCCGCGTGTGAGGCGCGTGCATCTCTGCCTCTTGCTTCCTACGGTATTCGCTCTAGAGAGAAGGCGTCACCATACTCGAACAAGTTGCTGAAGTGAGCGCCCAGTTCCGCCACCACGGACTCATGAATGACGATTCGCCGACCAGCTTGCGCCAACCCCACCGCCAATGCAAGCGGTTCGGATTCGTCTAAGATCTTCGTCCCCGGTTTGTAAGTGACGTGAAAGAGATGAACGCGCTCCCGTTCGCCATACACGCGAAGAAAATCAACAACTAAAACGCGAGATGGAGCTGATTCATCTTGTCCGTCACACCGGCCTGCAATATTTCGCAGTCGTGTTTCCGCGCGAAAAGCTTGAGCGTTCGGACGCCGCGAGGGTTCACCAAAAGTTCACCACCGGTGTATTGAAGAAACGTGCGCACTCGAGGAAACTCGCCACAACCAGCGCGATTCTGGATGCGGGGGCAACCGGAATTGCAGCTATGTCGGAAGTTGTGGCTCCTCTGAAAAGGGGAGCCACCTCTGTCTGCAGCAAGTTTTCGCAGCCATGTCGGGCGCATGAGATGCTTTTCGCGGTACAGGTTTATGAGCAGCCTCTCCCATTCCGCCCGCTCCGAGCGAAGAAATGACCTCGTAAGGTCCCAACCTCGTACCTGGAGAGAGAGACATAAAATGTCGTGATTATAACCCTTGCGATGACAAACAGGAATTTTCAGCCACTCAGGTCCCGATGAACGAACAGCGGAAAACTAGGTATTAGCCGGAAGGCGGTTGCTTGAAGGTCTGCGACGTTCCTCTGACGACATAGATCTCGCGTGGAAGACTGACCCACGTCGCTAAAGGTACCACTTTTTGTCGCGTCCCAAACGGGAAACACGAATGCAGTGTCTGCAACAGACCTGCGACGCAGCAATCGCCTCCGTTAAAGGAGGTGTCATGGAAGCATTAGTGGACACTACACTTGGCAGCAAAAGGGCAGAATAGGTCGACTTAAACGAGTCTACGAAGTGCCGGCATAGCCTGGTGGCCACGAGCTTAATATTGTTTTTAGGCTCGCGATTGTGGAGCGGTCGAAACCCGAGCCAACCGACAAGGACAGAGAGCAAAATCAACCGCTACGGTGGTTTCGGTGGGTGTAGCCAAACCGCTGGAAGCACCCGACAAAAAATGTTTCCCGATGTCGCCAAGAGGCGGGCGAGGCGTATAATGGGGCCGTTTCAAGGTCAACGCGGAAATTCCGTTGACACGATTTTCCAGCCCGACCTAATACTCCGCTCCAACGACTTCCCGCCGGAGGCATTGTCATGCTGAAACATTCGCTAGCTGTTTTGCTCGTCACCACATTCGCCTTCGCGTCTCTGAGTGCGCAACAGCTCTCGCCAATCACGCAACCTACATTGACCCCGCAAAACAGCGGAACTACCAACGGGCTAATCGCCGTCAGTCCGGTGAGCCCGCAGGTTGTGTGGGCATCCGGACGCGCTGGCACGTTCACGGTGACCACCGATGGCGGACAAACTTGGAAGGCCGGCGTGGTACCGGGAGCTGAAGCGCTGCAATTCCGCGACGTGCAGGGCTTCAGTGCGAAGGTCGCCTATCTCATGTCCATTGGAACGTCGGGCGATCCCGGGGATTTTCGCATCTACAAAACCGAGGATGGCGGCGCCACTTGGACCTTGCAGTTTCAGAACCAGCTCCCAGTAGCCTTCTACGATTGCTTCGCGTTCTGGACGCCTGGACGCGGTATCGCGCAAAGCGACTCGGTCAACGGGGTTTTCCCCACCCTGCGTACCACCAATGGAACGACCTGGCAGGACATCAGCGGTAACATGCCTCCGGCCTTGCCGGCGGAAGGTTCTTTTGCAGCGAGTGGCACGTGCGTTGCAACACAAGGCGGCCAGAATGCCTGGGTTGCGACAGGCGCCACGTCGATCGCGAGGATCCTGGCTACGCGAGATGGCGGCGACACCTGGAACGCGTATGATACTCCGCTCGTGAGTAGTCCCAGCGCAGGCGCGTTTACCGTGGCCTTCCGCAACCCCTGGAATGGTATCGTGGGTGGCGGTGATTTGGACCCAGGCGATCCGAATAGCGCGGACACGGCGATTTCTAGCGACGGCGGCGTGACCTGGACTCTTACCAATCCGCCTCCGGTGACCGGGGCTATCTTCGGTCTGAGCTACGTGGCCAAAAATGGCAACGGCGGCGGCAACGACGGCCGTGCTGTGGTCATCACCGCCAACGACGGTGGCGCTGCCTGGACCCCCGATGAGGGAACCACCTGGTACACGCTGCCCGGCGTCTCCGGGTTCTGGTCAGTGGCGTTCGCCAGTCCCAAGGCTGGATGGCTCGTGGGGACCGGCGGTCGCATTCTGAAGATCAGCTTCTAGCTACGCTATTCCATTCATAGGCTATAGACCTTAATCCGGGCTATATGGCTCACCACTGGTACGCCAGGCATTTGTGCTGGGCCGGAACACGGAAGCGAGGAAGCGATCATGGGAACAAAATTAATTCCCTTCTCGTAAGTTGGAAGCTCTGTCTGGAATTACGGACAGACACAAGTTACCGCGACTCCCCCCCATCAGCTGTGCGCCGCCTTCATTGCTCTCGAGCAACGACAGAAATTCTTTGCAATGCAACGATTGTGACAATGGACGGCAATGTTGCGGGGTCGAGGTAAGTAGTTGCCGTTCGAAACCAATGGTTCCTTGGTATCCCAAGGAACCCCTGACAAGCGAGGTCCGGGGGTGGTCATCCACCTCCGGGCCCACGCCGGCCCACTCTGTCCGCAATCCCGCATGCAAAAAAAGAAATTCTCATCCAGTAGTCCGTCGAGACCGACCGGCTCAGGCACATCCAAATTTGTTGGCTTGCGTGAAGATAAGGACGCACGACAAGTCGCCAAAGAACACGGGGACAAAAGTCAGCTGCTATGTCTTTGCGATCCTATTCGCAAAGCAGAGGTTCGCGCCGCAAGTCCTCCTCCCCGAGCGTACAAAACCAGCTCGCGCCGAACAAAAAAATCGCCGCCTCAAGAGGGTGAAGCGGCGATTCGCGTAGAACGAAGGATGCAAATTAGACCGTTGCTCTCCTGAGAGACTTGAGCAAGAACGCAGCTAAGGCCGTGGACAGAAGAACAAGGGTGGACGGCTCTGGAACGCCGGACGTAGAGGGATCTCTAACACTGATACTCCCCGCGTTTCCGCTGTCGCCATCGGTGTCCTCGTTATCCTGATCCGCGAAGTTCCAGGCTCCATCACCGTCGTGATGGTGGTGATGATCCTTTTTGCGCCATCCCCAAGCCTTGCCGGGATGGTCCTCTGAATCATCAAGCCCCTGCAAATGGTCCTCATGGGAATCAACGGTTCTGGAGCCGAACAAGGCAGAATCACCGCGGACCGAAGCAAGGTCGGTATGGGTGAAGTCGATAAAGTGGTCAGAAAAGGAGCCGGCGCGATCGGTAAAGCCATGCGCGCCGTCCGCACGAAGAGAAGGAGAAAAAAACAGGAGGCATAGTGCAACGAGACTGCAACAGCGAACAAGACGCCCCATTTATTCTAGTGTCCCATGCTCGGGAACCAGAAAACTGAGGCTGGACGAGGCCATACTGCTCCGCCTCTTCACAGGCTCCCGGCTTGACCAAAATAGGGGGTCCGGAAGGGGTTGTCTATCGGGAGTTTACCGTAAGCGTTCGTAATGGTAGTTACAGTAATTACCCCAAGGTGCACTCAGACCTCCGTCCGACTTCTCGTGCGCTGCGAAACCGGGCTGCTGAACGGGTAGCCACTTGGCGGCCGTGCACCTCCAAAATATCCCGCGCGGTGGGTGTCCTATTGGAGCGCCCGAGCGAGGCAGTATGCTTTGCTCAGAACGGGGTTGGGAGCTGCTGCCGTCGTTCGCCGCAAGAAATCTGCGCGTTAAACAGCGCCGATACACCTGAACATCGCCACAGCGGGTGCGGCCGGCGCTGCGCAGCTCACTTAGGGTTGACGGGTTGGACGTTCGGGAGAAGCGTCACATCCACGATGCCGATCTCGACACGACGGTTGGCAGCGCGCGCCTGTTCGCCGGTGCCCGAAACCCGCGGGTCGGACTTGCCAAAGCCTTTGGTATTCAAGATCGTTGATGAGATTCCCGCCTGCACTAGGAAGTCGCGGACGGCCTCGGCGCGCCGTCGCGAAAGTTGCAGGTTGTAGGCTTGCGTGCCGACATCGTCGGTATACCCGTAGACGTTGATCGTATATCCCTTAAGGGCCATCAGGATTCCAGCGATGCGGTTCAGTGTGTCTCGGTATTCCGACTTGATGTCTGACTTATCGAAGTCGAAGCGAACCGACTTGCTGTCGAGGGTCATGATCAGCCCCATAGCAGTGCGGTGTGTTTCCGCGATCTGCCCCAGCGCTTGCTGCAATTGCGCCAGTTGCGCTTCGCGTTCCTGCCGATATTGTTCTGCCTCCTGGATGGCTTGATCGGCTTTCTGCTGCTCTGCCGCAGCCTGCTCGCGAGCAAGCTCCGCCTGAGCCTCTGAGTTTGCCTGGGCCTGCTTGGCCAAGTCGCGTTGTTGTGCTGCGGTTTGCGCATTAGCCGCTGCTTGTGAAGCCTGCTGAGCCAGAATTTGCGATCGGTCCTGAGCCTGCTTAACCAGGTGGCTGAGATCTTGCGTTTGCTGAGCCAGCTGCGCCATCTCGTGCCGCAGGCGACGGGTGGATCTTAGATTGAGGAACGCGAGAACCAGGCCGAGGACGACTGCAATTACAGCAAGAGCTAGTGCTAAATTCTCTCGAGTCTTGATCGACGCAGGCTGAAGGAGGCCAGAGTCAGGGGGTTCCGGGATCTCGCGCGAAAAGTCCATGCTTTTGCAATCTTAGCTTGGAACGAAGACTGCGGCAAAACCAACTAAGAGGGACAAGTCATGCCGCTTGCCACGAAGCGGCTGGCCGGCGGATCCCGCGAGAAAACGCCATAATTGCAGTTTGGCGTACCTTGCGGTCCCCGCCCGCAATCCCTGGAAGTAACAAGAAACACAGGGCTTGCGGTGATCCAACCGGGAGCCCTTTTCTCAGAATCAGGCAGGTTGGGCTGTAGCAACTGCCAAGAGTACCTACTTTTCTGCGCGCTTCCCCCGTCTGGCCGCGAAACGGGGAGGCAAACGAGCCATCGTCGCTCATTGAACAAGAGGTGCTAATTTTGGCCACGACTTCCTAAAGCACAATCGTCCTTCGCGAACTTGGCGCCAATTGCTATCAACCCTCACGCACAAGCCTCTCCTAGTGCCTTGTCCGTAAGTTACAGCAACTCCGCGTCCAAGTAGCCTTTAAACCAGTTCCCCACCCCAATCGGAGCATCACGGATGGAGCTATTTTCGAGAGAGCCTGTGGTCGTAAAAGAGCCGACATTCTCAAGCAATCACAACGCGCCTTGCGGTGGAAGGGCTGCCGGTCTGACTCGTTGGGGTGTGACCTGACAGCCCCGGGGTGTTAGGAGTTACCGTCAATCTACACCGCGATAAAGTGCGAATGAACTGACAGTTTTGACAGTTGGAATGAATTCGCCGACGAGCAATCTTCCAAGCAGTACTCCTCGCTCCAGGTACTTTTTGCCAGCGGGTGAATCTTCGAACAGTGCTGCACGGGCCTGCAGCCGTGCGCAGCTGGATTTGGTCTCCTAATCAGAGGTGATGGAACTAGTCCGGATACTTCTGGGAGGTTTGTTAACACCGTAGTCCCGAAGGAGGGATACATGCCCCGTCAAAAGAGGCAAGCAAGACGGACTAAGCGCCGCGCCCGACGCGCCACTCGTCGCGCCGCGCGAAAAACTCGTCGTACCGCACGACGCGTAGCCCGCGTCGTTCGTCGCGAGGGACGGAGGGCCCTTCGTCAGGGGCGTCGCGCCGTTCGCCGCACTGCCCGCAAAGTAAAGCGCGGTGGGCGGAAGATTGCTCGCGCCAAAAAAGTTGTCGAACGCATCGAAGAGCGATTGACCGCTGGGGAAACCTAGGTCTATTCGCTTTAACAAACATCGGAATCGTTCGGAGATCGCAGAAAGACCGGAGAATCGTCTCCGACTTCGTTTCGAGAATGGCCTCCGTCACGGGTGTGATTCATGAGGTGCCTTTTTGTAGGTGCTGATGCGAACGACCAAAACCTACTCCAACCGGGCGCCTTTTCATAATGGGTGAACCGGTAAACGACTGTAGCTGCATAACGCATCCCGAAGCCAATCGTCCGCAGTGGGCATTTCTACGGAAAAAGATCAACATGCCTTCCTGGCCACGCTATCCGACGATCTACGAAATCAACAGTTGGGTTTGGCTCTCAGAGCAAAGCAAGAAAAGTGGGCGGCACACCGATCTGGGATCAGTGGATTCTGCCGAATGGGACGCCATCGCTGCACTTGGATTTGACGCCGTGTGGTTCATGGGGGTTTGGGCGCGCAGCCCTGCAGGCATTTCTATAGCGAATAAGAACAACGGGCTGCAAAGCGATTTCCGACGAGCTCTTTCCGACTATGGCTCCGATGATAATGTTGGATCGCCTTACTGCGTCCGGCGCTACGAGGTAGACGAACACCTCGGCGGCGCCGCGGGATTGTCTCGCGCCCGCAAAGAACTCGCAGCGCGTGGACTGCGCCTTATTCTGGATTTTGTTCCGAACCACGTAGCTCCTGATCATGCATGGGTATCCGATCATCCCGAATACTTTATCCACGGGACAACGGATCAAGCGGCAAGCGATTCCGCATCGTTCGTAAATCGGGGCGGCACTGTAATTGCCTGCGGAAAGGACCCGTATTTCCCGGCGTGGCCCGACGTTTTGCAATTAAATGCATTCCATCCCGGGCTCAGACGAGCCGCGGAGTTGACCCTGACGAGCATCGCCAACCAATGCGATGGGGTGCGTTGTGACATGGCAATGCTGATGATGAACTCCGTCTTTCAGCGCACTTGGGGAGAACGAGCGGGAGCCAGACCCGGAAACGAATATTGGGTGGATGTGATTCCGGCCATCAAACGACAGCATCCCGAATTTCTCTTCATCGCAGAAGCCTACTGGGACATGGAGTGGGAACTACAGCAGCAGGGCTTTGATTTCTGCTACGACAAGCGACTCTACGACCGGTTGGAGCACGGGAGCGCCGAGAACGTAAGGCTACACCTTTGCGCTGATCTGGCGTACCAAAACAAGCTGGTACGCTTTCTCGAAAACCATGACGAACCCCGCGCGGCGTCGGCCTTTCCGCTTGCAAAAGAGCGTGCAACTGCTGTTGCCACCTCGACGCTGCCTGGTGCAAGACTGTTTCATGAAGGTCAGTTCGAAGGTCGTAAGATCAGACTGCCGGTTTTTTTGGGCCGCCGACCGGAGGAGCCAATCGATAAGGGACTTTACGTCTTCTACAAAGAGCTTCTGCACGCCATTGACGATCCGGTATTCAAAGGTGGTGATTGGAACTTATGCGAGCGAAACGGTTGGCCCAACAATCGAAGCTTCGAGAACATCGTTGCCTGGGCTTGGAAGAAGCATGGGGGCATATACCTTATCGTCATCAACCTGAGCGATCAACAGTCTCAAGGCCTCGTCAAAGTCGCAGACCATATGCTACGAGGAAGCGACTTCCGTTTAGCAGACGTACTTTCGAGCAACGTATACTACCGCAGCGGCGACGAGATGATCGACCAGGGACTCTATGTGGATTTGCCACCTTGGCACTATCACTTCTTTCGCTTTCCTACGTAGCCCTATGCTGGGCGTCAAATATGGCGTGCCTCTCAACGGTGTTGCTGGGCCAAAAGGACAGCCCGTCAGCATCGACGATATGACCGTTCAGCTGGTTCAGCACATCAGCAACGTAACGAACCAGGACCATTAGGTACATCGCAGCCTCTCGCCTTCGGGGACGGTAGATCCGATGAGATTCATTCTTTCGTTGGCAATTTGGCTTAACTTTTCTCTCTTGGCCAATCCACAAGAGGCGAGGAGGGATAAGCTCCCGAAAGGGTCGTGGCTCTCGGAGGGCTATGGGCTGTTGGTCGAGCTGGACACGAGCGGCCTACGCATGTACCAGTTGACCTCCGTTAGCTGCATCGCGGCGCGAACTATGGAGCAAGAGAACAGCTTGTCCTCCGAATCCATGACTGTGTTCGTCTCAGGTCGTGAAACCCTCAGGATCACTCACACAAGCGACCCAAATACTTTGCAGTTGCGTTCAGACGGAACAGCCTCAGATATCCTTCTACATCGCAGTCCCAAACTGCCGGAAACATGTGGACATGGCACAACCAACAGTCCGCAAGAGAACTACCAAATCTTTTGGCAGACTTTTGCCGAGCAGTACCCATTTTTTGCTCTTCACAAAGTGGATTGGCGTGGCGCGGATAGCAAGTTTCGGCCTATGGTCACCGCAACCACAAGCTCCAGCCAGCTGTTTCGGATCTTTCGGCAGATGATCGAACCATTGCAGGACGCACACACGGGGGTGGAAGCAGAAGACATTAACCAGGAATTTGACGGCTGGCGCGCCGATCCCAATCATCTTGAAGCACAAGATTGGAAAAGAGCTTTCTTTGCCACCGAGTCAAAGTATGTGCAGGGGACACTACAACCATATTGCAAGGATCGGCTGCGGTTCGGGATGCTAAAGGAAGGAATCGGGTATTTGAGGGTAACAACTTTCTACGACTACGCCGACGAAGGTGGCTACATGGCTCAACTTCGATGCCTTCAGCATAGTCTCGACACAATGTTTGCTGGTGCCGAAAAGATGAATGGGTTGGTGATAGACCTTCGCCTGAATAATGGTGGTGACGATCCACTAGGAATTGAAATCGCCTCGCGTCTAACCGACAAGAAATATCTGGCTTACACAAAAGC
>Ga0126381_100003996_pt1 | contig 16007 bp, 16 predicted proteins | sample PanSoiMetPlot_28_FD_96465 | JGI IMG/M metagenome (GOLD analysis project Ga0126381, IMG submission 96465) | Tropical forest soil microbial communities from Panama - MetaG Plot_28 | ecosystem: Environmental > Terrestrial > Soil > Tropical forest > Bulk soil | place: Panama | collected 2016-02-17 | reverse complement strand
GCACCCGCACCATGCGCTCGACTTCCTTGGCCGGCGTCGTCTCGCCGGGCAGCGCGAGCTGCGTCTTCATCTCGCGGAAGCCTTTCTCCTTCAATGTCGCGGCGGCGCGCACGACCCGGTCGAGCGTGAGGCCCCGCATCAGCGCGCCGCTGGCATAGGTCGGGACCCGCTCGCGCGCGCCCCCCAAGAGCTTCCACAGCGGCTGGCCCAGCGCCTTGCCGCGGATGTCCCACAGCGCCATGTCGAGCGCCGAGAGCGCCAGATGGAAGATGCCGCCGGGTCCCGCCGACCCGGCGGCCGCGCGCAGTTTCGCGGCGATCGACTCGACGCGCAGCGGCTCCTCGCCGACGAGCAGCGCCCCAAGCTCATCGACGGCCCGTCTCAAGGTTCCGGTCAGCGCGCCGCCAAAATACGTGACGCCGATCCCGACCAACCCATCGTCGGTGGCGATCTCCAATGTAACGATCGGACGGGTCGCGTTCGGGTTCTCCGCCGCGTCGGCGAGCGGCTCATCGGCCGGTAAGGCGACAATTTGCGAGCGAATACCGGATATCTGCATCGGGGCGTCCTTTGAGTTCAACGCGGGGATCGGCGCCGGCTCGGGAACATCGCATGGCTTCCCCGGGCGCTCAACCACCGCTTTGTCCGACACCGATGCTCGCCCCTACACCGAGCGAGTGTCTGTCTCCGCTAACTATTCATATCTCCGCGCCGGCAATCGCGGTTTTTAGAGTTGGCCCTAACCGCAAAACCACGCTCATCTGCGCGCAGGATCTATTTAACCAATAAAATTAGTCACGAAAGTCGATAAATTAAGTATAAATCTCGTTGAATGTTTTTTCGGCTTTTCGGCAATATCGCGGCAGCACAATGCTTGGTTTCTATCTGCACATTGGACGGAATTATGGATCGAGATCAATATGAGGCAGCGATAACCGCATTTATCCACAGCAAAGGGATTACTCGCTGTCCGCTTGCGCACTGCCCACGCAAGGCACGGTTAGCGCGGTCGATCGGGCGGCGCTGCGAAGCTATGCGGTGGCCCGCTCCCAGTCGCGCCGACAGAAAATTGCCGCACGCGAGCGCTTCTTATCGGCTTTTAAAATATCGGCGGTGTCCGATGAATGACGTCGTCGGGCAATCGCGAGCGCGAGTACTGGCAATGGGCGATCTACCTCCCCCCAATACCCGGCGATGGGTGGTCCGTCGCAAAGCTGCGGTGGTTGCCGCGGTGCGAGCCGGCAAGATCACGATGGAGGAAGCTCTGCGCCGCTATCAGCTGACCGAGGAGGAATTCCTCTCATGGCAGCGCGCCTTCGAGACCCATGGCCTTCCGGTTTGCGCGCCACCCGCATTCAGCAATACCGCGAACCCCGCCGGCCGCGCGGCCCCCGCAGCCGGCGCTGAGCGGGCGTGTACTGGGATGCCCCCGGCAACGGGTCTAGCCAGTAATTCCCGGTCGCAGCCGGCCAAAGTCGGCATTCGAACACCCGAAGACTTAGCACGGGCAGAGGCCGTCGTTACTTTGTTCGGCGGCAGCGGCAGCACGCCGGTTTAGTGAGCAGGATATAGAAGATACCGAATTTAGATAATCGTAATACAATCTATCGAAGATCCGGGCGTGCAAGACGGGTATTCTCGGCGGCGTCTCACGGCCAGCGATGGTTAAGCCTACGGCTGCAGCCGGTACTTTGGGCAGAACCTCTATCTGCCTCATCCTTTGTGGGATCTTCGGCACCGCCACCCTCCTACCTCTGTTCTGGGTACAGATCCCACCGCTCGTCGACTATCCCAATCACCTCGCGCGCATGTGGATTTTGGTCCATCGGACGGAAATCCCGGAGCTCGCCGTTAACTACACGGTGAATTGGCGAATCGTGCCTTACCTTGCAATGGACCTGGTGGTTGCCGCGCTTTCGCAGGTTATGCCGGTTGAACAGGCTGGGCATACCTTTATTGCCCTAACGATTCTTGCCCTAGTTGGGGGAACCATAAGCCTTTATCGCACCCTTCATGGACGATGGGGCGTGTGGCCGATTTGGTCGGTGCTGTTCGTCTACAATACCGCGATGTTCTGGGGCTTTCTATATTGTCTGTTCGCAACCGGGGTTTACCTCTTTGCGTTCAGCGGTTGGGTCGCGACCCGGAGATGGAGAGCTGGACCGCGGATATTGACATTTTCCGCCGTGGCAAGCGTTCTGGTGCTGCTACACCTGCTCGCCTTCGGACTCTACGCGCTTTCGGTGGGGTCTTACGAGCTGGCAGGCCGGATTTCCGGACGACGGCTGTCGCTTAGCAGCCTTACTTCACTATGTGCGTTAGCCCTCCAATTCGTGCCGGCCGTCTTTTTATGGTATGCGAGTCTGAAGCAGGGCGGGTTCACTTTCACCGCCTATGGCGATTTGGGTTCCAAATTCTATGCATTGATGTCACCCTTTATCTTCGGGTATGAGCCTGCGGTATTCGACCGTTTTGCCGCACTGACCACAAGCTCATTCTTGATTTTTGCAATAGCGACCCCGGTCACTTAAGCTAGTGCCGGAAATGCGGCTTCCGCTAGCGGCAATGATTGTTGTGAGCTTGATTATGCCAAACTACGCAAGCGGTAATTGGAGCGCAGATATTAGATTACCCGTTACCTTACCGTTTGTGATCATTGCGAGTACGAATTTCGAAGCACCGCGCAGGGTGCTCGTCTCCATCGCTGGTGCGGCGCTGCTTGCGTTTGGCCTGCGGATTTGGTCCGTATCTCAGACTTGGAGGGACTACGATCGCCTATTTAGCGAATTCAGAACCGCTTCTGCTGTCATCACGCCGGGAGCAAGACTGCTCGTTGTTGAAGCGCCAATCGCCGAGCAAAACCGGCGGCTTCCTGGAGTGCCTACAGGCTTCGCAAAGCTACAGCCCGTGGCGTTTATACATATGGGAGCGCTTGCCGTTCTCGATCGTGCGGCGTTCTTCCCATACCTATTCACCGGCTGGACAACGGTAGCACCAACGCTCCGGAATGAGCCAGTTGCGCAGGCGGTGGCAGTGCCGATGACTCCGGAGGAGTTGGTAATGAGCGCAGATCCCGAACAGGCGAAGACGCTCGATACCAGCCCCAACTTCCTCGGCGAACGGCCCTACGGGCGCAACTGGCCCGAGACTTTCGATTTCGTCCTGTGGATGGATTTCGGAGGTGCGCGAAAGCCCGATATCACACAGCTGTTGCCACTTAAGACCGGGAGCTTTTTCAATATTTATCGTATCGTCCGACATTGACCTGGCTCAACCGCCTTCGCTGGCGGGGAGCAAAAACAAGACAGTGGATATGTCACATCCGAAAATATGCCTGACGGAACTGGACGGCTCTCGAGCTATGCTGCCTCCAGTCGCATCGGTGCGCCAAGCCTGCAGCGGAACACCCGCAGTATTATCAGCGCGGCAACCACGAGAGGGATAAACACCCCAATCGGCAGGTGCGAAAACTCCGCCAATGAGCGCGGCGTCAGGGACAATACAAACAGGCCGGCTAGCGCAATCTTTTCCCAGTCGGTTACGCGGTCGTCAGCGTCAGCGCGAAAAAGCCATAGAACTGCCAGCTCGCCGAGCACCAGCTCGTAGAACAACGCTAGAGGAGCGGCAACGAGCGCCGCCGAAGCGAGGCTCGCCGCGCGGATCGGCAAAGAGAAGCCGCGACGCCAGACGAAGGCTACGAGGGTGGCGGCCGCCAGTATCGCCACAGCTTGCATCGCATATGCAAGGCCCGGGCTGCCCCCGAGGTGCCGCACCGCACCAAACAGGTTTATATAGCCGCTGAGCCGGATACGCCCGGATTCATAAACCGTAGACGATGCTGACACGGCGGTAAGGAAGCTGTGCCAGGTCTCCCAGCCGAAGGCGGCAAGCGATAGAAGCGAGAGCACTGAAGCCGACGCAAATGCCGCCGCACGGCGCGCCAATGGCCGCCGGCGGCGAGTGCTACCGGGATCAGCAAGCCGAATTGCGGTTTGTAGCAGAGCGCGCCAAAAAGCAGGCCGGCGACAACTGGACGGCGATCGATATAAAGTGTGGCTGCCCCGAACAATGCTGCGGTCAGAAACGCATTCTGCCCGAAGCCGAAATTCCATAATATGGGAGGAAAAGCGACGACCGGCAGGAGCATCGCCCAATCGCGCTCATTGAGAATGGCGCGGGCGACGAGCAGATAGGCGGCTAATGTCGTAATCTGGAAGAACAGAAACGCAGCCAGATACGGCAAGCGTGCGAGTGCGGCGCAAATCAGAATGAAAATCGGCGGATAATAGAAGAAATTGTAGTCGATGCCCGGTTCCGTCGCCCGTTCTTCTGCCGCGTGGTGCTGCGCTTCATTGTAAGCGAGTTGCGGCGTCCCGGCATCGGCCAGTGCGCCCGCAGCATAGAAGCTGACGAAATCAGTGCTGGCAGGCTTCGGAAGCGGCACAACGAGGCCATAGGTGCCCGCGACAAAAAACGAAGAAACGACAAGCTCGACCGCCAGCAGCGCACCCCAGTATCGGACGAGGCGCTGGCGATCGAGCAGACCGCTAAATGGACGGAAGGAGGCTAGCTCGGTAGAGACGGCTAAGCCTGTCGACCTCCACCCAGGCAGGAAACGAAAGCAGAGAGACCGAAAGCTGTCCGCTTTAGCCCCACGCCCGAGTGTAAGCGGTTCGGTGGCGAGATTAGCGCCATCCAGCGAACCGCCGAGGATGGATTCCGCGCGGCCTTTACAAGCAGTTGGCCACCTTCTGGAAGGTGTTGCTGAGATTGGTGCCGACTAAGCTGAAGGCGGCGATCGCGGCGACGGCGATCAATGCGGCAATCAGCGCGTATTCGATCGCCGTAACTCCAGACTCGTCCCTAACCAGCTTTATAAGGGTGCGCAACCGGATTCTCCTTGGGTTGGAAATACAATCGCGCGCAGCTTGCGAGAAATACTTTAATCAACCGTAAAAACGCAGAGCATTTGTCCGAGGGCAGACCTCGCGCTGATGTGTCGCGTTATGACCCGGCGGCAAATCGGTGATCCGGCGCCGCGCAGACAATTCGCTTCGCCCCGGGTAGAAAAAGCATAAAAGATCGTCTATCGTCCTGCCGTCCGGTTCGCACGGCAGCGGTTGAGACCCACGAAGAGGGGGTTGCATGACAGGCGTGCTTTTTGATCCGCCAGCAGATGATGCGGCATGGCGCGATAAGATCTACGGCGGCGATATCATCATCTTATCGCCGACGCGGGAGATGCGCGCCTTGGTCGAGCACACGCGCGCGATGGTCGAGGAGGCGTTCGCGCCGGTTGATCCGGAACGCGCCCATGAGGCGCTGCCGGTTGAGCGGACCGTTGAAATCCTGACAAAGCTCAAGCCGGGCTACATCCACCATCCGCATACGAAAGAGCTGATCCAGCGCGCGCTCGCCGCGTTCGGCTGCTTGCCGGAAAAGACCTATCAGGACGTGCCGCGGCTGCGCTGCGCATTCCCGAGCCATTATCTGACGACAGGCATCGCCTATGCGCATCATCCGCATCGCGACACCTGGTATTCGGCGCCGGCCTGCCAATTCAATTGGTGGATGCCGATTTATCCGTTCCTCTCCCAAAACGGGATGGCGTTCCATCCGCGCTACTGGGGTCGCGCCATCAAGAACGGGTCGGGCGACTTCAACTACTATCGTTGGAATGCCGAAAGCCGCAAGAATGCCGCCAAGCACATCGGCCGCGATACGCGTGTCCAACCCCACGCCGAGGAGCCGATCGAGCTGGAGCCGGAGGTGCGCTTTGTCGTGCCGCCTGGCGGCGTCATCGTCTTCTCGGGGGCGCAGCTGCACTCGACGGTCGAGAACAGGACTAACCTTGTGCGCTGGAGCATCGACTTCCGCACTGTCAACATCGACGACGTGACCGCCAAGCGCGGCGCGCCGAACGCCGACAGCTTCTCCACCGGCACCTCGCTGCGCGATTTCCTGAGGGTCGCCGATCTTGCCTCGATCCCGGACGACGTGATTGCGGGATACGACGATGGGCTGCCGCCGGGGGGTGTGGCCGTATACAAGCCCGAGGCGACGGCCACCCAGACGGCTTGACGCAGGGCGGCGGGAAGAACGACCCGCTGGGTCGAACCCCGAGCATTTCTGCGAGCATTCCTGCGGCTCTTACTAATTGTTCCCCAGTTCTTTCCATCATTTTGAGATCGATCGGATTACTCGGCTGGGGCGGGCGGGGGGATGCCAGATGATTTGCAAATTGTCGGACCGGTCCGCACCGGTGGCGCCGTAATTGTTAGGTAGTGTCTGGCATTCTCAATGCTTTAGAGAGGCCATGTCACACCATGAGAGCTCGTCAATTCTCCAGCCGGCCGCGGCGCTGGGCCCCATTCAACGAGTGGCGCGAACATTTCGGTCTTGCCGAATCGACGGGCCGGAAACTGATCAAGGAAAAGCGCGTTAAAAGCGCCAAAATCGGCCGCTGCCTCATGGTCGACATGGAGTCGACTGACAAGTTGTTTGAAGAAAGCTCAACCTAATGGCGGCACGCTCCTACGGCAACACGCGGATGCACCGCGAACATGCGCGCCGCGAAAAGCGACTCGAGCGATTGGCACGAAAAGCCGAGCGGAGATCGGGCAGGGGGGTTGAGGCCGAGCAGCCAACGCCGGAAGAGGCGGAGGCTGAGGAGTGACGACCGCCCTTTCGATTCTCCCCGATCACTCACCCCTCGTTTTTTATGAGGCAGCACGGCGCGCCATCGCTGAGGCTAGAAGCGTCGACGAAGTCAAAGCCGTCCTCGACCGGGCGGCACAGATGAAGCTCTACGCCCGGCAAGCAAAGGATAAGACGCTTGAAGAAGGCGCCGTCGAAATCCGGATGCGCGCCGAGCGCCGAGTGGGCGAGATGATGGCCGCGCAACGCGAGACGTTCGGCACGGCGCAGGGGCGACGCTCGGACTTAGGGTTTTCCGAATCCGAAGTAGGAACATTGGACGAGGCTGGTATCGACAAGAACCTAGCGAAGCGCGCGCGGACAATGGCAAAACTGCCGGTGGCGGACTTCGAGCGAGCCGTTCACGTCGCCCGCGACGCCGCGAACCGGGCCACCCGTAGAGTGATCCACGAGGTTGAGATCCGGGAGGCCCGCGCCGAGTACGAAGCGCGCAAGGAACGCGGCGGCACCACCAAGACACTTGAGGAGGTCATAGCCAACGGCCAGCGGTTCAACGTCGTCTACGCCGATCCCCCCTGGACGTACGAAGTGTGGCGGCAAGGGCAAGCAACGCTCAACCGAACGCCATTACGACACGATGCCGCTCGAAGAGATACAGAGGCTGCCCGTAGCGGCACTGGCAGCCGACGACTGCGCGCTGTTGCTATGGGCCGTGATGCCGCAGCTGCCCGATGCCCTCGATGTCATCAAGGCTTGGGGCTTCGAATTCCAAACCACCGGTTTCACTTGGGTGAAGCAGAATCCCAGTGGCAACGGATTATTCACAGGAATGGGCAACTGGACTCGCGCCAATGCCGAATTGTGTCTGCTCGCAACGAGAGGCTCGCCAATGCGGATCAACGCCGATGTGTCGCAGGTGGTTATAACGCCCATTGGCGAACACAGTGCCAAACCTGAGGAGGTCCGCCAGCGGATCGAGCGGCTACTCAATGGGCCGTATTTGGAGCTCTTTGGCCGCCGGGCCGTCGATGGATGGACGGTGTGGGGGAATGAGCTGTGACTGATAGCGATGACATATCGACGGCGATCGACGAAGCCCTTGAACTGCTCATCGAGCGACTCGGCAGGAGGGCGTCGATTTTTATCTGCGCGGGCGATCCGGCCTGCGCAGATCCACAATTATCCGCGTGGGCGGTCGCGTTTGGCGATCCGGAAACAATCGAGCGGCTCGTGCAGGAGGGCTACGAGCGGCTGGTGACGGAGGCGCGACTGAAGCCAGCGCTGCACTAAAAAAGTGGGCGCCAACGGTGTAGCCTTCCCGCGGGCGCCCAAGTCTTTGGGAGGTTACCCAGCGAGTAAAGCGTAAACTCAAGCTGGGTAGCGACTTAGATATATGGAAGCGGCGGCAAGGATGCCAGTCCCTGCCGCCGCAGGACTTGCTAAAAGGAGTTTTTGTGTGGTGGAAAATCTATGTAGCACGGCGCGCCGCCGCGCGCCAGTGAAATATTATCTTGAGAAAGACCGGCCGACGATCGGCGAACCCAGATGGACGTTGCACGTCAACGATGTCGTGCTCAGCAATTTGTCGAGCGGGACGCTGTTCGACCATAACCGATTATGGAAAAAGGTAGCGCTTGCGGCTGAGTTGCGTGTGTTTTTTCCGGTCAATTCGCGGGCCGAGCACAAAAGCTGGCTGCAGCCGCTTCTCGACGAATGTGCGCCGTAAAAAGGTAAGCCTCCCTTACTCATATATTGTATATGATAAGCAAGGCTTATTACGATTAGTATATGGCATGCGTAACCGCAGTAACGGGTGCTAGCGACGGGACTGTCAGAAGACTACGTATAGAAAAATCGAGCGCCCAAAAGGGTGGCATCCCGGGCGCTCGAAACGGCAGTAAATAGGAGTATCGTATAGTGGTACCCGCCACAGATATGCCTTCCGGCGCGGAATGTAAAGCGCCGAATGACGAAAATTCTACCCTCAAGGTGGCGCCGTGAGCGCCCGGTCGATCGCCGAGGCGCTCGGCAAGGCCGAACGGGACAGCAAGGGCTGGAAGTGCCTTTGCCCGATTCACGACGACCACAATCCATCCTTGAGCATCCGAGACGTCGGTGGGAATGTCCTCGTGCATTGTCATCGCTGCGGCAGCGACGGCCAAGCCAAGCTGGTCGAGGAGCTGAAAAGACGCGGGCTATGGCCAACTGCGGCGCCAAAGCAGCATCGGTCACGCCGGAAGATCGTCGCGACCTACGACTACCGCGACGAGAACGGTGTTCTGCGCTTTCAGAAGGTCCGCTTCGAACCGAAAAACTTCTCACAGCGCCGTCCCGACCCCGATAATGACGGCAAATGGATCTGGGATCTGAACGGCGTCAAACCGCTGCCGTACCGGCTGCCGGAACTTCTCGCCGCGTCCCCGGATGCGACCGTCTTCATCGCCGAGGGAGAGAAGGACGTCGACGCGCTGCGCGGCATTGGCGCCGTCGCAAGTTGCAACAGCGACGGCGCTGGTAGAGGCGGCAAATGGCCGATAGCGATATCGCGCTGGTTCGCCGGCCGCGACGTCGTGATCATTCCGGACAATGACGATGTTGGCCGCGAGCACGCGCGCGATGTCGCCGCAAAGCTGAAGGGCGCCGCCGCGAGAATCAGGGCTCTCGTGCTGCCCGGCAACGGCAAGGATCCATTTGATTGGATCGCAGCTGGCGGCACGCTGGATGAGTTGACTCACCTCGCCGAAGAGGCTTCTGGGGATGCCGCGACACTACCCGGCGGATTGGAAGGTGAGGTGCTGCCGCCAGTCGCCGAGTACTTCATCCCGCTCGGCTACACCCGCGACGAGCGCTTCGTCTTTCTTGATCTGGCACGCCGGATCGTCGTCGGGCTGACCGCCGGTCAAGCGTCATCGTCATCGCAGCTTGTGGCATTGGCGCCGCTCAAATATTGGCAGGACAGGTTTCCCGCTGAACGCCGACCGTTCTTCGATGCGACCGCAGCCGGAGACGCGTTGATCAAGGCCTGCCGCACGGTCGTACCGTTCGACATGGCAAAAGTCCGAGGACGCGGCATCTGGATCGACCGCGGCGAGATTGTCGTCAATCTCGGCGGTCCTGTCCCCGACCCGCGCTACGTGTGTTTTGAGCCATTGGAGATCGTTGGCGAGCCAGACCCCGAAGCGGCCCAGCGGCTGCTGAAACTGTTGCAACGGTTCAAATGGCGCAACCCCGGTGATGCGATCCTCGTCCTCGGCTGGATCGCCATTGCGCCGATCTGCGGCGTACTCGATTGGCGTCCGCACATCTGGATTCACGGCCCTACGCAGACCGGCAAGACAACGTTGGTAGGATTATTGAAGGCTACCACGTCGCCGCTCGGATTGTCGGTTGACGGCGGTTCAACCGAGGCCGGTATCCGGCAGGCACTCGGCCCAGACAGCCTACCGGTGATTATCGATGAATTTGAAAGCGATCACGACGTTGACCGCCTTCGTGGCGTCCTCCGGTTAGCGCGCTCAGCCTCGTCGGCCGAGGATGCGGTGCTCCGCGGCACCCCCGAGGGGCGCGCGCTGCGTTTCTGCCTGCGCACGACCTTCGCGTTCGCGTCAATCAACCCGATCGGTCTGGAACCGGCCGATGCGAGCCGAATCGTGATGGCCGAGCTCACACTGCACGACAACGATTCCGGCACCGCCGCGGAGATCACAAGGGAGACGCTGCACTTCGAAAAGCAGGCGGGCGCGTGGTGCAAGCTCATGGTCGAACGCGCGGCGCTGATCCCGGAGACCGTTGCGGTGATCGAACCGCTGATCACGGCGGGGGAAAGACGGCACAGGCAGAACATGGCAACGCTGCTCGCCGGGGCCGCCGTCGCGCTGGAAGGACGTGTGCCAACGGAAGACGAAGCGAGGACGATCGTCGCGGCAGTAGCGCAGACGGTAGACCTGCACGCTGACGAGGTGAAGCGAGACGAAGGCCGCGAGTGCCTCGATCATCTCTACGTGCACCCGGTCCAGACCGCATACGGCAATTTTCCACTCTGGCATTGGATCGGGGTTGTGGTTCACGGCAGCGAGGATGCCGATCACATGATTGAAGCGAGGAAGGTCCTACAGAAGTACGATATCGAGGTGATCCATGGTGCAGGACCGCTGGACCCTGGCGGCATCATACTGAAGAACGGCTCGGCGGCGATTAACAGGATCTACGAGAGCACGAAGTGGCGGGGTGGTTGGACGACCGCGATCAAGAAGATCGTGGGTGTCACAAACAACGGCAACAGGGCGCACCGCTTCCCGAGCGGTCCCGCGAAGGTTACGTTGCTCCCGCTGTCGGTGGCGCCGGACAAAGTGGTGACGCCCGAGGACCCGTGGACGCTGAATAACGCGGCGAATGACGAGGACGAAGCGGCGTGAAGCGGGGTCAGCGCCGACCGGTTACGGTTACAGGTTACGAAATCGGCCTTTATTTTCAAGGATGTAACCGTGTAACCCGATTTCGGGGGTATACGTATGCAGGCGCGCGCGTGTGCGCGCGTGTGCGCGCGTGTGCGCGCGTAGACTATCCTTTTTTTAGGTTACAACGGTTACAAAGGTTACAAAGAAGGAAAAGGGTAGATGGAACAACGAGATAGGTCTGTAACCCGCCGCGTAACCTTCAACCCCGCCGGGTTACACGCTAAAGAATGGGTGGGTGACGGTGATCGGAAAGCTGGCGCACGCCAATTCGGACCAATTTAGTCCGTTTCAAAATGACGAAAAACTCTCAAACGAACTGTGAAAAAGGACCCAACGGTCAACTCAACGAAAAGTTGTATCAACCCCCGTCCGCCGTGCATTTACCTATGGGCTACACTATCCTAAGAGCAATAGGATTGCTCGTTTTCGCCAGGGTGATGACTTTTCACACGGCCTCGGGCAACAGTACGCGCTCAGGGACGCCACGCGTGATGGCTCAATAGCGCCGATAGCGGCCGTCGGCCAACTCACCGAAGGTTGAAGTCCTCATGGCCGTCGTATTCGGCGTCAAATCCGGGTGGTTGGCCCGATAACGCGGGCATCGCCCCGCGGAACCTCTGCAGCGGGGATTGAGCGAGGTCGTCCAGCGGAGCAGTCGCAGAAGATACGGCTCGCGCGGGCAGGTAGAGGCGCGTATGATTTACAACACCGGAACGCCCTTGCTGATCCGGCGTCGGTCGCGATCGGCCGTCCTTCACCTGACAGGTCACGCCGGCCACCCGAGCATTTCGACATAAACCCGACCAGTCTTTATACGTGGCGGGCATTACGTGATCCAAAAAGATGCCTGAGGTGGGAACGCCGCGGCCGAACGGGACCGGCAACGGGCTGATGGCCTGCTATCCCTTTGACTTTGGCAAATGCTGAGCTGCGAAATTATGCCCCTCTGAGGGCGGGTGGAATGTCAGTCAGAGTGGGGAGGAAAAGATGGGACGAGTCGTAGCGGAACGCGTAGCCATTTGGATTACAGCCATCATTGCGTTGCTCGCGTTGCCGACAGGACCGGCGCCGGCGCAGGCACAGCTCTCGGAAGGCAAGGGCGATCCGAGCATCATGGCGAAATCGCCTCCGGCTTTAATACGGCGCTGGATCCGCTCACGAGATGCCGTCATCGCCGCTAGCGTAGTCGTAACCCTTGGTGTTTGGACCGCTGCCTGGTGGTCGTGGCGAGGCGCAAATTTGACCGCCGGGCAGCTCCAAGTACAAGTTTTGGCAATCCCACAAGCCCCGCCGGCATTCGACACCGCGAGTAACCAGACACCTCAAGCGCCGCCGGCATCGACAGCGGTCCAGTCGCCACCGCCGGTGTCGCCACAAGCACCGTCGCCGTCGCTATCCATCGTCGTCCTGCCGTTCGCTAACCTATCGAAGGATCCCGACCAGCAGTATTTCGCTGATGCGATCACCGACAATTTGACCAGCAGTCTCTCGCGGATCGCCGAAGGTCTTGTGATCGCCCGCAATACCGCTTTTGCATATAGGGGCAAATCGGTCGACGCACAGCAGATTGGGCGTGAACTCGGTGTCCGCTATGTCCTGGAAGGCGGCGTGCGCCGAGCTGACGATCAGGTTCAGATTTATGCTCAGTTGATCGATACCGAAGACGAGAAGCAAGGTTGGACAGAACGATTTGATACCGATCCGGCCCAACTCGCCGAAGCGCAGAACGAGATCATCCTTCGTCTAGCGTGGGTCTCCGGCCTAAAACCCGTTGACGCGGCAGCCATTCCGGTCCACGAGCAAAGCGATGCCGATCCTGAAGCGCGCGATTGGATCATGAGAGGATGGGCTTGGTACCACCGGCCCTACTCCATCAAAGGCTGGCAGGAGGCTCGACAAGACTTCGAACGGGCGCTGGAAACGGATCCGCACTCGTTGGATGCCCGGATCGGTCTCGCGACGATTCTGAGCGGCAAATTGGCCGAAGGATGGACCGCCTCTCTGCAGCAAGACACAGCGCGCGCCGAGCAATTGCTCGGAGATGCTCTTGAGCGAGATGCGAACCGGCCTGCGGCGCACTTTGCAATGGGAGTGCTCCGTCAGATGCAGAACCGTTTACCCGAAGCGCAGGCCGAGTACGAGGCGGCGATAGCACTCGACCACAATCATGCGCACGCGTACCTGCATCTCGGTCAAACGCTGATGTTCCTCGGCCAACCCGAGGCGGGTGCCCCGCATCTCGAGAAAGCGATCCGGCTCGATCCCTACGATCCGAATATCGCCACAGCTTACTGGGCATTGGGCACATGTAATCTCCTTCGGGGCCGGCTAGAGGAGGCGATCGAGGTGCTGCGGAAGGCGCGAGCCGCGAATGCCACATTGTGGTTTCCTCATTTATACCTCGCCGGGGCATTCGCGCTCGAAGGCGATCTCAGCGAAGCGAGGCTTGCTCTTGCGGAATCGACGAAGCTAAACCCGGCCATCAACTCATTGGCACGCATGCGCCAGAATCCGTGGCTCGCAAATCCTCGGCACTGGGTCTTGCAAGAGCAGACCCTGAACGTTGGATTACGACAAGCCGGCTTCCCAGAATAATGGCGATAGTCCGTGGGTTCGCGATACGGGCGTCACGCTGCCCATTTCTGGTAAGCGGCGAACTGTGCTAAGAGGGGGTGAGCAGGCCGTTAAAAAAAAACGGCGTGGCTGTATCGCTTCTGATATTCGGCGCACTTGGCTGCGATCCGAGCCTCCGCGCCTCGAAACCCGGTTTGACCGGCGGCACCTTGTAGCGCGGCAATCTGGATGAGAAGCCGTATTGCCTCAGGGGCGAATGTTCCCGAGATCTCGAGCGTTGCCTCACCAAATATGCTGCCGTTGCCTCATCGCTTTTCTGGCCGAGCCCGCGCTCCTCTTTCGTCCCATCCAATGTGAATTATTTGCTGTTGCGGACCCTGTGGAGCTGTGGACGACGCTCCGGCGTCGTCCAAGCGAAGCGGCAAATTCACAGGGTGTTGCTGGCTCGCTACGCCGCTATTTACGCACTCTTTTCCGCTGCCCGCGAGACTGGGGTCGACCGGCGCGGCCCCGAATACCTTTCGCCAGGCGGCTTCTCGCCGCCACTCCTTAAGGCGACGCTGAAGCGTTCGTAACTGTCCATTCGGGTAGACGCCGGGGTGCTGAGCCTGCAACCGCTCCAACAGTTCCCGCGATGTATGCCACGGTTCTGCCTAGAACCAATTCCGCAGCTCAGTGGTGACTGCCCCAAATGGATCGGGGCGACGGCGCAATCGCTTGGGTTTCGCTTTCGGGGCGCTGGTCGGCCGTGCGTCACCCTTGCTGCCATGCCGTCCGCAAACCGGAGAGGAATTGCTCCAATGTTGGCAAAGGTAGGCATCGCCATTTCGGCGAGGGCAGGTTTGTCGGCGATTTCGACGAGTTCCTGCTGAGCCGCACGAATTTGCTCTAGCAGACGAATGGGGTCCAATGTGGCACGCAGCTCGTTCACGCGGCGGCGCACCTCGTCGTTCGTCCGCGGGTCCGCCAACAGCCGTTGACAGGGTGTTAGCCGGGGGGGTGATAGCGCTTCCTGACCTGTGCCCCGTCACGCGCCTTCGCGGCCAGCTTGAACGAGGGCTGGAAGAAATTCACGAACAGCCGCATCGCGGCATACAATCGCGCCAGCGCAGCCGCGGCTTCCAGACCTTCGAAGCGGCGGTAGCCGATCATGCGGCGCACGACAGCGCCATTCTTCTGATCTACCCGAGCCTGGTCGTTCTTGCGATAGGGACGGTAGCGCGTGAACTCGATCCCGACCTGCTCGCAATAATCCCGAAAGGTCTAGTTCATGAACACGCTGTCGTTGTCGATATCCAAACCGAGCAGAGGGACGGGGCAGCAGCTTGCGTAATTCGACTAGCACCTCCGTCAGCAGCCGTTGTTCGCGCACCAGCAACGGCGCACACTCGGTCCGCCCGTGGCGATGTCAGTCAGCGCCAACGTCACATGGGTGAAACCCCGTCACCGCCACGAACTCATCCAGAATCCGACCACGCTCAGCCCGGTCTCCCTGCGCATACCGCCCGGCAATCGCTGCCACCAACTCGTCACGCGCCGACATGCTGATCCGCCCCATTATTGGTCCCGCCGATGAAGACCGGCCGGGAGCAAATCAGATGAGACAACATCTCACCTTCCGGGAGCATTTCAGGCGAGGCAATGCGCACTGGAATGGCGGCCGGCCGAGGCAAAGCGCCGGCCCAGGGTGTCGAGATCGGGCAGGTTTCCGGCATCGAGTTCGGAATTGATGGCCTCGGCGAGTTCGGCCTCGCAGGCCCGATCGTGAGCGAGCGCCAACAGCCCGACCATGGTGCGGCAGGCCTGCTTCTCGCCGCAACCGGCCAGCAACGCTTCGAAGGCGCGTTGATAGGCGCGGCGCAGGAAGAGCTGCTCACGATAGACCAAGTTGAGCAAGGCCATGTGCTTGCGGCGCAAGGCATGGATTACGTGTCGGTAATCGACGACATGGCTGTGCTTCCCATTGGGATGCGGCCGGCCACGGCGCAGCGTCGTCAGCGATGTCGCGCCGAGAAAGCATTCGAGCCGATCGTCATAAAGGAGCACCTGCAGGCGATGGCCGATCAAGCGCGATGGCACAGAATAGAAGACTTTCTTGAGGGTGAACCCGCTGGTCGCGGTGACGGTGACGATCGTCTCCTCGTAATCCGTCGTCCGGCGCGCTGGCAGCGGCTGCAGGGCTGGACGCTCGAGCTGGAGCCGCTTGCGGTTGCGAGCATTGCGGCGCCCGACGATCTCGTCGACGAAGCGACGATAGGCATCGAGTGTGTCGAAATCGCGCGAACCGCGCAGCAGCAGCGCGTCCTCGAGGGCTCGCTT
>Ga0126381_100003995_pt1 | contig 16011 bp, 12 predicted proteins | sample PanSoiMetPlot_28_FD_96465 | JGI IMG/M metagenome (GOLD analysis project Ga0126381, IMG submission 96465) | Tropical forest soil microbial communities from Panama - MetaG Plot_28 | ecosystem: Environmental > Terrestrial > Soil > Tropical forest > Bulk soil | place: Panama | collected 2016-02-17 | reverse complement strand
TTGGAGAGGGTCCGAGCCTGGGGTGCGGGAGTCTGAATTCCCCCCGAGGCAAGCGCCCCGAAGAGCGCGTTTGACAGAAGAAATCCTCCGGGGTATCAACCTACCCCGCATCGAGATGTGAAGCGACTCTCGCAGGTCTGAATGCCGGGAAGGAAGGCACCTTGAAGAGTCTCTAATTTCTCCGCCCCCGGTAAAATCTTCCAGTGATTTTTCGCCTACCTAGTTAGAGAGGCACTCCCAAACCGGTTGAATGGGGGCGGCTTCTCTGGTTGCCCTAAATGAATAGAAAAGGAGAACCAGCTGAAACGGCGGCAGATCCAGGAAGTCTGCACCGAGGTTAGGGATCGGGTTCCCTGCTCCGAATCGGAAGTCAATCGACAGAGGTAACGCGATGTCTCACAGCAGCGGCTTAGCACTCAGAATGTCGTCCAACAAGCTCCGCGTCGATCCGAGCGACGGATCTCCCGTCATGGAATACCGGATCGAAGACGGCACTGTCGAGCGCCGGACTCTCCAGAACCCTAAAGAACGCGGTACCCTCGAGGCGCGGTGGCAACGTTTTACCCCCGAGCAACTGGCATCGCATGTGAGAGCAAACAGCGTGGTTGCGTACTGGCTTTACCGGCGGCTAGGAATTGATTGGTTGCTCCAAGCGATCGGCCAATACCCGCAATCGACAAATGACAAAGGACAGAAATTTGCCCCGAGCGGAAGAGAATCCGCGATCGCGGAATTGAGTTCCTTGCTGACACGATAGAGGTAACGCGAGCAGCCGATTCGGCCCAATTTCGATGGGTTGTACCTTTATTAACCTCGCCGAGGCGGTTTGGTTGATCAATCAGGTTCGCCCAGGGAGGATACCAATGACTTATAGTGGAACGATTATCAAAGACCTGCTGGGCATCGTAGACGACTGCTTGCAGAACAGTGCGCGCATTGGCTGGCGAGCGACTGCGGGACCTAACACGCGGCGCGAGTTCGAGCGACCAAGCACTGATCGTTTTCAGAATGAGGGCGACCTCGAATCTGAGGAATCGGCTGCCGCGTTAGAGCTGCCCATCGATGTTGTACGACGAGACCTGCGTGTGGCTCAGGCCTGGGTCCAACGCGAGTTGAACCAAGCGTCAAATCGAACGACCAAGGGCGACGTTGCGTAGGCGAGTCTGCCGTCCCCACCACCATGAATGAGAACTGGGAGCGCGTTCAGAGCCTCTTCCTGGAAGCATTAGATCTTGCCCCTGAGGAACGCGGTACTTTTCTGGACGAAGCATGTGCTGGTGACAAGGAGTTGCGGCGCGAAGTTGAGTCGCTGATCGGCCACGACAGCATCGACGAACAACTGATCTCCGACGCCCTTCAAGACACAGCGGAGTCGCTATTTGACGCCGAGAATGTCGCCGGGGCCCGGCTCGGCGCCTGGCGCGTTCTTCGCGAAATTGGCCGGGGCGGCATGGGGACCGTTTACCTAGCCTCCCGTGACGATGACCAGTTTCGCAAGCACGTGGCCATCAAAGTCGTGGCGCATGGCATGGATAGCGCGGAGGTGCTAAACCGCTTCCGCCACGAACGGCAGATTCTTGCCCATTTGGATCATCCCTATATCGCCAGGCTCATCGATGGAGGCAACACGCCCCGGGGCAAGCCCTTCCTGGTGATGGAATATGTCGAAGGCCGGCCCATAGACGTATATTGCACCGAGCAGAAACTCGATGTTGCGGACCAGCTGCGCTTGTTTCTTAAAGTCTGCGACGCCGTATCCTACGCTCATCGGAACTTGATCATCCACCGCGATCTCAAGCCGGGTAACATTCTCGTCGCCTCAGATGGCTCACCCAAGCTGCTCGACTTCGGCATTGCCAAAGTACTCGACGAGATTTCCGGTGGCGTTGCCGAAAACGCGACGCGAGTCCTAACGCCTGAATACGGAAGCCCGGAGCAGTCCTGTGGAGAGGCGGTAACAACGGCCACTGACGTCTATTCGCTCGGAGGCGTTTTGTACAAACTGCTGACTGGAGTCGCGCCCCACCCAATTCACGACAAAAATCCCGTGGCGATCATGCGGGCCATTAATGACGAAGACGTCCTTAGCCCCAGCGAGCTCAGGCATGAACTTTCGGCGGACTTGGATTCAATCTTGCTGAAAGCACTTCATAGAGAGCCGCCAAGGCGTTACCGCTCAGTCGATCAATTCTCGAGCGACATTGAGCGCCTGATGGAAGGAAGGCCTGTGACCGCCAGACCGGACACGGTCTGGTATCGTGCCGGGAAATATGTTCGTCGCCACGTCCTTGTCACAGGCATCGGCGCCGCCATCGTTGTGCTGTTGGCGGGTTTCGCGGTTCTGCAAAGCATTCAGTTGCGGAAGACGCGGGGAGAGCGCGACCGCGCCAATCGCATCACCGACTTCATGACCGGCATGTTTAAGGTGCCCGACCCCAGCGAATCACGCGGCCAGAAGGTCACGGCTCGCGAGATTCTTGACAAAGCGTCACAGAACATCACCTCAGGGTTGTCCAACGACTCGGAGTTGCAGGCGGACCTGAAATTTGCGATGGCCGGTACATACACCGGGCTGGGGTTATATTCTCAGGCGCGCAGCTTAGCAGGGAGTGCCTTGGAGATTCGACAGCGCGTCCTCGGGGATACCAACCGCAAGACTCTGGAATCGCAGAACCAGGTGGCCTGGCTCTTGGACCGGGAAGACCATTATCCGGAGGCGGAGACCCTGATTCGCCGGACGATCAGCACGGATGAGCGTGCGTTGGGGATGGATGATCCGCTAACGCTCGATGCCATGGACCGCCTGTCGGCGATTTTGCAAGATATGGGTCGTTTTCAGGACGAGGAGACGCTGCAGCGTCAAGTGGTAGAGCTTTGCTCGCACCGCCTGGGCCCGGAAAATCCGCGGACCATCCGGGCTGAGGCGCTGCTGGCAAGTTCGATCAGCTTCCAAGGGCGCAACGCCGAAGCAGAGAGTGTCTATCGAAAGGTGCTTGGCGACGAGCAAAGCGTGTTCGGCGCAGATGCTCCGGAAACGCTGGCCACTATGCGGTCTCTCGCCAACACCCTAAAAGATCAGGCCCGGTACGCAGAGGCTGAGGATTTATACCGCCAGACATTAGCTGGTCAGCAACGTGTGCTCGGCGCTGAGCACCCCGTAACCACAGACACGATGGTTGCCCTGGCCTACGATCTCTTCCACGGCGCGGGACGGGTTCCAGAAGCAGAGTCTCTGTACAGGCAGGCTTTCGAAATTGAGCGGCGTGTCTTAGGGCCGGAAAGCCGCATCACGCTCCGGGCGCAGGAAGGTCTGGCCATCGTCCTTTTGATGGACGGGCAGAATGCCGAAGCGGAGCGATTGCAACGCGACATCCTGGCCATTCGGCAACGTGAACTCGGGCCGGAGCATACCGACGTTTTGCTGTCGAAATACAACTTAGCTACAGTGCTGCGCAGATCAGGTCAGCGGGCTGCCGCTGAGAAGCTGTTGCGCGAAACCCTTGACGAGCAAACACGCTTTCTTGGGAAGGAAAACGCCGATACGCTAGCGACGAAATCCTACCTTGCCGATCTGTTGAACGACGAAGGCCGCTGGCGCGATGCTGAACGGCTGGCACGCGAAGCGTTTGAGGTTCAACTGCGAGTTCTCGGTCCGCAAGATATGGACACGATTAACACACTCCAGGTCATCGGCATTGCCCTGGTTCACAACAAAGACTACCGCCATGCGAAACGGATGTATGTGACCGAAACCCAGCAGATCAGCAATTCTGATGCCGCCAGCATTTCGGGAGTCTGGTACGGCTTTGCGTGCGTGGCTGCAAACGCCGAGGACCGAGCCGCTGCGGTTCAATACCTGCGCAAGGCGTTCGATACGGGCTATCAGGATCCTAAGCAGGTGCGCAAAGACTCCAATCTCAAGTCGCTGCATGGTGATCCCGCATTCGAAACCCTGCTCACTGCGGAAGAAGAAAAAGCCAAACGAGATGCGTCTATGGCGAAGTGACGGCAGCCGCGCCCTCGCGCGGGTTGCTTTCGGCGCAAAGACACGGAGACCCACTCTGGCCCGGGCCGGGTATCTGGTCCTGCCTCCGAGCTGATCAGCATCCGAAAAGGAGCTAATGTGGTGTGTCCCGCAACTCGACCTTGTTGCTCCTGTACGGCTGAAACCCGGAACCCCAATCGACGCCGATCACTTCCATATCGAGCTTGTCGCCGTCGACGCGGACGACGACGTAGTGGTAGGGATTTGACCCGCGTTCCACGCCCGGTTTTACCAAGTGTTCCAGTTTGAGCTTGCTCGCTTCGTTGGCTTTCAAGTAGTCCCGCAGATCGGGTTCGCCGGAATAGCTGTAGATCGGTGCACCGCCACCTCCGGAGACGACAAGGTCCATGCGATGCTCGCCGCTCGCATCGGAATAACGCTCGACCCAGTGCTCAAACAGATGTTCGTGCCCTGAGGATACCATCCGCACATGGTGCTGGTGGAAGAGCGGCATATAGCGCGTCCGCAGCGCCGCAGTTGCTGGTTCCACCCTTGGCCCGCCGTGCGGGCCTGAGGAAAACGGCGCCTGGTGACAAAACACAACCACATTCGTGTAGCGGTTGCGATCCAAGCTTTCGAGCTGGGCTTTGATCCATTGAAATTGCTTTTCGTCGTCCGCGATATTGGCGTCGAGAGCGATGACGAACGTGTTTCCGTAGCCGAACGAGTAGGTGGTAGAACCCTTCAACCGGCGCGGTGAGTTCTCCGGCGGAATCAGAGCCGCGACGGCGTCGAGGTAGTTCTTGAGTCCCGCCGGGCTGGTGGTTCCTTCATGGTTTCCGGGAACCAGGAAATACGGGACCCCCGCTTCGGAAAGGCGATTGATAAGTGGCACAAAGCTGACGTTCCATTGATGAGCGTCGCGCCCATCCACGACGGCATCGCCGGACTGCAGCACAAACTTCACCGGAAAGTCAGTGGTGGAGCGCTGCTTGATCTCGGCCAGCATGGAGTCAATGATCAGCGAGTGTTCGTACTGAATCGCAACACCATCCCGGCGTCCCCGCGTGTCGCCATAGGCGATGAACGAGAACTTGGTCACGCCCTTCGACGCCGATTCCTCCGGGAGCAGTGTGGTGGGAGCCGAGATCGGTGTAACCTTCTCGGCTTCCTTCGCGGCTTCCTTATCCGCCGCAGAATGAGTCGACAGCAGGGAAACGGTTGCCAACGCTATTGACAACCAAGCCTTACACGAGCCTTTGATCATTCGCACAAAACCTCCCCAAGATGCAGACAAGAATTACAGAAATGACCGATCCATCGTAACTGTTCGCTCAAGCAGACCCTACTCTTAGATGCGGCATCTACATGTCACTATCAGTGGCAACGCACGGCCGGTTGTGTCAGAATCCACGAATTCTCGCCTCATGACCGTCGTTTGTGTCGGATCGTGTTGGGAAGGACGGGAGGTTTTCTACGATCGCGAAATGCGGATAACGCGTCTTGCCCTGTGTGGCCTTCATCTGGCCGCTTCAGGCCTTGTCCTTTGTTCGCTTTCGAGCCGTACATTCGACCCAGCGGGCACGCTGGGCGGAGCGATTCTCCTGCGGCAGGCGCGGACATTGTTCTCCGTGTCCTGACAAATCGCTGGCCACGGCTCCCGCTTCGATCGGCTGGCGGATGAGTGGAACTTTCTGCTGAAAGTTCACCACATGTTCACGACACTCTACTGCTCGATTCCCCGTCCACACCAAGAGGCTAGGTTTGAGCGCGCGACAACGACGAAGCGCGTCCTCGGAAGGTTGGCGGTACAAACTCCAAATCGCTGGTTTCATTAACAGCAAGGCGAATCTGACACTCCATCGTTTCCAGCGAAACGGGATTCTGATAATCCTTCAGGCACGCGTGAACGGCATCGAGAGGACTCAAAGCCGCTGTCCGAATGAGGCGGTAGATTTTTACCGTCAGCGTCTCGGCCGCGCCGGGGGTCAATAGCAAAGGCGTCATTGGTTCAAGGCTTGTTAAGTCCGAGTCCTTTAGAACGACACCTCGCTTTTGGCAAAGCGCTCGAATTAGCCCGAGGCTCTCTTGTACTGTCGTTGTGGGGAATAAAGGGATCTTGACGTCGACTCGCCCGGGTCGCTTGAGATCGACTTCGATCAAATCGGGGCGGCTGGAGGCCAGAATCCAGATCAGTTTTCCCCGGCTCGCGCTGCTGCCCATTTCCTCCGCCAGCATGGAATAGATGCGGCCGGAAATGCCGGAGTCGCCACTGCTCGAATCGCGGCGGCCGATCGCCTGGTCGGCTTCGTCGACGAAAACGTAACAACGTCCGAGCGCCTGCAGCAACCGAAAAATTCGCTCCAAATTTCCTTCAGTGCTGCCCACCCATTTGTCCCGAAAATTCTTGAGTTTGACGACGGGCACTCGCGCCTCTCCGGCAAGGCACTCCACCATGAATGTCTTGCCCGTTCCGACCGGTCCGCAGAGGAGATAGCCTTTTGGCATCGCGGCGAGGTCACTCTGCTGCCACAGGGCAAGGTCCTGCCGCAGCCAGGCTTTAACTTTCTCCTGCCCGTGGATGTCATCGAGGGTCCGCGACGATTCGATAAACTCGATCAGGCCATTGCAGTCATTCTCGACAAGCTGCTTCTTCAGCTTCACAAGATCGTTTCCATCCAGACTGCGGCGCGCGTGCTCCCGAGTCTTAAGCAGGGTTTCGATCGCGCCGAGCGTCGAGCCGGCCAGCTGCTGCGAAACGGTCTGCAAGCGGCCGGAGAATTCCTGTAATGCGCATGGGTACACTGGGTGAAGTATGTCGAATGCTTGCGTCAAATCATCAGGCGAAGGCAGTGCGATTTTGATCCGCGCTGCGCGAGGGTTATTCACGATCAGCGGATTAAGGTCGTTCAAATTTTCCGCCACAAGAAAGGTAGCCAACGAATGTCCGGCCAGAAGGCTCTCACTCGACCAGTCGCGGATCAGGCTGGCGAGTGCATTGAGGTCGTAGTCGAATCCTCCCTGAAGGGTGGGCGCGAGCAGATCCGCACTCTTGATGATGCAACCGACCTGAACGCGCTCACGGTTGAGGCGCGCCAGATTGGCCGTGTAGCGAAAATATCTCGTCAATGCCTCAACCGCGGGCCGCGGTGCCTTGGGCAGATTCGCATCCTCTCTGATCTGTGGCCATTTGGAAAAAATTTCGCCGCCCTTTTCGACTCGGATTCCGTTCCCGATGTCATAACTGAGCACAACATCAAAGCGCGGCAGCAGCACCTGCAAAAGAAAATCTGTCAGGCTGCCAAGATGCAGGCTAGGAGACGGAACCACCATCTGATCGTTGACATTGCCATAAATGATGAACTGGTTGGCGGCATTGCTCTCGTAGAGCTGAATGGCATCGAGCGCCCACTGCGGGAGTTTCGGCGGAGTTGCTGTCTGGGGCGACGCGGTTTCGGGAGTTGCCATTACGCCGTTTCCTTCTGCTGGGCAGGCTTGCGCCGCGCATAGGTCTGCTCAAGGGCGCTGATTGCCGATTCATCGTCGCCGAACACGGATCCGCCGACAAGGTCGCTGGCCAATTCAATGTCGGTGGAAATAGTTTGGGGTTTGCCTTGCACTGTGGCGTTCTCGAGAATCAGATCGACCTGATTGTCGATGCGCGTCAAATCGCTCTCGATTTCTTCCAGAGTCTGCTGCTTCTTGCGCATGGTCGCGATGCGCTTCTTCAGAATATTCAGCGTCGCGACTTTCGATTGCCGTAACGATTCCGTCTCTTCCCCATCCTGCAGGTCCTTTTCCAATGTCGCCGCTTTTTTCCCCAGGCTTTCCTGCGTCTCGTTGGAAGGGCTGAGCAGATGATGCCTGGCAACCAGAAGCTTCAGGTATAGCCACTCCAGGTTCTTTAAGGCATGATCGTTGGCGTCGATGATGAAGGCTTCCGCCTGCTGGCTTCGATACACGTCGAGCACCTGATTGCACTTTGTCGCCAATGCCCACAGGCGTTGCTGGGCCGCAGTTTCAAGAATTCTAACTAAAGCCATCCGCTTCTGTTCGGCATCTCCCTGAGAATGCTCGAGTGCCTGCGCCTCAACGATCTTCTGGAATCGCGGGCTGAAAGCCAGCGCAGGAACAACGGTTGCTTCGACGGCCAAACCCAGCAGCCAAAACGCAGGTTGCGCGAAGCCGAGAATGCCGAATGCCACCGCGCCTAGCACGTTGACCGGGATGCGGCCGAGGCTCGGGACGTCAACACTGACGAGGAAAGCCGACTTGAGATAGCGCCACACGCTGAGATTGACTCACCGGAGCCGACTAGGCCTTCTCCATGCCCGCAGGGCCCATCGACTTGGCCGTACTCTCTGCGGCTTTGGGATCGGCAGAGGCGGCGATGTCGAGCGGAATTCCCTCTTTCGCGGCGAAATCCGCCAAAGCCTGATCGGCCAGCGCCTTTTGCTCCGCATCCTTCACCATGACGCCCGAGGTGTCGAGAGTATCGCGAGCCACCCGCACGCGTCCGGCCGCCTTCGAGCGCTCTTCTTCCACGATGTTGTGCAAGCGGTCGAGGGTCTCGCCGGAGCTGCCGATACTGGTAATCATGCCCGACGCCATTTCTGTCAGCTCGGCCATCGCGCGCTTCATCTTCAGATCGGTGATGCCGGACTTCAGAGACTCGATCTTGTTGCGCGCCGCGGTGATGGCGACATCGCGCGCTTTAACTAGATCTCGATAGGTTTTCTCGGCCTGCTCCATCTGCGCACGGTTTTCGTCGAGCTCGCGTTCGATCGTCTGCAAGCGAAGCGCGTACTGCGCCGCAGCATCACGATTACCGGCGCGGAGATTGGCTGTAGTTTTCGCGCGCAGGTCGCGCTGTTCGCTCTCCAGCTGTTTGACCTGCGCGATGAGCCGCTCGCAGAGACCGGCATGGGAGGCTAAGCCCTGGTTGTATTGGCCGATCTGCTTCCGCAGATTTTCCTGTTCCACTTCCAGCAGGGCTTCAGGATTCTGACGCTCCAGTCCCGAGACGAAAAGACTGAAAAAACCACGAATCAAATTTGAGAGCCGCTGAAACATTGCGTTTGCTCCCCTTTCCGCTCTATTGCCACCTATAGCTTACTCTCTATCGGTTTCCTTGCGAACGCTGCCAACTGGCTAGCAGATTGTTCACCACCTCGGCTTTGGGCGGTTCGCAGATCTTCTGCAGATCCACTTGCACGCCATTGCCCGCGTAGAGCACAAATGGACTGCCCGCAAACTTGACCGGAACGTTCGGGTTCGCCGGACGGAACCCGTGCGCCAACGATTCCTTCTGAACAGACTCAGTCAGCAGAAAATTGAGGAAAGTGTCAGCCGCTTTGCGTTGGTCGGAAGTGCTCCATGATGCGTTAATGATGTAGTACGGATTTTCATTCCATGCGTTGTACTCGGGATATACCACCCGCAGTTGCCCCCATCGTCCCTCGGCGTTTTTCAAATAATCGATGGCTACGCTTTCGTAAGCAAAGAGCGCGTCGTAGGACGATGGTCCCTTTAACACCATCTCTCGCATCATGTTGCCGGTGCTGTTCGACATTCCGCTAGCGCCACGCTCCAACTCTTCCAGCCACTTCTGAAATCCTATATCCAGAACGTCTTTCAGCGTCAGATCCTTGGTCTTGTGGTGATACGCATACGCTGCTAGAACAATGGTCATCAGTCCTGAGTTCGATTGATTGGGATGGGTATGCCCGAATTTGAACAGGCCCCATTCCGGATGGTGCGCGATTTCGTCCCATCCACCCTTAGCCTGAAGGGCCTGGTTCACAGTGTCGAGCGACATGGTTTTGTACTTCTGGATGAACGGGCCATACCGTTCATCCCAAACAACGAAGACCATGGGACTGAGCGCGATGGGCTCCTCCCGCACGATCGGGTTGTCGTTGTACTTGACCTGCCACTCCTGCACGAAGATGTCTTTGTAGGCGGCGCTGGCCGGAGACCATACGTTAATGCGCTGATCGCCGGAAAGAAGCGCGTGGGCTCCCTCCAGCGATCCCATCGGAATCAGGTTGACCTTGATGTGTTTTCCATCAGACGTCTTGGCGAATTCAGTGACAGCCCACTCCAGCCAGCGCTGCTTTTCCGTCCCGTACGCGATGCCGATTTCCACGGGAGGTCCACTGCCGAGCAGGGAAGTCGCCGCTTGTTTAGTGTTCTCCAAAGACTTCTTTCCGGCGAAGATGTAGTAAGCGCCAACGATGCAGCCAATGACGAACAGATAAATGAAAACTTTGCCGAGGGGGGTAAGCCTGGGACCGTCGCTCGATGTGGATAGGTTTGCCATTCGTCTTTAATTAGAAGAAAGTTGAAACGTCTTTGAACACACCAACGATGTTCTCAGGAGTTCCCTGATAAGATTTCGCCTGGGTTGCGTCGGCAATCTGGCCAAGAATATCTTTTCGCGCATCTTTACCATACGCGATGGTGAAGACATGGATCTTATGAGTCTCGCCGTCATAGCGAATTCGATCCATTATGTCGTTCAGGTGCATCTTGCTTTCGGTGTCTTCTCCATCGGTAAGGACTACGACTGACAGGATACTGTCGGCCTCGCCTTCGTGGGTTCGACTCAACAGGTACTGGTACGCTTCGTCGATCGAGTCGTAGAGTGCAGTTCCCCCCTGCGCGAACAACGAGTCTATTGTGGCATTGAGAGTGGGGCGACCGGTCTTGATCGGAAGATTCTGGCTGGCCCACGCGAACTTACTGTTAAAGGGCAGAAGCGAAAGCCGGTCGTTATCTGAGAGCAACGCGACCAACTGTTTCGCACCCTCGCGGGCGTTCTGAATTTTCCTGTCGTCATTCATGCTGCCCGAAGTATCCATTACGAGCACCACGTTCGCAGCCTTCTTTTTTTGCTGCCACAGATTCAGAATCGCGTCGATCACCGGAACCGACGGAACTTCAAGCGTCGTCTTTGGTTCCTTCGGATCGACCCCGTGCGACTCATCGATGGGCGAGGCGAGCGGCACATCCACCGCTCCGGGCCGGAATCCGTACATGATGGCTTTTTCCTGCTGTGGCCGCTGCAGCAAATACTGAATGTAAATCTTGGCTGCTTCCCGATGCTCCGGCGTCACCCACTCACGCTCGACGATGCCTACTGGGTGATCGCTCCAGAACGTTCCTTCTTTCGGATAAATCGCGACCACCGGAAAGGGCAGGTTGTTCTGCGAGTAGGATTCGATGACCATGTTCTCGTACAGAACCGCCGCCGAGAGATATTGCGGACCGGTCGAGAACATTTGCCGGCCGAAGAATCCGGTCGAGCTTCCGTAGTGCACCACGGATTTCTCGATACCTGCAAGGAAGTCAGCGGTCTGGGGTTTGCTCACATCGCTTGCGGTCAGTCCTGCGGTCTTGCCCGCGGCGGCATAAACTTCTGCGAATAACGAAATCAATCCACTGTTGCTGAACTGCGGATGAGTGTGTCCGAACTTGAAACTTCCCCATTGCGGATATCCGTGCGCTTCCCATCCCTTGGGGCTGCGTGCCAACTCGAGGATTTCAGACCATCCGATTGGCTTCTTCCCCCAACCCAGGGCTTCCGCCATCGGCTTCCATATGGCAATCACTACGGGAGACAGGACGAGGTTGTCGGTGGAAGCGATGAGGTCCTTTCCGGACTTGCTCTGCGACTGCGCGTTGCCGAGTTTGATGAAAGCCGCCGAGGCGGGACTGATTAGGTGAGGTTGCCGCCGCCCATCCATGACCTCGTCAATGGCTTCGCCAGAGCCCATGGGAAATGCGCGGACATAAATGCGCTTCCCACTGGTCATCCGATGCTCCTCGCGGTTGAATGCCGTGGTGACATCGGTGATCCACTTCTCTTTCTCGGAGCCGTACGTGAAGACGAGTTCAAGTTTGTCGGCGGAGGGCGCCGCTAATTCAGCGTCAGACGAAGACTTGGACTTACACGCTGGTAAGGAAAAAATGCAGGCGAGAACGATCAACGCCGATAAGATTCGAAAACCGCAATACAGCAGGAAGCGTCCGGAGAACATCCGGGTCCAGTTCATAGGCCCTCATTGCGGAACAGGGTATTGTAGAGCCTGGCTGGCAATTGTCAGCACAAAGAAAATCGCTCGTAGGCGAATTCTCAGAAGGGATTCCGTAACATTTTCTTGAAAAATTAGGGCTGTCTTCAGGGATGTTGCGCAGCAGCCTTATTAGAAATTGTTATACCATACCGGAGAATGCTCCACTGCCGATTGATTCCAAATGGGTTAAGGCGTGACTTTCGACGGGGTGCAGTCGGGATTTCTAGCCCAATTAAGATCGTAAGTTCTATCCTCATTGATCAATGTGATCTGAAGTGGCTGGTCCTGGCCATCTGATGGGACCGTCCAAATTACTGTACCGCCCCAAAACTTTAATCAGGTCGAACCTTCATCGGGCGCGGAGTGAACGTGACATACGCGATCTGTTTTCCCATCAGGTGACGGGACGGCGAGGCTATGCTAGATTTCTCCCGCCTCGGTGGGTGCCCAGTCCGCACTCACCGAAACGGTTAAGTCCCATTTCGAGGTCAGCAGGCGGTCGCACTCGGCAGCCATTCCGTAAAGATAGGTGTCTTGAGTCAGAGTTCGGTCCTACGAAAGTGGAAAAGGCAACCATCACGACGCGCGTGCGTCGGCTTCCCCAGCCTTAAGGTACTTTACGAGCAGTACCTCATTGCCTTCCTGGTTGTAGATCAATTCGTCCACGAGATTCTTGGACATGAGGATACCGAATCCGCCAGGTCGAAGGCCGAGCTCCTCACGGATCGCAACGTGTGCGAGGGGATCGTCGAGCGGATGGGCGATGGCAGCGTGCGGAATCTCGTCAAAAGTGAATCCAGGCCCAGGATCAGCGATTCGGCAGCTATCATGTGTCTGGCACGGACGTATTCGATCTCGACGTTTTTCTGCGGATCAAGTTGTCCGCCATGCTCAATGGCATTCATCAGCATCTCGCGGCAAGCGTTGCCGACCTGCTCGCGCTCGAGAGGCGGAAGTTCCGACATCTCATTGAGAAACTGCACTAGACGATTCGCCGTGCGTTCCTGACACCGGGCGCGAATACGGATCCACTCGGGCGTCGTGCCCGAGATGAGTTCTATGCCGTCGTCCCAAACCGGACTCTCCATGGCAAAATGAATCATCTGGGTAATTTGATCTTCGCGGTATGGCACCGAGAAAAGACTGAAGGCATGAGCGGGCATGGAATCGAGTACAGCTGAAGGCGTGCTTTCATGCGTCAGGATGATCAGCCGCGTGTGTGGTCGCACAGAGCGGACCTTCCGCAACAATTCCACATCCTCCACGGCTGAAGTCCGTTCGCCGGTAATTACGAGATCGTATCCTCGCTCGTGCACTGCTGCCATAGCATTTCGGTTCGAGGCCGAGTAGGTGATCGCCCACACTCCCTTTGGGAGCACCCGGGTCAGCAAGTGTTTGAGCTGGGTATTGGCGTTAACGATCAGAGCGTTCTTCACAAGCAGAGGCGGCATAGTCGTCTCTCAAAACGGGCACTGCGGGCGGGAACACGAGTACCATCACGATAAACAACTGGCGACAACAAACGGGACACACCTGGGCGTCCGTTCCCAGTAACAGCCGGGGTTCTTTAGGGACCTTTGACCCTCTTGCACTCTCACAAATCCCGGGCTAGATTCATCGCCCGATACTTCGGAGTATGAACTGGGCTCGCGCAGATTCAATCCACGTTTGTGCGCGCCCGTTTTTACCTCTAGACAGGAAGGCCAGGGAGGTGAGACGAACAACCCAGGCTGTTTGCTATTCTCAAGAGCTCGCCAGCCGCAATGAAACGAACTCTCCGGAAATCCGCACCATACTATCCCATCTTCGGAGACCGGCGAAAACTGGCAGATTTGACAGAAAGTTGGTAGGCGGCGCCCTTTAGTAGGCATTTGCCTTTTCATCCTTCAAGCTGTTGCCCACGGGCTTTCAGGTCTTCACGGCTCAGGATCTCTTCCCGCCGGTTGATGTCAGGGCGACGAGCCTGTTTTCATCAACAAACCCAGCAAAGGCAAAGGAATGGCGAAAAATCCGAGGTCGGTCAGGTCTCTCACCAGCCCGAAGAATCATGCGCTCTTTGCATTTTCTTTATGTAAAATTCGTGCCATCACGCAAAACCCTCCCTCGATTTTCGCCTTACTGATTAGGGAACAATCTTGCTTTGCGCGAAGGGTCACACTCGGCTTGTTCCCGGGAAGCGGGCATGGTTTTCCCTGGAACTGAGTGTGTAAACGAAGGCTCACACAGTTATGATTCCCGATTCTCAAAATCAACTATGGAGTCTGAGGTGAGCGCACATGTAAAGAGCGTCATGCTGGGAAGTAGCCGGCTTCGCATTGATCCCAACGATGGATCTTCCGGAGTGGAATACCGAATCGAACAAGGCGCCATAGAACGTAGGAGTCTCGGGAAGAGAGCCCAAAGAACTACCGCCACCGAAGCACCTTGGCAACAGCTCGCGCCTGAACAGGTTGCGTCCCATGTACTGGCAGACTCGGTCGTCGCCAACTGGCTCGTTCGCAGATTGGGGATTCGTTCGCTGATCGGGGCTTGTATTCGACATGCCTCGGGGCAGGCCATGGAGTTCAAGCCTGCTCATGGAGGAATGCAAAGTACGGAGCCGCACGCGTAGTTGTTGAAAATCTCTATTACACTTACCGACCGCCCTAAACCGTCGTTTATTCGCCTTTTGTTCGCCATGATAGAATGCCCGGTCATGGCTGGCCTTGCACAACGGCTCAAAGGGGACCAACTGCAAGGCAACTGACGCCAACCTACTAGGACTCTATCGCCAGTGCTCAAGGGGCAAGTCTGCTGGCAGCGTAGGAGTTCACGCCGAGCACTGGCGATAGAGTCGGTTGAAGGAAGCCGCCGTCAATAGCTGCCCCTTAGAGTGCGGATGGGGGGATTTGGCAGGGCGATTGCTTTACGTGTTTTCAATGCACCGCAGCATTTTTCGTGCGGACTGAGGCAGGGCTGCGTTGTGGGTTTCGTGACGACGAGCGCCTGTAGCACAGACCTTTCCCAGGAGGATCATACACTGATCGGGGTTTTTCTGCCGCATAGCGGCTTCGTTCAACAGGATATTACGTCAGTTAGAATCGTTCAGGGTTCGCTCCAGTGGAAAGGAAATACTCATGATCGGAAGACCCGAAATCACAGAAACACGACCGCGGGCCGCGGCTGTCATTCACGTAACGGTTCCGCGCGATGAAATACGGACGGTCATGCCGGTGGCGATCCGCGAAATTCTGGCCACTCTGTCCAGCCAAGGTATAGCCCCGGCAGGACCGCTTTTCGACCACCATCTGAAAACATCGGAACAAGCGTTCGACTTCGAAGTGGGGTTCCCTATCGTGTCTCCAATGCAGCCCACCGGCCGTGTGAAAAACGGAGAACTTCCCGGAGGACGGATAGCACGCGCAGTCATGAGCGGGGACTACGAAGGCCTCGCCGATGCTTGGGCGGAGTTTCGAGGGTGGATGAAACGTGAGGGGCACACGGGTCAAGGCGACTTCTGGCAGATCTTTACGGCTGGTCCTGAATCGAGCCCGGATCCGGCCAATTGGCGAACCGAGCTGTGCCTTCCCCTGAAACCGAACGACTGACACGCCTGCAACGACTCCGCTCCTCCGACCCTCAACTCTAGAGGTTGGCTGACTTGCACCCCGGAGGTACGTCCAGAATATCCCGGTAAGCAGTTTTGTAGTTGGCGCGAGCCGTCCCAGTTGGCGCGAGCCGTCCCAGTTGGCGCGATTGTGAACCTTGATCCCGACTCAGCAAGTCCTGTTCTGGGAGTGATGCAGGCGGTGCGTCCTGCGAACCATAACATACGCGATCATGCTTGACGAATGTTTGGATGGCAACCAAGGCAAAGCGTAATCAGGGTTTCCTCCGAGTCGTTGCCAGATTGGCTTCGGAACCGCTTGTGGTGTACCTCGAGATTCGACATCCCACCACATGACTGGC